>Ga0207137_1228_pt1 | contig 10810 bp, 14 predicted proteins | sample Alteio_BWMinHeat_9_FD_153572 | JGI IMG/M metagenome (GOLD analysis project Ga0207137, IMG submission 153572) | Enriched cells from forest soil in Barre Woods Harvard Forest LTER site, Petersham, Massachusetts, United States -... | ecosystem: Environmental > Terrestrial > Soil > Temperate forest >...
GCCTTCGACCACAAGGGAACGGTAGATACGAAGGAAGCACTGAGCTGCGGCGTATTGCCGCAAAACCGTGAAAATTTCCTGGAGCACGTGGTCTCGTCCGTGCGGGCCCATAACGGCGGCATCGTGTTGATGCATGAAATCCACCCGAATACGCTCAAGCAACTCGACACGCTGGTGACTCGCCTGCTCGCCGAGGGTTATGAATTCGGCAGACTGGACGACGCCGAGTTCGCCAAGTATTTGCGGTAAGGACCAGCAGGGACCAAGGTCCCTCCATGCGTTGCGGCCGTTTGCGCATAGGGAATCGGGGTTTGGCACACCGGACGCGGCTCGGTTGCGACGACTTTGCGAACCGTAAGCGCGACAAAGGGCCCATGGACATCTTGGCTGTCCGACTACTTACTGTGCACTGGGCGTTCGGCACCGAACTGAGAATACTGTGGAGATGAGCGATTCTTGGTGCCTGAATAACCAAGGAGTCGACGATGAAATATTCCATACTCGCTATCGCGCTAGCCGGATCGATGGCTTTGACGGCATGTGACCGCCCCGTACCAGAGGTCATTACGGTTGCCGTACCCGGCCCCGCCGGCGCAACCGGTGCCCCAGGGGTCACTGGCGCCCCGGGCGATGCCGCTGCACCCGGCGCCACTGGGGCCACTGGTTCACCAGGCGCTGACGGAGCCAAGGGCTACGATGGCGCCAAAGGCGCTACCGGTGCACCCGGCTACGACGGTGCCAAAGGCGACACAGGAAATACTGGGGATACTGGGGATACCGGAAAAGACGGAAAGACTATCGTCATCGTACCCAAATGAAAAGCACATGAGCATGTCGGGCACATGATTTGAGTCAGAGTACAGGGTACCGTCCCATGCTCGTAAAACGTTTATCGAAATCGCTGTCGAGGTCTGGCGGCGGTTTGTTCGTCACAATGGGAAACGAGACGTTACCGGTTTCAAGCTTTATGGCTAGGACGCTGCAGCAGGCGACGCAGTAATACTACTCGTGGTGTTCACCTGCGGAGCGGGCGGCTAGACAACTGAGGGATTCTTTCGTTTGACGCGCATTCTATGGCATGACAGCATGCCAGCGTGTCCAGCGCGCCAAGTGTAAAAGCAATTGAAATGTGTCGGCGGGCTTTTCCGGTCGATGCGAAATGCAGAACAAGTCCTTAACGAATTACTTGCGACCGACAACCAGGCCGATGGTCAGCCCCAACATTCCTGCCATGGCGATAAAATTCCAGGGATTGCTCTTCACACGTTCGTCCACGAGGTCGCTCATTTCCCTTCCGGTTGCGCAAACGCGCACGCTGACATCGTTGGCCTTGGCCAATGCTGCATTCAACATTGCAGTGCCGCGCGCACGTGCTTCGTCCGCTTTTTCTCCGGTTAGGTCAGCAGCACTTTGGAACAGGATTTGCGCGTCTTTGAGCAGGACGCGCACGTCGTCGCCGACCGTCCTGAGATTTGATTCCAGCATAGTGGCCTCCGGATATTGGACGAAAAATTTGAAAATGAAACATTCGCATGGAGCAAGGCATTACAAAACATTGCGTCCGCTGATGACACGGAATAAAAGGATGATCACGGCAGCCACAAGCAGGATGTGGATGAAGCCACCAATGGTATACGACGAGACAAGGCCGAGTAGCCATAGGAACAAGAGAACGACGGCAACGGTATAAAGCATGACAATTTCCTTTGGATAAGCTGTAGAAGAAACTCGTGACCAAAGTGACTGTCCATTGCGGGTGAGTAGAAATTGGCTCGATATCGGCATTTTCATGCAGCTGCAAGCTGCAATCTGTGCGCCAGCATACGTACGCCAGTAACTGAGTCTCACAAACTGCCGCTTCCCAAATCAATTTCCCCACGCGTTCGCCTGCGCACAGAATCCACATCCTGAAGCCCACATAGTCCTTGCAGTGCTGATGCGGCAGATTTTGCCGCAAGAACTCAAACGTAACTCGGCAGTCTTTGGCGAACGGCGTTCGCATGCAGCCGCCCGCATTGCGCCGGCCGGCGCCAGTGCTGGGCCAGGCTCCCGCTGCACCTGCCGCCCGGCAGCCGTTCCGGCTCAGGCTGGGGCGGGCTGGAAGGTCCCCCTTAAGGTTTGGGGGTGCCGTTTTTGCCCTGCGTCGCTGCGGCGGTGGTTTTTTTTACCACTGCGCGTTTCTTGGCTGCTGCCCCGCTGACTGATTTGCCTGCCCGTCCGCCGCTCGCGGGCTTCTTGGCGCCGCCGCGTGCCGGTTTATCGGCGGCTGTGGGCGCCGCTTTCTTGCCGTTATTGGCCGACCCTGCCGTCGCTGTCTTTCCGTCGGTCTCGGTGGCCATGGCATTGCTGACGGCTTGCTTGAACTGATCCTGCAACAAATTCCACCAGGCAGCGGGATTAACAAAAGACGCAGTATTCTCGCTTACCTCGCTGGCCTCGTTCGTCCCGCTCGCCTTCGCGGGCTTGGCCTCATCCCGGCCAACTGGACCTGCATTCGCCTGCGATGCCGCTGCAGCCGGCGGCGCCTTCTGCGCTGCCTCGGTCGGGGGCGAGGCCGGTGCAGCGCCATGCATGGGCCATTGCGACGCATATTTTTTCGCTGCACTGGTAAAGGCCGAGGCTTCCGGCGCGGGCGCGCCCTGTGCAAAGGTCTCGCCCAATGCGTTCAGGGTGGCAATGGTTGCCCTTTGCACTTCCAGCGCCTGTATGGTGGCGCGCAGCATGTTCATATTCACGTTCAGCCAGGATTCCACGGTTTTCAAATCGCTGATCTTCTTGTCCAGATCATCCACCGACAAACTGGGCGTGATCATGCCGGGCACCTGCATACCGCCCCATAGCTTCTTGACGAAGGCCAGCGTATCGTTCATCGCATTCATACCGGGTAGTTCTCCGCCTGGGAATTGGGACGACATGGCACTCTCCTTGGTATCGTTCTCACACCTGCTGTCAATTCAGACTTGACGCAGTTCGCGCCGCAGTTCTGGCCGCAGTTCTCGAAATTATTGCGGTTTTTGCATCTTGCACGAGCCGGGCAATGCCGTCAATCCCGGCTCGAAATAGCGTTCAGTCTTGAAACCGTAACCGCTCCCCTCGTTATCGAAACGAACGGCGCCGTCGCTACGCTTTTGCATCACGGAAACATAGAGTGGCTGTATCAGTTGATGATCGGTGGCACGCATGCTGGCCTGGTAAAAGGCATTCTTGAATTGCGCACCTTCCAGCGCCTTGGCTACGGCGGCGGGCTCGGTGCTACCGGCCCGCTCTATCGCCGCGGCCAGCATTTCCATCATCACATGCATGCGCATGTGTACGTAATCGTCTTTAGGGTCCGGAAAACGCTGGCGAAAGCGCAGATAAAACGCGTCGCTTTCAGTTCCGCCTGCATTCGGGTGCCATTCCGCCACAGCCCGCACCTTGCCTATACCTGCGTCGCCGATGGCCAGCGGTGCGCCCAGGCCATTGCCGTAAAAGGTATAGAACTTGGTATCCAGGCCCAACTCCCTGGCGGCCTTGATTAACAAGGTCAGGTCGTTGCCCCAATTGCCGGTGACGACCGTATCGGCGCCGCTGGCCTTGATCTTGGCAGCATAGGGCGCGAAGTCCTTGATCTTGCCCACAGGATGCAATTCGTCACCGACGATCGCGATATCCGGGCGTTTCGCGGCCAACATGCTGCGCGCCGATCTGGCAAGCTGGCGACCGAAACTGTAGTCCTGGCCTATCAGGTAGACACGTTTGGCGCGAGTATCGTCCTTGATCACTTCGGTCAAGGCGTGCATGCGCATATCGGCATTGGCGTCAAATCGAAAATGCCAGAAACTGCAGTGCTCGCTGGTCAGGCTGGGTTCCACCGCCGAATAGTTCAAAAACAGCACCCGGTTGCCCGGCTCGCGCACATTATGCTTGTTGACGGCATCGACCAGGGCCAGGGCGACGGCAGAGCTATTCCCCTGCAAGATAAATGGGATGTGCTGATCGCCGACACGCTTGAATTCAGTCAGGCTTTCTTCCACTCCCTGCTTGTTGTCGAACACGCTCAGCGCCAGCGCATGCTTCCCATCCGGCAATTTGATCCCGCCACGTGCATTGATATTTTCTATCGCCAGCTGCACATTGCGCTGCACGGCAGCTCCCGCATTGGCAAAGGCGCCTGACATGCCTTCTATCATGGCGATGCGGACGGGCGGTAACGACGACGGCTGCGCGACAGCGGATGCGGTCTGGCCCACTATGACGACTATCGCACCCAGACATCTCGCACTGGTTTTCCAAATACGCATCTTTCCTCATTTCATGAACACAACTTAGCCTTGCATTTTACATGGAGCGCGTCTGTCATCGCGCGCACGCGCCGGAACGTTTACACTTGCAACATGAGTTCCGCCGCCCTTTCCATTACCAATCACACCATGCATTTGCGCGCCCGCTGGCTCTACTTTGCCTTGGGCGCGGTGGTCCTGCATCTATTAGCATGGCAGTTTTTCAATCATGGCGTCAGCTTACCGGCTCTAAAACCTGTATCGCAAAAAACGGTAGAAGTACGCCTGCAAACACCGGCTGCCAAAGCCTTGCCGGCAAATCCTTCCCCTTCCGTGGTGCGGCACAAGAAACCCGCCAGTGCCACGCCGATTGTGGTCACGAACCACCGCGCAGCCGCTTTCGACTCTGGCATGGCAGCGCCGATGGTGATAGCTACGGAGGCTGCAGAAGCAATGCCCGCCGGAACCGAGCTCGCCGCGGCCCCGCCGCAACCGGCCGCCGTCCCGGCCAAACCTGTCCCTGCACCCGCCCCCGCGCCTGCCGTGCAGGCTGCATCCAAAGATCCATCCACGGCGCAATACAAGGTGCTGCCGCCGCGCTCCGCCAAACTCAGCCTGACTTTGCTCCGAACTGAGCCAAACCGGAATCCCTACTACGGCGTCGGGGAAATCGACTGGCAAGTGGCCGACGGCAAATACAGCATGCGCACGCTTGCCGGCCTGGATTTGCTGCTGACGACAGTCAATCTCTACAAACTGGTCAGCGAAGGCACAATAGATGATAACGGCATAGCGCCCCGCATCAGCAGCGAAACCCGGCGCGGGCGCTCGGAAACCGCTACCCATTTCAATCGCGAACAGAATAACATCAGCTTTTCCGCATCCAGCAAATCCGTGGAGCTGAGCGCCGGGGCCCAGGATAAGAACACGATACTGATGCAGTTGGCCGGCATAGGCAATGCCGACCCCGCGCAAATGCAGCAGGGTCGCGAATTCGCGATACAGATCGCCGAGGAACGTGATGCCACCGTGTTCCAATTCGTGGTGGACGGCCAGGAACAGCTTGAAACCAAGCTCGGCACGCTGGCTACCTGGCACCTGGTGCGCCCGCCGCGGCCCGGGTCCTACAATTCCCGGCTAGACATCTGGCTGGCGCCGGAGTTGCAGTGGTATCCGGTACAGATACGAAATACCGAAAGCAACGGCGCAATCACCACGCAGACAGTCACTCAAATTACACAACCCCATCCTTAGGAAAATTCGCATGCTTACATTTCGCCCGACGGCGCATTTGCTACGAAATACATTGGCCGCCCTGGCTTTAGCTGCCACCGGTGCGCATGCCGACACCGCTGCAACGGCCGCTTCCATAGACCTGCCACCTTCGGCCGAACTGCAATACACGATCAAGGCCAGACAAAGCAGCCTGCCTCTGTCCGGCGACGCTAGTGTGAAATGGCAATTAAGCGGAGCCGCCGGCGAACAAAAATACAGTATTGCGACCGAAACCCGCGCCATGCTGGTGGGCAAGATCCTGGACGCCAGCAGCAGCGGCGGCATAGACCGTCACGGCTTGGCACCCGACAAATTTATCGAGAAGCGCTTTCGCAAAGCAGAGAGCACGACCACCTTCGACCGCCATAGCAAGCAGATACGGTTTACCGAATCGGCCGAGCAATACGCCATCAAGGGCGGCGAACAAGACCGTACCAGCGCCACCTGGCAACTGGTCGCGCTGGCGCGTGCCGCCGGCGACAAGTTCGCACCCGGCAGCGAATGGGGCTTCCTGGTCGCCGGGCGGCGCGACGCCGAACCCTGGTCCTTCAAGGTGGTAGCACGCGAAACCATCAACACGCCGCTCGGCGAGCTCGCCACACTGCACGTGGTGAAGGCGCCGCCGCCCGATTCCAAGGACCAGAGGCTAGACCTCTGGCTGGCACCCAGCCAGGAATGGTATCCGGTGCGGCTGAAGTTTAGCGATGCCGACGGCGATTATGTGGACCAGCTCATCAGCAGTATCAAAAAGTAGCGGCGGTGCTGCGCTCCCATTTAGCGTAGCATAGTGCCTTGAGCAATTCTTACAGTAAATTTATCCCGAGCTATCTATCATGAACAACTCCCAAGACGGCGCCCTGGTCCTGTTCAGCGGCGGTCAAGACTCCACCACCTGCCTGGCCTGGGCGCTGCAGCGCTATGCACACGTGGAAACCATAGGCTTCGACTACGGCCAGCGCCACGCGATTGAACTTACGGTACGTCCTACACTGTTGGACAAGATGCGCGGCTTCTCCGGCGACTGGGCCAAAAAGCTGGGTGAAGACCACATGATAGACCTGTCGCTGATCTCGCAACTGTCGCATACGGCGATGACGGAAGACATAGAAATCGTGATGCAAGAGAACGGCTTGCCCAATACCTTCGTACCCGGCCGCAACCTGATGTTCATGATGGTGGCAGCTACGCTGGCCTATAGGCGGGGACTGAACGTGCTGGTGGGCGGCATGTGCGAGACCGATTTCTCCGGCTACCCGGATTGCCGCGACGACACCATGAAGGCGCTGCAAGTGGCACTGAATCTCGGCATGGCGACCCGGCTGAAGCTGGAAACGCCGCTGATGTGGATAGACAAGGCGCAGACCTGGGAACTGGCCGAGCGGCTGGGCGGCGCGCCCTTGGTCGACCTGATACGCGCCGACACCCACACCTGCTATCTGGGCGAGCGCGGTGCATTGCACGCCTGGGGCCACGGTTGCGGCAAATGCCCGGCCTGCGAATTGCGTGCGCGCGGTTACCAGCAATACGTACAGCGCAAGGCTGAGCCGCTGGTTTGATGCCAAGGAGGTGGAGTAGGGGTTTCGCACAGACTGCTGCGCGACGATGCGGACTTGCAACCGGAGCGCCGCCCGGCCTGCATGCGCCCTGCAAGGGTGAGGCATCAAAGGCTCGCTATTGACGGGACCGCCGAGGGACGAGGACAACGCAGATCAGTGTAGTTTTTTGGAGCTAACAGTCCGGAAACGGTTATTTGGGTCATTCGGAGTAAACAGGCTGCGCCCTACCAAATACGGGTTCTGGATTTACCGGGTAGGGAATTCACAGACAAGGCCAATTTTCTCTTCAGGGCACCAGAGATTTGAATTCCTCACTCTCTAAAACATCGTAAGCAATGGCATGAATGCTTGCGTCATCTTGACAAAGCAGTTTTGAAACGATTTTTCCTCGCTTTTTCACAACCAATCCCGCTTCCAAAATATTAACGCGGTCACCATCAGCGTTCTGGTTCCCTTTTTTGAGGCTGTCGAAGACAGTATATTCAAATTCTTCGTTTATAAACCGTAAATGAGCCTCTCCCCCGCCTCCATATCCTATGGAACTTAAGTGAAATCTACCCCGAGGATGATCGTGAGCCTTCGGATAAGCCAACTCAATCCTATCCTTTTCACCAAACCTATATTGCATGTAACCCGAATTTTTCATTAATTGCTTCGAAGCGCAGATAGAAATAAATTTCCTTCCAACTTTGCAATTGAAAATTAATTGCTCTTGGCTTTGGCAAAGCCCTGTTTCTTCATCTGCGAATGCAAATTGGCACGAAAAAAAATAAGCAACAAGCATGATAAGTAATTTGATTTTCATGGCCTATTTCCCAAGCGCCTTTTGCGCACGTAAATAAAAATCCCAGCGCTCGGTAGCGCCATGCTGGCCGCCATTGACTTTCTGGGTGATAGCATCGAATTCACTTCGATTCAACCATGTGCCTGTGCCGCCATTCAATCCATTGCTAACCCAGAAATCGGCGGCGGCAGATGCCGCGTTTTGATCTTCACGCAAGCTATCTGGGTTGTCTTCAAATCCGACTGCCCGGTAATTCTTGCGTCCAGTCACTTGAATAAGCCCACCTCCGCGATATTTGTATCCGTCGCCACTATCTGCATTCCCGTTACCTAGTCGGTTAGCATAAACGTAATTCCCTAAGGCCTCAGGATCGTTAGTATAGGGCTGGGCGGATTTTAGGCTTGGGAATCTCCCTGGCCAAACTTCCGTCAATCGCTTGGCACTGTAATTTAAATTTTCATTTGTCTTTAAGAGCTGACCAGACTCAACGGCAATTTGAGCAAGGAAGGCCGCCTGCTGCTCTGGGGACGATATATCATGCAACGCCATCTCCGCTTTCAGTATCCCTGACCATCTTTCTGCATCGGCTTTCGGCATGATTTGATTTAGCGTATAAGATGTAAATCCGGCAGGTTGTGAATGCAAGTCAGCATCCGCCGCATTTAACAGTGCCCGGCTGTCAAGCTCAGCTGATTTCTCTCCAGTGATGTTTCCATCGATATCCAATACACTCGGACCATTCAGCAATGGAGCCGACAAGTTCGTACCTGGACTGTTCGCAGCATCAATTGGTATTTTGCCATTTTTCACGTCATCTTGCATCTGGATTGCCGACCTGCTCCATTCCACTGGCTGTTGCCGCGTTTGATCCTACCACTCCCTCAGCCGCAGAGGAGCCGCGCGACTCGCCCTGCTCTCGTCGAAATTTTTTAGCGCAGAGTTACCCTCACTCGTGTTCGCGTACGCGAAACGATCGCCTCGCGTATTTCCGAATGCATCGGTTTGCACGGCCGACCTTAAAACTACTCCTTGCGAGTCCGGTCTCGGAAAGCCTGGCTCCTGTACCGATCCAGCTGCCGGTGCCAATGTACACACATATCCCGACTGTGCCGGATCATCAGTAGTCGCCCCGTTGCCCGACATAGCCCTGGCGATCAAGCCAAATCCGGGTTCGGACCGCGGCAGCGATTGCAGCGCTGGATCTGGGCTGCTCTCGGCGCGGGCGCTCATGTCGCCGGCGGCGCCGTCGTCATTGGCTGCATCTGCGGCTCCCGCATCGGCCTGCTGGCGCCGCGCTGCCAGGCGCGCATCGACCGTATCCTTGAGCGCGCACATCTGCTGGTACAGTTTGTCCTGCGCCTCAGTGTCGATCGGGTCCGGCGCGCCCGGTTCCAGCCCTTGCATCGCTTTATCTATCAATCCCATGCTGTCCTTGTCTGCTACTTGCTCTATTGTCGTGGAGCCGCTACAGCACCAGCCCTCTCTCCTCCACCAGCAGGCGCAGCTCTTCCACCGCGTGCCAGTAGGCTTCGTCCGGGTCCAGCTGGCGGAAGTGCCACACCGTGGCCAGGCCGTGCCGGCGGCAGATGGCCCACCAGGTCCAGGGCATTTGCCGTTTCAGTTCCCCTATCACGCTGTCGACGTCTTGCACGGTCTTTTCGCGGCGGATATCCCACACCAGGGCGCCGTCTTCGGCGGCCACGCTGTAGTTGCTGAGCGCGTGCCGCCCTTCGGTCGTATGTTTGCCGTAGCCGAGTTCGCGCTTGAGTTCGGCGGCGTCGTTGCGCATCCAGTGCGCCCATTGCTGCAGCCAGTAGTCGAGGATCTCGGTCTGTGCTTGCAGTTGTTCCTGGGCCGTGCGCTGCTGGGCCACGTCGGATCGGTTGTCCTCGGTGTTACAACAGGTTTGGTAGCTGAAGTGAAATTAACGCTGCTCGTCCGTCATTCAACGAATACGTGATGTGTATTCGAGCCTCAGGTCTATTATCCCAACGATCAGCCGCAATCGAACCATCTTCTCTAATTCTTTGCCAGGTTGGAACACCCAATAGTGAAACCAACTCATCATGGTTTTGGGCGAAATCAATTCCAAAGGGAATGTATCCTCGAAACTGCGAATAACCATCCCTCCCTTCTGCATATAAAAATATCCCAGAGAAATACAATGCCCCAATCCCTATTGCTCGCTTCTTCTTACCTAAAAATATGGCCTCGTCCGTAAAAACAAATGAGATGCCTTCGTTATGCCGTTCAATATAACAATCAAATTCCCCTTTTTGAAGATTTAACTCATGTGTTAAATCGACGCCGATGCCAGCAAATAAATTATTTAGCGATGGCGTTGAAACTTTCTTGCCCAATTGAGAGAAAAATAAATCTATGTCCATAACATGACCAACCTTTTTTATTGATCCAACTGCTGCTCTAACCAAATATCATACTGCTCATTAGTTTTACCCATATCCTGCGCTGCCTTTCGAAGCGCATCGAGATTTGCCGGGGATAATTTTTCGGCATTCGAAACCATCGCATATGCATCACGGAGTCGCGCAGCTGCCAAATCCATTTTATCGCTAGCAATGAATTCTGGCGTGTTCTTTCCTCCAGAAGTTGGCCCAGCTCGATGCACATCGATGGGCACGTTCACGGCTTCCGCTGTTTTAATAATTCGATTTGCTTCGGCAGGTGTCAATCGATCACCTTTCAAATCTTGAGCTCTGGCCAAAAGAGAGGCTTTCGACGGTTGATGATCCCTATCTACGGTGCCGTCACCAACTTCTTTTTGCAATTCACCATACGCACCGTATTTTCCAACCTGCAGCTTCGGTGCTGTCAGTGGATTTCTTAAACTAATTGGGAGTGCAGAATACAACGTCCCCGGCTGAGCATCAATAGTGATTGGTGACTGAACATTGTAGTTGCCGTAGCGCTGC
>Ga0207137_1105_pt1 | contig 10771 bp, 9 predicted proteins | sample Alteio_BWMinHeat_9_FD_153572 | JGI IMG/M metagenome (GOLD analysis project Ga0207137, IMG submission 153572) | Enriched cells from forest soil in Barre Woods Harvard Forest LTER site, Petersham, Massachusetts, United States -... | ecosystem: Environmental > Terrestrial > Soil > Temperate forest >...
CGGTGGACGATTCGCCTGGCGCTGGCCGCCTACGTTGGAACGCTCGTTTTGCGGGTTCGCGCGAAATCTGCAAGCCGGGGAAACAGACCCGCGCCGGCGAATTCGGGTGGTCTCGATTCAACACCCGGTGAACGGGTCCAGCGCGGGCTCTGGACTCTGGGATGCCTGCTGCTGTGGGCGCACGTGGCCAGCGCGTTCGCATTTTATCACCACTGGAGCCATGACGATGCCTATTTGCGCACGGCCCGGGAAACCGCCAATTTCGTCGGCATCGACTGGGGGGGGCGGAGTCTATTTCAACTACCTGTTCGTGCTGCTGTGGACGTTTGACGTCGCCTGGTGGTGGTCGTGGCCTCCATCGTACGGGGCCCGTTCGCGAGTGTATTCAGTTTTCCTGCATGGGTATCTGGCGTTCATCGCGTTCAACGCGACGGTCGTGTTTGGGCACGGGGCCGTGCGGTATTTCGGCGTTGTCGCGACGCTGGGAATCGTCTGGTTGGCCTGGAGACGATTTTCCAACCCTGTTCGATAAGAGAGGAACCACGAAAGACGCGAAAGACACGAAAACGAAAGAGCGAAAGAGCGATCCACAGATTTCCACAGATGAATTCAAGCCTGTCGTCACTTTAGTCTGCGAGAATCTGCGCAATCTGTGGATCAACCCCGTTCGTCAACAAACAGCATGTTGTCAAAGGAGTTCTGTTTCGGCAGTGACGGGATTCTTCGCGCGGCGCGCAGATTCGAACTGTTTGTTTTACGGATAACGTGTGTGAAACTTCGGACCACAGTTATCGATCCCGGTGCGCCGGAATGCTTCCTCTAGAATCCGTGTCATCCGTGAAATCCGTGGTCCTCCTGGATTTTGGTTGCGGCCGCAGGCCGCGCTGGGTAATTCGTTGTTTTCGTGGTTTCCCCGATTTCAACGCGACAAGAGGGATCCACGAATTCCACAGTTTGTCGCGGATAATTCGAGTTTTTCGACTCGCATTTCTGGTTTCGGCAAACCGGATCTAAGATCTCGCTGGGGTCATTGCGCTCGGCTGCGTCTCGCGGCTAAACGAAAAATTCTGGCCTTTTCCGGGGCTTCCCAGTATGATGACTGTGGCTATGATATGGATCGGGGAATGAGAGCCAGGCGATGAAGTCCATTAAACGACACTCCGACGTGCTTGAGAATGCGAAGCGCGTTCCTGCAATGCGCGGGGCGCGCCGCCTGGGCACGGCCATGCTGGACTACGTCCTGGTGCTGGGCGCCGTCTTGCCGATGCTGGCGATGTCTTATTATTATTCCATGCGAATCATTCGGGCCGTCTACGAGATGACCTGCACACTGGTATGCTGGCCGTTCATGTAACAGGAGTGGAAGTATGTCGACTTTCTCCGCGGTTCGCAGGTTGCTGGGCAAGGTCCATCGCGACGAGCGGGGGGCCGTCAGCCTGGAGACGATTCTGATCATCGGCGCAATCGCCCTACCGATTTTGATCTTCATCATCAAGTACGGCTGGCCGCGTATCAGAAACTATTTCTACAAGGGCATGACCGACCTCGAAGGACAAAGCGACAAGGTCACGAATGGTCAATGACGAACGGGCGCGGCTGGAACGGCGATTTGGGATTTCGGATTCGGGATTTCGGATTTGAAAAAAACACACTCATCCTCCCCGCGCTCAGCGCCTGCGCTGCCAGATAAATCCGAAATCCGAGATCCCAATTCCGAAATCGAATTCGGCGAGCCTAGGGGGGATTTTGTCGACGGTCATCTTGCTCCTGTTGACGGCCACGGCGGCCGTCACCGACCTGCGTTACCACAAGATCTACAACTGGACAACTTACCCGGGAATTCTGCTGGCGCTCGCCGTGAATACATTGGAGAACGGCTGGGACGACGGATATCCGGGGCTGAAAGACAGCCTGCTCGGGCTGGCGGTGTGCGGCGGGCTGATGCTGGTGTCGTACGTGTTCTTCAGCATTGGCGGAGGAGATGTGAAGCTGATCGCCCTGGTGGGGGCGTTCCTGGGATTGGAAAAGGGCGTGGAAGTCGTGCTGTGGACGTTCGTTCTCGGTGGCGCTGCCGGCCTGGCCCTGTTGATCTGGCGCGTGGGAGTGCTGCGGCTTGTCGCCGGAACGGTTCGCCACGTGCTGTGGTCGCTGCGCCTGGTAAGCTGGCTGCCTCTTTCGGACGCAGAACGGCGAGAATTGCAGCCAGCGCTCTATCTGGCCCCGTCGGCCGTGATTGCCGTGGTCATCGTGTGTTTTGATCTGGTCCGGTTTTTCTGAAGCACCGATGTTGAATCGGTGCCGTGAGTTTCGTTTATAGTAATGTAGTCATTCTCGCTCCGCGAGATGAGCTATCGCGGGTGACGCGCGCGGAAGGCGATCGAATAAGGGAAGTCCCTCGAATGCGTTCGCTGATCCGGAAAACCTACGGCCTTTGGGGCGCGTGTTGCAGGCTGTCGCTTGCGAAAAAAAATTGCCGAGAAAGCTCACTGCCTCATCTCGCGGAGCGAGAATGACTACAATGAAGTGACCATGCACCGCGCGATCCTGATCGCCTGTTTCCCATATTTCCTGTGGATGCTCGCCGCATTCGCCGGGCTGTGGCTCGTGCTCCGTATCAGCGGCGGGCGCCCGGCGATGGCGAAACTGCGCGGCCTGCACCGCTGCCAGGAAGGCGGGGTGCAAACGCTCTCGTTCGTGCTCACGCTGCCGATTTTCATGATGATCGTGCTGTTCATCGTGCAGGTCAGCCAACTCATGATCGGCATCACGGTGGTGCATTACGCGGCATTCGCTGCGGCTCGGGCCGCCAGCGTGTGGATCCCCGCAGAGCTGCCGAACGAACCGGCTAATAACATGGGCGGGCGCTCGATCGCTGAAGGCGATACGTACCCCATCTGGTATACGACGCCTCAATACAATTTCAACACGATTTCGCCTGAGGAAAAGGCTACCGTGGCGAAGTATTATCGAATCTGGTCGGCGGCCGCGATGGCCTGCATGCCGATCGCCCCCTCGCACCAGTACATGACCCCCTCGGCGATGCAGCAGATCGGTGCGCAGAATGGCGTGACGATCCCCATGACCATGCTGTACCACGCTCTCGTTCCGAAGGCAGCGAACAATCCCCAGATTGCCAACCGCATACGCAACAAAGCGGCTTACGCGTATGATCACACGTTGATCGTGATTTCGGGACAGGACTTGAGCCTAAACGGACTGAACGGGCCAACCTACAACCCGGTCAACCATCCCCCTCCCACCGATCCATTTTCGCCGGAACCCATGGGCACTTCGCAGACTTGGCTGTATCGGCGCAGCGAAATCGGCTGGCAAGACCCGATTACGGTGAAAGTCCAGTTTGATTTTCCGTTGCTTACAGGGCCTGGCCGGTTCCTATCACCCGGAAAATTCATGTCGACGAAGCTCTCGCCTGCCGATGGAACGCCCGACAAAGTCAGCAGACGGATCCTGATCTGGAACAAGAACGATCACCCCGGATACTCCGAGAACATTTATTTCACACTGCTCAGCGCGTCCGCGACCGTCACGAATGAGGGCATGAAGTCGATCATCGTGTTTCCGGAGAACCCGGACTGGTTGCTGCAGTAGGTCGGGGCTGCAGGGCGGGATCGGTGAGGATGGTTTGGCCGCGAACCAACTGAACGGAATTCGTCGTGCATGGAAATGTTTAAGCCCCAGTGGGGCTAGTCGCATTTGAACAAATGACTTACCGCAAAATCACATTCAACCTTTGCACCATCCCGGTTCGCCGCGTCGCCGCCCGGCTCAGCGCCCTCCCGCGCGACGAGCGCGGCACGATCAGTCTGCTGTCGGTGATCACGATTTTCGTATTAGCCATCGTGCTGGGAATGGTCGTGAACGCCGGACGGCAGGTGGATGAAAAGGTGCGGATGCAGAACGCCGCCGACGCGGCGACGTACTCGGGCGGGGTCGCTGTGGCGCGGGGATACAATGCGCTGGCGTTTGCGAACCATGTCGAGGCTGAGGTTTTCGCACTGACGGCCTACTGGCGCGCAGGCCGCGACGCGGGCCCCCAGAAAGACCCCACGACACTGAATATGGTCAACTCGATCCTCGACGCGTGGAACAAGGTCGGGAGCATTTTCGCGCAGTCGTCTTTTCGGAAATTTGCGGCTTTGGGGCCGGCGATCCAACAGAAGGTACCTCTCGAAAAGGACCTGGTGAAGAGTTTTCTGCAGATGACCGAATTGCAATCGGCGCTGGTGCTGCCCGTGTTCGAATCCATTCTGCGCGGTCCTAATTCACAGCCGGGAGGCTCTCCGGACCCGTTGGGAGGGGTGATTCCCCGCTTCCAGCGATCAGTCGTCTTGACGACCCCGCAGGCCGCCCAGACCGTGGCTGCCGAGATCGCCCGCATGCACGGGAACATGACCACGCAAGGCAAATCCAGCGGCCTTGAAAAACAACACGGAGGCCAACCGCTGACGGCCGTGTTATGGCGAACCAACGGCACGCCGATTGGCCTGGGGAACGAACAGGATCCGTTTCAGCGAACGCTTTCCGTATTCGACCCGAGCCCCACGGGACTTGATGCCGCTGCATATTCCCAGGACTATTACGAACTGGCGCGCTGCCAGCGCCGCAGTTGGGCGACGAATGCACTCACAATCTGGAACGAGTATATGCTCTTTCCTTTTTACCGCGGGTTTCCCCTCTATAACCCCTTTCCGCCGTACAATTTCCTCCCGGGCGGAGCAAGCGCCGCCAAGGCTTCGGCCCTGTATTGGATCTGGCAGATTTACACCTGCGGGCAACTCAACAAGCTGCTCGAAGTCGAGTATCACGCCACCAATTTGCCGTTCGTATATCGCATACCGGTCGGTGCGGCTTATGGGTTTACCGGCAGTCAGCAATGCTACGACTGCCCGCAACCAAACCAGCCCGATGCATTCGACTGCGCGTGTATCGAGGGCAGAAGGAGCATCCAAAACCCCCAACCGGGATACATGCAAAACATGTTTCAAAACATGGATCCCCTGCGGAATCCGCAGCGGCCTTCGAATCTCGAGCAATATCATTTCTTCGTGGGAGTTGTGTATTGGCCGAGGATGCAGCAGACCTCACCGATCTTTTTCCGCTATCCGCTCTCGATGGATTCGATGGCATACGCTCAGACTTCGGTTTTCATCCCAAGGTCGCGGTATCTGTTTAACGATCGCTGGGGCGATACGAACTGGTTGCGATGGTACATGACCAGCCAGAACGGAAATCTGACTTGGGTGTCCGCAAACCTTTACGACGGTTGGCCGCAGTATTGGGACCTGCTGGCGCCGCCGCACCCGATCAACTCGCAGTGGATCCCGATCTGGGGCATCGGCAATCAGAATTGGATGGCCAAGCTCGTTCCGAGCACCAGCGACAGCGTCCCGATGATTTTGCAGAGTTCGCAGGCTCAGCAGTTCACCAACAATGTACGCGTGCCGAATCTGGGCGGCATCAGTGCCAGCGACCTGAGAAGGATCAGCACGCATTAACAGCATGAATTCGACGATGATACAAAGTTTGTCATGTCGTTTAGCCGCGAGGCGCAGCCGAGTGCAACGCGCGGTTGCGTTGCCATTTGGAATGCGTACTCGCGTCGCACTCGGCTGCGCCTCGCGGCTAAACGCTGCTGTGCGAGCCGGCCTGGCGCCGCTCGAACTCGTGCTGAGTCTCTTATTCCTGCTGCTCATGATGGCGCTCATCATCAATTTTGGGACGATTGCGTCGTGGCGAGTGCGGGGGAACACGGCAGCGCGATACGCCGGGTGGCGGACTACTGCGCTCCGCACCGGTGGCGCTTATCCCAATCCGAGCAACTGGCAAACGCCTGCGACAATGGGACTGGCGCCGGCAATACCACTGAATCCAAACACCGTGGGCCAGCTCTGGAGCCAGCAGGATTTGATGCAGCCGGCGTTGCGCGGTCCGGCGATCGTCGATCCGGCGAGCGGCAACATGATTCAAATGGGGAATCAGCAGTATCTCGAAATGGTCAATCAGACTTTGATCGGTTCGGCGAACCTGACGAAGAAAATGCCGCTGCTTCCCAAGTTGCGAAAATCGTACATCAAACCATTGCAGCCCGTTCTCGATCCCTCCTGGCGGTATGAGGACATGAGTGCGCAGACCAACTACTGGGGTATGCGCAACAACGATGATTGGCGGTTGTATCAGTGGTATCAACACGAGCCGCAGCAGTCGCCCGACGGTAATGTGCAGAACGCGTATATGCAGTACCAGATGGCCGACCAGATGATTCAGCAGAACCCGGGAATTCCGGCGCTCCTTGTACTCGACCGCGACCCCGAGCTCTACGCGTGGTACGGTAATTATCGCGACGTTTACCCGAGGGTGGGCGGGTGCGAGATTTTACCGGTGAACGTGCAGATCAACACGCTACCGGGAATAATCAATCAGATTCAGGGCCCATTGGGCGGCGGGAAAAGTGGGGTGCCACAGAACCTGGCCAAGGCGTTTCTCGACATGTACGAGCCGCAACTGCAGGCGGCCAAGAATCAGCAACCGCCGAATCAGCAGGTGATCAGTCAGCTTCAGCCGCTGGTCGACCAGTTAAACCAGTTCATTGCGACGTTGTTTTAATACAACATTTGACGTACGACAGGTTTCTAACCTGTCCGTCCCATTTTTCTGGCCGACCCAATTGAGTATTGAGGATCTAGACAGGTTAGAAACCTGTCCCACGGGGAGATCAATCGTTTGGGAGCGGAACGAAATGTCGCCGAGCATGGCGCCAAGCCTGCGAGTCTGGGGGACGTTGCCAGAAGGATCACCAGTCGCACCACCGACTTGTTGGCCATCAGCATCGTGCTCGTGGCTTCGCTGACTCTCGGGCGGCAAATCCTGCACTGGTGGCATGCCGATCCCCCCTCCTCACCGACCGCGGCCATCGAACCCGAACTCGCGGGTCCCGCCTGGGACGACGAATTGCAACCTTTGTCGCTCGAATTCGGCGACTTGCCGCTCGCCCTCACGCGCCAGGTGGTGCTGGGCGATCAAGAGTCTGCTGTCGAGGCGCTCGTCAGGCACTGCCAGACAGCCGCCGAAATGGCCGTCTGCCCTTCCCGCGAGCCCGATGATGCCGAACAGCGGCTGCTCGAAAAAATTGCCGGATTGACCCCTGTTGAGAGATCCGTTGAAAAGTCGCTTGCCGACAAAATTGGGGACTGGCAAGTGTATATCGTCGACGAACAGTTCACGCTGGTGGCCGCCGTGCGCCGGTTTGCCGATGGTGGTGCAACCGTCTCGCCTGCAGACGGGCAGGCGAAACGCCTGCGCCACAAAAGCGACGGGTCGAAAGGGACTGCCCGCGAGGTCAATCGTCTGGTATGCTGGGGTATCGCGATGCCTGCCAGAGAGAAGGCCTGGACACTCTACGTATTTCGGGAGTCCCCCACGGGAAGCACGTCGCCTTCCGGCCGGTCTAACGTGCCGCTCCCTCCCGGAGCTTATCGCAATATGTCTCTTCGCGACGAACGGGGAGGCCTGCTCGTGGGTTTTTCAGGCAGCGGTTCGGCGGCAGCCTGGATGAAGTTTTACGACGATTGGTTTGGCCGTCAGGCATGGTCGAAGACAGACAAGTGGTCGACTGGTTCGGAGAGTTGGTCGGCAAGATTCAGCAATCCCGATGCTCCCAGTGCGGGCCACGTCGAAATTCGATTCGCCGCCGATCAAAATGGGATTTTGACCGGCTTGCTGCAAAGCCTGTGAAGGTCATACGATGACTCGGAAGTACGACTCAAATTAGAAGCGAGAAAGCGAATGAAGGGTGCGCCGGGACTTTTGTTTGCCATCGGGCTGGGGATCGTGGGAGCGTTCTGCAACTGGCTGTACCTGGCCAACAAGGGCAAGCAGTTGGAGATGGTCGATTTCATCGCCATCGCCGAGGACGTGAAGATCAATCCCGGCGACAAATTCAACGAAGCCCATTTCATGCCTCTGTCGATTCCGCAAAACGCGGTTGGCAATCTCGACAAAGTGGCCGTCTTCTGGAAAGACCGGGCCACCGTCGTGGGTGAGCCGGCCACCAAGAGCTACAGTCCCGGAGAAATCCTGCTGCAGCGGCAGATCCGCACGCCGCCCGAAATGGACATCAAGAAACTGCTGATGCCTGATGAGCGCCTGTTGTGGATTCCCGTCGACACCCGCACGTTTGTCCCCTCGCTGGTGAATGCCGGCGACAACGTGTCGTTCATCGTTCCGCGGCTGACATTGGCGTCGAGCCCCGTCGAGGGGGACGAAAACGCCGAAAAACGTGCGGCCTCGTCGACTGAACTGATCGGCCCGTTCCGCATATTGGCGCTGGGGAACCGCCTGGGCAGCCAGGAAGTGTTGCGGGCGGCCGGCGTCACGGCCTCGCAGGAAAACGTCATGGCGGTGGCCGTCAAAATGGTCGGGAATGAATTCGACGAAAAGGGTCAGAAGATCCTCGACAACCTGCGGCTCACGAACTTTCAGCAGGTGCAAGTGATTTTGCACCCGGCGCCGGATGCCGGCAAAGGGAACAAGTGATTCCAAGAATCGGTCTGAGCTGAATTACAACAGTTCTCACGAATTTAGCCACGGATGGAACACGGATTAAACCCAGCGCGGCCTTCGGCCGCAACCAATTGTTTCGCCGCTTCGCGGCGTGTAACAGCCGGCGTCAGCCGGCCTCAATTTGTAAAAGTGAAAAGCTCAGCTCAGGCTCGACAGAAGGGGGCCGCCCCTCCCGCCTTCGCCTTCGCACCGCCCCAGCCGTTGTGAGGGCGATGCGAAGGCGAAGGCGGAAGGGGCTTACCCGATCTGCCGGGACAGCGTCCGTACGAAGAAAAACGCAACCCCTGTGGGTAGAGTGAGGGTGTCAACCCAATCTCACCCTTGAACCACACAGGAGTCGCGCCATGCATCAGTTTATCAAACGGCACGAGAAAGACATCATCGGCGTCTTGAGCGGCTTTGACCGGATCCGTTTTCGCGGAACGATCCGCTGGCTCGGGAGCGTTCCCGGAGTGATGACGTTTCTGTGGGAGATCCAGGTGCGCTTGACCGAGTTCACAGCGTGGGCCAAGGGGCTGACTCAACAAATCGTCGAGGCCTCGGAGCGAATTGCCGAAACAGCGGGGCGTCCCATGATGTACCTGTACAGCAGCTCTGCGTCCAAAGAAGAACTGGCACTGGCGATTGCCAAGGCCGACAACGTGACCGAGGGACTGGTGTGCGTCTTCAAGTGCGTCGAGCAGTGTCAAACTTTCAAGGTCGGACCGAACGCGAAGACCAAGAAATTGGAACTGCGGCAGTTCCAGGGAAAGTGCTCGCATTATTACTTCTACATGTTGCACCCGCGGTTCGGCCTGTTGCATCTGCGCTTGCAAACCTGGCTGCCGTTCACCATTCACGTCTGCATGAATGGTCGCGAATGGCTGGCACGGGAACTGCGCCAGCGGGGAATCGGGTTCGAGCAGCGCGATAACTGCTTCGTCTGGATCAAGAACATCGCGACGGCTCAGAACTTGGCCGACCAACAATTGCGAACCGACTGGAGTGGTTTGCTGGATGATCTGCGCCGGCTGTTCCATCCCGTTCATGACACGATGTTCGGAAAACAGTTGATGGACATCTACTGGTCCGCGGACGAGACCGAATGGGCCACCGACGTGATGTTCCGATCCCGGGCCGCGTTGGGGCAGGTCTACCCGGCGCTCGTGCGGCACGCCATGACCGCCTTCGGCTGTAAAGACGTTCTGAAGTTCTTGGGGAGATCGCCCAAGATTCAATACTACCGGGCGAGCGACATCGCCATCACGCTGACGACCCGTCCCGAGGGGACCTGTGTCAGATACCGACTCAATCGCAACTCCATCAAGATGTATGACAAGCAGGGAACCGTGCTGCGTATTGAAACGACGATTAATGACCCACGGGACATGAAGGTTCTCCGCCCCCGCGAGGGGCATCCCGCAGAAATAAAGACCTGGCAACAGTTGCGGAAGGGAGTGGCCGACCTCCATCGACGTGCCGAAGTCAGCCAGAAATCGAACGAGCGCTACCTGGACGCATTGGCGGCGGTCCATCATGAGCAACCGTTGGGCGAAATGATCAGCGACCTTTGTCAGCCGACCAAATTGAACGGCCGGCGCGTTCGCGCCCTGCAACCCCTCAGTCCGGACGACAACCGGCTCTTGCTCGCGGTGAACCGGGGAGAATTTGCCATCAACGGCTTCCGCAACCGCGACTTGCGTTCCCTGCTGTTCGGAACGGCCAAAGTTGCCGCCGCCGAATTGAAACGCCAAGGAGCGCGAACGACCCGCCAGCTCCGCATGCTGCGAGCTCACCACCTAATCCGGAAGGTCTCGAAGACACATCGTTACACTCTGACCCCAAAAGGTCGTCTGGTAATCAATGCCTTACTCACATCGCAACAAGCGAGCCCCCAACAACTTGCACAACTGGCCGCATAAAATCTTCGCGGGACGCAAAGAAAAAAACTGTTAGTATTACGGATAATATGAAGACAAGTTCTATTCACCTCGATCCGTGTTCAATCTGTGTTTAATCCGTGGCTAAAATATTGTTCACTTCGTTTGGTTGCGGGCGAAGTCTGTGAGCACGAGAAAGGCAGAAAAATCCAGGGCAAAAAAATCGTCGTCTGCGAGGGCAGATTCCAAATGTTCGAGGTTTTATTTTTCTGCCCCAGATGTTTTTGCCTTTAAGTCATCAAACTCAGAAACGAATTGATCCCACGGATGGA
>Ga0207137_1229_pt1 | contig 10769 bp, 9 predicted proteins | sample Alteio_BWMinHeat_9_FD_153572 | JGI IMG/M metagenome (GOLD analysis project Ga0207137, IMG submission 153572) | Enriched cells from forest soil in Barre Woods Harvard Forest LTER site, Petersham, Massachusetts, United States -... | ecosystem: Environmental > Terrestrial > Soil > Temperate forest >...
TTATAGCGCCCTATTCGATTAAGCAAATCGCAAAGACGCTTAAGATAATACAGGCGTTTTTAACCTCGTAGATCGTTTCACTAATTTTGTCTTTAGTTATTTTGGCAAATAAAGCGCAAGGCCTGCGGCCGACGAGCCATTGCCAAAATAACTAAAGACAAAATCAGTGAAACGATCTACGCGCCCTATCCATCACAGCAAGCCAGAGGATAACCAGACTAAATATACCTATCACCAAAAAGTCCCAGCCAAAGGGAATAATATCTTTACCACCAAACGCACCGAGATAAGAAATCATCACCAATCCAAGCAGGTACGGTATCATCCATAAACCTGATCGGAGTCCAATATTTGATACAGTGAGTCGTCCCCGCAACCAGCTCGCTGCAAAAATAAGAATGCCGACTAACATTGCGATCGCTAATTTAGAAATGGTCTCCCATCCACACCAGTAACTCAGCAAATTACAAAAATAAAAAGCTAATGGACAAATGATTTTTGCAGCGGGTAAACGAAAACCCCGTTTCTCATTCGGCAGCTCAAGACGCATGCATAATAATGCAATCGGCCCCATTGCGTATGAAATCACCATGCCCGACACCAAAAAACTCACCATGGCTTGCCAACCCGGAAGTGGCAAAAACAAAAACATGCCTAACACAAAATTGACTAAGATGGCAGCGACTGGAAAATTCTGTTTATTTAAATATTGCAGCCATTTGGGCAAATAACCAATTTGACTCATGGCATAAAGAATACGCGCAGTTGAAGTAACATAAATCAAACCTGCACCTGCTGGCGATATAGTGGCATCGATATACAATAATTTTACCAACCAGACCAATCCTAATCCCGCTGCAAGACCAGCAAACGGGCCTACATCGCCTGCAAAACTTAAATGCTCCCAGCCATTTGCTAAAATAGAAGGGCTAATCGCACCAATGAATGCAACTTGCAATCCAATGTAAAGAATCAGACAGCCTAATACCGATCCCACTATCGCTAATGGAATGGCTACAGCTTGATTCTTTGCTTCACCCGCTAACTCCACGCCATGCTTAAATCCTGTAAAAGCAAAAGCGATACCACCTGTTGCAACCGCTGTTAAAATTGCATGCCAACCTGAAGTTGAAAAAACATCAGACATACCATTCACAAAATTCATAGCATAAAAACGTGTTTGAATGAGTGCAAAAACCGTCAATAAAATCACTAACACTTTGAATAAAAAGATAATAAAATTAAAACGCATTAACCCCTTGTAACTCACAATATTAATCATGCAAAAAGTCAGCATTAATATCGTAGCCCATATCATGCCTATGCTGGTTAATACGGGTATGCCATTTTTCATCACCATCAGAGAACTAAAATACGTAGAGGCATATTGCAAAATAGCCTGCACTTCAATCGGCGCCATGGTGAGTGCTGATAGCCATGCTATCCAGCTCACAATAAAACTGGTTAACGCACCATGGCTAATTTGTGGTATTTGCGCAGAACCACCGGCTACGGGAAATAAAACAGAAAGCTCAGCAAACGTGAGTGCAACCAAGGCTGTCGCAAATCCGCCGATTAACCATGCAATAATCGCGAGAGGGCCTGCAATTTTTGCAGCATACAAAGGAGCAAATAACCAGGCAGAACCCACCATACCATTGATGCTAATCATCAATAAATTCAAGGGAGTGAATCGTCTATTTAGCATCATATGTCATACCCATTTTAACTACCCACCAAACGTAAATGTATAAACTTCAAGACCTTTACTTTCTGCAATGATTTCTAAAACACCTTCATTGTCATGCGTCAAATGAAGAAGTGAATAAAGTTGGTATTGATTAACAGCTAGCTCATGATACGGTTTACCATTTAATAATAATTTAACCATCACCGGTTTTTTACTCACACCCATCACCATATAAACATCATGCGCTCTAAAATGTAATTTTATTGCAGCACCCGATTTCATCGCGATGATTTTTTCAGGCGCAATTAACCAATCCCCATTTAATGCCCAAGCATCCACGGCAAGATTATCCGGATAAATATATTGAGCAGAAATATCTTTTATCACGAGAGGAAGATTAGCAAATCTTTCTGCGCGATTGTATCCGAGATAAGTCTCAGGCGTAATACTCATCCATTCATTTTCATTGGATTTTATTTGAGCTTTAACTTCTCCCATTCCTAATAAAAAACGAATATTATTTTCAGTCACGTCGTATTCACCTTCACCAAAGTGAACATAAACCACTTTACCTTCCTTGTTTACCAAATAATGTGCAGGCCAATATTGATTCTGAAAATTGCGCCAGGTTGTAAAATCATTATCAAGCGCTACAGGATAATGAATTTGATACCCTTTCACTGCATTTTTTACATTGTTTACATCATGTTCGAATTGAAACTCCGGACTATGCACGCCAATGATTTCAAAACCTGCATCATGGTATTTTGCATACCAATCTTTTAAATACGGCAACGTACGTATGCAATTGATACATGAATACGTCCAGAAATCGACGAGTACAACTTTACCTTTTAAATCACTCCAATTAAGCGGCGGCGAATCTATCCAGTCACTGATGCCAGAGATGGGAGGTGCTTGATACGGTTGTTCTATACCATTAATCAACGCATGAACACTGGTTAAAGCCGGTTTTCCTCGCTGATTAAATGATAAGACAAACGATTGTGAAAATAGAAAATACAATACGGTTAAAATAATAATAAAACCCAGTAATTGACGAATCAAAATAGATTTTTCACGAAGAAAGCCCATAGAAACCATTAGACTACGCCCAAACCATGCAATGAATAACATGGGAATACCAGCGCCTATCGCAAATGCACCGACCACCCATAAACTCATAAACGTCGTTTGTTGTAAGGCGACTTGTACAATAACAGCAGCGAGTATTGGGCCTGCACAAGGTGTCCAGATAATTCCAATTAATCCACCAAATAACAATCCACTTGAAAAACCACCTTGACTATTACTGACAGATTGCAAAGAACTGCCGACATTCATTAACGGTTGAGTCCATCGATTCAATCGTTCAGTTAATGTTTTAGACATCATGATGATGCCTAGCAACAATAAAATACCAAATGAAATATTTCTAATCGTATTAATATTGATGGTAGTGAATTGTATTAACGCGCGCGAAAAAAGCGTAAATAAAACGAAGGTAATCATAAATCCCGTTATGATGCCTAAGGGTCTCCATTTACTCCCCGTTAATGAACCAGACAGAATAATAGGAAGTATGGGTAGAATACAGGGGGAGAGAATAAGGGCTAAACCTTCAAGAAAAGCAAGTCCAATATTGATTACATCAGCTTGCATGTTATGCATTCCTTAGCATAAAGTGTGCGAGATAATAGTCATCATTGCACCACCCATTCGCGTAAGGCAATAGAAATATGGAAAACACTCCGCATCACCCTTTCACCATTATCATTCCTACCTATCAGGAAGCCGCCAATATTCCTGAACTTGTAAAACGTATTGCAAACGTTGATTTTGATAAAAGATCATTTGAAGTATTACTGGTAGATGATGATAGTCAGGATGGAAGTCGTGAAATGATCTGCCATCTTTCCAGAGAATATCCCTGGTTAAAAATGATTGTACGCGATAAGCAGCGTGATCTTAGCCAGTCTATTATCCAAGGTTTTAAAGAAGCCCGTTATCCTATCTTAGTCACCATGGATGCTGATTTAAGTCATCCGCCTGAAAAAATAGCTATGATGCTTACCCTGTTAGACCAACCTGATGTGGATATGGTCATAGGGTCTCGTTACATTAAAGGCGGCAGTGTTGATACGAATTGGCCGTTTATACGCAAACTAACTTCTCGTACTGCTGCGTGGATTGCGAGAATCTTTTTGCTCAGTCCTGTTAAAGACCCACTGTCTGGATTTTTAGCCATGAAAAAAAGCACCTTCATTGCAGGGGATACATTAAAACCTATAGGCTGGAAAATTGGACTGGAATTAATGGTGAAATGCCGATGTAAAAATATTCAGGAAATTCCCATTCATTTTTCAGAAAGATGCCGTGGAAAAAGTAAATTGAATATGAGGATTTCGGTGGCTTATTTACGGCATGTTTTGAAATTATGGCGGTATAAGATATTGTTGTGATTGTCGTCGTTACTCGGAGTGACGTCGTTGTAGGTTGGGTTAGGCGCTTTTTGCCGTAACCCAACAATTATTCATCGTTGTTGGGTTACGGCAAAAAGCGCCTAACCCAACCTACAACACCATCCACCGTACATTTACACCAAATCCGTAACCTTAAACAATATCTCCCGTGCTGTTCTCACAATCGCACGATCAGAAATATTTTTATTCACTAAAATCACAATGCCAGATTGCTTATTTGGTATCACAGCAATATAAGTACGAAAACCTTTAGTCGCACCTGTTTTATCCATGAGTACACTGCCACTGTAAATAGGCCGCTGATAAACGGTCTGCACATCAAGAGGGCCCATCATGTCAGCTCGATCTGAAAGACTTAATAACCAACGGATATCAGCTGTATCTTTAATGGAATGAATTTGCCAGGCCAACCCTTGATAATCATAATCATTCATTTTAATAAACATGGATTGTGTTAATTTCATGGGATATAAAACGCGTGGCGGCGTACCTTTCAAACCAATAGCAGCACTCAAGAAACGCTGCATATCAAGTGCAGAGGCTTTTACATCAGAAGCAGCCGGAAAAAGCCCTGGCACTTCTCGTGTAACAAGCTGGCCTTTAGCATCATATCCATCTGCATAATATTTCATTAACGTTTTCGGTACGGACACACCGTATACCATTTTAAGCGGGTTTAAAATATGTCGTCTGTATAAATCTCCGTAATCACTGTCTGTAGAACGCTCTAGAGCTTGACCTAATAAACCTATACCCACATTAGAATATCGCCATTCTTCACCCGGCAATCCTTTAGGTGACCAATCATTTAAATATTCCTGTAACTCAATTTGGTTATTGATATTGCGAGGCAAATTAAACGGTAAACCGGCTGTATGCGTTGCTAAATCCTGTAATTTAATTTTATCGAATGATTGCGGCAATCCTTTCACATATTTGGTGAGAGGATCATTCAAAGCCATTTTGGCCCAATCCACTTCTTGAGCGAGCAAAACACTGGTCATGATTTTAGAAAGCGAACCGATTTCAAAAATCGTTTTACGAGTCACTGGATCTTTGGGTTCTGGTTTTGCATATCCATAATATTGTTCATACAAACGACCATCTACATACAATTCAACAGCAGCACCCGGAATCCCATTTTTTTGCATCAACGCAGTCATGGATGTTTGCACAAGTTTTGCTGTAGCGTCTGAATCAGGTGCGGTTTCTGCGTAAAGATTTACAGCTATAAGACTTAATATCAGACTACTCAATACTCTTATTATCATTTTTTACTCACTTTTATTAACGTCCTTACAAAAAGTTATCCCCAGTTTCTGGGGATAACTTGTGTAACAAGATGTGGGTGAACGTGTATGAAATGTTTAGCAAGTAATACCACCCACTCGGCACATGCCATCTAAAAATCCCCATAATGCCATGGCGGCTTCACGCGTAGCACGTTCTGCACGCTCAGGATCAACGTATTTTTCTATCAAACTGGCAACTTGGCTGGCATGACCCACATCGTAGGCTTGATGAGCCGTAAAAAATTCTAGGGTTTCGTCATCGCTAATGCCATAAAAAGCTTTCAATCCTTCAATTTTAGAAGCAGAAACATCGGGAACCTGACATTCATACGCATACAATGCACAAAGTCCATCACGCCAGTCACGTTGTGCAAGATCATAATAGGTATCTACCATGGTTTTTGTTTCTGGCAATGGCATGTCGCTTAATACTTGTTCTTTGGTGACACCCAAACCATTCGCAAACTGCATCCATAATGCTGGATGATCTGTACCATGAATTTCTTCATCCACTAAATTTTCGAGTAATACCTTACGTGCTTCTATTTCAGGACAATGTGTATGCACACGGGAAACAAAACGAGGGAAAGATTGTACCTGGTTATAATATTGAGCCGCATAACGCTGTAAAATTTCCTGACTTAATTCACCTTTTGACCAGGCTACATAAAACATATGTTTTAATAAGCTAAATTCAGCAATGATTTCATCTAATCGAGAAATAATATTCACAAATAAACTCCTATTATGGTTGCAAGGTGAAAAGAAAAACGAATTATCAGCGTTTATGCGGAATGAAGCAAGTAACTGTTAGTCATCGATCTGAGCGACAATCTAGTGAATTAAGCCCAAGCATGGTTGTTATGCCGTTCTTTTATGATATGTTCTGCATGCCTGCCATCATTAAACACTTCAGCCGTATATTGAACCGCATCACCGACTAATAATTGTTTAATGCCGTTATGCACATTCGTGAGACTGAAATAATATTCATTACCATCCATACCTTCAATAAAACCATAACCTTGATCACGTATCAGTCTAACTACGTGGCCATGCATAATATGATTATGTGTTTTTACACGTCCGTGTTGTTTACTAGAATGTTCTTCTAACTGTCTTGTAATCGCGTTAAACGCATCACGTATGGCGACGTAAACATCTTGGTCTACCTTACGTGTCGTCACAAATTCTTTACCAGGCACCGTGATATCTATCTTCACATTAAATAATTTACCCTGGTGTTTATGTTTTTGCGGCAACTCGACCATAATCCTACAACTACTAATACGACCGTGAAATCGATTGAGTTTTTCTGCGCGTTTACGAATGTTTGTTTCTAAAGCAAGTGAAATAGGGATATCTCGTATAGTGATTTGAACAGGCAACATAGACTTATCTCCCCTCGTTTTTATTATCTAATTGATATTATGACTATTTTATCCTTAGCCACTTTATCTCTCTTAATAATGAGTATAGTTCATCTTAGTTAAAATAGTGTTCTACTTGATTGGCACTGACCAAAGAAAGCGTAGCAGGATACCAGATGGGCATCTGGTCTTTATCAATGATGGCAGCCCGTATACCTTCTATAAAATCATGATTTTTAAGAAAATGTGAAACCAGTTTGTATTCCTGTTTCATGCATGCATCGAAAGAATAAGAGAGACCTTGCTGAAACGCTTTAAGCGAAACCTTCAAACTGGTAGGAGATTTCTTAAGCATCGTTATAGCAGCTTGCTGACAGATATCCTGTTTATGCTGTTCTAAAGCAGACAGTATTTCTTCAATAGTATTTGCACTAAAACAATCACGAATAGCCCGTCTATCTTCCATGGATAAAATCAATTTGGCTGGAATACAGTATTGTTCGAGGATAGTTGAAACAGTTGCTTTGGCATCACTAGCAAACGACTGTTGCGCCAATTCATTTAACAATAAGGGTATCGCCTCTTCTGCCATTTTATGCGTAACTATTCCTAAGTGAAGCGCCCAATCACACGCTATTCTTGCACCCGTTAAACCCAGATAATATCCAAAATAATCGGGTAGACGGGGTAAAAAATACGTTCCACCTACATCTGGAAAAAAACCAATTCCCGTTTCTGGCATGGCAAATAACAATCGTTCTGTCGCAATACGGTGCGAGCCATGAATGGAAATGCCCGCTCCACCACCCATGGTAATACCATCTAACAAAGCAATATACGGTTTAGAATAATGATAAATACGGCTATTCAATGCATATTCGTCACGAAAGAAATCGATGACGCCAGGATTTTGCTTTTGCATATGTTCATGCATCAAACGCAAATCACCGCCTGCACAAAACGCCCTGCCTTCTGCAGCACGAATCACGACAGCCTTAATGTGATCTGCCGATTCCCATGCCGTTAATTTCTCTTGCATGGCATGAATCATGGTAAGTGTTAATGCATTCAATGCAGATGGACGATTCAATGTGATGATACCAAGATCTCCACCCTTGCCTTCTATTTCTTCAAACAACACTTCCGTTGTCATATTGTTTATGAGGCCTTAAAGAGAGCCGTACGCTTTTCAAGAAAAGCACTCACACCTTCATTTTTATTGGGGCTTGAACAAGCTAAACCAAAATGAGCGGCTTCTAATGCGAATGCTTGTTGTAAAGACAAATCATATCCTTGATCTATCACAGTCATGATACTTTCTAATGCAGAGGATGATAACGACGTCAATTCCTGCAAAATACTGATCGCACGCTGTTCTAAGTCAGATGGCGCAACGATTTCTGTTATGAATCCCCACTGCAATGCCTCTTCAGCTTGAAATCGTCTACCCGTTAAACAAATATCGAGTGCACGGCCTTTACCAATCAAACGTGATAAACGTTGTGTACCACCAAAACCCGGTATCACACCTAACTTGATTTCTGGCTGTCCAAAAACCACATTATTCGCGGCAATTCTCATGGTAGCAGCCATGGCTAGCTCACAACCGCCGCCAAATGCAAATCCATGAATAGCAGCAAGAGAAGGTTTACCTAATGATTCTAATGCTGAAAAAACCTGTTGGCCCAAATTTGCAAAAACGAGACCGCTTTGCCCATCTAAGGGCAGCAATTCTTTAATGTCCGCGCCCGCACAAAATCCTTTTCCTTCGCCTGTTAATAATATCGCTAAAACAGCAGCATCGTGTTTCGCTTCATTAAAAACAACGAATAAACGTTGTAACACTGCCTGACTTAATGCATTCAACTGATCAGGGCGATTCAAACGAATGTGCAATATCCCTTTTTCCAGTGATGAAACAGTGACAATATCATTCATGTTTAACCATGCTCCAACGCTCTTGACTCAGACAATAAAAAGTCTGATACCGTTTTAGAATCCAAAATAACTCGACTGTTGATCGCCATTTTAAAAATACCATAACTAAACAAGGCGATAATTAAAAAATCCCAGCCAAAGGGAATAATGCCATGACCGCCAAACGCACCTAAATAGGATATAGAAATGATTCCTGCAAGATAAGGCAAAATCCAAAACGCTGTCTTGAGTTCTCTCATTTCAACTTTGATATTGCCTCGCAACCAGGAAATGGCAAATATAATCATACCAATGGACAATACGATGCCCAGTTTGGAAATGGTTTCCCAACCTGTCCAGTAACTGAATAAGTTACAGGAATAAAAAGCTAATAAACAAACTATAGAAGCGCAAGGCAGTTTAAAAGGACGCTTTTTATCAGGCAAAGATAATCGTAAGCACATTAATGCAATCGGGCCCATGGCATAAGTAATGACTATGGCTGATACCAGAAAATTCACCATGGCTTGCCAACCTGGCAAGGGCAAGAACGAAAACATACCTAATACAAAATTAACGACAATCGCCCATACTGGAAAACGTTGTCGATTTAAGCGTGAGAGAAATTTTGGAACATAACCAATTCTACTCATGGCATACAAAATACGTGCTGTTGCAGTCACGTAAATTAAACCTGCACCTAAAGGAGAAATAACAGAATTGACATATAATAATTTTAACAACCAAAATAACCCCAACGCAGCAGCAATTCCAACAAAAGGACCAATATCACCGGTAAAATTCAATTGTTGCCAACCATTACTTAATGCGAGTGGATCAATCGCGCCAATAAAAGCAACTTGCAAGCCTATATATAACAAGAGACAAGCGATAACGGTTCCAGCTGTACTCAAGGGAATAGCGAGTGCAAGATTTTTTGTTTCACCGGCTAATTCAACACCGCTTTTAAATCCATTAAAGGCTAACACGATACCACCTGTTGCAACCGCGCTAAAAATAGCCTGCCAACCTTCTGAAGATAAAGTAGAACTCAACATGCCGGAAAAATTATGAGGCGTGAATCGTACGTGCAAAATAGCAAAAATAGTCAAAATGATAACGGAAAATTTGAAAACAAATAAAACAAAATTAAAACGCATGAGTCCACGATAACTAAAAATATTCACAAGACATAGCGATAACATTAATAGGCCTGCAGAAATATATCCCCATAACGTTAAGGTAGGTGCTCCATCCACTTGATGCATCAGCGCAGGAAAAAACATGGAGGCGTATTGCAACACTGCCTGAACTTCAATAGGCGCAAGCATTAATGTCGTAATCCAGGCTATCCAACTTAAAACAAAACTCGCAAACGCACCATGACTTAATTGTGGAATATGCGCTGTACCGCCAGAAACCGGTAACAAAGTCGATAATTCTGCAAACGTTAATGCCACTAAAATGGCAGCAAATCCACCAATCAACCAAGATATAATGGCAGCAGGACCCGCAATTTTTGCAGCATAAAGCGGCGCAAACAACCAGCCAGAACCAATGATACCATTCATGCACAACATGAATAATGTAAGGGGGGAAATACGTTGTAATCCTTCCATACAAACCTCGTTAATAGAATAGATGAGGATAATATTTGACTACCCACTCTCATATTTTTTATAAATTTAAGAGTCGATACTATTTTGTAGCAGTTACACGATTTTATTTACAAGCGCACCTGATTTTGTATTTTGTTTAGCTAATCGTTTCGCTTGTTGTTTTTCAAGCGAATATTTAGCTTCTTCAGCTGTCACTGTACCATCCGGATTTCCATCAAGATCAATGCGCACCGCACCATCTAACATACTTTTGTGATAAGCAGCTGTATTAACATAATACGATAAACTTTTTACCATACAGGCCTTGTCTTCCGTCACAATGGATTCTATCAGACTTAAGCGCTTAACCAAATCTTGTTTTATCCCTTTTTTCAAAGGCTTCACATCATTCTGCGCTC
>Ga0207137_1230_pt1 | contig 10763 bp, 11 predicted proteins | sample Alteio_BWMinHeat_9_FD_153572 | JGI IMG/M metagenome (GOLD analysis project Ga0207137, IMG submission 153572) | Enriched cells from forest soil in Barre Woods Harvard Forest LTER site, Petersham, Massachusetts, United States -... | ecosystem: Environmental > Terrestrial > Soil > Temperate forest >...
CTGTGGACTTTATGGAGCTTCACAAGAAACACTGGCCCGGCTGGGAGGGGGAAACCGAAGTTCGCCAGCTCCTTGGCCCTGAAGATTTCGCTCCTAAATCATAGCAACGCTCACGCGCTTCTGGGGCCGCGAGGATGTGTTCTCCTCGCCCCAGCTTGCACGGATGGATCGAACGTGGTGTGATCGGTAGCCGTGACGGCTACCGATACACATCGCGCTATCGACGCAGTCTGGCGCATCGAGTCGGCCAGGATCATCGCTGGTCTCGCGCGCATTCTTCGTGACGTGGGTCTCGCCGAGGAACTCGCCCAGGATGCTCTCGTCGCCGCTCTCGAGCAGTGGCCCCAGTCAGGCATCCCCGATAACCCGGGCGCCTGGCTCATGGCTGCCGCGAAGCATCGTGCCATTGACCGGCTCCGCCGCAGCAAGCTGCTCGAGCGTAAGCACGGAGAGCTTGGCCGCGAGTTCCAGGCTCGGCAGGAGAGGGCCGTGGCGGATTTCGAAACCGCAATCGACGATGATATCGGAGACGACCTCCTGCGCCTGATCTTCACCGCCTGTCATCCCGTGCTCCCTTCCGAGGGCCGCGTCGCTCTAACGCTCCGTTTGCTCGGAGGCCTGACCACCGAGGAGATCGCCCGCGCCTTCCTCGTCCCGGAGCCGACCGTCGCCCAGCGCATTGTGCGGGCCAAGCGCACGCTCGCCGACGCCCATGTCCCTTTCGAGGTTCCCCGCGGCACCGACCGCGTTGACCGCCTCGCGTCGGTCCTCGAAGTCATCTATCTGGTCTTCAACGAAGGCTACACTGCCACCGCTGGCGACGATTGGCTTCGCCCTGCGCTCTGCGAGGACGCCCTGCGTCTCGGCCGCATCTTGGCCGAGCTCGCTCCCACCGAGCCGGAAATCCACGGCCTCGTCGCGCTGATGGAAATTCAGGCGTCTCGCGCCGGGGCTCGCGTTGGCCCGTCCGGAGAGCCCATCCTGCTGTTGGATCAAGATCGCTCCCGATGGGATCAACTCCTAATCCGTCGAGGTATGGCCGCGCTTGAACGTGCCGAAAGGCTCTCCAGCGCGCGTGGCCCCTACACCCTTCAGGCAGCAATTGCCGCGTGTCATGCTCGAGCGCGCACCCCGGCGGAGACCGAATGGCCGCGCATCGTGGCTCTTTACGAGGCACTCGCGCAGATCACACGCTCTCCAATTGTGGAGCTGAATCGTGCCGTCGCTCTCGGCATGGCCTCCGGCCCGGCTGCAGGTCTCGAGCTCATTGATACCCTTGCCTCGGAGCCTTCTCTCAAGGCTTACCATCTTCTGCCCAGCGTCCGCGGTGACTTTCTTTTCAAACTCGGGCGCTTCGCCGACGCGCAGGCCGAGTTTGAGCGCGCCGCATCGCTTACGCGCAATGCACGCGAGACCGAATTCCTGCTCGACCGTGCCAGGGCCTGTGCGCAAGCGCAACCGCAGCGCAGGCCACAGTAGACATTGTTTGTCACGAAAACCCACGCCTGCCCTGCAACCAATCGTCCTCAGGGTTATTTAACTCGCTGTAACAATCGTCGGCCGTTTTTTCGACTACAATCTTTCTTCTATTCGCAGTGGGGAGCTGCGCCCTCGCAAAATGGACAAACGCAAATTTCTATTTGTTTCGCTCTCGGGCCTCATCGGCGACATCGCCTGGCAGGTTCTCAAAGAAGGCCACGACGTCCGCTACTACATCGAGGCGGAAAAAGAGCGCGACATTGCCGACGGCTTCGTCCCCAAATCCAAAGACTGGGAAAAAGATGCCAAGTGGTCCGACATCGTCGTTTTCGACGACACCCTCGGCCAGGGCGAGAAGGCTCAGGCCCTCCGCGCCGGCGGCAAGCCCGTTGTCGGAGGCACCGCCTACACCGACCGCCTCGAAGACGATCGCTCCTTCGGCCAGGAACAGCTCAAATCCGCCGGCGTCACCATCATTCCCTACGAAGATTTTGACTCTTTCGATCTCGCCATCGAATTCGTCAAAAAGAATCCCGACCGTTACGTCATCAAGCCCAGCGGCGAAGCCCAAAACGTCAAACGCCGCCTCTTCGTCGGCGAAGAGGAAGACGGCGACGACGTCGTCCGCATGCTCGAGGCTTACAAAAAAGCCTTCTCCGATGAAATCAAAGTCTTCCAGCTCCAGCGCCGCATCAACGGAGTCGAAGTCGCCGTCGGCGCTTTCTTCAACGGCAAGAAATTCGTAACTCCCGTCAACATCAATTTCGAACACAAAAAGCTCTTTCCTGGAGAAGTCGGCCCTCCCACCGGCGAAATGGGCACCGCCATGTTCTGGAGCGAGCCCAATCTCCTCTTCAATCGCACGCTTCTTAAAATGGAATCCAAGCTCGCCGAAGAAGGCTACGTCGGCTACATCGACCTAAATTGCATCGTCAACAACAATGGCATCTACCCGCTCGAATTCACTTCGCGCTTCGGCTACCCCACCATCAGCATCCAGCAGGAAGGCATGCTCACGCCCATCAGCGATTTTTTCTGGGAGCTTGCCACCGGCGTCGAACCCAAATGGCGCACGCGTAGCGGCTTTCAAATCGGCATTCGCATCGTCGTCCCGCCGTTTCCCTTCGACGACGACGCCACCTTCGAATCCTTCTCCAAAAACAACGCCATCGTCTTCAAGAAACCCGCAACCGAAGGCATTCACATCGAAGACGTGAAGATCGTCAACGGCCAATGGCTCATCGCCGGCACCTCCGGCGTCGTCCTCGTCGTCGTCGGCCTCGGCCAGACCATGAAGCAGGCCCAGGCCCAGGTCTACTCCCGCACCAAAAACGTCCTCATCCCCAACATGTACTACCGCACCGACATCGGCGACCGCTGGGCCGAAGACTCCGACAAACTCCACAACTGGGGCTACCTGCGGTAAGCGTCTTCAGCGCGAAAAATACCCCGTCTTCGTTCGGATCTTCACTCCCGCCACTTTCGGCCGGATCACAATCTTGTGGAACGTTTCATCCTTACCTCCATTCGCCGGGTAGTACGCCAGCTCATACGAAGTTCTCAATTCCTCCGCAATCTGCCGGAAATACGTGTGCGGGTCGGTGGCCTCCGCATCGATGTGCGCTCCGCCCGTCTCTTTCGCAATGCGCTCCATCACGCTCATTCCATACTTATTTCGCGCCGTCACCTTCCCATGCTCTTTCTCCGTGTACCGGATGCTGTACACCACCACGTTTTCGGCCTGCGCCGTTTCGATCGTCGTCATCATGTCGTGTGAGCTGGAATTGTCCTCCCCGTCGCTGAAAACTAGCAGCGCCCGCCGTCCTTGCTCGCGCTTGAGCTTCTCCGTCACCGAGTAATAGATCGAATCATAAAACGCTGTCCCCAGATCTCGCGCCTCCTCGGGTCCTAGCTCCGGAAACTCCACGTGCTTGCCTTTGCGCCTGTCTTTGTCACGGTGCTGGAACGCCTTCATTCGATCCACAATCTCCGCCCCAGAATGTGAAAAGTCACTCACCAGCCGGATGTGGTTGGCGAACGTCACCAGAAACGCCCGGTCCTTCGGCCCCAGCACTTCCTTCAGAAATACCTCTAGGTCTTGTTCGTGCTGTTTCGAAAAGTGATCCTGGCTGCCGCTTGCGTCCACGATCAACCCCAGTGTCAGCGGAACGTCCGTGCTCTTTGCAAAAAAAGAAATCTTCTGCGGAACCGCGTCTTCCAATACTTCCACGTCATCCTTAGTAAGGTTTTCGATCAGCGCGCCGCGCGAGTCCCGCGCGGAAAACGCCACGTTTACCAGATTAACCGCCACTTGGATCGGCTGCTGCCCGGAAGAAATTCCTCCGCCCATCCCTGCGGCGGCCCCCATCATCAGCATGCATACGCACAAACTACGCCCGCGGAGTTTCATCGTCGGAATGAAATCTCTACAACGGTTTCTTATCCTCGTCGTCTCCCCGCGCTTCCACATACACCAATTGGAACAAGCTTCCTTGCCCATTGGCCTGGACCGCCACGACGTGCTGCTTTTCCTTCGTCCCTGCCTTAAACACCATCCCGCCCTTTTCCGGCTTGTCATCATCGCACTTCAGCTTGTTCGAATCCTTACCGCCGTTCTTTTGCGAACCATCTGAGCAATTCAGCACCGTCCCGTATTTCGCCAGCGCCTTCTTGTAAAACTCCGCAATCTTCTCCGGCGCGTCATTCGACTCCATCTTCATCACCGCCAGCTTGAACCCAAACGTGCTCCCCCAAATTCCCATGTGAACCGAAGCCGAATCGTCCTTCTCGTCTTTGTGCGGCTTCGCTCCCGGGTATACAGGCAGCCCCACTTCCTTCGGCGTCGCCTGCTTGCCAAAGACGATCCCCGCGCTGTCCTTATCCTGCTCCTGCGCCGTTCGCGCGCCGCCCGCATACGCCAAACTCCCCGCCATCAACGCCATCCCGCCAAGCAAGCCGCAGCACACTGCAATACGAACAAGCCTTTCCAACGCCCCGAACTTACCGCTGGCAACCCCGCGATTTCGTTTTCCCTCAGTTTGCTTCTTCATAAGACCTCCCTCGTGCTCAAAGATACGCGCACCCTCCCCACGAAGTTCCCCCATATCCATTCGAACGGGCTTCGTCCGGGAATATCTGCGCTCTTCCAGTGGTATTACTCCATGGGCGGGGTGTAAGCTTCTGCTGGTGTCTGCATTCTAGCCCAAATGGGAGGTTCTTGATGAAACGCACCATCGCGCTGGGCGTTCTGGTTGCCGCCGCTCTCGCCGCTGCTCCGGTTCTGCCTCAAGCCGAAAAGTCCCAAGTCGCAAAAATGACCCTCAAGGTCGGTGACGTCGCCCCCGATTTCACCCTCCTCAGCGACGGCTGGAAAACCGTCAGGCTCAGCGACTACCGCGGCAAGAAAAATGTCTTTCTAGCCGTCTACGTCCTGGCTTTCACCGGTGGTTGAACGAAACAACTTCAGGCGGTCCAGGCTGGAATCGCCTCCGGTAAAATCGATACCTCGGATACGGAAGTTTTTGGAGTCTCTCTCGATAGTCCCGCTGCCAACGCCGCTTTCGCCAAGCAAATCGGCGTCACCTTCCCGCTCCTCAGCGACATGAACCGCAAGATGCTCAAGACTTACGGCATCCTCAAGGGCTACAACGTCCAGGAGGAAACCTACGAGTGGGCCTTGCGCGCCAACATCGTCATCGACAAGCAGGGCATCATCCAGTTGATCGATGCCGGTGACAGCGCCGTCGATCCCAACACCGCCCTGACCATGTGCACCACACTGCACAAAAAGGACCCCGCAAAGTAATTCTCCGCGTTGCTTCGGTTTGAGCCGTTCCACTCGTGGTGTGCCCCGAAGCTGCGTGTTCGCGCTGGCTCAGACTCCTGCTGGGTCCTTGGCATGATCGAACTTACGCGATTCGTTCCTGATCCGTTTCTCTAGCGTTGTGGCTGAGTCTTTTTCGCCAGACTGGAGGACGGCGGATCTTGAACCGTAATCGGAACGTCGAAGAAGCGGTTCATGGCAATCAAGTTTCCCATGGAGCCCGTTTCCTTGAGAATGCCAACAGCTGCTTCGGTGATGACGTTGTCTTCCAGCACGTTGTTGTTTCCCACAACTAAGATGCCCGCCTCCGCGCCGTTAAATACGCGGTTTCGCCGGACCTCTTCCTGATTGCCTTCCACGCGAATGCCATCAAACACGGTGGCCGCAAAAGTCTCGTTCTGTTCCACCGCGGCGCGATTGCCATTCACAAAAATGGCCACTTGGCTGATCCCCGCGCGGTTCCCCGAGACTTCCACGCCGTCGGATTGTTCGACGAGAATATTTGTGGCCACGGCTGTGCAAGTCGCCACCGCAGTGCAAGGGGAGAAGACGCTGTTCGTCACGGTATTTCTTGCAATCGCTCCTCCAGCGCCAAATCCAATCTGAATGCCGTTCTGCGCGATCGCCGCCGTCGGCCCGATTCCCGTCACGACGTTGCGCCGAATCAATGCCGATGTCCCGATCTCATTCGCCGTGATTCCATTTTTCTGAAAATCGTGGATCGTGCAGTCTTCTATCGCCACTTTCGAAATCCCGCCTCCACCACTTTGCACGAAAAACCCAGTGCCGGATTGGCAGCCGCCCAGCCCCGCCCCCAGCTTGAAATTACGAACCGCCGCTCTCTGGATGCTTCCCGACGCATTCTGAAAAGTAATGCCTTCCAAGTCCGGCGAGCACCCCGCAATGCCATTATTCACTCCATCCACCGTCAGCCCGCTGATGGAAACATCTGTGGTATCGGCAACCAGGATCGCCGTGGCGATTCCCGCTCCATCAAACAGGCTCGTCGTGTTCTGTTTCATCGCATTGGGCATCAGGACAGCACCGCTGTCCGCGTCAATATCCAACGCTTTACGAATCGTAAGCTGTTCCACGTAAATACCCTTGCAGACCCGGATATGATCCCCGGGAGAAGCTGCATCAATCGCGTCTTGAATGCGCGTAAATGCGGCGTTCGGGCATTCCACCTTGTCGTCATCCACCACCAGGTGCGCTCCGCTTGCAGCCCGCCCGAAGCAAGGCAACAGCAATGTCAGCACAAACAGGGAAGAAAACTTGGCAACCATCGAGGACTTGGCTTTCATGGGAACCTCCATTGCATCGCAAGGCTGCTACCGGGCATACCGCTGCGCGCGTTGAAGCTTGAAACATTTTCGCGCCCACGGAGCCGGTGTCCGGCCATGCTTTTAGAGGTTGAGGAGGCGGGCCCGCGCAATATACCAACCGCACTATACCGAAGCAATAGTACGCGTCCTTTGAAATCCGCCCGCGGCATTCCCTGGAATCAGGTGAATTCTGAGCTGCATTTGAGGTATTCCCCTGATTGTTCGCTGCCGTGCCTCCAACTATCTTTCGCAACAGCCCTGCGTCGGTCGTCTTTGAAGCACGCACGGCCAAAGGAAATCCGTGGCAACCGCTTTCGCAAAACCAGTCTGCTCCAGAAGAATGAGTTCCCGTATCGAAACCTTGGGCGACGTGTGGGTCTATTGGCGCTGTGAAGGAATGGACGATGTGTCCCGCGTTTGTGACCTCAGCGTCGGCGGCCTGTTCCTTTCCACGCCGGTTCTCCCACGCCTTGGCGCAAAAGCCAAGCTGGATATGCTTGTACCCGAAGGACAGATTCGCGCGGAAGCTGTCGTGCGTCATCTCACTCCCGGCGGCGGTTTGGGTCTGAAGTTCACTGCCATAACCGACCAGGACTGTCCCCGCCTTGTAGCACTGCTCAACCGCATTCGCTCTTCCTCCACCCTGAAGCCGCCTTTCTTCGCTCCATCCTTGGCCTAGTGTCGCCGCATGCCGGTGTGGTTACTCGTATGCGGTTCATTTCCGGCTTCTCTTTTCTGACTTCTACTTTCTAGTTTCGCTTTCTGGTTTCCGCCTTCCTCACTGGTCCAAATCACCGTCCCGCTCTGATGACATTTTGGAACCTTGAATTTGTCAGTTTGGCTTTTGCACAGACAAGCCGTCGTAAAATATACGAAGTGCTACTTCCTGCAGCAGTTTAGATGGCGACGGATTTCTTACAGAGTTTAAGGGCCCGGTCCGATTCTTTTTTCCCTGGTCCGGGCGCTTTGCGCGGATTCATGCCGGCAAAGTTCTTGGCGTTCGAAATGGACTGGAATCTTGCGAGGAGGGTCGCGTGAATTCAAGCCAACGAAGAAACAGTGTCATTTGGGGTTTGCTGTTCTCCCTGACTCTGATTGCCATGCCGTCTTCTGCCGCGGCGCAACAGAAAAAGCCTCCTGCTCCTGCACCCAGTAAACCTGCGGCGCCTCCTCCCAAACCCGCCGCCGCTCCCAAACCGGCCGAACATCCGAAACCTGCTGAAGCTCCCAAATCGGAAGCCCCCAAACAGGAGGCCAAACCTGCCACTGCTCCCACCGGCGGCATCCACACGGTTACGACGATGGGAGTCAGAACGGGTACCTCCGCCAGCCCGCATGTTGGCAACACATCTGGAGTGCGAATCGGCGGCGCCGCGAACACAAGGACAAGTGCCATCGCGCCCGCACCCAAACCCGTCGTGAGAGAATTCAGAGAACCTGTCGTTGTGAGTCGCCCTGGCGGCGGAAAGAGTGTCACCAACGCCGCCGGCCACACCACCACCATTAACCCGGCGGGCAAGAAAATTAGTCTTGAAACCAAGGGCGGGACCAAAGCCACGTTCGATCGTAGCGGCTATATAAAGACCATTCATTCCCGCACTGGCATGACCATCAGCCACGGTGCTCATGGCGAGCGCCGCTTTGAATCCCGCCAGCCGGATGGTGGCCGGGTTGTCGGTTTCGGCCGCGGCCGCGGCTTTACCGAGCACGGTTATGTTCGTGGCGGTCATCCCTATATGCGGCGGACCTATTTCTCTGGCGGCCGCCGTTACGCCTATGCCTATCGCGGATATTACTGGCACGGGCATCCGTATTACCTCTATGTCTCGCCCTACTACTACGGTCCCGCGTACTACGCCTGGGCCTACGATCCTTGGGCCTCGCCCGTAGCTTTTGATTGGGGCTGGGGCGCTGCCCCTTGGTTTGGGTTCTCTGGCTACTACTTTGCTCCTTCTCCTGCTTACGACTCCGCCGCTCTTTGGCTGGCGGACTATATGTTGGCCGCGAATCTCCAGGCCGCGTACGAAGCTCGCGCCCAAGCTAGCGCCGCCGCAGCCTCATCCGACGCCGCTGGTGGCCAAGCCACCATTACTCCCGAGTTGAAGCAACTGATTGCTGAGGAAGTGCGCGCGCAAATCGCCGCCGAGAAGGCCGAGGCCGGGAGTCCCGACTCCGCCGCTCCTGTCAGCAGCGCCCCGCCGGCCGGGGGGAGCGGTCCCGACCAGCTTCCCGCGGCGCTGGACCCGTCTCTCAAAACCTTCGTCGTCTCCACGGTTCTCTCGGAATCGATGCCCGATGGCACCGAATGTTCCTTGAGTCCTGGCGACATCCTCACGCGCATCCAGGACACGCCGGATGCAAACCAGAGCGTCAACGTTTCCGTCGCCAGCAGCCAGCGCAATGATTGCGCCGCCGGTACGCAAATCGCCGTGGCCGTTACCGACCTTCAAGACATGCACAACGACTTCCGCGCCAAGGTCAGCGAAGGCCTCGCCAAGCTCGCGGAAAACCAGGGCAAGAAGGGCCTTCCCTCCGGTCCGCCGGTGGAGGCCAAACTCAATCCCAATGGCCAGGCGCAGCCAGACCCGTCGATCGAGGCCGCCCTGAAAGCCCAACAGGAAGAAGCCGGCCAAGCCGAGAGCGATGTCCAACAAGCCTCGACCGTCACTCCGGATAGCGACGACTAGCGCTTCACGGCAAAAGACTTCTAAGTGGACGCAAACTCAATCTAAGTCGTTGCGACGGTTGCGCCTACGAATTCCGAGCCATCCTGGTAACCTGTTCCAAAAGGATTCCAGACTGCAGCAGACCGTCGGAGCTTCGTCAGGCGGCTACGCGGAGCGTGATTTCTTCCATTCCAGCGGAGGCAGTTCTAGGTGTCCTGCACTGTGAAGATACGCCCTGGCGTGTGCCGCCGCCCTGTCTTTTCCTTGTTCTATATCATCCACGGGCTCGGAGGGTGCAATCCAATTCTTTCCAGTTACGTTGTACACAGAAGCCTGCACTCCCTGCGCGTTGTGCTCCGAGAATAATCGTAGGTGTTCGTCACCCACTCTGACTTCCGCCCAAACACCTTGGTCCAACATCGAGGCTCCGTAAGAATAGATTTCGCCGCGCCCAGTCTACTAGTGACCAGTTTATTGCTAAAGCGCACTTGTCCGGTAAGGCGTGCCGGCTCAAACGGTCGATGCAACACCACCTAAGCTGTTGATCCGGCAATTCTTCCCCTGGAGAACCGATCTGCTTGGCTGTACTTGGTCAAAACCTGGCCAGAGTGGCGTTCCGGCTGATCTAACCTAGCGAGCGCTTATAGCTTTTGTTTTCAATGCAAGGTGGGTTTGAGCTGAGTGTTGCGTCGACCCCTTGAGACCACCCGACTAACCGGGATCTATGACTTAGTCCTTTCGATTTCAGCTTCACCGCGCATACTATGTTGGCATGGCCTTGTCCCTTAGGTCGATTCTATCGCTCGTGGTTTTGATGCTTGGCGCCTATGTCGTTTGGGTGTGGGTCAGCTGGTTCAGGTTGGGCGAAAAAGTCATCCCAAAATGGCGAGCCCGTATCGCCGTGGCTGGTTTTTGTTTTGCGTCATTCTCTACTGTCCTTTCAGCCTTCCTCTTTGTCGACGGCTCTTTTGCGGGTGGCTATTCCGTTGAGTCATTTGGCATTGTGTTCGGTCTTCCGACGGCAATGCTTGGACTAGTGGCTTCAATTGTGGGTAAGGGAAGACAGCTGCCCCATGTCGCCGTCATCTCCACTCTGAATCTATTGCTCTGGTTTATGGACGGGTTGGCGCGAAGCTAATCGGACAAGTGCCGATCAACGATTCCACCTGTCCGGTAAGGCGACTACACATCCAAGTGACCGCTTTTTGGAAGACGAAACCAGTATAACCAAACGCCGAATATGAAGACACAGACGTCCAGAGCTATCCAGATTTCTTCATCACGCAATTCCAACTTAGGGTTTCTGCGGTAAATGGACAGCCAAGGCTTTGTCGAGAGGTATTGAACCCCCGGACATTCATCACCTGGCTTGTGATAATAGATGTTGGAATCCGCATCGTTCCATGAGGCCTGGCCTCCGTAGGTCACTTCACGCACCATGTAAGCGTAGCGAAAGACGTCGTAATCTTG
>Ga0207137_1233_pt1 | contig 10647 bp, 8 predicted proteins | sample Alteio_BWMinHeat_9_FD_153572 | JGI IMG/M metagenome (GOLD analysis project Ga0207137, IMG submission 153572) | Enriched cells from forest soil in Barre Woods Harvard Forest LTER site, Petersham, Massachusetts, United States -... | ecosystem: Environmental > Terrestrial > Soil > Temperate forest >...
CGGGGGACGATTAGAAGCTACGGGAACTTGGCATTCATTCTGCTTTGAAAAATAAAACGGGCCGGTCGGAAGAATCCCGATCGGCCCGTTGCCTTTTGCGGAGGCGGAGAAATTGTTCAGGTTAGTGCTGGCGAATCTTGGCAGCGGTGAATGCTGGATTAGCCGTAAGGCCTGGGTTCTCCAGGAAGAGGGCGCGAAGAGCGACCGGCCTCGCGGTGTTGAGGCTGCTAGCGTCAGAGACTCCGTCGAAATTTGTGACGCCCAGGGTGCCAGGCGTACCGGTGGTGGTTTGCACGTTGAAAATGCTGGCCTGCGTAACGCCGAAGTAGGAAGGGAGAGCCGTGATGCTGAAGGCCGGAGTAGCGGCAGTTTGTGGGGTGGCCGTAAAACGCGACCAGCGAAGCGTGACGGTGTCGGTGTTATTGGCGGAAGCGAAGGTGTTTGCAGCGGCGGCAGTGAAAGCAGAGACGTGAACGGCCACACTCTGGCCGAGGTGAATCGCGGTGGTAGTGTTTTGACCGGCAAAGTTGCTCAGGACGCCTGGGAGAACCGACAGGCCCTTGGTGTCAACAAGGAATGTTGGATTAGCAGCGAGATTCACGATCAGGCCATCGCCGATCTTTAGACTACCAATGAGTGAATTCGCGGCGGCGGGGATCAAATCGGTCACGACCATCGTGAATTGGGTGCTGTTAGCCGGATTGATGGAAATGACGATACCTTCGACGGTGTCCTGCAAAGTGGCCAGGAGCGGCTCGATTTCCTGAATGGAGATGGTGCCATCAGTTTTGAGGATGACATCCATACTCGCAGCCTGATTGTTGGCGACGCAGCTCGTTAAAACTCCCAAGCTTGGGTTCTTGCAGAGATTTCCAGTCGGATCAGTATTAAAAATCGTGTTCGTGGTGGCGGTGGCGGTGATTGCACCGCGACTCGTGGCAGTGGCGGAGGTAATGGTGGCGGAGGAGTTGTTGATGCTGACGACGCCCGTGAAGTCCTCGATGAGATCGAGCTGGCCGGCGGGCAGGAAGAATTGCGGGCGGGGAAGGGCGAAGGCGAAGAGCACTTGCGGGTTCGCGAAATTGACGGTGAGGTTGTTGCCGGAAATGATGGCGATATGGGCGAGATCGAGCTCAAGACCTATGCCTGTGGCGCTGGTGGAGGAGACGGAGAAATTAACGTTGGTCTGTGGTGCTGCAGAGGTGACGGGGCTAAATTGCGTGCAAACCGTGTTGGGTAGGCAGCCTTGCAGCGTGCTGGCCGTGTCGTTGAAAAAGGTGAGCACCGGGTTCGAGAAAGAAACAACTACGCCAGTGTACTGGCCGGCAGGAATCTTCGTGAACGTTCCGAGGAAAGCGGTATCGGACTGCAACCGCATCAGATCAACAATGGGCGTACCGTTGAGAGGAAGAGCCTGTTGAGCGCCCGCGGCGTTGATCAGGGCGATCCCGGTAATAGTAACTTTAAAGGTCAGAATAGCAGGGTTGGGGGGAAGCGTATCAGCGACCATAGTCACGAAGAAGGTGCCCCCGCCGCCGACAACGCAGCCAGCCGGAGGGCAGACCACGCCGCCGGGCTTGCCACTGCAGGCGGCCAGACCGAAAGCAACGAGCAAGATAGAAACGAGCAGAGCTTTGTTGCGATTCATGGAGTACCCCCACGGCAGACTTGTGAGCGTTTGCCCCGATTGGGAAGGAAAACGCGTAAAAGTGAACAAATTGAATGTAACGCGAGGAAAAGAAGGGCGGGAGGACAAAAAGAGGAAGAGTGCTCAACTGCTAAAGGTACTGAATTAAGTGAGATGCGCTGAATTGCTGGCACTGAGGAGGTTGCGGAGGTAGTTGGTGAGGGTATGGTATCGTTACTGGTCTTGGTGATTTGTAGACCGAGAAAGAGACGGACTTCTGGCGAAGCGCGCATCCAATTCGGCAGCGGATTTTCCGGGAGCGAGGGCCAGGCGCGCAGCAAAGACCCCGGAGAGCGGGGTTGTGCCCGTTGAGGCCGATCCCACAGCGGGCGGCAACGCGCCAGAGGGCGCTCTTGATGAATCGGCTGGCGGAGCGGCCAAACCGTCGATGGAAGAAGTGTTTGGGCCGGGCGGATTCCTTGAAAAATGCATGAAGGGCGGGTTTGACCGGGCCACGGTCAGCTCCGACTATGAACATCGGCCAGGGCAACTGGAGATGGCGGAAATGGTGCACGATGCGTTCGAAACGCATCATCACGCCATCGTGGAAGCGGGCACAGGAACGGGGAAGACCCTGGCGTATCTATTGCCCGCGATTTGCAGCGGGCGGCGCGTGGTGATCTCCACGGCCACAAAATCCCTGCAAGAACAGCTCTACCAGAAAGACATTCCGTTTCTGCAAAAACATTTCGCGCCGAACCTGAAGGTTGCGGTAATGAAGGGACGCTCGAATTTCCTATGCCGCGCGAAGCTGCATCAGATGGCGGATCAGCCGCTGCTGAAGGGCATGGAAGAGATCGATGCGTTCCGGCAGATTCGCGACTGGTCGAAGCTGACGGAAACGGGCGACCGCGCGGAGCTGACGTTTCTTCCCGACGATTCGGGTTTATGGACGCGGCTGGATGCGCGGCGGGACACCTGCACCGGAAAAAAGTGCGCGGATTTCAACACATGTTTTTTGACGAGCATGCAGCAGCGGGCCAAGGAAGCGGATTTGATCATTGTGAATCATCATCTGTTCTTTGCGGATCTGGCGCTGAAGCAGGATGATTTCGGGAGCATCCTGCCGGAGTATTCGGCGGTGGTTTTCGACGAAGCGCACGAGATGGAAGACGTGGCCAGCGATTATTTCGGGCGGCAGATTTCGAACTACCGGTTTGAGGAACTGGCGCGGGATGCGGATCAGACGCTGCGGCTACTGCATCTGGGGACGCCGTCGCTGCTGCGGAAGACGCAGCGGATTCGCGAGCGCAGCCGCGGCTTCTTTGAACTCTTTCCGGCGCGTGACGGGCGTTTTTCCTTCGCGCGGAACGAGCGCGAGGCTTTCCTGGAGCAAAACCGCGAAGCCTACGAGGCGCTGGCAGCGGCGCTGAAAAGCATGGAGACAGAATTTGCGGCGCTGGCGACAAAGCCGGAAGAGCTGACGCGCATTGCGCGCAGGAGTTTCGAACTGCGGCAGGAGCTTTCTTTCCTTTTCGAATCGAACGAGAAGAATTTCGTTTATTGGTACGAGCGGCGGAACAAGGGAGTTTTCCTGACGGCTACGCCGATTGACGTCAGCCAGATTCTACGGGAGCGGCTGTTCGAACAGTTCGACACGGTCATTCTGACGTCGGCGACTCTGACAGTTGGCGGGCGCTTCGATTACATCCGCCAGCGACTGGGCATTGATCACGCGAAGGAGCGGGCGCTGCCGCCGGAGTTCGACTATCCAAGTCAGGCGCTGCTGTACCTGCCGAAGAAGATGCCGGACGTGCGTGACGCGGGGTTCCAGGCTGCGGCGGCGAATGAAATCGTGCAATTGCTAAAGCATAGCCGGGGCCGGGCGTTTTGTCTTTTTACCAGCTATTCGCAGATGAACGATTTATTCGAACGCGTGCGAACGCGCGTGTCGTTTCCACTGCTGTTACAGGGGACTGCGCCGCGCTCAGCGCTCCTGGAACGGTTCAAGAACACGGAGTCGGCGGTGTTGTTTGCGACGGCAAGCTTCTGGCAAGGCGTGGACGTGCCGGGAGAGCAGCTTTCGTGCGTGATTGTGGACCGGTTGCCGTTCGCGGTGCCGAGCGACCCGATTGTGGCGGCTCGCGTAAAGGCGTTGCAGGAGGACGGGCGCAACCCTTTTGCGGAGTTTCAAGTGCCGCAAGCCGTCTTGGCGTTGAAACAGGGATTCGGTCGCTTGATTCGAACGAAAACGGATCGCGGCGTCCTGGCGCTGCTGGATACGCGGCTACAGCGCATGCCCTATGGTAAAATTTTCCTGGAGTCGCTGCCGCGCTACGGGACGACGCAAGATCTAAATGAGGTCGCCCGGTTTCTTGAGGGGAGCAGCGGTTCCGAGCGGCTCAGCGCGAATTCGGCAAGCCCCGCCTAACAGGCTACGATCTACAGGGAATCGTTCGGAGCCGGTCGATGGATTCTGGAGAGATATGTTTCAAGTGAGCGTGGAAGAGACGTTTTCGGCGGGACATGCCCTGCGAGGCTACAAGGGTAAATGCGAAAATGTGCATGGGCACAATTATCGCGTGCGCGTGACGCTGGAAGGACCCCAACTGGATTCGATCGGGCTGCTGGTGGACTTCACGCAGCTGAAGCAGGTGATCCGGGAAATCATGAGCCGGCTCGATCATCAATTTATGAATGACCTTGAGCCGTTCAAAACGGTCAACCCTTCAGCGGAAAACGTGGCGAAGTATTTTTACGACGAAGTCACGTCTAAGCTGAGAGGATTGCCGCCGGGAGCGCGGGTTACAGATGTGATTTTGTGGGAGACGGATACGAGCCGGGCGCAGTACCGGCCGGGGGCCTGAGGCGTTTGAAACACGGATAAGACGATGAATCGAGCGTTCTTGATCATTCTGATTCCCGCGCTGCTAGTGGCGGCAGGATACGTCATGGTATTTCGGTATATGGGGATTTCGCCGGGCTACCCGCGGTTGATCGGCACGCTGGGTCTCCTTTTTGGCGCGATCTACTGGTTGTCGCGGCGGACTGCGCGAAAGCCGGAAGTCGGCCGCAAATAGCGGGTAATGGCACGCCATGGTCATCACAGAAATCTTCAAATCGATTCAGGGCGAAGGTACGCGAGCGGGGTTGCCGTGCATTTTTGTGCGGCTGACGGGGTGCAATCTGCGATGCACGTGGTGCGATACCGCGTATGCGTTTCATGGTGGCAAGAAAATGAGTGTGGGAGAGGTTTTGTCGCGTGTGGATGAACTGGCAGGGCGCAACCCGCGAGAGTCCGGATCGCAAACGGTGATGCCGTTGGTGGAATTGACGGGGGGAGAGCCGCTTTTGCAGGATGAAATCCATCCGCTATCTGAAAAGCTTTTGAGCGCGGGTTATGTGGTGATGATTGAAACGAGCGGAGAACGCTTCATTGGCGGATTGCCGCGCGAAGTCATCAAGATCGTGGATGTAAAGTGCCCAGATTCGGGCGAGCCGGATACTTTTGACATGCACAATTTGGAAGCGCTCACCAAAGAGGATGAAGTGAAATTCGTTCTGTCGACGCGACGCGATTACGAATTTGCGCGAGAGTTCACGCGAGAGCATGGATTGGCGGGGCGCGTGAAGCAAGTTTTGTTCTCGCCGGTATTTGAAGATCCGGCGGGGAAGTGGGCGGGGCTGGAGCCGCGCATGCTGGTGGAGTGGATTCTAGCGGACGGGTTGCCGGTGCGGCTGGGACTGTGGAAAAAGCTATTTGGGGACGCCAAGCCGCCGGTGTTTCATGAAACGGGCGTGCTCTGGCTAGGCGGCCGGGATGACTCTCAACTGAAGCGCACGGCTTCTGTTTTGCGCTCCAACAAGATTCCGTTCGAAATGTTCGACCAGGCGGAGTTGGAAAAGAAGTATCCGCAAGCTTCGTTTGCGGGCATCCAAACCGGAATACTGGAAACGAGCAGCGGCGTCCTGATGGCGCGGCGAGCAGTGGCGGCGGTGGTGGCGAGCGGGGTGGGGCTGGGCGTGGAGTACCGCTGCGCGCAGGTTTTGAAGCCCACGGGATCAGGGCGGCAGGAAACTGTAGTGACAAGCCATGGGGAAAAGATTGCGGCAGGCGAATTCGTTTTTGCTTGCGGGGCGTGGCTCGGCAAAGTGTTTCCTGAAGTTCTGGGCGCGCGGATTTTTCCTTCGCGGCAGGAAGTATTTTTCTTTGGGATACCGGCGGGCGATACGAGGTTTGCGCCACCGGCGCTGCCGACGTGGCTGTTTCAAGAAGATTTATTTTATGGAATGCCGGACCTCGAGAGCCGCGGGCTGAAGATTGCGTATGACGATCATGGGGAAAGAGTCGATCCGGACACGCAATCGAGAATCGTCACGGCGGAGATGACGGACAAAGTGCGAAATTATGTGGCGCGGCGTTTTCCGGCATTGCGGGATGCGCCGATCGTGGAAACGCGAGTGTGCCAGTACGAGAACACGTCGAATGGAGATTTTCTGATCGACCGGCACCCGGGGATGGAAAATGTTTGGTTTGTGGGCGGGGGCTCGGGGCACGGGTTCAAACATGGACCAGCGGTGGGGGAATACGTGACCGGGGGGCTATTGGACCGGAAGGAGCCGGAGCCGCGGTTTTCACTGGGAACAAAAGCGACGACGCAAAACCGCGCGGTTTTCTAACATCGCATAAAATGGAGAGTGTTCATGGCCCGCGTTCTATTCCCACTGATTTGCGTGCTTTGCTTTTCGCCAGCTCTTCGGGCGCAGAGGCCGGAGGACAAGATTGCCTGCCACGCAGGAAATAAGAGGAACGAGGCGTACAAGAAGAAACTCTGGGACGGATATGAAATCTCGCTGGGACCCGTGCCCAATCCGGAAGAAGCGGAATACCGATGTACGGGGGCGATTTACAACAGCGCCGGACGGGTGGTATTCCGCACGAGCGGATTCAATGTGGTGTTTGACGAAAAACTGACGGGGGAAGACTTCGACGGGGACGGCAGGCCCGACGTGGTCTTTCGAACGGATTCGGGCGGAGGGAATCACTGCTGCTGGGGCTACGTTATCTATTCCCTTTCGCCAAAACCGCACAAGCTCTTCGAAATTGCCATGGAGGGCCGGGTTGATTTCGAGAAGGAGAAAGACGGGAAAATGGTGATTTGGAAGAGGACGGGCGGGCCATATGGATTCACTTCCATGGCCAGACAGCCATTTGCGGAGAAAGTGTTGCGCGTTCGGGAAGGCAAGCTGGTGGATGCCACGCCGGAATTCTGCGGGAAGATATTCAGCGATGAAACGCAAGACTAACGGATCGCGAAACAGGTGCTGACGTCGGAAGGCCTTGAAAAGCTGCAGAGAAGCAGCGAAGGCAATTGGGACAACGAAGAAATTGTAAGCGCGCTGTTGTCGCGGGCGCTGCAACATGTGTTTTGCCGCCAGTTTGACGAGGCTATGAGCGACTTGAATCTATGGCCGGTGGCCACGCGGGCAAAGATGAAGGCGGATTTCGCGGGCTCCATTCGAGAGGACTACCCGGAATTTGCGGCGAAACTAAGCGGCGGCGCGGGAAAGAAATAAACATTCCATTTCAAGTCTTAGGGGTGCGACGGCGGGGATGCGCGGCGGCAACCGCGCGGCGGCTGCGGCGCGCTTTTTCCGAGTAGAGATCGCGGTCGGCTTCGGAAAGAAGTTTTTCGATGCGCTCGCCATCACCGCGGTAGATGGAAATGCCGATGCTCGCGGAGAGCGAGGGCTGTTCATCGTCGTTGGCGAGCAGTTCGCGAATGCGATTGGCAACGCGGCGGGCTTCGTCTTCCTGTGTTTCCGGAAGGACCAAGGCAAATTCGTCGCCGCCATAACGGGCGGCGGTATCGATGGCGCGGCAGTGGATGCGGAGAACGTCGGCGAGGCGGCAAATGGCGTGGCTGTCAACGAGATGGCCGTAGTTGTCGTTGATTTTCTTGAGGCCGTCGAGGTCGAGGAGAAGCACAGAAAAGGGCCGGCCGCTGCGGTTGGTGCGCTCGGTTTCGTTTTCGAGGACGTCGAGCAGGCGGCGATAATTGGCGAGGCCAGTGAGCGGATCGCTCACGGCGAGATGGCGGACCTGCTCGAAGAGGCGGGAGTTATCAATCAAAGCGCCGCCCAGGGCGATGGCGTAGCTCAAGACGGTAAGGGACTCGGCGAAGACGAAAGGCGTATCCAAGAGCCGCCCCGACTCCGCGGCGGAGAGCTGTGCGGCCACGTTCAGCCAGGCAGCCATGTAGATGGAGTGGTCAAAGGCGGAATCTTCCACCTGCAAACGACGCCGATACCAGATAAGGCTAACGAGAAAAATGGCCCCAGGAAGCAACTGTTGAGGGCTGGGGAAAAATGTGCCGGGATGGCGGGAGACTTCGGGTGGGAAACCGCGAAGCGCGGCAGTGATGAGATAGGTGAGAGCGACCACAGCCAGCAGAGCGCCGGCAATCTCTCGCCGCGGGTGCCGCGAACGAGGAATGAAGCGATCGACAAGCAAGGCGACGACGAGCAACAGCGAGAGAATCATCCTGCCAAGCCACCAGGCCACCGGCGCCCAAAGGAGCCGGACGGGAGGGTCCAACGTGAACTGAAAGAAGAGAACGCTGGTGGCCGTCAAGGCCGCGCCCGAGAGGAAGAAGCCTGCGCTAAGAATCAGAGAGATGCGGTCTTGCGTGCCCTGGAAGCGGACGAGAGTGACAGCGGTGAAGACGAAAGCCAAGAGGCCGGAGATGATCTGGAGATAACCCTGTAGGAGCGGATCGGGCTCGAGGGAGACGCGGCGCAGCCAGAAGGCGGCGGCTATGACAAGAAGAAAGCCGCACGCGTGCGACAGGAAGATCGCCGCACGGCTGCGACCGTTGTTGAGAGGAGCTTCGCCCATGATCCCGTTTCCCAAGTGGTTCCTTCTGCTTCGGGCTGGGCGCCTACTTAATTAGACCCTTTTGTGGTGGCGAAGGTTGTGGCCGAATCGAGTTGTGCGTGAGCGAAAAGATACCGTCCTGTGGATATAGAGGCCTGTACGAGGGTGCAGGTCAAAGAATGGCGGGGAAAGCTCCAGGGAAATCGAGGAGCGACGAGACGTTCACTTTTGGTGTTGCGGAGGAGAGCAAAGTTGCTCACACTGTCTTATTGAAACGATTGAATACAGGACATTTTTAAGAAGGCTCGTGGACGCGAGTTCCTGTAGTATCGAGCGGTCCGAAGTGCGCATTTGAGGCGGAATTGCAGAGCAACTCGCCGACGACGGGGAGAAATACTTGAGCAACGAAACTGCTGCGAGTTCCGGGCCGCGGTTAAGGCGTTCTTTGACGCTATGGAACCTGATCATCATCGGGATCGTGATCATTCAGCCGATCGCGCCGATGGGGCTTTACGGCATCGTGAACAACGCAGCGGGCGGGCACGTTGTGACCACGCTGCTGATCGCCATGGTGGCGATGCTGTTCACGGCGATCAGTTACGGGATGCTGGCGCGGGTGTATCCGAGCGCGGGGTCGGCGTACACCTACGTGGGCCAGGAAATTCATCCCGGGCTCGGCTATCTGACGGGTTGGGCGATGGTAATGGACTACATCCTCAATCCGCTGATCTGTACGATTCTGTGCAGCAAGCTGACGCAAAACATTTTGCCAGGAGTTCCGTACGGGGCGCTGGCGGTTTTTTATGCGACGGCGTTTACGGCGCTCAACCTGCGGGGGGTGAAGACTTCGGCACGGATTAACGACGTGCTGGCGGCGGGGATGACGATTGTGGTGATCGTTTTCTTCGGTTTCGTGATTCGCTTCTTGCTGGGGTTGCACCAGTACGGCGCGGGATTTTTTTCGCAGCCCTTTTACAATCCGGCGACGTTCAATCTGAATTCCATTTTTCACGGCACATCAATCGCGGTGCTGACGTACATTGGTTTCGATGCGATTTCAACTTTTTCAGAAGAAGTGGAGAACCCGCGGCGGAACATCCTGCTGGCCACCGTGCTGGTGTGCGTGGTGACCGGAGTGTTGTCTTCTTTCGAAGTGTATGCGGCGCAGTTGGTGTGGGGTTCGAAGCCGTTCCCGGCGGAACAGGTGGAATCTGCGTTTCCGATCGTTGCGAGGCAGGTGGGCGGATTTTTCTTGTTTCAACTGCTGAACTTCACCATCTTAATCGCCAACATCGGCTCGGGAATGGGCGCACAGCTCGCGGCGGCGCGGCTGCTATATGGGATGGGCCGCAACGATGCGCTCCCCAAGGCGTTTTTCGGAAAGATCGAGGCCAAGCGTCATATCCCCGCGAACAACGTGATATTGATTGGCGCGATTGCGCTGGCGGGATCGTTTATTTTGACCTACGAGCGGGGCGCGGAGATGCTCAACTTTGGGGCGTTTATTGCCTTCATGGGCGTGAATGCGGCGGCGTTCGTGCGATATTTTCTGCGGGCGGAACGAAAAACAGTGTGGCCGCTGCTGTGGCCGGGGCTCGGCTTTGCCATCTGCGGATACATTTTCTTGCAGCTCAGTCTGCCTGCGAAGAAACTTGGCGCCGCCTGGGTAGCGGTAGGGTTGATCTACGGCGCATGGAAAACGTCGGGATTCCGCAAGGCCATGTCGTTTGAGGCCCCTCCCGAATAGGCACGCGCGACATCGTGAAAACACGCCCATTGCAATTCGAACCGCGAACGCCGGATGATAGTGCCTCCGAAGGAGCTAATGTGAAGCGGCAGAGCGCCAAGAACCTTACGGTGACGATGCGGGACGTGGCGAAGTCCAGCGGGTTTTCCCCGGCCACGGTTTCCATCGTGCTGAATAATGCGCCGCTGGCACGATACATTGCCCCGACAACGAAAAAACGCATCGAGGAAGTAGCGAAGAAGCTGGGCTACCGGCCGAACGCCATGGCCCGTTTTCTTCGCAGCAAGCGGAGCCACAGCGTCGGTGTAATGTTTTTCGACATTGCCGACCCGTTCTGCACGCCCGTGCTGCGCGGAATCGAAAACGCGCTCTATCAAGCATCGTACGTGCAGATTT
>Ga0207137_1234_pt1 | contig 10626 bp, 10 predicted proteins | sample Alteio_BWMinHeat_9_FD_153572 | JGI IMG/M metagenome (GOLD analysis project Ga0207137, IMG submission 153572) | Enriched cells from forest soil in Barre Woods Harvard Forest LTER site, Petersham, Massachusetts, United States -... | ecosystem: Environmental > Terrestrial > Soil > Temperate forest >...
GTCAAGATCGTCACGCGCCCGAAATCATCAGCGCCTAGCAGATCCTCTTCCAAGGCTGGCAGACATTTGGCGGTGTGGCGAAAACTGGGCCTTTGTCCGTTTGCTTGATGTGTATCAAGATTGCTGTGCTCCGCGATGGATGTTGTTATTGGCTGCGGTTCGGGCTATCGCGTGGTTTCAAATCCTGCGGTGTCTGAGGCAAACACTCGGCTTGGCAGAGTGGTCGCTATTTGGAGATTAACGGCGCATTTTCGTGAGGGGTTTGCAGAGCTGACCAGGTCACCAGAAAACAGGTGCGTGCCAATGTGTAAAGCGGGTTCACGCAAGAGGATTGGCTCCGGGGCCTGGACTCGAACCAGGATAGCCAGATCCAAAGTCTGGAGTCCTACCAATTAGACGACCCCGGAGCCGATGATAGAAGTGTAGCAGAGGCCCGCGAGGGTTCCCAACGGGGCGATTATGCGTGATTCGGCGCTTTCTGCTAAATTGGTTAGACGTCTCTTGACGGGGAGAGGTGTCCGAGCGGTTTAAGGAGCACGCTTGGAAAGCGTGTGTAGGAGAAATCCTACCGTGGGTTCGAATCCCACCCTCTCCGCCATAAGATTAGCCCGCCAGAAATCGCATGATCCTCCGCACCGTTGAGCAAGTCCGAAGAATATTCCGAATTGTTGCAGGCTTTACCTTGCTTCTGGCAGGGGTGGTGATGCTGGTCACGCCCGGGCCAGGATGGCTAGTGATCTTTTTCGGGCTAGGGCTGTTGGCTGCGGAGTTCGTGTGGGCGAGGCGTTTGATGGACCGCATCAAGCGCGAAGGCGGCCGGGTAAAAGATGCGATGTGGCCTCCCTTGAAGGCGGACAATGTGGACGACCCGGGCCAGCCGGATAAAACTGGGTAGTCAATTTTCCGCTGTGACCGGCAGGCTGTAGCCGGAATCAATGGGTTCGTAATTTTGCCGCTACGATGCCTTCCTTTGTCTTTCACTCTGCCATAAATCCAGGGCACCACGGATTTCTGCGACATTTCGCTTGACTCTGCCGTAACGAGAGGGCTTAGGCTTCATCAGGTGCACGAGCAAAGGAGAAAACAGTGTTAAAGATTGGCGAATTTGCGCGGCTCGGAAACGTCTCCATCCGTGCACTGAGGTTTTACCACGAAGCGGGACTCCTCGCGCCTGCACATGTGAATTCCGCGAACAGTTACCGTAGCTATGAAGCTCGACAGCTCCGGGAATTGCAGGACATCCGACTGTACAAGGACATGGGGTTTACGCTGGAAGAGATTCGCGAACTCTTGCGGGATAAGCCGAGTCCCGCGGAATTACGCGGAATCCTCAGCAAACGAAAGGAGCACCTGAGGCAGCGCATCGAAGATGATTTTGGGCGCTTGGCGCGAATCGAAGCGCGACTGCAAGCGAAGGAAAACGGAGAGAACCAAATGAATTGGCGCGTCGAGTTACGGGAGATTCAACCTGTATGGGTCGCAGCGTCGCGGGAAAAGATCCGTCAATACGACGAAGCCGATGAGATGTTTGCGGAGATTGAGCGCCGGGTGGACCCGCAGGTGTTGACAGGCAAAAGGGCCGCATACTGGCACACCTGTGCGAATGACGGACCACAAATTGATTGCGAAGCGGTCCGGTTCTTGAAGCATCCAGTCAGTCCACTCCGAGGAATCCGCACTTATCAAATGCCGGCTGTCCGCGTGGCATCCATATTTCATGCGGGTGAAGAACAAACGATTCCGCAAGCGTACCAAGCGGTACAGTCGTGGGTGAAGAAGAACGGATTTCTTTCCCACGGACCGAAATGCGAGATTTACTGGATCGATCCGCGAGGAGGGAAAACGGACGAGTCCTTGACGGAGATTAGACTTCCGATTTTTCCCGGCAGAGACCACCGGCGCGCGCAAACACGGGCAGCGTAAGGCGCCTCACAAATCAAGCCGGCTAAGAATTCCTGCGAAAGCAATCAGGAATGACGGGAGAGCCATCTATGCGAATCGCTTTATCAGGAATGTGCTTGCTGTTGGCGGGATTGTTTTCTATGCCGCAAACCGAAAAGGAGAAGAATAAAATGGGTCAGTCACAGAATGCAGTGCGCTTTGTGAAATCCGAAAATCTGCCCCCATCTCCGGGATACTCGCAAGTGGTGGAAGTGCGCGGCGGACACCTCGTTTACGTCGCCGGCCAGGTTGCCATGGATCGCGCCGGAAAAGTAGTTGGTGAGGGCGACATTCGCGCCCAGACGCAACAGACTTTTGAAAACTTGAAGGCGGCGCTGGAAGCGAGCGGCGCGAAGTTTGAGAATGTGGTCAAGCTGAATTACTACTTCACGGACATCACGCAGCTCCCCGTCGTGCGCGAGGTGCGAGACAAATTCATAAACACCACAAACCCGCCGGCGAGTACTGCGGTTGAGGTCAAGCGCCTATTCCGCGAGCCATATCTGATCGAGGTCGAAGCCGTGGCGGTCGTACCGGAATAACGAAGAGGAGGAGGATGCAGGGTTGACCTCGTATCGGTAGAATGAAGTCTGTGCGTGGGCGCAGATTTGCAGAGGCGCGGATGGGGGCGAACCGATGGCTGCCGAGTGGAGGGGAAAGTGGGCGCTGGTAACCGGCGCCAGCGCGGGAATTGGCAAAACTCTGGCGGAGGAGCTCGCCGCAGACGGGACGCACCTGATATTGACGGCGCGCCGGAAAGAACGACTGGAAGAACTTGCTCGACGTCTGTCCGAAGCGCACAAGATCAAGGTTGAAGTGTTCGTGGCGGACCTGGCCGAGCCCGGTGCGCCCGAGAAGATTTTTGCGTTTTCAAAAGCGAAGGGGATCGAAGTCGAGCTGCTGATCAACAACGCGGGATTCGGCGTGTATGGTGAATTCGCGGGGGCGGAACTACACCGGCTTCTGGAGATGGTTCAGGTGAATTGCAGCGCGGTGGTGCACCTTACGAGGTTGTATCTGCCAGAAATGATGGCGCGGCGGCGAGGAGATATCTTGATATTGGCGTCGACGGCCGCCTTCCAGAGTGTCCCGTATATTTCGACCTACGCGGCGACCAAGGCGTTCGACCTGCTATTTGCCGAGGGCTTGGCAGAGGAGATGAAGCCATACGGCATACGAGTTTGCGCGCTGTGTCCCGGCTCGACGGAATCGGAATTTCACGAGGTTGCAGGTCAAGCGCATCTCGCTCCCGCCGCGAGAAACAAGGAAACGGCAGAAAAAGTAGCCCGGGTGGGGTTGCGCGCGCTGGCTGCGGGAAAGAGCTACGTCATTTCAGGGGCCGGCAATTATTGGGGCGCGCACATGCAGCGGCTGGTGCCGCGGCGTTTCGTTACCCGCACGGCCGCTCGGATGTTTCGGCCAAAGACGGAACGCTAGGGCTCGCTTGGCAAATGCGTCGCGGATAAATCTCGCGCGGATCCCCTGAGCAAGGACTGTCCCTCCCTACCGACACCCATAACCCATCTTCTACGTCCTATCTATCGTGAAACTCAAGCGCGAATTGGAGGCGGTAGCTTCCCCTGATCCTGCCGGGAACTTTTTCGGCAAACGGCGGGAAATAGTAAATGAAGCCACGCGGAACGTCGCGCCGGGAGAGATGAGGATCCAAGGGCAAGAGAAAGACGACGTGTTGTTGCGGCGGGCGGCGCGGGGCGACGAAGAAGCGTTCACGTTCCTGTACCGGCGGCACCAGGCGGCGCTCTATCGATTTGTATTGCGGATGACGGGGAGCGCTTGGGCAGGCGAGGAGATCGTGCAGGATATTTTCATGATTCTCCTGCGCGATCCGCGAAAATTTGACCCGGCCCGCGGGACGCTGGGGGCCTATTTATTCGGGATTGCGCGAAATCGGGTGATGAAGCATGCGGAGCGTAGCCCGCGCGAAGTTTCGTTGGAAGAGAAACGCGAAGATGGATCCGGCCCGGGCGTCATCCTGGAAGACAAGTTCACGCCGGCGATTTGGGCGGAACAGAAAGAGCGGATGGAGCAAGTGAGGGCGGCTGTCCTGGAGCTGCCCGCGGAGTTTAGGGAAGCTGTGGTGCTGTGCGAGCTGGAAGAATTGAGTTACGAAGAAGCCGCCAAACTGATGGAATGCCCCGTGGGCACGATCCGTTCGAGGTTACACCGCGGAAGGGCATTGTTGCTGGCGAAACTGGAAATGTTGCGAGAGGTTCCGCGTCGCGCAGGTGCGGCGCACTGAGTGGGAGAAGTACGGAATGAACTGCGAAGAATTTGAGCTCATCGGATTAGACAGCGGACGCAACCTCGCGACGAGCGGGGCGGAACGTGCGGCCGCGCAGGATCATGCGAACGGCTGTTCGCGTTGCGGAGCGCTGCTGGAATCCTGGCTGGTGGCTAAGGCGGAGTTGAGCGCCATGGGTGAATTGACCCGTGCTGCAGAAACTCCTTCGCGTGTCGAAATGCGGCTGCGCCAAGAATTTCGCATGCGGCACCGCGCCGTGCCCGCAAAACGCTCCGCCACGATCGCCGCATGGGCGCTCGCGACTGCGGCAGCCATCATTGCCGGGATTAGCTGGCAGAACTGGGCAAAGACGCAGCGCGATGAGAGCGCGAATCAAGAAAACGGTGCGCCAACCGTGGTCACGAATGATTCTTTTCGGGAGGCTCAAGCCCCTACCGCGACTAATAGCTCGTCTCCGGTTCTCTCAGCAGCTGCTCTTTCCGCCGAGGCCAGCGCAGGCGAATTTACTCTGTTGCCTGATGGATTTCCTGCGGCTACCGACGATGCCGCAGTTGTCCGTGTACGGATGCAGCGGGGCGCTCTGGGAGCTTTTGGCTTGCCGGTAAATGAAGAGCGCGCCGGGGATGTGATCCTGGTGGATTTGCTGGTCGGAGATGATGGGTTGCCGCAAGCTGTGAAACTTGTCGAATAAGCGGCTAAAGGAAATTTGTCGCGGTAAGGAATTTGCCGCGGCTCGGGAGAGAAGAGGAGAAAGAAAGATGAATCGCAAACTATGCATGGGCTTGGTCCTCGGCGGGATGCTGATTTTGAACGCTGGAAGGTTGCGGGCGCAAGAACCGCCGCCTCTACCTCCTCCTCCACCCGACGCAATGATGATGGAAGCTAGTCCCGACGGGAATGTGGCGTTTGGACCTGCTGCCATGCGCGTTGAATTGCTGGGATTTGCTGGGATGCATGGCGGAAAGGTCGTAACCGGCGCTCCGTTCAGCGCGGTAGCAGTTTCCGAGACAAAACAGACGCTTGCGGACGGGAGCCACATCACGCGGAAAACCCAGACGAATCTCTTTCGAGACAGTCAGGGCCGCTTCCGAAGGGAAGCTTCACTCCCGGCGATTGGGCCACTCGCAACTTCTGGGCAACCAAAATCCTTTGTCATGATCAATGATTCCGTGACAAATCAAACTTTCGTTCTCCACCCGGACACGAAAATCGCGGAGAAGATGGTGAAACCGTCTGGGACGGGGAACGGCCCATCGAAGAACATGATGGGGTATTGGAAAGGGCGCTCGACGGAGGACGCGGATGTCAAGACTGAGGATTTGGGCACGCAGATGATCGCCGGTGTAAGCGCGCAAGGAACACGGCGCACACGCACGATTCCTGAGGGGCAAATCGGGAACGAAAAGCCAATCACGATTGTGTCCGAACACTGGTACTCCAACGATCTGCAAATGGTGGTGATGAGCAAGCGAAGCGACCCGCGATTCGGCGACACGACCTACATGCTGACGAATGTTCAGCGGCAAGAGTCGGCTGCATCTCTCTTCATCGTGCCGGCGGACTACACCGTACAACAGGGAGGAATGGGCCGGCACGGCATGAGGAAGTTCAAGCGGCCGCCAGCTCCAGCGCCAAATGATTGATTGCGGCTGAGTTCGACGATCTTCTCTCCTGAAGACGGCACGCCCTTCTCGCGGTAAACCCCATCTCCGCGGGAGGGGCGTAGCCGTTTTTAGGTGTTAGAATCTGGCGGGCCGAGGAGCCCGGAGTAAAATCGGGACATGACCGAGAGAGAACTCGTGAAGCAACTCGAGAGAGAAGGATTCGACCAGACTTATATTTGGGAGGATGGACCGAACGTCTACTATCCCGGGCACACCCATGCAACCGAGACCGCGCACGTCATACTGCAGGGCGAGATGACCCTGATGATCGATGGCAAAACTCGAACCTATCAGGCAGGAGAGCGCTGTGACGTGCCGGCTAGAACGTTGCACGCCGCGCGGATGGGGCCGGAGGGCTGCCGCTATTTGATCGCCGAACGTTGATCGCCTGGCTTTTTCTTTCTTGCCCCTTCGCCCGGCGCAAGCTGTGCGACCCTGCAACGATTGTGAAGACCTGTGTTAGTGTACTTTCCCCACTGTTGAGAAGGGACGAAGGATGCCGAAGCCCAAAGTGCTGGCGACGCGGCCGTTATTTCCCGCGGCGCAGCAGATTCTGAACGAAAGTTGCGAGACGGAATATTGGACTCAGCCCGAACGAATTTCAAAGGAGGAATTATTTCGCCGCATCAAAGACAAGGAAGGCTTGGTTTGTTTGCTCACCGAGCACGTTGACGTCGAGTTGCTCCGAGCTGCTCCCAAGCTGCGCATTGCTGCGAATGTCGCGGTGGGATTTGACAACATCGACGTGCCGGAGTGCTCCAAGCGCGGCGTGGTGGCCACGAACACTCCCGGCGTGCTGGATGAAACGACCGCCGATTTTGCCTGGACATTGCTGATGGCGGTGGCGCGCCGCCTGGTGGAGGGTGAGACCCTTGCGCGGTCCGGCAACTGGAAGGGCTGGGACCTGGATCAGCTCGTTGGTACGGATGTCTACGGGAAGACTCTTGGCATCGTGGGATTCGGACGAATTGGCCGTGCCATGGCTCGCCGCGCTGCAGGGTTTCAAATGAAAATCATCTACAGCGATGCGGTGCGCGCGCCGGAGAACGTGGAGAAAGAACTGAAAGCCGAGCACCGCGACTTCAATGCCCTGCTGGCCGAGGCGGATTTTGTCAGCGTACATGTGCCCCTGCTGCCGGAAACTCGCGCACTCCTGGATAGTTCGAAGTTGTACCGTATGAAACCCACGGCTTTTCTGATCAATACTTCGCGGGGATCGGTGGTGGATGAAGCGGCGTTGGTGCATGCTTTGGAAAGCGGAAAAATTGCAGGCGCAGCTCTGGACGTTTACGAAAACGAACCCTTCATTCATCCCGGCTTGAAGCGGCCAAACGTGGTGCTGGCCCCGCACATCGCGTCCGCTTCGCTCGAAACCCGTACCAAGATGGCATGCATGGCCGCCGAGAATGTTACTGCGCTCTTCAAGGGCCAGCGACCTTTGAATATGTTGAATCCTGAAGTGTTGAAAGCCGGCTGAGACACGGGACTCGATTCGTCCATGGCGAATCTCAAGCAACTTGCCCGCCGCATTTTTCAGGAAGCCCTTTCCGCTATCGATATTCGCGCGGCGATGCAGCGAAAGCTGTATCGCGAAGGCCCGCTTTTGCATGGCGAGGGCTTTAAACTCGATCTGCGCACTTTCGATAAAGTGCGCGTTGTGTCCATCGGCAAGGCAGCTCACGCCATGGTCCGGGGATTGTCCCTCCTGCTCCCGCAGGGGCTCCCCTTCGAGGGCTTGGTCTCCTCATCAACGGCACCGGAAAATCCTCTTCCTGGGATTCGTTACTTCCTTGCTGGACATCCTGTGCCAAACGAAGAAAGTTGGAGAGCGGCGCAATCCATTCTTTCGCTCTTGAAAAATTGCGACGAACGCACCCTCGTGATTTTCCTCGTGTCCGGAGGCGGCTCGGCGCTGGTCGAATTGCCGCTCGATCCCGCGCAAACGCTTGCTGATGTTCAGCAATTGCATCACGTGCTGGTGACTTGCGGCGCGCCGATTGACGCCATGAATACGGTGCGGAAACATTTGTCGGCCGTTAAGGGCGGACGCCTGGCCGCAGCGGCGGGCCGCGCGACGAAGTTGACATTGGCCGTGAGCGATGTTCCCGCCGGCCATGAATCAGCGCTGGCCAGTGGGCCCACGCTGCCCGACCCGACGACGGTTTCCGACGCTGAGAAGATTATCCGGGATTTTTCCTTGCGCGAGAAGTTTCCGGCGCGGTTGCGCCAATGGCTGGACGATCGAAAGATGCCCGAAACGCCGAAGCCAGGTGAGCCAGTTTTTGCAAATGCACAATTTCAGCTTCTCTTGGGAATGGATGATCTCTTTCATCCTGCGCATCGCGCGGCGGAGGCGGAAGGTTGCGTCACGATCTGCGACAACGCCACGGACGATTGGGAAGTCGCGAAAGCAGCGGAGTATCTGCTGGCGCAGCTCGATGACTTGCGCCAAATCCATCCGAGAAGGCGCGTGGCGCTTATCGCAGATGGAGAGGTAAGTTCGCCCGTGACGGGAAAGGGGATTGGGGGGAGGAACGCTGCTTTCGTGCTCGCTTGCGTCGAAAAAATTGCAGACAGGCAAGTAGCCGTCTTAAGCGCGGGGACGGATGGAATTGACGGAAACAGCATTGCCGCCGGCGCCGTGGCGGATGGCGAAACGCTCATGAGAGCGCGAGCGCTGGGAATGAACCCTCGGGAATTTTTTCAGCGCAGCGATTCGTACACGTTTTTCGCGAAGCTGGACGACGCACTCCTGACAGGTCCCACGGAGAATAATCTCCGCGATTTGCGAGTCTTAATCGCGGAACCCTGAGGTTCGAGAGCGCGAGTTCCGCAGCGAAGCGTTCGAATGGCCGCGGTTGAGCGCGGATGACTTAACACCAAATAAGGCTTCCGCGAATTCACTTTTTGGGCGGCAGCAAACGAGTCTCGATCGTCTTCAGCCGCTCGTTCATTTCCCGAATCAATTGTTCGAGCTTGTCCAGGCGCTGCGTGACGCGGTCACCTTCCCCGGCACTCTCTTTTTCGCCAGCTTCTTCCTCATCGTCGGCGCTTTCGCTGGATTTGCCGCTTTTGGGTTTCTTCAAGCGCTCGATCTGTTCCTTAATCAGCGGGGCAAACGTGATGCTTAACTCGTCGCTCTTCAGGAGCGCTTCGAGCGCCGGAACGGCCGATGCGTCTCCGCGTGACCCGAGCGCGAGAACGGCCGACAGCCGAACCGGAAAATGCGCTTCCGTCAAGTAGCTGGCAATTTGCTTCGTAATTTCCGTGTTGTCCTTCTGCAACCTCGCTAGGCTCGCTATCGCAGCCTGGCGGGATTCAATGGGCTTCCCCGCCGCGGACCATTCAAGAAGCAGAGGCACGGCCTTGTTGTCGCCAAGAGAGCCCATCGCACGCAGCGCAGCGTCCCGCAGGAAGCCGTCAGGAGAGTCACCGCTGGCCGCCTCCTCCAGCGTGGTTAGCGCGTCGGGCGCCTTCAGCTTGGCGAGCGCTTGCAGCGCCGCGGCGCGGGCGCGGTAGGAGCTGTCTTCACGCGCGACGGCATTGAGCTTTGTGGCAACCCCCGCATCGTCCTTAAAATTTCCTAGCGCGGTAACAACTCGGTTGCGCACCCACGGCTCCTTCGCCGTCTCCAGCGCTTCCAGCAATTTCTTCGACGCTAAGGCTCCTCCGATCCGGCCCAGCGCTTCGCTAGCCTCTGCCCGAATGCCCCACGCCTTGTCATCCCGGAGCGCGCCCGCCAGCGCCGCCACGACGTCTTCGTCGTTTTTGATTTTGCCAAGCGCCAAAATCGCATCCGCGCGATCGGAAATTTCCGTCGCGTTTTTCACTTGGTAGAGCCATTCCTTCTTGTCCTTGTGAAATTCCGAGGACTTCAGAACGTTTCCGCCCTTGTCGAACAAAACCATCAGCGGCGCTCCATCGGCGGGAAAAGGGAACGTCTCCGATTCTTTCGTGACTTTGACCGGATAGAGCCGCGCGCCGGTCGCAGTCGTAATTTCGACTTCCGTTGGAATATGAAAAAGCCCTACATGCCCTTCGCGCTTCTGTGTTTGTTTTACCGTCAAGCCAACCTGGTGTTTCGAGTCATCGTAGGTATAGCTCAGGTCGAGCTTGGGGGCTCCCGCTCCGTAAATCCACTGGTTGAAGAATTCATCCACATCGGTATGCGTGGCTTCTTCAATTGCCTTGATCAAATCCGCTGTAACAACGTTTTTGGCTCGATTTGCTTCGAGATAGTGTTTGAGCCCACGGTAAAAAGATTCTTCTCCGAGCTGGTGGCGCAGCATGTACAGCACCCAGCCGCCTTTGCCATAAGCGTTGCCATCGAACTCGCTCGAGTCGTCGAAATCATGACGCACGATCGGTTTCGCAAAGAGACTGGTCTCGCTAAACCAGTCCCGCGCGTTGGTCCAGCGCTCGTATTCGCTCTGTTCTTTCGGAAAATGCGCCTCAGTCCAGACCGTTTCCATGAAGGTCGCGAATCCTTCATTCAACCAAATGTGGCCCCAGTCCTTGCAGGTAACCAGATCGCCGAACCATTGATGGCCAAGTTCGTGGGAAATGAGATCGTCCTCACCGGTCGCGAATTCCGGTGCCAACTTTGGATGGTGCAGCGAACTGCTGGTATTCGTGGTGGCGCTCGAGTTTTCCATGCCACCGGCGACAAAGTCGTCGACCATCGATTGCGCGTATTTTTCCCAGGGATAGTCGACACCCAATTTTCTGCTGAACAGTTCGATCATCGCTGGTGTGCGG
>Ga0207137_1236_pt1 | contig 10585 bp, 12 predicted proteins | sample Alteio_BWMinHeat_9_FD_153572 | JGI IMG/M metagenome (GOLD analysis project Ga0207137, IMG submission 153572) | Enriched cells from forest soil in Barre Woods Harvard Forest LTER site, Petersham, Massachusetts, United States -... | ecosystem: Environmental > Terrestrial > Soil > Temperate forest >...
AAGCAGATCAACTGCTGAACGTCGATGCCCAAAAACTCAAAAACCAGCTCCACACGCACTTCAACCGAGCAGGAGTAACAAAAGAACCCGGATTTCTTATAACATGCCTACACGGAGAATTTGAGCCCTTCAGTCAAGAGTTCCAACTGCACTTCCACGGTATTTGTGCTGGTGAAAAGCTTAAAGCTTTCAACCGGCTTCGTAACAAGCAAGGGTACATAAGAACCCCCAAAATCTACCGACCTATCGTGATCAACCAAATTCAAGATCGAGCACGCCAGCTTTCTTATATCATGCAAAGTTTCTGGCCGAAAAAAGCACGTGTTCCGATTGATGCAAGTGACTTCTACAGACGAGAAAGAACAAAGACTCGAATTAGAGAGCCATTTCAAACTGTATACCTCGTGTGGCTTGATCAATGGAGCCTATCCGATATCTGCCTACTGAACGGTGTTCACATCCAAGGAGGGAAGATGGTTTTGAGTTCAAAAGATCAATTTGGCTGATGAATTTGAAAAGTGAGCGTGTACACGAGTTGAGGTGAAAAGAGGGAAAAATCTGCGAATCTTGGCATGAAATCATATGAAGTTTGGCTTGTAGGAGGGGTGTGGAAGAGAACACTGCACGGCTGCGTAGTTGGTCAATTTAACCAGAGCTGGCATGGCCAGATTCAATGTGGGAAAAGTGGGAATGATGGGAAAAGTGGGTAAAGTCGGTCCGATCCGACCGTCTCGGGGATTGCCCAGTCGGGCGACCAACCGGGAGCTTCCGAGCAGTGTGAGCCCGACAGCATTCAACAAGATCAGCTATATCCCATCTACTCCTGCCAGCACCTTTATGTTTCGTGTATCTGGTCGGATCGATCAAGATCAACAAAAATGGGTAGAAGTTATCCAGGATGAGAAGCGGTGCCCGGTCCCACTTGATGCGTTCAGCAACACTTTGCAGGAGGTCGTTAAGAAGCTCAATGCTGCAGGTATCCTGATTGTTACCGAGCAGGCCAAGAACTATCTCAAACGCCAAGTGCAAGGGATATCCGAATGGAAGGATATCTACATTGCCGGGCAACGTGGATGGCATAAGAAGGGTAAGGTTTTCGTTTTAACACACGATTTTATAATTGGAGATAGTGCTGACGTACAGGGACTAGAAATCCTGCTCGACGACCGCTCCAACAAATGGACCAGTAGGGGGACGCATGCTGAATGGCTAGCGACTGCCAAGTTGATGGTAAGGCAATCACGCATTATCTTCCTGGTGTCCTTCCAGTTCGTTCCGCCCGTCTTATCAATGCTGTCGGATTTTTTCAACATCGGTATCGAACTCGTAGCTCCGCATGGAAGTGGCAAATCGACCGCAGCTCGATATGCCCTTTCTGTTTGGGGTGGCGATCCGACGCGCGTGACCGGGTTTTCCGAAACCTGGGCGACAACGTTGGCTGGGCTCGAACCCACGATCCAATCGCATTCTTATGCGATGTTGGGATTAGACGAGCTTAGTCTTTTCGGTAGCCTAGCCGACAGACAGGTACGACGGCAACTAGAGACTGCCGTGTTTCGATTGTGTTATGGAGTGGAAAAGGCTAGATATAATGCGTCTGGCCGCCCCCGAGCGGATCGGCTGTGCTGGCAGAGCACCAGCAATGTTCCTATCCTGGACATCCTATCGGACATCGACCCCAACGTAGTTGCAGCGGTAGGTGATCGATTGATCACGATACCCTCTGTGGTGAGCGAGTTCGGCATTTTTGATCGACTTCCGTCAGGCTTCGCGAGTTCGAGTGGATTAGCCGAGCACCTTCACTCGGCCAGCGACAAGTTTTATGGCGTGCCCATTCGCATCTTCCTCACACAACTGGTGCGAGCGCGGCGGCGCAACGAACCGGCCCTGCGTGCTTGGATCGAGGCGAAGATACAGATTTTCCTCCGGCACGCTGGCGTTGATCTCAATAACGGTCCCGCGGTCAGGGTCGCACGTCAGTTCGGCCTGGTCTATGCCATGGGCTGCCTGGCACAGCGGTGGGGCGTTCTACCGCTTGAATGGCGGATCGGATGGGCCGTCCTAGTATGCTACCGGGCGCACGTCTCGCACCGAACTGACCGTCAGACTTCCCGTCGAACAGAGCTTGACCGGATCACCGACTATGCGCGTCAACATAGACAGCAGTTGATTGATCTTCGCGCTGGCAAAGTAGACATGGACGATGGTTCATTGGCAGAAGCCTATGGGTTTCTCAAGGCAGCCAGCGGTGGCGGACTGGAGTTATTAGTTCCGCCGAAGCGGATGCACCGCGAATTCCCGGACTATCTAACTCTTATGAAAGAGCTTCGCGATCAAGGGCACGCGCGGGTAGAACAGGGCACTCAACCAAAATTGACGACCAAAGTGCCAATTCGTCGTAACAAGCTACCTGATCGCGTCTATTGCATCTGGATTCCATCTGCCGCTTTGTCGTAGTGCCCCCGGGGCGTGTGCGACACCACCATCGATCAGATCGGAGGCTTTAATGATTGATCGTGTGCCCGGTCAAACGCCAGACCAGCCACGCCTCACGCGAAGCTTGCTTGTGGAATTACGGAGTTTATACCGGCCGAAAATTAGTTAGCGTTCGTCCCATCTCCGAAGATCGATAGCGCGCACCTCCACTGCGGCCGTGCCCTTTACCTCACGTAACCTCGTTTTGAAAGGATACGGGTCACCTGGCGGAATGTTCCTGATACTCGCGGGCCATTCCTCCTTAACATCTAGGAGGCTTCCGGTCGCGTCTCTAATAGTAACTTGGATCTGGACGCCAATTGGTGTTACACAACCCGTCATTATTTCTCCTAGGCCGATGACATAACCGTTTTCGAGTCGCCATTTCCACCCTGTTATCTGTACATCGCTAAGCGCGCATGCCGCCATTGCGGATGCGATGGAAATTAGCAGGGCAATGGCTGTTAAACCCATCAGGACAGCGATTTTCATGTGGGTCGTTTGGCCTTTCACTGTTCAACCGGGGGCCCCAAATTGACGCCAGGCTTGTTTTCATTGCGAACGCGATGAAAGATAGGTGAGGCGACGGGCATAGCGATTCGGAACAGTACGCAGTACATTGTTCCTCTGCTCTTATCGCCTTTCACTAAGAAAGCGAAGTTCTGGTTTCATGAAGTCTAATCGCTGATGAAAATCTCCTATCATTCTTCTAAAAGCACCTAGCCCATCCAAAAATTTTTGTCGTTCGGAGTTAGATGTAGCTCCTATCAATTCGTCGCTTGCACCGCTTGGAAGGATTTTCAACTTATTCTGGAGGGCATGTAGATCACCTCTCATAGCACCGAAGCTTCCCCCTTCCGCGAGGATATCAGCTATATCGCCCCGATGGGTTGGATATCGCCCCATTATATCCATGGCTTTTTGGTAGGCTGGAATAAGAAGCTCTACATCAAATTTGCGAAGTTTTTCAGAGGCGTCGCCGCCGCCCATTTCGCTTATTATTTGGGTAAATGGCAGACCCCCTAATCCTGCTACAAAGCCATGAACAAAGTCAACAGCCTTAATCATTTCAGATAATAAATAATTATCCAACGCCTCCGCCACATTCAAGATTTCGACGGCCTCTTGCCGTGCATATTGGTGTTTGACATGCCAAAATACTCTGCCGTCGAGTTGGAAATGAGCGTTTGCAGGTAAAGGAGCCGCTACGACCGGGTGGGCTTGTGCCGATATGGTCAGGGGCGCGCCACCGGCAGTGCGCTCCATTGGAGGCGACACGGAATGCCCAGCAGATGGGGATAGGCCGCATTTTGATTGCCGTTCACTAATACCACCAAGCGCAGCCAAGCTAATCAGAACCGTCGCCGCCGCAAGGATAGCGAACGTCATTGATAAAAAGGCAGCCGAATGCTCGCCTATGATAAAGAGTAGGCCCGTGCCAATTGTTGGGGGCACACTGATCCCCATAACCCCTAGAACCCACAAAGCCGTATGTGCTTCGGTCAAGACCCGCCACCCGCGATGCAGAAGTTGCAATATCCGGGATCGAAGGGTTCCAAGCATCTGCGACCGTTCATAGTGACAACTGCCGTTCCCGCTAGACCGCCTGTCGCGGGTTGGGAGCGATCCGTGGTTCACGACGGCAGCGGGAGATTGCACCTCCCGCGCACCGTCGGCTCCTTTATATCACGGAATTAGGAACCGCGCGGCTTTCGCGCCCTGGCCGGTCTGCTGCACCGTGCCGCGTTTCGCTAGCTTGTGCAGCGCCTCATAGGTCACGATCTCGACCCGGCGATACTCCGCGCTGTTGAGCGTCCGATCGGCGGCGTTCCTCGCATCGGGGCCGCAAACCGACGCCCAGTGGTACGGATTGACAACGCCATCCGCCGGGGACGGTAGCTATGGCGGAAGGAGGTTTCCTAACCCCCCGCTATGCAGAATTGGGCTCGTTTGTACCCCGCACGAGATGCTTTTTCGTACAGAAATAGGTGGCCGAGAAACTAAATCTGGTGTCTGTATGTGCTAACCTGATAAGCATGCAAAGACTTATCAGTTCCAGGAGGCTTCATAGAGGAGCATCGCGTGTTAGGTCCGCATGACCGCGTGTTTCATCCTCGTCATGGAGAAGGGTTGGTGGTTGGCGCTGGTCGAAATGGAAATTTTGTACGGGTCTGTTTCGATGGTCAGAGCGGAGTACACGAGATCGAAGCATTCAGCCTTTATCTGAAGGCGTGAAACGCCTTAAGTGTAGAGTTACCTCCAATCGGACATTTTCCGGGGCATCGGCAGAAAACAAATCGCAGATGTGCTCCTTGGCGGCGGCAGCGGCGCTTTTCAGGCTCATGCCGCCGAATATAGGTCGCCAAGGGGCGCTTGACGAATCGGCTCCGGTGGCGTTCTCATAGCATGAACAATCAGAGAACGGGGCCGCGCATGGTGCCACTCTACCAGGCACGTATCGAGGATTTGGGAGCGGGCGATTTCGTCCGGGTAGAGTGCTCAGCGTGCGGCCATGACGCGCTGATCCATCCGTCCGCGCTGCCGCTGCTTCAATTCCAGCCCAGCGACCCGGTGCTCGGGCTCGAACACCGGCTGCGTTGCCGGGAGTGCGATGCGCGGGGGAAGGCGGTGATCTCGATCCACTGGAGGGACTGGGCAAGCGCATGACAAGTCAAGAGCTTCAGAGAATGCGCCGCCTCGGCAGCATTTTCATGCCTTACGCCAAAAGGCAGATGGATCGCGTCCGCAAAAGTGGGAAACGAATGGTGCATTATACTTCAGCCGAAAACCTGTTTAACATTATTGATTCGCAAACGATGTGGCTACGCAATACCAACTGCATGGACGATTATAGTGAGGTCCAGCATGGGTATTCTCTGTTATTACAATTTTTCCAAGAAGGTACTAATCGTACCGATTTTTGTGCTGCTTTAGATTCTTGCCATGCCGGATTGGGCCAGGGCTCACTTGCCCTGTTTGATCAGTGGTGGCTGAACATTCGATTTAATACTTATATTTGCTCTATATCGGAACATCACGACAAAGAGGATATGCACGGCAGATTGTCGATGTGGCGAGCCTTCGGTCAACAGTCGCAAGCCCGAGCAGCCATGGTAATGCGGGTACCTCCACAGGGTTCTGGAGAGGCATTACGGCTGATTCTCAGCCCGGTTGCGTACTTTGGTTACGATCAAGTGAGGGCTCAGATATTGCGGGTGATGCGCAATGTCGGCAGCAATCTAAAGTTTCTCCAGAGTCTTCCCACCGATACCGTGAAGACGATGGTGTTCTACATGCTCGTGAGCGCAGCCGTTAGCCTCAAACATGAAGGGTTCCTCGAAGAAAAAGAGTGGCGGATAATTTATCTACCACAAGCCAATCATTCGGTCCTTATTGAAAAGGCAGACGTTGTGATCCGCGGTGTTCCACAGACGGTGTACAAAGTGCCTTTGAGGGAAGACCCTCCGAATGGGGTTGTTGGAGTCGGCATATCTACACTTATCGAACGTATCATCATTGGCCCAACGGTATATGGTGTTCCCATGTATTCGACATTTGTCGAATCACTTAGAAAAGAGGGCGTCGCCAACCCCGAAACACGAGTGGTGGTTCGGGCATTCCAATCCGATCATAAGGAAATAGACCAGGCCCCTCAATCCCCTTCCCCGCTGCTCGTATCTTCGGTTATCGAACCTCAATCATAACAGCGGAGAGGTGAATTTCCTCCCTACTGCTTGCTGGCGGGCAAGGTGGTGGGGTCGATGAGGCGGGCCGGTAGCTTGGACTAGACGAATTTCTTCGTTCCTTTCGGTTCCCTGTGCGGCGAGGCGAAGGAGTGCGAATGCCCCTTTATGTCTCGGGGTGGCATTTGAACCCCATCGCCGGATAGGCAATTTATCGTGATGGTGCTGCCAGCGCCGAGAACGCCGGTGCCACTGACCAGCGCAGACGGAGGTATGACGTCGAGCCCTTCAATCGGGATAAGACCGGCCCCTGCCAGGGCGCCCTGAAAAGTACCGGCAACGCTCGCCGCAATGGCAATCCCGAATCTCAGCGCCCGGTAACCGTGCATGTCTTTCCCCCAAATTCCGCGAGGTTAGATTGGCGCGATCAGGTTGAGGATCAAGAGCCCGCGAAGGTCTGACGCCGAGGTGTCTAACCGAAAGGGCACCCGGTTCCGAGGTGCCCTTTCCTGGTTAGGACGAGCATTATCGAAACCATGGCCGGAGGTATTACCCCCCGAGTGACCAATACCGGGCCAACCGGGCCACCGAGCGGCAAGCTCAAATGAAACAGGCTGCTTTCAGCGTCACCCAGCGGCCTCAAGGTTCAAAGCGAGCCGGTCATATTGATCGGCAATATCGAGCATCTGTCGGCGGGTTTTTTCGTCCTTGACGTGCTCAGCCTCGCGGCGAATCCGCCGTGCTTCCTCGCGATAGTACACAGCGTTTGGTGGCGGGTCAGATCGCATCGGGGTCGTCTGTTGGAGCAGTCCCTCTGCCATAGGTAGTTTCCGATGCTATCCATTCAACCGTCGAGCGGGCAGCATCGGATCATTGGTTGCCACCCCCAGCTAGAGGCTCGGCACCACCTGAGGGACCCGTGCGCTCTCGCCTCCACGGCACGGAAAGGAGCGTCCAGATGGCGCTAAATCCCCCCTTTACGATCCGCGTCGAAACCCATGAGGCCGCGCTTGCCGAGACCATGCACGAAATGAGGACATGGTTGGACAAGCATAGGGTCCAGCCAGTTGAGTTCAAAATTGCGATGACGGGAATGCCCGGCGTCGCTCTCGACATCCAATTTCGGAGTGAAGATGAGGCGGCTCTATTTGAACAAGTGTTCGTCTGATAAAAATTAGCTGCTCCGTCTGAACCGGAAACTCTTCAGACGTCGGGCAATGTTGAATACAGTGTTGCGGTGACGCAGAGCTACGCGCCACCTCCTAAATGCCTCCCTTGCCAGAACCAGACGGTCTCGCGCGGCTTTTACGCAACGGTTCTTGATCTCGTGAGCCCTACCGTACCACTCTTGCCTATGCACCCACCCCACAATGAGTTCGTGCCCAAACATGTACAAGCCGTAGGTCCATCTAATCCACGCATAACGTAGGAGCTGCTCACTGTACAGGCGCCATATGTAACTCAAGATCGGAAAGATCAGCCACTTCAGGATATGCGCTAGTCCCGCTAACATGTATTGCCGCCGAGCAAGCAGCGCGAATTGAGTGAACTCAAGCAGCCCATACCCAGCCGCTACGGTAACAGTGATGGGGAACACGCACCACAGCGGCAGGCTGCGCATCCACATCTCGAACCGAGCAAGGCCAAGAAGCGTGATCAGCGAATGAACTAAGCCCGCGAGTAAGCGAGTGATCCATTCCAGCAGAATGAGCAGCAGGGCCAGGGCAATGATCAGCCCGCGGACCAGCTTCCCTCGCTTTCCAAACCAACTATGCATCCGTGCTCTTAAGCCTCTATGTTCGAGTGCTATCTGCAGCCGCTAACCGTCATTGTGGCAGCGGTTGCAGCTTTTTCAATTATGATTTGGTTCACGATCTCTCGAATCAAAACTGAAATACAAAGTGCTGCAACTGCTGCAACGGAGAACCATCAGATATAACCATGGCTGGCTACCGACCGAAAAGGGGTCAACACGGCAGCGACAAGGGTATGGATCTACACATAAATCTCGATTTCAGAACAGTTTTTCGCTGGAGACGAGTGTTCCTGCATCCCGCTGCTACGGGCTGGTATCGGGAATTCCAATTCCACCGAGATTTCAGCCAAAATGGGTCTCTATGGCTGTTGGTACGGTACGAGCGATTCAGGGGTAAAAATCCACCAAATTTGTCTGCGCAGAAGCCGTCTAGGAGCAGTTATAGCATGTTTAAGACGGTGCCTTTCAGCTTGCCACATCGGGTTTTGAGCAGCATTTATCAAACGAGATGGAAATTGGTTGAAGTACGAGCGATGGCTAATTTTTGACAGTGGACGCGGTAATGCGATTATTCGTTTCGTTAATATCCCGCGTAAAGGGATTCGTTAGGAAATGTTTCGCCAGCTAGGATCCGAGGTGGGATACTGATCTCCTCCTAAAAGAACGACGCCGGGGCATTCTCGAAGCTGCCGACAGGATGATCAACCCACGAAACTTACGACGAAGTATGCGGACCCCATGCCGATCCACTTCGCCTCAAAACCGCATATTTTGGCTCCTCTCCACGCACATGACGGTGCGCCACCACATTTTTGAGATCACACCCAAGTTCCCTAGTGATGTAGTCGGCACAATCCTTCGGAAGTGTGTTCATTGATTGACATTCCCATTCTTTATTGAGTGTTACCTCGCAGGAATTCTTGAGCAGGCGAAAGCCGGTGAGCCTCAGCAGCCGCACGGTCGTGGGACTCTTTTTCTTCTCTCCACTTAGCGGTCGCACGGTTATAAGACTCTTGTTGTGCCTTAAGCTCATCCATTCGGGACTGATAATCACCATCATGGTCGGTGCCGGTTTGATCGCTCTTAGAAAGAGAACGCATACGAGCAGCCTCCCGATCAGCAGCTTCCCGATTAGCGGCCCCCCGAGCAGCCTCCGCCCGAGCAGTGGCAGCTTGTCTCTCGGCAAGCTCCCGATCAGCCGCAGCACGAGCCGCAGCCTGAGCAGCAGCAGCAGCCCTCTGCTCAGCATCGACGCGAGCGTATTCAGTGGGGGCATCTTCTCCCCGCTCATTAAGGAGAGTAATATAGATTCCGCCGTCGCTGCGCTGTTGCACCGAATAGTTTTGGACACGCGCAGGAGCCCCGAGACTTTCCAACGCTTCGGTCACCGACACCATACGGTTTTGAAATTTATCGTACACTTGGGCATCGATATTAAGTTGCACTGCGCAGGTCCGCTTGGTCGGTGATGACGCATCCACCGTCCTGATCTGGCCAATACGAAATGGGAGCACTTTACCAATGCCGTTTTGCAATGTTTGCATCAACAGCTTGGTGGTGCTTGAAGACGAGCAGGTTACAGCCGTGTCGATAGGTGGGTTAATACCGCCAGAATCGGCATATTGATTTGCCTCCGCCAGCGGACTTTGTCCGGTGCGAGGTGGGCTCATTTGAGGAGATGGACCGATGGTTCTTGGCTGGGTAGGACTTGCGTCCATCCTCAGTGATCCGTTCTTCGATCCCTCCACCATCACACCTTGTTGCGCTGCGTCGCCTTGGAGAGAACGGTGCTCCGGGTACGTCACCGTGCTGTTCGCCACGAGAGGCGGGCTAGTCTGTATACCCGGGCTACTCTCATGGTGCTGATCAATGCTCCTATCAACGGATTCAACATCCCATTCATTTGGGTTCGTTTGTTTTACAGAATCATCTTTTAGCAACGAGCTATCAACTGCAGTAAGCTGCCCTTCATCGGGCTTCGGGACCGCCGCCACGCCGGGCATATGGTAGACGTTGAACTGGCCGACCATCTTGCCCGAACCGCCGCTGAAACTCGCGGAGCCGTCTGAATGGAAGGTGAAAGTGCTCCCCTCGTCATCGACAAAACTGTAGGTCTTACCGTTGTCCGATACGGTGCCACCTTGCGGATGCGTGAGATTGCCATCACCAAACACGTAGGTGGCGGTGTCGTCACCATGGACGACGAGGCCCGCGCAAAGCTGCTGTCCCCCCACGCGATGCCAGGTCCCAGTGAAGACGTTCGAGCCGGGAGGCGTGAACAGCGTGCGACCGCAAACCGCAACATTAGCCATCGCGACCGGCGCAGTCGAGGTGAGGAGCCCAGCAACGAGGGTAGCAAGTATCGGAAATTTCGTTTTCATTGGTATACGACCCAGGGCGAACTTGGAGACAGCACCGCGTCTATCATGGTCTTAACCGCGGAGGGGCGACAGACTCGGAATGTACCTAGGGATTAAGGATTTCAGCGAATGAGCGTCCAGCTCGAACCGGGCGCTTATCGGTAGTACCTCGTCACGTCCTGCCGCTACGTAGCCATACCGCCTCCCATATGTTAGTTTTGGCTGACGCAGTCCTTCCTGCGTACGAATTCCGCGACTACATCTACCCAACTGTGCCAAAACTCTTTCCGCTGCCGCCCGAAGCATCGAGG
>Ga0207137_1237_pt1 | contig 10582 bp, 8 predicted proteins | sample Alteio_BWMinHeat_9_FD_153572 | JGI IMG/M metagenome (GOLD analysis project Ga0207137, IMG submission 153572) | Enriched cells from forest soil in Barre Woods Harvard Forest LTER site, Petersham, Massachusetts, United States -... | ecosystem: Environmental > Terrestrial > Soil > Temperate forest >...
AAGACTTTGTCGGCCAGCTCCAGATTGCTGATACGCCCGTCCGCTTGCAGTAGCTGCAAAATTCTAAGATCTGTAGCATCCAATTGCATTTGAAATATCTCACCATAAATACACTAAATAATAGAACTATATTCCAATAATTCATAATACAACACTGCAATTTGCAATAAATTTTCAAGAAAACAGGCATAAAATGAGTCCTATGCGTTATGCGTTGGGGGCACGTTCGGGACAGTCAATGTCTGCGCGGAATGTCACCAAGCGATCCTGACGCGCCACTTCCCTAAACCCTTTACATCTTGACCTCACTCCCTATGAGCGCTCCTACTCGCGACACCTGTCTGGCGTTGGATCTGGAAGACCCTCTGGCCGCCCTACGCAGCCAGTTCGACCTTCCTGCGAACACTATCTACCTTGATGGCAACTCACTAGGTGCAATGCCGAAACATGCGCAGACCAGGGCTGTGCAGGTATTGCAAAAAGAATGGGGCACCGACTTGATCAAGAGTTGGAACCAGGCTGGCTGGTTCGATCTCCCCTCACGCTTGGGTAATTTGCTGGCGCCCCTGATAGGCGCAGCAAGCGACGAGGTCGTGGTCACCGATTCAACGTCGATCAATCTCTTCAAAGCTTTAGCTGGCGCCCTGCACATCCAGGCCAGCCGTCCAGACGGCCACCAGCGCAAGCTCATCGTTACCGAACGCAGCAATTTTCCCACCGATATCTATATGGCGGAGGGGCTCACACGATGGCTGGAACGCGGTTATCAATTGAAGCTGGTTGAGAACCCCGAAGAACTACAGGCGGCAATTACCGCCGAGACCGCCGTAGTCATGCTGACCCATGTAAATTATCGCAGCGGCTATCTGCACGATATGCAGGCGCTTACCAAGCATGCCCATGGACAAGGTGCACTGGTCATTTGGGATCTCGCGCATTCTGCCGGCGCCCTGCCTGTCGAACTGAACCAGTCAAATGCCGACTTCGCAGTCGGCTGCACCTATAAATATCTGAATGCCGGCCCCGGAGCACCGGCATTCATCTGGGTGCCGCGACGTCACCAAGCCGCCTTCCAGCACCCCCTCTCAGGCTGGTGGGGCCATACCGCGCCATTTGCAATGCAAGCTTCATTTTCGCCGACTCCAGGCATACGCCGTGCGCTATGCGGTACGCAACCGATAGTCTCGCTGGCACTGGTTGAATGTGGCCTGGAAATCTTCGGCAAAACCACAATGGCGGCCCTGCGCAAAAAGTCGCTAGCGCTGAGCGACCTGTTCATACAATTGGTGGAGAGCGTCTGCAGCCATCATCCGGTGGAACTGGTGACTCCGCGCCCGCACGCGACCCGCGGCAGCCAGGTCAGCTTTACCCACCCTCACGGTTACGCCGTGATGCAGGCATTGATTGCGCGCGGCGTCATAGGCGACTATCGCGAACCGGGAATCATGCGCTTCGGCCTGACTCCACTCTATGTACGATACGTCGATGTCTGGGATGCGGTGGAAACCTTGCGCGACATCCTAGACCGGCAAGACTACCAACTGCATGCAGAACGCCACGCAGTCACCTGAGAAAGATTGAAGATGAGTACAGAAAAGAAATGTCCGGTGTCCTGGCACGACGCAAAAATGGATTTCAGCGATGCGATGAGTTATGGCGATTACCTGGGCTTGCAGCAAATTCTGAACGCGCAGCACCCGCGCTCGCCCAATCACAATGAAATGCTGTTTATCATCCAGCATCAGACCAGCGAACTTTGGATCAAATTGATGCTGCACGAACTGCACGCGGTGCACAAGCAGTTGCACGCTGGCGACCTGCCACCGGCGTTCAAGATGCTGTCACGCGTGGCCCGCATCATGGACCAATTGGTCCACGCCTGGGACGTGCTGGCCACAATGACACCCAGCGAATACACGGCCATTCGTCCCTATCTGGGCAATTCTTCAGGCTTCCAATCGCATCAATACCGTGAATTGGAATTTATCCTCGGCAACAAGAATACGAGTTTGCTGGCTGTGCACGAGAACAATCCCGATGCCTACTCGACGCTGGATAAGGCCTTACACTCGCCCTCCATTTATGACGAAGCCATCATGTTGCTGGCCAGGCATAAGTTGCACATAGATGCGGAGCGCCTGAACCTGGACTGGACCCAGCCGGTTGCCACCAACGAATCGGTCAAGGCCGCCTGGCTACAAGTGTACCAGGCCCCGGAACAGCACTGGGCTCTGTACGAACTTGCAGAAAAATTGGTCGATCTGGAAACCGCCTTCCGTATCTGGCGCTTCCGCCATGTTACGACGGTAGAGCGCATCATCGGCTTCAAGACTGGGACCGGAGGCACCGCCGGCGTCAGCTATTTGCGCAAGATGCTCGACGTAGTGCTCTTTCCGGAACTATTTGCATTGCGTACCGCACTCTGACACGAATCAAGGGGCGGGAAGCCGCCCCACGATGAACCAAACACGGACGCTCGCACGCACCAAGAATTACTTCGTGGCAAATTATGCTCAGCGAAGCAACATTCTCTAGTGATTTTCTGACAGGCACTGCTAAAATAAAATCGGTATCCTACATTTGCCGGAATAATGAATAGCAGTCTCGCCACCAAAAGCATCGCGATCGAACAATTGTGCATAGGCCTGTATGTGCACCTGGACATAAACTGGCTAAACCATTCATTTGCCCGCAACAGCTTCAAGATCAAGAGTGAAGACCAAATTGAAGCGATCAAGCGCCTGGGCCTCAAGACCATCAGGATAGAACCTGACCGCTCCGACTGCGCGCCGCTGGCCTTACCGGCAGCGCCGCCTCCGGCGGAAATAGCGCAACCCACTCCGGAAGAACTCAAGCTGATCGCGGCAAAAAAAGCCAGGATAGAAAGACTGGTGGAAGAACATGTCGCGATCGCGCAATATGAGAAAGCGTTCCTGAAAGCGGCCACCGCCGTAAAGAACATCGCGCGCAACCTGCATGCGAGGCCGCAGGAAGCGCATCGGGAAGCCGAACACCTCATCCATCAGATGGTTGATTCTCTGCTGGTCGACAAGGATATCGCAATCCACCTAATGAACGACAAGATTGCCGGAGAAGAGACTTATTATCATTCGCTCAACGTCTCTGTGCTGGCCATGATGCTGGCCAAGGAAATGGCCTTGTCTGACGAAGACATCAAACTGCTGGGCATGGGCTGCCTGTTTCACGATGTCGGCAAGATGGAAATTCCCGACCGCATCGTCAATAAGACCACGGAACTGACAAAGGCGGAACTCAACCTATTTCAGTTGCATTGCCAATACGGCGAAGCCGTCGGCGCCAAGATAGACTTGCCCAAACAAGCCATGGACATCATCACGCAACACCATGAGCATGCAGACGGCAGCGGTTATCCAAATCAACTGCGCGCGGATCAGATCAGCCCGCTGGCACGCATCGCCATCGTCGTCAACGCGTACGACAATTTGTGCAACCGCCCCAATCCCGCAGACTCACTTACTCCCTACGAGGCCCTGTCAACCATGTTCAAACAGCAACGCAAGCTGTATGATCCCGCGCCCTTGAGTATCTTGGTGCGCTGTCTGGGTGTCTATCCGCCGGGTTCGGTAGTGCAGCTGTCGGACGCGTCATTTGCCATGGTCATTTCAGTTAACGCCAGCAAACCGCTACGCCCCAGTGTGTTGATCTACGACGCCAATGTCCCCAAACACGAGGCGATGATCATAGACTTGGAAGAACGACCCGATCTTGAAATCGCAGCCAGCTTGAAACCCAAGCAATTGTCACGCGAAGTCTATAACTATCTGAGTCCGCGCAAACGCATGTCTTATTATTTTGATAGCTCAAAGAGCAACGGCAAAGACAAACCCTAGTATCAATTTCTGAAGTAGCTGCCGGCCAGCGCACAAGGACGCATTTGTCGGCATACCCGATATTTCGCTCCGCCTTGGCACTTGGCGACCTACGCTATGTACATTTTGCAAGAAAATGATGTAACCTGATTGGTATCAATGGCGGGGCATCTTGACCTAAGGTTTGCGCATCGTCAGCGAATGATTACGCTGTTTCGTTGCCGCTGACCGCTAAGGGCTACCGCAAGATAATGCGCAACGGGCACTGATGGATCCACGCAATAGCAAGGTGAACAATGACCGAGCCGGGGACCGAACAAGTGAGCAGCAATGTCGAGACGCCGGCGCAGCCTTTGCTACCCGCTGGCGTCCAGACTTGGCTGCCCTACCGCAGCTGGTTCGGCCTTCGCGAAAAACTTGTGGTGCTGGTACTGGGCGTTGCCCTGATCAGCATGGTTTCTGCTGCCGTGGCATTCTTCATTGTCAGCCAGCGCTATATGGAGACCGCAATCGAGGCACATCTGGCGTCGGTAGCCAGATTGCACGCACAACGCATAGAAGAGTACATGAACTTCCTGCGTTCGGAGCTGCGTCTGATCTGCAGCCGCACGCAATTACGTAAAGCCTTGTCGGACTACATCGACCATCGCGACCCAGCCGCACTGGAGCAAGCCAATCAAATTCTGTCGGACGCCAAGCGCTCGGTATCTGCATTCGACAACTTGCTGATCTACGGCATAGACGGACGCCTGATCACATCCATTTCGGCGATTAGTCAAGAGTCGCAGCAACTGGACCCTGCAACACGGGATAATCTACTCTATAGCCACAAGGTAACTTCCACTATTGTCGGCGCCGACGGGCGCCGCTTGTTGCGCGCGGGCGGCCCTCTGATGGCAGAACAGCGCGCGATCGGCATCCTGGTTGTATTGTCAGGGATGGAGCCGCTACGCGCGATATCCAGCGGAAGCGGCGGCTGGGTTTCGGAGGAATTGATCATCACTGAACCCGATGCCAGCGGCCGCGACCGGCCCATCACGCCCTTGCGCTTTGCCATGGCAGAAGACATTTCGCCTGTGGCCCTGACCCAGATCAAGGACCAGGACCCAATCAAGTCGGACGAACGCAATCTTTTGTCGGGCAAGGATTACCGCGGCGCAGCAGTGCTGGCTACGACCCATACGCTGAAGAGCCCGCCTTGGACCATCATGGTCAAGATAGACCAGGACGACGCCTTTCGCCCTATACGTGACCAGCGCGACCTCTGGCTCGCGCTGATGCTGCTGGTGCTGGTGTGCGTGGCCATCGTCGGAGTCTGGCTGTCGAGCCATTTCACGATGCCCGTGCTGGGCTTGGCCGAAGTAGCGGTAATGATTGCCAGCGGCGATTTTAAACGTCGTATGCAACACTTCTCGCGCGACGAACTCGGCATGCTTTCCTACTCCGTGAACCGAATGGCGGACAAGCTGGTGGACGTCAGCGCCGAACTGGAAACGCAATTGCGCCTTCAGCACGAGCGCGCCGACCGCTTGAACGACCAGCTTATCCATGCCAACAATGAATTGCATTGGCTATCGCGCACCGATTCGCTGACTAAATTGTTCAATCGCCGTACGCTGGAAGAAACCCTGGAGAACGAATGGCTGCGTGCAATACGTACCGGCCATTCCCTGGCCGCCATCATGCTCGACATTGACTTCTTCAAGCGCATCAACGATCGCTCTGGTCACGCCGCAGGCGACGAATGCCTGCGGCGCCTGGGTTCCGTGCTGAAAGACACGGTACAGCGCACGGGCGATTTCGTCGCGCGTTATGGCGGCGAAGAGTTCGTCGTGCTGGTCATCGACGCCAACGTAGACCACGCCTGTACTTTCGCCGAACGCATACGTACCCGTCTGGCCGAGGAGGCGATCCCGCACCCCGAGTCCGACCTGGGCCCTGTCGTCACCGCGAGCATGGGTATTGCCGCCATGATGCCCAGCAACAAACGTTCGCCGCAAGAACTATTGGCCTTGGCCGACCAGGCCCTGTACATGGCCAAGTCGCATGGCCGCAATCGCATAGAAACCGCTGCCCAGGATTAGAGCGCTGTCGGGCTAAAATGCAGCGATGCCCGTCTGCGCGCGCCCCAGAATCAACGCGTGAATATCATGCGTGCCTTCGTAAGTATTCACGACTTCCAGATTGACCAGGTGGCGTGCGATGCCGAATTCGTCGGAGATGCCGTTGCCACCCAACATGTCGCGCGCGGTGCGGGCGATGTCCAGCGATTTGCCGCAGGAATTTCTCTTCATGATGGAAGTGATTTCGACCGACGCGCTACCCTCGTCCTTCATGCGTCCCAAACGCAAGCAGCCTTGCAAGGCCAGCGTGATCTCGGTCTGCATGTCAGCCAATTTTTTCTGCACCAATTGATTGGCCGCCAGGGGACGCCCGAATTGCAGCCTGTCCATCGTATATTGACGCGCCGTATGCCAGCAGAATTCAGCGGCACCCAGCGCGCCCCAAGCAATGCCGTAGCGCGCGGAATTCAGGCAGGTAAACGGGCCTTTCAAGCCTTCCACCTTGGGCATCAGGTTCTCTTCGGGCACAAATACCTCATCCATCACGATTTCTCCCGTGATCGAGGCACGCAAACCTATCTTGCCATGTATGACCGGCGCCGACAGCCCCTTCCAGCCTTTTTCCAGAATGAACCCACGGATGCGGCCGTCTTCAGTCTTGGCCCAAACGACAAATACGTCGGCTATCGGACTATTGGTAATCCACATTTTCGCGCCGCTCAGGGAATAACCGCCCGGCACCGCCTTGGCGCGCGTCACCATGCTGCCGGGGTCGGACCCATGGTTGGGCTCGGTCAATCCGAAACAGCCTATCCATTCACCAGTGGCCAACTTGGGCAGATATTTTTGTTTTTGCGCTTCACTGCCAAACTCGAAGATCGGGACCATCACCAACGAGCTTTGTACGCTCATCATGGAACGATAGCCGGAATCAATACGCTCCACTTCGCGCGCCACCAGGCCGTAGCAGACATAGTTCAGGCCGGCACCGCCATACTGGGTAGGTATGGTAGAGCCCAGCAAACCCAAGGCGCCCATCTCCCTAAAAATCGCGGGATCGGTCTTTTCATGCCGAAAAGCCTCCAGCACGCGCGGTGCCAACTTATCGGTACAATAAGCGCGTGCAGCCTCTTGCACCATCCGCTCTTCGTCGCTCAATTGCGCGCTCAACAAAAGTGGATCTTCCCAATGAAATGCAGCTTTAGCCATCTAAATCTCCAAGGTTGATATTTTTACCTGCCCACTTGCAAACTTAAGCGACAAGCCCAGCTGCGCCCGCCTTGCCAGCCATAGACTCGGCCGGTAGCGGGGGTCGCCGGTAGTTGCATACATATTCTTCAAAATCGATAGTATACGCGATGCGCCCAATTTGTCGCCCCAGTCCAATGGCCCTAGAGGATATGCCAGGCCCAACTCTACTGCTGCATCCAGGTCGTCAGGCGTACAAATATCTTGTTGCAGCATGTCGCACGCAATATTGACGATCGTCGCCAGTACCCGTTGCACGACGAAACCCGGGCTGTCTTCGATCAAACTGGCGTTCCGCCCACCCTTGGCCAGCAGGGAGCGCAGTTGCAAGGCGTACTCGGCATCGGTCGCCGGATTGCGCATCAGGGTCAGGCGCCCCAGACAATCGAACAGGCAGTCTATTCCCATGCTGAGACGGGGATTCAGTTGCTCCCTGACCACGCAGGTGCTGACATCCTCGCCCAAAGGAGTTACCAGGCACAATGCCTGCCCGCTAGGGCGCTCGGTAAGCTCAATATTGGCACCACAGCGCTCCAGCAGAACGCGAACGGTCGCGGCGGCCGCAGGATCATGATTGCTGATCCAGACCGTGCCGCCCCAGGCAGATGCTTGGGGCTCAGTTAGCGGCGCAGTGTCCTGCACAGCGGTCTCATAGCGATAAAAACCCGTACCGCTCTTACGGCCAAGCAAGCCCGCCTGCAAACGTTGGGCCGTGATCACGCTGGGGCGGTAGCGCGGCTCCTCATAGTATTGATGATAGATGGACTCCATCACGGGGTGCGATACATCCAGCCCGGTCAAATCCATTAGCTCAAACGGCCCCAGGCGAAAACCTGCCGCCTCGCGCAATATGGCATCTATTTGAGAAAAATCCGCGACCGCCTCCTGTACGATGCGCAAGGCTTCGGTTACATAGCCGCGTCCCGCGTGATTGACAATGAAGCCGGGCGTGTCCTTGGTTTGCACCGGCAGATGTCCCATCAAGCGGCCAAGCCCGGTCAATCGCTGTACTACTTCAGGCGCGGTCAACAACCCGGCGACCACTTCTACCACTTTCATCAGGGGGACGGGGTTAAAGAAATGAAATCCGGCAATTCTTTCCGGTTTGCCCGCCGCTGCTGCGATCGCTGTCACCGACAGCGACGAAGTATTGCTGGCCAGGATGCAGTCCAGCCCGACAATGTCTTCCAGTTGCTGGAACAGCTTGCGTTTCGCGTCCAGGTTTTCAACAATCGCCTCAATGACAATGTCGCACTCGGCCAGGTCGTGCAAGCTAGTTACACTATGCAAGGCCTGCTGCGCGACAGCAAACTGCGCCTCGCCGAGTTTTCCTTTTTGCAGCATCGTCTCCCACTGCGAAATGACTGCGACGCGCGCATGGCTGGCGGCATTTTCCTGTACGTCAAACAGGCGTACTTCAATTCCGGCTTGCGCCGCGATTTGCGCAATACCGCGCCCCATGGCACCCGCCCCTACAACTCCTACGACTCCCACGACGGCCTGTGCGATTGTTGGGTCGGTCGTCATTTAAGCATCCTGATCCGGAACGATAGCCGTCACTTCAATTTCCACCCGGGCCTGATCCTCGATCAATCCGGCCACCTGCACCGCAGTCATGGTCGGGAAATGCCGCCCTATGATTTCTCTATATGCAACGCCTATTTCCGGATAAGCAGCTACATATTCTTTTTTGTCCAACACATACCAAGTCATGCGCACGATGTGTTCGGGCCTGGCGCCTGCCTCGGCCAACACTTCGACGATATTTTGCAAGGCTTGCCGCGTTTGTCCGGCAAAATCGCTGGTATGAAATTGCGCCTGCGCGTCCCAGCCTATCATGCCGCTGACGCAGACAGTACGCCCGCGTGCAACAATACCGTTGCTATATCCCCGGGGCCGTACCCAGCCCGGTGGTTGCAAAAATTCCATAGAGTTTCCCTTGGCCTTGTGCCTTAAGATGCAGCTTACGCACTGCTTATTTTGCCTTCAATAATTCCCGGGCGATGATCAATTGCTGTACTTCGCTGGCACCTTCGTAAATTCTAAGCGCGCGTATCTCGCGATACAGGCGCTCTACCGGACTGTCGCTCTGCACGCCCAGCCCTCCGAAAATCTGCACGGCGGCGTCTATCACTCTTTGCGCTGTTTCAGTCGCAGTCCATTTCGCCATTGCCGCCTCTTTGGTGATGCGCTCGCCCTGATCCCGTTGCCAGGCCGCGCGATAAGTGAGCAGCGCAGCTGCATCGATATCTGTCGCCATTTGTGCCAGCTTGGCCTGTGTCAGTTGGAAATCCGCCAATACCTGGCCGAACATTCTGCGTGCCGTCGCCCTGGACAATGCTTCGTCCAGCGCACGCCGCGCAAAACCCAGGGCAGCAGCGGCCACCGACGTACGGAACACATCCAGCGTCGCCATCGCCACTTTGAATCCCTGGCCGGCCTCGCCTATACGCCGACGCGCGGGTATACGGCAGTTGTTCAGGCGCAGCCGGGCCAGCGGATGCGGGGCAATCACCGATATCCGTTCTGCAATCTCGAATCCGGGCAAGCCGGCATCTACGATAAAGGCGGATATCCCCTTGGCGCCCGGCGCTTCACCGCTACGCGCGAACAGCACATAGAAGTCCGCAATGCCGCCGTTGGATATCCAGGTCTTTTCTCCATTGAGCAGGTAGTGCCCCCCATCCACGTCTTCCACATACTGCGCAGTGCACTGCATGGCTGCAACATCGGATCCGGCATCGGGCTCGGACAAGGCAAATGCTGCGATCGCCGTGCCGCGCACCACACGTCCCAGGTATTCTTCTTGTTGTGCCTGGTTACCAAACAAGCTGATCGCTCCCGACCCCAGGCCTTGCATCGCAAAAACAAAATCGGCCAAGCCCGAATGGCGTGCCAGGGTCTCCCGTATCAGGCAAATGGAACGCGTATCGATACTTTCTCCGGCTCCGCCAAAAGCGCACCCGGCAATCGCATGCGCCAGCCAGCCGGCAGCTCCCAGTTGTACCACCAATTCCCGGCACGCCTGGTCCACGTCCTGCTCATGCTCCTGGCGGATATGCTGCGCTGCCCAGGCGTCCAATTGTGCCTGCAACTGCGCGTGCCGCGCTTCAAAAAAAGGCCACCGCAAATAGCTCGTATCCGACATCGCCTAGTCTCCCTCAAAAACGGGTTTCTGCTTTGCGACAAAGGCATGATAGGCGCGATGGAAGTCGTTCGTCATCATGCAAATTGCCTGCGCCTGGGCTTCCGCCTCTATCGCTTCGTCGACCCCCATATTCCATTCCTGTTGCAGCATTTTCTTGGTCATGCCGTGCGCAAACGTAGGGCCGGCAGCCAATTCCCTGGCGTAGGCCTGGGCGTCGCCCAGTACATCTATCGGATCGCAAAGGCGATTGAAAAACCCCCAGCGCTCCCCCC
>Ga0207137_1232_pt2 | contig 10567 bp, 8 predicted proteins | sample Alteio_BWMinHeat_9_FD_153572 | JGI IMG/M metagenome (GOLD analysis project Ga0207137, IMG submission 153572) | Enriched cells from forest soil in Barre Woods Harvard Forest LTER site, Petersham, Massachusetts, United States -... | ecosystem: Environmental > Terrestrial > Soil > Temperate forest >...
GCTTGGAATCGAAATTGAAGATCACCGGAAGCTTGATAGCAGGCGAGGCTGCCCGCACCTGCGTCGACGATACGTGGCCGACATAACGCGGCCCGGCGGCTTCGTAAGCTAGCGAAACTTGGAGATGCTCTCCGCGAATCTCCAGGGGAATTCGACGCGAATTGTACTCCGCCCATCCGTCTTCGAGTCCAAAGCGCTGCACCTTGAGATCGAGTAGCTGCTCGACGAAATTTTTGTCCGACCGGCGCACGTTCGGCGTCGGAACATTGGTGGAGCCGTCGGGAGCCACAGTCACATACACCTGGGGCTTTTCAACGATCACGGATGCGATGTCTACCTGTTTCTTCAGAGCAGAGACGATCTTCAGCCCAATCTGAATCTTTTCCGCCCGAAAGAACGGCGAGGAGGAAAGCGGCTCTTTGCCGTGCAGGATGAAGGGGGCGACCTCGGCGGTCAGTCCGCGCCAGTTGTAGTTGAAGCTGCCAATCTCCACTCGCCCGCCCGTGGCCTTTTCGGCGACGTCCACGATCCGCTCCCGAACCTTGTTCTTGAACCAGTCGGATTGCACTAGCAGGATGCCGGAGAGCAACGCTGCGATCGCGAGACAGGCCACGCCCAGCAGACTGCATAACATCACCTTGGTGCGCGTCCTCATTGGAGAGACTCGTCGCGGTAACGAATGCTTACCTGCATGCGGACTTCGGAGAGCCACCGGTCCATCGCCTCGTCGACATGCTGCTGAGTCAGGATTTCCTCAATCTGGACCCGCTCTTCCTCGAAACTGGGAATAGACTTCAGCCTCTCGTTCCGCCATTTGGCAACTTGCTGCTTATAGTACTCCTGAACGTCGGAGTCCTGAATCTGTATCCCAGGCCGAAACCGGAATTCGACAAAACGCAAAAGGGTTAGCTGCCACCAAAGGCGGTGCCTGAGGGCATCTTCCGTGATTCCGTCGGTCCGGAGCGCGTCTTGGAACTGCGCCTCGCTTGCATATCCGGCCTTCAACATCTCTAGTTGCTTGTCGGCATCGCTGAGCGGCGGCAGCGGATATCGGCTCAGTTCCATCTCTCTTTTCACGAGAGCCTGCTCGATGAGCCGGCCGGCCGCTTTCTTCTTTTCGCCAGCGGACAAATCGAGCTTTTCGACATTGAGGAACTGAGTGACCCGCACCTCTTCGTCGATTTGAGACTCGGTGATCACTTGATTGCCGGCCGAGATCGCGATGCGGTCGATGATGTCCGCCGAGAGCGAGACCAAGCACACCAGCGGTATCAAACAGAATATGGGAAGCAGGCGCTGAACCATCAGAACGCCTGCCCCAGCGAGACGTGAAATTGAAACACATTGATCCGCTGCACCACTTGCTGTCCGCCTCCGAACAACAACTGATCCTCGGTTCCCTTGAATCCAAAAAAACGAGGCGTGTTGGGGCTGAGAGAGAAATCCGCCCGCACCGGTCCAATCGGAGTGCGGTAGCGGATGCCGAAACCGAAGGCCTGCACAGCATAGTCGAAGTCCTGAAGATCACGCTGGCGAAATCGCAAGCTGATCTGTTTGAACGACGAATAAACATTGCCCATGTCGTTAAACAGAACGCCTCCCAGATTGTCGCCTATCAGCGGGAAGCGCAGCTCGATCGTATTAAGGAACAGCGCGTTGCCTCCGATCGGGAAGCCGGTTTTAGGATCGCGTGGCCCCGCTTGGAAATCGGGGAACGCGCGGTTCGACAAAGAGCCTCCGCCAAAAAACCTTTCGGCCAACGGTATCTCCGGCAACCCGGAGTAGCGTTCGATCACGCCGAAATTCGTGGATCGCGCCAGCACCAGATTCTTGGTCAACGAGTAGTAGGTAGAGTTTCTGGCCACCAGCCGGCCGAAGCCGGTCTGCGACCCGAAAACCTGTGACGCGAACGCGAGGTCGATCGTATTGTAGATGCCATGGTGAGAATCGATGGGGTCGTCGCGGCGGTCCTGGATGAAGCTTGTGGAGAGGAAGCCGACACGCACCGGTTGCGAAAGCAGCGGGATCAGTTCCGGTGTAATCAGTGGAGTACCCAGAACGTTGACCTTGCGGTATGTGAACCGGTATTGCTCCGTGTTGGCCTTCGACAACTTCTGGCCCAATTGAACCGATCCCTCCTCGCGGCGCGCCGAGAATGTGCGGACGTCATGCGAGATGTCGAAGAGCCCCGAGAACTGCAGGCTGAGATTCGGATTGCCCTCAAACTGCGGGGCAACGTAGGTGAGCAAGACCCGTTGTTCCAGTGTCGAGACCAGGCTCTGCAGGCCGATGGTATGTCCCAACCCCAAAAAATTCAGCCGGCTGACGCCGAAGGAAAAGCGCGGGCTGAATCCGGTGGCTCCAGCCGGAGAATCCAGCGAGGTGGCGCCGCCGCCGATGCGCCCGATCTCCGCGCCAAACCCGACATTGATCGAGTAGCGGCCGGCCTCTTCCACCGAATATAGGACGTTTTTCGTCGGTTCTTCCCCATCGGGATTCTGAAGTCCGGTATTCACCCGCGCGAAGATTCCCAGATCGTAAAGCCTACGCTGGCTTCCGGTGATCCTCTCCTGCGACAGTGGGTCTCCTCCCTTAAGGCTAATTCTCTCTCTTACCAAATCGAGTTGCGTTCGCTGAAGGCCGGTGACCAGGACGTCACGCACATAAACTTGCCGGCCCGGAGTCACAACGAACTTGAGATCCATGCGAGTTGGTTCCGCCGCCGGCGTTGTTATGAACTCAAACTTAGCCTCCGGATAACCGTGGTTGAAATAGTAGTCGAGGATGCTGTCCCGGTCCGAGGCGATGTTGGCGTCGCTGTAGGGCTGTCCGGCGGTGGAATGCAAGATCATGAGCAACGCGGCGCGGTCGTCATCGCCCACACCTTCCACGTCGAGCTTGGATACGAACCACTGAGGGCCTTCTTTAATCTCGATGAAAATCGCGATCTGCCCTGGCTTGCCGTCGTAGTCGTCGACCTCTCGTGAAGTTACCTCGACATCGCGGAATCCATTGGACCGGTACAAGTTGCGGATGGAATTGAGATCTCGCTCGAGATCCATGCGGCTATAGCGGCCGTTGCGATAGCGAAGCAGCGTTGCCGGCGTGGTGGACATGCGCTCCCGAAGGGTCGCAGTATCGAAATAATGATTGCCCTCGATCCCGAGCTTGAGCAGTTTATGATGAGGCCCAGGTTCGATCGCGTAGTCGATAAACTCGGAGCCGTTGGGCGCAGTGGTGGTGGCGTAGGACACTCGAGCGTCAAAATATCCCTGGGATTGAAAATATTCGGCGAGATCCCGCGTGCCCTCTTCCAGCAAATCTCTGTCCACCGACCGTTCTTCGTAGATTGGCAGCAGGCTTCGTAATTTACCGCCGGACAGATTCGCGCCCTTGAGGCGCACGGCGACCAACGGGCCGCTCTCGATGTCTAGCACCGGCGTCACTGTGTTGGTCGCTGGATGATAGTCCAGCCGGACAAGCGTCACTTTCGCCAACAACCGGTCGTGCTTGGGATACCAGGAGCGGATGCTGGCCACGCCCGACTGGAGGCGGCTCTCGGTGAGGGAATGCCAGCCCAGCAAGCCGCCCCATCGCTTCCAGCCGGAAGACTTCATGATGCTGTCGATGGAGCGCTCCATCTGGCCAGTGGCGCTCAGGCCGTCGAATCTAGCGCGCTTGCCGGCATCGATATTGAAACTGACGATGGCTTGTTGAACCGGTGCCTGCAATGCACTTTGCGGCTCGATCGCTGCGTGATAAAAGCCGTTGCGCCGGACAACATCGGCCAAACGGTCGACGGCGGTCTTCACCTCTTCGCTCGAGTACTCGGTTCCCAACGGCAGTTTGGCGGCGCCCACCAATTGCCCTTCGTTGGGCGGCTCAGGCACACCGCTTACGTTAACGTGCCCGACGAAGTAGTTCGGCATGGTCAGGAATTTCAGATTCACCCCGGCATCGCTCAAGGTAGCGTCCACTGCGATGTCGGCGTACTCTCCGGTTTGATAGAGGCGCTGAATGGCATCGCGCACATCGGACATGTGCAAAGGCTGACCGATGTGCAGCGGCGTCATGGCTATCAGTTGATCGAATGTGAGCGGCTGCTTCTCCGGCTCGAATTGCACACTGGCGATGGGCTTGCCTTCGAATTGTTCGGGCGCCGCAGCAAGCGGGATCCAGCTTAGGGCAAAGAGTATGGATACACTAATCCACAGGCCCAGCCGGGTCGACACAAGCGACCATCTTAGCGCATCGGCTGGTACCATCTGTGTTGTATGACTCCACCACTTTGGGAGCGTTACTCGCGGCAGATTCTCTTTGGAGGCATCGGTGAAGCTGGGCAACAACGCTTATTGGACGCGCGAGTGGCTGTGCTTGGTTGCGGCGCTCTGGGGAGTTTCCAGGCCGGCGCCCTGGCGCGAGCGGGAGTCGGTTTTCTACGCATCATCGATAGGGATTACGTCGAGCTCAGCAATCTCCAAAGGCAGTGGCTGTTCGATCAGTGCGATGTGGAGCAGAGTCTGCCTAAGTCGGTCGCGGCGGCACGCAAGATCGCTGCGATTAATTCCGGCATTCAAGTAGAACCCTTGGTGGCGGACGTGACTTCTTCCAACGCGGACGAGTTGCTCGCGGATGTGGAACTGATTCTGGATGGCGCTGACAACTTCGAAACGCGCTACCTGATCAACGATTACGCGGTGGATCGGGGGCGGCCCTGGATCTATGGGGCGGCGGTGGCGAGCTACGGAATCACAATGTCTATTGTGCCCGGCCAGACCGCGTGCCTGCGGTGCATCTACCCCGATCCGCCGTCCGGTGCGCAACCAACCTGCGAAACGGCGGGCGTGCTGGGATCGGTTACGGCCCTGATTGCAAGCCTCCAAGTGAGCGAAGCGATTAAGATTCTCTGTGGTGGAGAGCCTTCCCGGAAAATCACGACGGCGGATGTGTGGAGTGGCGAGATCCGGCAGGTGGCTCAGCCCGGACCGAACGAGGACTGTCCCGCGTGCGGCCGCCGCGAGTTTCCTTATTTGTCGGGTAAGCAGCGCGCTCCGGTTAGTCTGTGCGGGCGCAATGCCGTACAGATCCACGAGCGAGCGCGGCCTCTCGATCTTCAGGATCTAGCGGCGCGGCTCATGCCGCTCGGAGCGGTTCGCGCTAATGAGTTCGCGTTGCGCTTCGAAATTCCGCCGTACCTGCTTACTGTTTTTCCGGACGGCCGCGCGATCATCAAGGGGACCACGGACGTGGGCGTGGCGCGGAGTTTGTACGCGCGCTATATCGGAGGGTGATCTTTCCGCGCTGTACGACGGAATGTCAGTGGCCGAGCCGCATTACTTGACCAGGTTGGATGGAGCCGACTTAAGGTTCTGTTCATAGTCGATGCCCTTGTCCATGGTCAGAAAAACTTCGAACCCGATATCTTCCGCGCTGGCGAGCAACTCACCGTTCTTCTTTCCCGCGAGCGCGGCCTTAGGCACGGTTTGTCGGATTCCCTAGGCGCGAATTCGTAGGTGTGGTAGTCGAGACTCAGTCGTTCTTTGCTTTGTACAAAAACCCAGTCGACCCGACTCCTCTCACAGCGGTTGGTCGCGAACTCGAAAGAATTCGAATCTACTGGGAATTCCGTACAACAGGCGATTCGCCAGTAAGAGCCGGGTCTCGGTACTCCTCGCCCCCAGCATGGATCAAGTTCCTAGACGACGGCGGCGGCAACTTGGCGCTCGTATTACGCGACATGGCATTTGAGCCCGCGCACCAGAGGGTCCGCGAATATCTTCATCGATTCTGCGATCAATTCGACGATGTGAAGGTCCGTCTCGATGGTCTTATCGCTAAGACGTACAACGAGGAGAGCGGCCTCTTGGGGCCTCTGGTGTCCTGGCGTCTGTCTGACGGCACGCTCAAGTTCCTCCGTCTTCTGGCGGTTCTTCTCGAAAGAGACGTCCCTCCTCTGATCTGTATTGAAGAGCCGGAGGTCGGTTTGCATCCCGAGGCAATCCAGATTGTTGCGGAGGCTCTGGTCGATGCTTCCGAACGGACTCAGCTTATTGTCACGACTCACTCGGAAGCCTTGATCGACGCGCTCTCCGACCGGCCCGAAGATGTCCTCGTTACGGAGAGGGACTTCGATAACGGTACACAATTCAAGCGGCTCGATAGTAAGCAACTCTCGATTTGGCTTGAACGATATTCGCTGGGCGCGCTGTGGAGAAAAGGTGAAATCGGCGGCAATTGATGGTGAACGAACTTCGAATTTATTTCGAAGGAGACAATCGGCTTAAGCCCGGATTCCATGCTTTCATAAAGGAGATCGTGGAAGCCGCAAGAAAGAAGCGATGCCGCTTCCAATTAGTGGAAGCCAAGGGCACGCCGTTCCAGGACTTCGATGATGCCGTGAAGACGCATCCGACGCCTGGAACGTACTTCTGCTGGATAGCGATGCTCCGGTCAAAGTCTCACTCGCCGATCTTTGCCGCAGTAAGAGAATAGACCCAAGCACGAAGCGTCGGTGTTTTGGATGGTTCAAGTGATGGAGTCCTGGTTTCTGGCAGACGAAGCCGCGTTGCGTGCCTTTTATGGCAAGCGATTTCAAGAAGGTGCCGTGGGCTGGAATCCCAAAGTGGAGGAGATACCAAAAGACGATGCTTTTGGCAGATTGAGGAGAGTTGGCGGCGAATATCACAAGACAAAACATGCGTCGAAGCTTCTTGCGACTATCGATCCCGCAGTGGTTCGACAGGCCGCTCCCAACTTCGACCGCATGTTTCGCGCGCTATTGGATGAGCTCTCGAAAGACTAGCGCACGGTCGGATACTGAATCCCGAGTTGCTCCAAATACGTGTTGTACTTCGATGCATCGTAGTAGAACGCTTTCATCTTGGGCCGGTACTCTTCCATGGTCTTCTGGTTCAGCCAAATCGCCGGCTTGTCCTCGGGCCGGAGGAAGGTCCGATACTTGATGTCCTTGGTCTGCACGTTGCGGAAATAGTCCCACGATTTCTGGACGAGTTCGGGATGCAAGAGGATGTCGACCATCATTAAGGCTTGGACCTTTGCGCCCGCAACGACTCCTTTGTGCGCGATCGGAGTCGCCATCGAAATTCCGTTCGCCCAGTTGTGCCCCGGACCACCGGGGATGTTCGAGGGGTAGCGAAGCGTGACGGTCGGAACCACCCAGGAAACGTCTCCGATATCGTCTGATCCGCCGCCCGGGGGCCCGGCGCTGCTCTCAGAGTCTGCCTCCGACTCTGGTTGAGGCAATTTCAAGTCGCGTACTTTCTCCGCCAGTCCTCGTTCCGGTTGTTTCAATTCATGCTGCAGAGATTTCGCCAGTTTCTGGTCCTCCGCCGACCAGCGCGGCAAACCCACAGCCTTGATGTGGGTGTACATCGCCTCGGCAATAGGCACGTTGAAGTGTGCGGGCCAGGCGCTGCCCAATAAGCGCGAGGTGACGGTCGTGTTGGTCATCAGCGCGGCGGCTTTGGCCATGTCGTCGCCGATCTTCCACAGATCCATGATGTGCTCGTAATCGGCCTCGCGGAAGTAATACCAGACTGTGGCATTCGGCGGAACGACGTTGGGTTGATCGCCGCCATTGGTGATCACATAATGCACACGGCTTCCGATCCGAATGTGCTCGCGACGGAAGTTCCAGCCGATATCCATTAATTCCACCGCATCGAGCGCGCTCCGTCCACGCCAAGGGGCTGCGGCGGCGTGTGCACTTTCACCTTGAAAGCTATACTCGACTGACACCAGGCCTGTGGTGTTTGCAGCGGGGCCGGCGCCTACGCCAAAGTTGTCAGAGACGTGAGCGAACAGCACCACATCGACGTCCTTGAAAAGGCCGGCGCGGACGAAATGGGCTTTTGTTCCTAGCAACTCCTCGGCCACGCCCGGCCACAGTTTGAGGGTGCCTTGGAGATGTTCGCGCTCCATCAACTGCTTCACCGCCACGGCTGCCATTATGTTCAAGGGCATCCCAGAGTTGTGCCCTTCTCCGTGACCCGGCGCGCCCGCAATCATCGGATCGTGATAGGCCACCCCCGGTTTTTGAGAGGCCTGCGGGATATCGTCGATGTCGGAGCCGAGCGCAATGACCGGCTTGCCTTGGCCCCAGGTGGCGACGAAGGCCGTCGGAATGCCTGCGACACCTCTTTCGATTTTGAACCCTTCCTTTTCCAGAATTCCCGTCAGGTACTTGGAGGTCTCAAACTCCTGGAACCCCAGTTCTCCGAAGCTGAAGACGCTATCGACCATCACCTGCGCCTGCTTCTGCATGCCGTCAATCTTGCCGACGAGGTCGGCTTCCATCGCGGCCTGTTTGGCCACGGCAGGCGCATTCTGCGCCGAAGTGTATGAAACTGCAAAGAATACGCTTACGAGCAGTTTTCGCACAATAACCCTCCCTGTACAGCCGTCCAATTTATCACATGCGGAACTTCGGACGTTACCTGAAAACAAAGCCTCATTGGCCCCGCGCCCGCAGCGAAGATGTTCGCTTTGGCCGTAACATCAGCCGCTTCGTCTGCGCCTTAGCATGAGTACGGGGATTTTAGATTAATTTTGAATTATGGGTAGGGCAGGCGGGTAGCCCGAAAGGGCTATGCTAACCACTGATTTCGTGGCGTATTCTAAATGAGTTAGCCTAGCTCGGTCAGGTCAACTGTCAACCTACCCAGGCGTGTTTAACCGGGGACTCCCGGAGCCATGAACCTTACTGCGCTTTTCATTCGGCGGCCCGTCATGACCGCGCTGGTCATGATGGGTATTCTTCTGTTTGGAATCCAGGGCTATCGCGCCCTGCCCGTCAGCGATCTTCCTAACATCGACTTCCCTACTCTGCAAGTGGAATGCAACTTGCCTGGCGCTAGCCCCGAGACGATGGCCTCCTCTGTCGCAGCCCCCCTAGAACGGCAGTTCTCCACGATCGCCGGCTTGGACAGCATGACCTCCACCAGTTCGCGTGGTCGAAGCGCCGTGGTGTTGCAGTTCACGCTGGATCGCAGCATAGACGGCGCGGCACAGGACGTGCAGAACGCCGTTTCCGCGGTTTCCAGGAAGCTGCCACCCAATTTGCCCGCCCCGCCATCTATTCAAAAGGTCAACCCGACCGATCAGCCGATTCTGCAATTCGTGATGAGTTCCGACACGGTTCCATTGACGACAGTGGATGAGTACGCAGAAACATTGGTGGCCCCTTCGATTTCCACAATCGACGGAGTCGCCCAGGTGCAGGTGCAGGGCGCGGCGAAATATGCCGTGCGCGTACAACTTGACCCCAAACTTTTGTTAAACCGCGGCATCAGCCTCGAGGACGTTCAAAGCGCTCTGAGCCAGCACAACGCCAATCTTCCGACCGGTACCCTTTGGGGCGCGCACCAAGCTTTCACGGTTCAGGCCGAAGGCCAGCTCCTGACCGCAGACGAATACCGGCCGCTGATTGTTGCCTACCGCAACGGTTCTCCGGTGCGCCTCGCAGATGTGGGGCGGGTGATCGACAGCATAGAGAACGACAAAAACTACAACTGGTACGACAACAAGCGTTCGCTTACCCTGCAAGTGATGCGGCAACCCGGCACCAACACGGTGCAGATCGTTGACCGCATCCGATCGCTGCTCCCTCAGTTGCGCGCGCAGCTACCGCCTGCCGTGAATGTGGACATTTTTTATGACCGTTCGGAATCCATCCGCGACTCAGTCAACGACGTAAAGTTCACATTATTATTGGCGATGGGGCTAGTGGTGCTAGTCATTTTCCTCTTTTTACGGAACGTTTCGGCCACCATTATTCCCAGCCTCGCTCTGCCTTTGTCGATCATCGGCACCTTTGCCGCCATGTCTTTGCTGGGCTACACGATGGACAATCTCTCCCTAATGGCGCTTACCCTGGCGGTGGGCTTCGTGGTGGATGATGCCATCGTAGTCCTGGAGAACGTGGTCCGGCACATGGAGATGGGGAAGCCGCGCTTTGCGGCGGCGCTGGAAGGAGGCCGCGAAATCGCCTTCACGGTGTTATCGATGACGCTTTCGCTAGCCGCGGTTTTCATCCCGGTCTTGTTCATGGGCGGCATCATCGGGCGGCTGTTCCATGAATTTGCAGTTGTCATCATGACGGCGATCCTGATTTCCGGCGTAGTGTCGCTCAGTCTTACGCCCATGCTTTGCAGCCGTTTTCTGAAGGCGCCCACGGACAGGCACAACGCCCTCTATAACGCCTCGGAGCGCGTGTTTGACGGCATGCGCGATTTCTACGCCTGGACACTGCGGGGGGTGGTTCGTCATCGTTTTGTGACACTGCTGGGAGCGCTGGCGACATTGGTCGCCACGGTCTACCTCTACGGACATGTACCCAAGGGCTTCATCCCGCCTCAAGATACCGGCATGCTCACCGGCGCGACCGAGTTTCCACAGGACGCCTCCTTCGATTCCATGGTCCGGACGCAGCTCGCTGCGTCGGTCGTCATCGATGCCGATCCCAATGTGGAGCACTACACCAGCTTTGCGAACGGGCCGATGAGCTTCGGCCGCTTGAGTCTTCGCCTGAAACCGCGTGCCGAGCGGA
>Ga0207137_1239_pt1 | contig 10545 bp, 7 predicted proteins | sample Alteio_BWMinHeat_9_FD_153572 | JGI IMG/M metagenome (GOLD analysis project Ga0207137, IMG submission 153572) | Enriched cells from forest soil in Barre Woods Harvard Forest LTER site, Petersham, Massachusetts, United States -... | ecosystem: Environmental > Terrestrial > Soil > Temperate forest >...
TCGCCCTTGGCAACTGCGGTTGTCACTTTCGCGATATTACGAACTTGGGCAGTCAAGTTACCAGCAAGACCGTTTACGTTGTCAGTCAAATCTTTCCACGTACCGGAAACACCCTTCACGTCAGCCTGGCCCCCGAGTTTCCCTTCATTACCGACTTCTTTCGCGACACGAGTCACTTCGGCAGCGAAGCTTCGAAGGGTATCGACCATCACGTTAATCGTGGTTTTCAGTTCATAAATTTCGCCACGAGCGTCGACTGTGATTTTCTGAGATAAATCGCCGTTGGCAACAGCCGTCGTCACTTTTGCGATGTTACGTACTTGGTCTGTGAGATTATTAGCGAGACCATTCACATTGTCAGTCAAGTCTTTCCACGTACCGGCGACACCTTTTACGTTTGCTTGGCCGCCGAGTTTTCCTTCGGTGCCGACTTCCTTTGAGACGCGGGTCACTTCTCCAGCGAACGAATTGAGCTGGTCCACCATTTTGTTGATCACGTCTTTAATTTGAAGAATCTCGCCCTTCACATCAACCGTGATTTTTTGTCCCAGGTCCCCATTCGCAATAGCAATCGAGACTTTCGAGACGTCTCGAAGTTGGACAGTCAGGTTGGAAGCCATGGTGTTCACGTTATCGGTGAGATCTTTCCAAGTACCGGCAACGCCCTTCACGTCAGCTTGACCACCGAGTTTTCCTTCGGTACCGACTTCTTTCGCGACGCGACTGACTTCGGCGGCAAAGGATCTCAGTGTATCGACCATGGTGTTGATCGTATTTTTGAGCTCATACACTTCGCCACGAGCATCTACAGTAATCTTCTGAGATAAGTCACCGTTTGCAACGGCAGTTGTCACCTTCGCAATATTACGAACTTGATTGGTGAGATTACCGGCCAGAACATTCACATTCTCCGTCAGATCTTTCCAAGTACCGGAGACGCCACGAACTTCGGCTTGGCCGCCAAGCTTCCCTTCGTTGCCGACTTCTTTCGCGACGCGAGTCACTTCAGCCGCGAACGACGAGAGCTGATCCACCATCGTATTAATGGTGTTTTTAAGTTCTAAAATTTCCCCTTTAGCATCAACCGTAATCTTTTGTGACAAATCGCCTTTGGCGACAGCGGTCGTCACCTTAGCAATGTTACGCACCTGGGCTGTGAGATTACCTGCGAGGCCATTCACATTGTCGGTAAGATCCTTCCAGGTTCCTGACACGCCTTTCACATCGGCTTGACCGCCGAGCTTTCCTTCATTACCGACTTCTTTCGCGACACGCGTCACTTCCGCTGCAAACGAGTTCAACTGGTCCACCATGGAATTGACTGTTGTACCGATGCGCAAGAATTCACCGCGGACGGGACGCCCTTCGATTTCGAGGAACATCTTTTGCGAAAGATCGCCTTTGGCGACGGCTGTAATGACGCGAGCAACTTCGTTAGTGGGGGCTACAAGATCGGAGATCAATTGATTGACGGAGTTCACGCTAGTTGCCCAAGAGCCCTTTGCAGGCCCAACTGATGCTCGTTCCGTCATTCGACCTTCCTGACCGACGATTTTACCCACACGGATTAATTCGCCAGACATGTGCTCGTTCAGGCCAAATATGTCATTCAAAAGTTCACCGGCTCTGCTTAAGATTCCATCCTTGTGGTAAGGTAAACGAACCGAGAAGTCGCCTTGCTTCACCGCCTTTAAAGTTTCAACGAGTTGCTCAATTTCTTCTTTGCTAGAGTTAGAGAGGAGGTCCCACTCGCTGACATTCCCGCGAGGGAGGTGGTGCCCTGCGAAAAGTTTTTGGTTCTCTGCATTTAAGACATGGTTTTTGGATAAAGTATGTCGACTGCGTGCAGAAGCGGAAGTTTTCACATTCGGGTGTGTCTGCCGAGAAGTGGTTGTTGGTTTCATATTTCTCGCCCCCGGAGAATATTTAGATCGCGCTTCCTATATAACTTTAAATAGAACCGTTACAAGCCTAGATTTCGGTGTGGAAATTTATTTATGGATGACGTGCAAATCTATTGTTAAATGGGTTGCGGTATCGGAGAAAAGTGGCTACTTATGAATCGATTGAGGGGGACTTGGACGTGTGAATAGTAAGGATACTTTTGATAAAATTGACATCCTTTTAGTCGACGATCGATCTGAGAACCTTCTTGCTCTTGAATCTGTTCTTTCTTGCCCTGACTATAATCTCACTAAAACTAGATCGGGTGATGAAGCGTTAAGATATTTGCTTGATCATACTCCAGCCCTCATATTGATGGATGTGCAAATGCCTTACTTAAATGGCTTCGAAACGGCATCCATTATTAAAGGCAGCGAACGAACTCGTGAAATTCCAATTATATTTATTACGGCAATCAATAAGGATGAACAGTTCATTCATCAGGGATACGTCCATGGTGCGGTGGATTATATTTATAAGCCTTATGATGCTGATATTTTAAAGGCGAAAGTTGCTATTTTTGCCGACATTAGGCGTCAACATAACAGGATTGCTCGGTTGGTATCAGTCCAGCAGGCAGCAACGCAGGCATTGGCGGAATCAACTGACGTGAGAGCTTCTGTTTCTAAGATTTTGAAGTCGATCTGTACGAGTTTAAGATGGGATTTAGGAATTTTTTGGCGTGTAGACAAGCAATCTAACGCCCTCGGTTGCTATTCCGAATGGCATGACCCAGCTTACGATGCGTCAGCCATCATTGCAGAGAGTTTTAAGCGCCGGTTTCCGCTCGGAGTTGATGTACCTGGGAAAGTTTTGGCTGAAAATAACGCGCTCTGGTTTACGGATGTTTTAGAGGAGACCGATTCTCCCCATCTTGCAATCGCTGCGAAGGATAACCTTCATACCGCGGTCGTACTTTCGGTGTTCGTCCAAGACGAAGCGATGGGAATATTGGAATTCTATAGTCGACAAATTTTGCCGCATGATCCGGATCTCGTGAAAATCCTCAGCGCAATTGCAAGTCAAGTCGGTCAAGTTTTGATTCGGATAGAAGCCCTTGATCTCTCGCACTTAAGCGAAGCTCGTGCGCAGGCAGCGATCCGAGTTCGTGATGAGTTTCTTTCCATTGCCTCTCATGAACTGAAAACGCCTATTACCGCACTGAAAATGATGATTCAGGCTATGCAGCGTAATTCAAAACTAGAAGAAGGCAGAGGGCCATCTCCCGAGAGACTTTCCAAAATGTTGAATACTTCAATTCAACAAGTGGATCGGCTCACTCATCTTGTCGAGGATCTGCTAGATGTTGTTAAGATTCGGGCGGGAAAGCTGAGGATTTATCCCGAAGAAATAGATCTTTCTGATTTAGTTAAAAAGGTGGTTGAGCGGTATACCGATGTTTTGGCTGCCGCAAAATGTGCTGTGGAACTAAAAGTAAAAGCCAGGGTCATCGGAATCTGGGACAGCGCCCGTATTGAGCAAATCGTGGTGAATCTCATTTCTAATGTTATCAAATATGCGCCCGGAAAGCCTATCAGGATTGAAGTAAGTGATGAAGGGGAAACTGGCAAGTTTACTGTACAAGATTTTGGTCCTGGAATTCCATACGGACTACAAACAAAAGTCTTTGAACGCTTCGAGCGAGCGATTTCGTCCCACACTGTGAGTGGACTAGGGCTTGGGCTTTATATCGTAAAGCAGATCGTTGAAGCTCACGATGGAACTATTCGAGTCGATAGCGAACATGGTCGCGGTTCAATTTTTATTGTAGAATTACCTAAAAAGCGGTTAGATGCAGCACCGAAAAATGAGGCAGAGGAATATCGAAGAGATAAGTCCAATCTGTTTTGTCCTGGTCAGGAACCTCAGCCATGATTAACGTTTATCGACTAATAGTTTGATACTGATTTGGCGATTCTTTATGAAACAGAGACCAGAATCTTAAGTCAAGTCGTTCAACGCAATAGGTCAAAATTTCCAGATGACTTCATGTTTCAATTAACATTTGACGAAAGTAGTCAGGCTGGTAAAAACATGGAGAATACCAATAATGAATGTTTAAGATCACAATCTTTGATGCTAAAGAGTTACAGAGGCAAACACCGAAAATACCTTCCCCACGCCTACACCGAACAGGGGGTGGCCATGCTGTTCCAAAAAATGTATTAAAATGTGTACATCTCATTTTAATACACTCTCAAGTCATTCGCACTTGACGGACATCGTGTCGCGTTCAAGCCCTGGCTGGACAGTCTCAGCCGATGCCGCGTCATTAAGATCTTTTTGACCTGCATATAGGGCGTGTACAGCCCAATCTCAGAGTCATAAAATCTATCACGGATGTTTAAGCTAGCACCAAAGTTCGCGTCCCCTTTGTGTCCACAATGGACACAGGCAAATTGATCTCCTTTGCGGTTTTTAGCATCCACAGCATCGCAAGCTCGACAAAGTTGAGAAGTGTACGCGGCATTGATTTCCTCAAGCTGAACACTGTTCATTTGTGCGCCTTTTACAAGCGCATCTTGAAGGAGTCCTTTGTGCCAGGTTTTCAGTAATCTATTGGTTCGTTTTCCATAGAATGAGCCACTCTCGAAGTCGAGTCGTTCTACAACTAAAACATCGAGCGGCTCGGCTTTAAAGAATGAATTGACGGCTGTGCCAATTTCTTTTTGAACTTCTTTTTTAATAAATTCACGCTGCTTGCTCACCTTAATTGAGCCAAGATTATCCTTTTGGATCTGTGAGATTTTTTTTCTTAATTTTTTGACTTCTTGGGCATGTTCAGGGCCATCGCTAAGACCTATAATCTTCTTTTCAAGTTCTTTCTTCAAAGAATGCATTCGAGCTCTACCCGCATTTTTCTTTTGAATAGAATCTGACCACCCAGCTAGCTTCACTCCATAGCCTACGCCATATTTTTGGCCACTCGTACAATGCAAAAGATCAGTAAACCCTTTATCTATCGCGGTCACCTTGGGTTTATCTTCGGAAATGCGCGTGTTGGAATAAATTACGGGCTTTCGGACGACCGTATTCATGGCCCGATGAACCTCAACTTTGCCATCGTGGCGCAAAACTACCTTAATATTTCCGGAGAAATCTTTCTCAGTTAAATTCTTATTTGTCAGAGGAATGAGGATTCTTTTACGCGGCTCAAGGGAAGTGATCGCAATATAGCTGGTCTCATTACCTTTTACCCACGAGTACATATTTGGATCGAGATGATAAGTCCGCTTTTTAAGAATTATCGGCTTTCGGTGTTGAGCGTGAGTTTCCCGATACCTTCGCCTGAGCCAGAGAAGTACCCGTTTTTGATTCATTACGCCTAGAGATTCCCTCAGTAAGGGGTTAAAACGAACATGTTTTGATTGTGTTAAAATTAATTCCTGAACATGCTTAAGAGCTCCATCCAAAAGCAATTGCAAAACCTCAGGTCTCTTCAGGATATATCTGACCAGATGGCATTCCTCAGGTGAGAGTTTAGATCTCTTTAAAGCTTCTCGAACAACATTCTCGGTGATGGCTCTACTTGAAGAAATCGTTTCAAATGCCTTCTCAAGTGACATCTTCCATTGACGATCCTGAAGACCCAGCTTGGCAATTGCAACTGGAAGTCCTTCTTTAACATACTGATCACGAAGTGATCTTGGATTGCTTGCAAGCAGAACGGATCGAACCCCAGAAAAATATCTCAAGAAAAAATTTTGAGCTTCCACTGACTTTGAGATGATCTGAGAAACAGCAGAAAGTTTCTTTGCTGTTAAGGGAAGGCTCATTTCCTTTCGAGTGACAGAAGCGATTTCTTCTCCATCAGATAATTGTTTTCTCAAAGATTTAAGACTCATACACTCAATTCTTGCTTCCCTGCTCCTGGACTATTTTTGTTAAATCCTCTTTATACTTCCTTAAACCATAAAGCCGAGATGAGAAACAATGGATAATAGAGAGCAAGTCCTTTGTCGTTTCCTGTTCAGGAGATAAACTGTCGCTATTCATGACGATAATACGGGTTCCGTGAAGTTTACAGAAATGCTCAAACCACTCGAACCCAAATCGCACAAGACGATCTTTGTGAGCTATGACAATCTCATGAACCTCTCCCCGCTCAACTCTGGACATGAGACTCACAAAACTCTTTCTCTTATAATTAAGTCCCGAGCCAATATCTTCCAGCTTCTCGTGGATAGCTCGCCCGGAAACAATACAGAACTGTTCCATCGCCTGTTTTTGGGACTGAAGGTCCTTTTTCTGGCTTGCACTTGATACACGACAATATGAAATATTTATCCGCTCACTTGCCTTCTGCCCAACTACCTTAAGATAATCATCATGGGTATAATAGCGTCGATCCGTCGGCGTCCGCTTTGCAAGCAATATTCCTTCTCGATCCCATCTTTGAAGGGTCTGTGTTGTGCGGCCTATCATCGCACCAAATCGCTTAGGACTATAAATTTCTATATTCATCAGGATCCCGTATTATAATATTTTAATATATTTTCAAGCTCCTATTAACTACTCTCCAGCGTTCTGAATACACGGCAGGCCAACGAAGTCAGTGTGGCTATTATGCGAACGTTCGTTGCATTAAGAAAAGAGAAAATCTATCTAGGGAATTTGGCTGAGGAAGTGAGCCAACTCAGAAGTCAGTTTGATCTGAAGTGGGAGAAGCAGACTCAGTTGCTTGAGGCGATCAATTTAAAATTGCTCAATGTTACGAACCTTGCAGTTCCTCCAGATCTGCGCTCCATCGACTTTAGAAATGATCAAGTGGATACAAAAGTGAATAGCATTCTACGGGTAGTGGCAAAGTATTACGGAATCCAGGCCCGCGACCTCAAAGAATCAACGCGAAGAAAGTCGATTGTTCTGCCCCGACAAATCGCGATCTTCCTCATTCGCAAGCAAACGGGTTTGAGTTTTATGGAAATTGCGCAGGTCTTTGAAAAAGATCATACAACGATTATTTATGCTTGCAGAAAAGTCGAAAAAGCGGCGAGAGATAAATTAGAGATTCGCAAAGCGATCGAAAATATTTCAGGTTGTATGGGTTAAGATCGCTAATTCACCTCAGTATTCCCTTCGAAAATTAATAGCAGTATAATTATATACATGAGTATAAAAAAAGTATTGCTGGTTGTTGGTCTGATGACTGCTACTTCACTTTGTTGCTTGGTTTCTTATGCAGATACAGATACCGCGGCAGGATTAGATAGTGTCTCCAGTCACGGTCGAGGTGGAGGGAGACGTGGCGGTGGAAAAAAGATGAACATAGGCAAGGCGAGCAAGAATCCGGGGACTATTCGAGGATCGTGTACAGTCGTTGAAAGTCCAAGTAATCCCTTTGCCAACACTTGTGTCAACATACTCTTGATTCTAAGGGATCAAGAAGGAAATGAAGTATCTAAATCACGCACAACCTCAAAAGGGGAATTCGAGTTTGCGACAGACACCGGGAAATTGTTTCGACTGGAATCAGGTTCTCGTTTCTATGCAGTCGTTGCACCGAAAGATCTGATCCACGGAGGCGCTCTGGTAAATCTAAAACTTCAACAAAAGGAATAGTGGGGATTAAAATTCTATCATGAATATAAAATTTATGAATATTTTAGCCGTATTTATCGCAGTTATGCCAGGTGCGGTATTGGCAGCGAACCCAGCCTGCGAGGAAATTCAGCGGTCGTGTGGTGAAGCAGGGTTTACTCGAGATCTTCCACTTGGAAAAGATTTGATCACTCGATGCTATCAGCCAATTTTACAGGGACAGAATATTCCGAATGTTAAAGTAGATCCGGATCTTGTAAAAAAATGTAATGAACAACAGGATCAAAAGCCAAAAGAACGGAAGAAGCGGAGACGTTTTTAGGGCACTGTCAATCTTAACTCAGTGCCAAATATAATCAACAGGCGGAGCATCATTTTGTTTTGCAGAAGGTCGTCGAAATGATAACAAAGCAAATCATACATTATGACCCTAAACGGATCGAATTCAATACGTATTGCCGGTGTCGTCGAACGTGTCACGTTTCATAACGCTGAAAATGGCTGGTCCGTTTTAAAAGTTTCTCTCTTTAATGAACCCAATAAGTTAGTTACCGTAGTCATTCATCAAGCAAAAGTTTTCGCGGGAAGCTCAATGGAATTTTTGGGGAACTGGAATCACCACCCGAAACATGGAGAGCAATTCAAGGCCGAACGCGCTGTTGAGAAAAAGCCTGCTTCAGCGGCTGCTCTTGAGAAGTATCTGGGCTCAGGCTTGATTAAGGGTGTAGGTCCGAAAACAGCCACGCGAATCGTGAAGTTTTTTATGGAAAAAACGCTGAACGTTTTTGAAGAACGAATCGATGATCTGTTGAGTGTCCCTGGGATTGCGGAAAAGAAGCTGCTTGAAATCAAGAAATCATGGGAAGAGCACAAGGCTATTCGAGACGTAATGCTATTTCTGCAAGGGTATGGAATTAGCACTCTCTTCGCTGTTAAAATCTATAAAGCCTATGGAAATAACGCCATAAAGATCGTTTCTGAAAATCCGTATCGGCTTGCAAAAGATATTTACGGGATAGGATTTTTTTCAGCCGATAAAATTGCACTGAATATGGGCTTTGAGCGAGAAGGGAGTGCTCGAATTGAGGCAGGAATTAAGCATGTTCTAGCTGCTTCCCGAGAGGAAGGTCATTGTTATTTAACGAGAGAACAAATTGTTGAAAAGACGGTTGAGCTGCTGGAAATAGGTGAATCAGAGAAAATTCTCAATCTCCTGGATTCCCTTTTGGAGAAAAATGAAATTAAACTTCGAACGCTTGTGGGCTTGGACGGGACGAAGCTTCTGGCGTACTATTCTAATTCTCTCTATTTCGACGAACAGTATGTCGCCCAGCGGGTGAAGCAATTCATCGGAAATACTATCGAATTAGATGTACCTCGGGTCACTTCTTGGGTGGAACGGTATTGTGAGAATCAGGGAATAGCTTTAAGCCCGGAACAACAGTCGTCCGTTGTGGGTATCGTAGGTAAATGTTTTTCGATTCTGACCGGAGGCCCTGGCTGCGGGAAAACGACAACGACCCAAGTTTTGGCCAAACTTCTGCAGGCCATGAATAAAAAAGTGGTGTTGGCAGCCCCAACAGGACGGGCTGCACAGCGAATGAGTGAAGTAATTGGTGCTGAAGCAAAAACCATCCATCGATTGCTCGAGGTCAATCCTTCTCAAGGAGGGTTTAAAAAAGGAGAAAAAGAACCGCTTCTCGTGGACTTTCTGATTGTTGACGAAACGTCGATGCTGGATATCAATTTGGCGGCGGCACTTTTGAAAGCAGTACCCTTGGGAGCGCAGGTTCTTTTTATCGGAGATCCGGATCAATTGCCTTCTGTGGGAGCTGGAAATGTCCTGGGTGATCTTTTGCTGAGTGAAGGTGTCCCTAGTTTCTGGCTGACGAAGGTTTTTCGACAGGCTGAAGAATCGATGATTATTCGATTTGCCCACCAAATCAATCAAGGACAAGTTCCCCAGATTAACTCTCCACTTCATCAGCTGGAGCTATGGAAGCAGAAATCCGGCTGCGTTTTTATCGATGCTGAAGAAGCGACTCGGGATCAGATCCGATTTCTTCAAAAGGCAAAGGTTGCTATTCAAAGGACCCTTGAGACAGGTGAGGAGCAATGGGTTCAAACAGGTGAGAAGTTAACCGGTTTAATGACCAGGGAAAATGAAGGCTTTAAAATAGAGAATCTCATGGTTCAAGAGTTTAAAAATAAGGAGGAAATTCAAGCTCCTATATTTATTATTCCAGAAAAGTTGAAACATGTGGATCTTCAAAAACTTCATAAAGCTGATGGAGATATGGATAAGCTCAGGGCTATTATCAAATCGGTCCACCCGTGGTCGGCCCTCCATTATGGTTTATCCGGACTCGACGTTGTCTTACGGCTGTATACGAAGACGATTCCTGAATATTTCGGAAAAGCGACAGAGATTCAAGTATTGACCCCTCAAATTCGTGGAACATTAGGAACCCTGAATCTGAATTCGGCACTTCAAAATGAGACCAACCCGGAGCGAGAGGGAATTAAACAGCTTAAATTTGGGGATAGAATCTATCGAGAAGGGGATCGAGTGATTCAAACGAGAAATAATTATGATCTCGGTGTTTATAATGGGGATATCGGCAAGATATTAAAGATTGATCTAGAGGCTTTTCAGTGCTGTATTCAGTTTGGGAAGCAATCCCCTGTAATCTATGAGAAAGAAGACTTAACGGAAATTTCTCTCGCATATGGAATTACTATTCATAAATCACAGGGAAGTGAGTTTGATGCCGTAATTATACCGGTAGCCACCCAACACTTTAAGATGCTTTTTAGGAATCTCATTTACACGGGGCTCACAAGGGCAAAGAAGCTTTGTGTCTTTGTTGGAAGTAGGAAGGCTCTTGCCATGGCTGTCCGTCAGATGGATCATCGAAAGCGGCAGACGGCTTTGACCTCCCTGGTGAGACTATAAACAACATTCATAATGTGCCGATTAAATTCATCTTGGTGTATGCCAGAAAAAAGCCGCGTTATGATCACGTGGCATTGGAACTTAGAGATGAACTGGGAGCAATT
>Ga0207137_1241_pt1 | contig 10430 bp, 8 predicted proteins | sample Alteio_BWMinHeat_9_FD_153572 | JGI IMG/M metagenome (GOLD analysis project Ga0207137, IMG submission 153572) | Enriched cells from forest soil in Barre Woods Harvard Forest LTER site, Petersham, Massachusetts, United States -... | ecosystem: Environmental > Terrestrial > Soil > Temperate forest >...
ATCACGTTTCTGTAAACTTTGTCGTGTTTCACTTCATTGGATCGAAGATAGAGGATTTCAGATACGAATTTTTTCAATACTCCATGGCGGTGGTAGAAATGCTCTAACTCCAGCCCGCTCGCATTGCGGCTTGCATTTTCATATCCCATGACTTTACGGTGTCGCCGCTCCTGTTCAAGAACTTCACGAATCAGAAGTGAGCTCTCTGAGGTAAGTCTTGAAAGCGCAGACTCAAATCGGTTGGATAGGTACTCATCCACCCAGAGAAGTGCTAGCTTCAACTGTTCTTCATGATGGAAATAATCGAGACAAGTTTTCAAATATCGATCTCTGAAAGTGTGGATAGTTCTGAGAATCGCGGCACCTCCTTCATTCCATTCAGAATATGACATGGTGGTGCGGTCTCTGAAGAAGGTTTTGATACGTAGGTTGATATAGTTCCCGAAAAGCTTAATTTCCTGAATCGCCCGGTCCTTGTCCGAAGCTAAGCAGGAGTCCTTGAGTTCGGTGTTCATCCAGGCGTCCAAGCCAGGTAGAGTTCCGTGGGTGAAATATTTACGATCGGGTGTGTGAATCCGGATAAAGTTAGTAAGGTCTTTATAAAAAGACTCTCGAGAATAAGTTTGGGAGTTCAAACCCAGATTCTTGGGTGTAAAAAAATAGACGTCGAGTTGAAATTGGGAGGATGCTTTTAAATTCGCTTCGCTTTGAGGCAGCCGGTAATCAACTACAATCTCGAGTTGACTCTGGTCATGGACGCTAGCCCTCCAATTTAAGGATTTAGTATGCGGTGCAGAGGAGGGGGGACCTAATCCAGCCATACGTCTGAGATTGCCAGTGATTTACTCGTCTGTCGAGTTCTTCTCTTTTATACTGGCATGCCGAATGCTTGAAGAGTGTTATGCCGGTAGGGGTTTTAAAAAAAGTGCTCTGGGCGGTGGATGTATTCGAGGGTCATCAGAATAATTATGACAATGCTGCTTCTGCCATTCAGGAATTTGTTGGGCGTACGGACTGTATAGTCTACCCGGTATATGTCTTGGTTGAAGAGCAGCTCCGGTTGGAAGGAAAGAATCAAGGTCACTCTATAGTACCCTATCAAATGGCTGCTGAAAGAGCTTTACGCGGACTCTTAAAACCGTATCGAATTAAAAGAGTGGCTCCCGCGATTGTTCTCACTCATCACGCAACTCGAAGTATTTCTGTCGAGGAATTTCTTGCTCACTACGCTCTATCCGTCAATGCTGATCTGATGGTGGTGACTTCTCATAAAAAGACGAGATGGGAGCGCCTTCTATTGGGGAGTTTTTCAGAGGCATTACTTGTTTATTCGAAAGTACCGGTTTTGATCATAGGACCTGAAGTAAAGCATGTTCATTCCTTTGAGCGAATCCTATTTGCCAGCCGGTTGCAATTTAGATCTCGTTCACTCTTTCGAAAAATTATTCGAATCGCTCAAGTTTTTAAATCAACGGTCATCCTTTTTCATACCGTTGCCCACCCGATTGATTCATTGATTCAATCGGGTGTGTATTTATTGGGAGGTGGGAGTTGGGTGCCCTCTCATAACTATTTTGGTAACGACATTGATCGGCAGACTCGGCAAGCGGAAGCTTGGGCAATCTGGGCGAGGCACCAGGGTGTTCCCACTGAATATGTGATTGATTCACTAGGAGGGCCTGTCGTGAAATCTATATTGACCGTTGCTGAGAAAGAAAACGTAGGTTTAATCGTGATGGAGAGGAGAGCGGGTCCGATGGAATCTGTGCTGCTCGGGAGTATTACGAAGGAGGTGATTCGGAGTGCGAGCTATCCGGTTTGGATAAAAGCAGCATAAATCTTGGAATCTTTGAGTAAAAAATTGTGAAGTCTGAATTGCCTTGATATAGCTTCGGCATGAGCGCTGAAGTGGGCAAGAGAGTGTTGATAACAGGGGCAAGTGGAGTTCTAGGTCTAAGTGTCATCGAGAGATATTCTTTTTCAGGTGATCAGGTGGTGGGAGCCTACCATTCATCTGGTGTTCCGGTTTCCAAATCATCTCAAAGCATTCGTTGGGTTCAAGTCGACTTGGCAAATTCAGAAGCCGTTCGCTCAGCATTTGCTACGGATGAATTTGATATTTGGATTCATTGTGCCGGTGGATTTCGTTTCGGGATGATTGAAGATCTACGAGATGAGGATCTAGAATTTCTGATAGATGTCAATTTGAAGTCAGCTTTCTATCTGGCTCGGCAACTCGTTCCTGGAATGAAGAAAAGAAATTACGGTAGAATTGTTTTTGTCAGTTCATATGGGACTGTCCAACCCAGTCCCGGAATGGCGGCCTATTGTGCATCAAAGGCCGGCTTGAATCTTTTGACGTCTGTATTGACCGAAGAAACTCAGTCGTTCGATATCAGTGTGAATGCCGTTTTGCCTACGGTTATCGATACACCTGCAAATAGAAAGAGCATGCCTCAAGCTCAGTTTTCGAATTGGGTGAGTCCTCAGGAGCTCGCGGATTTGATATGGACTCTGACCTCAAGCTTAGGAAAGCCGATCAGGGGCGCCTTAATTCCCGTCCGAGGGAAATTGTAACGAAATGAGAACACGGGGGAAGATTTGAAAATCACATTAGAAGACATTAAAAAGGCAAGAAAAGAGTTGCAGCAATATTTGGCACCTTCGCCGATGCTTTTTAACTCCTGGCTTTCAGAGTCCTTGGGTTGTGAAATCTATCTAAAACTCGAAAATATGCAGCCTATCGGTTCTTTCAAGATCAGGGGTGCTACCTATAAGATTTCTCGATTGTCAGCGTCCCAGAGGAAAAGGGGAGTGATTGCGGCAAGTGCAGGAAATCATGCACAAGGAGTGGCTTGGGGAGCGCGGCAATTGGGCGCGAGTGCTTTGATTGTGATGCCGACTGGGGCACCTATTGTAAAACTGCAAAATACGAAAGCTCTGGGCGCCGAAGTTGTTTTGCGAGGGGAAAACTACGATCAGGCCTACGCGATTGCGCGAGAGATCGCGGAAAAAACGAATCGTGTTTTTGTCCACGCCTTTGAAGATGAGGCCGTGATTGCCGGACAAGGAACAGCGGGGCTGGAAATTTTGGAGCAGCTTCCAGATGTCGACTTTGTGGTGGGTTCTGTAGGTGGGGGTGGGCTTATGGCAGGAATTTCTACAGCAATCAAAGTATTAAAACCCAAGGTCCAACTCGTCGGTTGCCAGTCTTCCGGTGCCTCTTCGATGATCCAATCCATTCGAACAGGGAAGGCCGTGAAGCTTGAATCCTCTCATACTTTTGCAGATGGAATAGCAGTCATTCAGGCGAGTGAGAAATTACGTAAAATACTTTCGTCCCAGATCGATCATTGGGTTGAAGTCGATGAAGAAGCGATTGCCGCTTCCATACTCACATTATTGGAGAAAGCAAAAATCCTTTCAGAAGGCGCTGGAGCTGTAGCTTTTGCCGCTCTTGAACAGCTAAAAACGAAAATTCGCGGGAAAAAAGTCGTACTCATTATAAGCGGTGGCAATATTGACGTGAATCTCTTATCAAGAATCATCGACCTTGGGTTGATTCGTTCAGGGCGTCGTTTGAGAGTGAATGTATTACTTTCAGATCGCCCCGGATCTTTAGCTAATTTGACTCGTTTGATCGCGAAACAGGGTGCAAATATTTTACAAGCAATTCACGATCGCAGTGAGCCATTTACTAAAATTGATCAGACTGATGTCGCACTCACTTTGGAGACGCGCGGCCCTGATCACAGTGCGGCAGTGATTAAGGCACTGAAGACGAAGGTATTGCGATTGGAATTAGTGCATTAATAATTTTAGTCAACTAGCGTTATAAAAAAATTAAATTTACACTACTAAAAAATTATCTCAAGGTAGTATAGTCCCGGAATGGGATGTGGGTTTAAATTAATTAATATACTATGTGTATCAATGTTTGGAGTCGTGGGGTGTGGAAAGACCGAATCTAACTCTTCTCCTCTATCGAATAAATTATGTGCTCCGACGACGTTGAGTAAAGTGGCTGCCGATACTGGCCCAGCGCTCGTATTTATGCCGGATCCTCTTGCCGCGTCAGGAAATTTAAGTTTACTGCCCACATCGATGCAGTTGGATTCTTATCGAAAACCAGTGACTCTTACTCATTTGAGTGGTGAAGGGGTGTTGAAGGGGACCTATATCACGGTCTTGAACTCCTTGCAGTGCGATGACGGATTTGGTGCCTATGACCCAAAAAATCAATTTCAGTACACTCATGACGATTTTCGATTTCAGGAGGCGATGGCTTATTATTTTGGCGATATTTATCAAACAAGCCTCGACACCATGGGGTATTTAGCCTCAAAAAAACCAGTAAATATCGTGGCTCATTGTGAAATGGACGATAATGCATTCTTTACAAGAAGCAATAAGTCGGATGTTCCAGGGATAGAGCTTGTCTGTTTAGGGGATTCCGTGAAAACTCCTGGCGCTTCCTACGCCGACGACGCGATTGTTACGATTCATGAGTTGGAGCATGCCACTACTGTAGATAGTTATTCGCTGAACCAAAATATGAATCAGTTCTGGTATGACGAAGCGGGTGCACTCAACGAAGCCATTTCTGATTTCATGGGGTTGATTTTCACAGATGCCTACCTTTACCCGGAGTTTAATTTGGATCCTCGCGTCTTCAGCCGGTGGGCATTAGGAACCTTCGATAGAAAAGCAAGCCACGTACGAGGAGCTCATAAATGTCCTTCGTATGATTCGAACTTTCCTGACTGCAATCAATTTCCGACATTTTCTCCACCTCATTCTTTGAAAGCACCTACGGGTACGATCAGTTATGTTTATCCAGATGGTCTTGGATGGCCCTATCCCGGAAACAGTAAAGAGGGTTACTCTGTTTTGGATGCTTATCAGCGATTTCCTTCGCAGGAGGAGATCCATAACGCGGGAATTCTGGCACTCGGTGCCCTCTGGGATGTGTATGATGCAATCAAGAAAAACCATCCGAATGAAAGCGAAAGCGACTTTGCAAATCGCGCGATGTCTCAGCTTGTTCTGGAGTCCGTCAAGCATTTGCCGAGTGCTAATTCCGCTACGAATCATTCACCCGTGACACTGATTGGATTTGCGTCAAATCTGATCACCTATGCCAATCAGATTAAAGGCATTAATTCGAAAGACCTTTCTTTGATTCAGGAAACGCTTAAAGCGCGTGGCCTCAGCAATCCCGCGACGCTGCCCTCGGAGGATTGGATGGATATCGGTACGGGTACGAATATTTTTTTCAGCAACACCCCGACGCCGGGGATTCATGTAGTCGATGATCCTGAGGTATTACAGAAATGGCTGATGAATATGGGTGGGAATCCGGATATCGTGACTCAAAATTTAGATTCTGAAATCAATTCTCGTTTGGACCCCGGCGAGGTCGCTGTTATTTGGTTTGATATTCAGAATAATTTGGAAACAACGGCGGGGGGAGTTCTTGTTTCTGTCACCTCGAAAGATCCTGATTTGAGGGTATTAGATGGACTCACCAATATTGGTTACATGACTCTTTCCGGCTTGAATCAAACACAAGTCATGTATGGCAAGATCAATGGAACTGCTATCGTTTCGGTTTTGAGTCCAGTAGAAGGGGGCGGTGTTCCAGTCGGAAATTCCTATTTCAAAACCAACCCATTCTTTAATCAGAATTGGCGTACAGGGATCTGGGTAAAAGTGAGTCCGAATGCAGCACATGGAAAGAAAACCGAGCTCGAAGTACGGGCTACTCCTGCGAATGGCATTACCGCAGTTCGGAATTTTCCAATCACGATTTACTAAGGAGTAATCAGGGAGTGAGTTACGGCAAGTCGGTTTTAATTTTATTGGCCATAGGACTGGTCGCGTTTGTGGTGAATCATTTTGGAAGGGGGGCTCCATCGGGAGTCACTCGGCAAGACCCTGTTGGATTTTTAAAGAGCTCATCTTCACACGAGAGTTCGATTCCCAACGAAAAGGAAAATTCGAGCAGGGGAAGTGGCTGGAAATACTTTAATGAAAAATTTGGTCCCCATTTAAAAGCTGAATTTTCCAATGACGGAAGATTGGTTTCCATTCGTGGGACACTCGGAGGTGGGCATCCCGCCGATCGGAAATTCCGTTCTGAAAATTCTCAGATGGCGATCGAGCGTGCCCAAGAGATCTTGAAGGAAGCTGGAAATTTGATAGGGATCAGAGCGGATTGGCCTCTCGCTCGTGAAGTCGCGAGAGGAAACAGAATCTCGGCTCAAGTGTTTTTTACTGAAATGTACCAAGGGGTGCCTTTGGCTCCAGTGGGAAGTGTCAAAGTGGATTTAGGTTCACGAGGGGAACTGCTTGCATTGGATTCAGATTACGTTCCACAGGTCGATATTCGAAATGAAGTTTTGTTAAGTCCAGAACAGGCTCAGAAAAAGGCGGGGGTCCCGGTTCAGTCGAATGCAGAGGAAGTGATTTGGGTGACTGGTAAAGAGGGGTATTATGCTTTTCAGTTTCTTGCTCAGGGTTACCAGGTTTTGGTGGATGCACAAACGGGGAGAGTTCTAGTTAAGCGAGATATTCGGCAATTTTAAAAATGGTTCATTATTGTGAAAGAGATCCATTCATGAACGGATCTCTTTGCCGCCTCCATTACAATTTATTTGGAAAAGAAGACCCTTCTTCCTGATTGCTTGCCGGAAACGAAGCGTGCATTTGACTGATCTTCCACTCGTTTTCCTCTCGAATGACTGAAATTGATCCTCTGAGATTAGGAATTTCAAGCGTCTGGCCAGAGGTTGTCACTTTTGCACTGAAAGTTCCTGCGGCCCAACTGACAGGATCTTTACAATAGAAAAATTCTTTAGGTGGGAACAATTGGCTGAGCTCAGACTGTTCCCAATCTCGAAGGACTTGTTCCTTAAGCTCCTGCAATGAATGCCGATCTTCGTCAATGCCTGTCCCGTAAGCATGAACCGGATGATTTTTGCAAAATAACGCCAACAACCCTTCAAGGTCTCTCTCATTGTAGGTTCGACAAAATTCTTTAATGAGATGAACTGCGGGATGATCTTTTGTTTTTTTTCGATATAACATGACTGTACTCCTTTTTCTGAAGTACTTTATCCAAACTGGCTTGAAATGTCTGTCGGTGTCAATTACGGACAAAGGGAAATAGCACGCAAGAGTTGCTCTTTGGTGGAATAGCCCGTTCTAGCTTTTACTCTTTCAAGATAAGTTTCAATTGTTCTGGTAGAAATCGAAAGGTTTTGAGAGATCTCTTTATAGGATCGGTTTTGAGCAAGGTATTGCAAGCAAAAGAGTTCTTGTGCAGTTACGTAGGTTCGACCTTTTGTTCCGCGAATATCAAACCGAATCCGGCGATCAGGCAGGCAAATTTTTGAACGATTGGAATCCTGGTATTCCACTGGAGACGTTAGCTTTTCTTTTTCGTGCAAAGAAATCAGATCGGTCCTACTTTGAATGAAAGTCTTGGCAAATGCCTCAAGCCCTTTTATATGATTGGCAAAATAAGAGAGTGCATTTGTTCGTGGCTTGGGCATCGCAAATGCAACCATGTCATAAAAATCTTTGTGGCGTTTAACGATGGTCATCCCGTGATGCATGTTAGCCTTTTCTCTGACTAGGCTAACCGGTGTCTCAGGTAACTCCTCATCCCAAAAGAATATGTAAGATGGCAATTTTTGGTGCTCCTCTTTAAAGGAGGATTGAGTTCCAAATCCATGTTCGAGACCCACCTTAAGTAAGTCGTTTGTATTGTGAAAACAGATGATTGATCCATCTGGGTAACATCGGCCGTATTGAAAATAGTTGAATCCATGAAACTTTAAAAAATCTCGAGAGTACGCCTCAACATGAGGAGTGAGAGCCAATATCGGGTGGTTGTTAGAAATTTGAAATTTCATAAGTTCACGAGAATTTTAGCTTTGAATATACGAAACCTGACTCTATTTGTCAACCATCATTTTAAAAATGGCGACCTCGGAGGGGCTCGAACCCCCGACCTGATGCTTAGAAGGCACCTGCTCTGTCCAACTGAGCTACGAGGTCGCACTTGACCAAAGCTATATAACACTCTTGGTAAAAGGTGATAATATTATGTTATGGCCTTGTATGAATATTATTGCGAAAATTGCCGGTATCAATTCGAACAAATTACCTCATCTCACGATTTAGATAGGGGTAAGTGCCCGAAATGCCAAGGGAAAGATACTAAAAAATTATTTTCGAAGTTCGCAGTCGGCGGGCGTGGAGACCTTCGTGAAAGTACCCAGCACGGATGCCATGATTGCGTCGTTGGCCCTAAAGGCGAGCATTCTCATTCGGACGAGGGGTGAAAAGCGCGCCTTTGTGGCTCATAGGGTTGAATAGCTTTTTTTTCCGAATTCACTCAAAAAGCTTCCGAAAAAGTTCTTTCACGTTGTTAGGTTGAACAAATGACGGGCGCAATCTCCGTTTGCCTGGTAAGGAGGGACCGTTGCCGATCCCTCCTCCCATCAGAACCGTGCTTGATAGTTTCCCATCACACGGCTCAAGCCTCTATTAAGACCAGGGATTAGCCTGATCCGGTTTTCCGTTTACGATCTTCACGTTGAATGAAGTATTCCCTATAATTTGGATCATAGGGATTCGCTTGAGCTTTGATTTTAACATGTCGCTTAATAGGAGTCCTCGCCGCTTGATTGATAAACAAACGAGATTTCATCTTATCTTCGTCGACATAATCAGAATAGAACACCCATTGATCGCCTCGAAAGGTACCAAAGTATGTCTTTCGTACCCATCTTGCGCTCTTCTCTGGATGTCGTCGTTTGGACCATTTCCATAGAGCTTGAAAGACATTCTCATCTACACGAGAAAAGATCCTTTTGGCCACGACATGACGATAGTAGTTGGCCCAACCTCTCAATTTTGGATTGAGTTGCCGGATCAGATTTATGGTTTTGATTGTCTTGTTTTGCTTGATAAGATTCCTGATGTTCGAGAGGAACTCTGTTACTCGGTCTTTTGAAGGCTTAATAAGCAGCTTTCCTTTGTATTTACGAACATTGAATCCAAGAAAATCAAAACCATCGTCGATGTACGTGATTTTAGTCTTTTCTTCGGAAAGCTCCAACCCTCTTTCTTTTAGGAAAGTTTGTATGGCAGGTTTTACTTTTTGTTCTAGAACCTCTTTTGAGACTCCGGTAACAATGAAATCATCCGCATAAATAACGACATTGACCTTATCAGTTCTCTTGACCACTTTTCTAATTGTGGCTTCGAGTCCTTTCATTGTCATTGTCAGTATGCAAGGCGAAATTACCCCACCCTGAGGTGTCCCCTCCTTTGTTGGATGGAGTATTTTATTTTCTAAGTATCCTGCTTTAAGCCATTTATTCAGAATTACTTTATCCATTGGAATGTTGGCAAGCACCCAATCATGATCAATTTTGTCGAAACATGATTTAATATCTCCTTCTAAAATCCATTGTGGGGACACTTTCTTTGCCAATGCCTTAAAGCATTGTTCGATTGCATCCGCAGTCGAACGTTTGGGTCTAAACCCATAAGAGTTCGGGTCTGCTAGTGTTTCCGCAATGGGCTCTAATCCGAGGAGATGCAAAGCTTGCATAGCCCTGCATTTCATGGCTGGTATGGAGAGTGGGCGCTTTTTTCCATTTCTCTTTGGAATATAGATTCTGCGTAATGCCAGGGTTTTGTAGTCTCTCCTTTTTAGTGTGTAAACGGCTTTCATTTTTGCTATTGGAGTTTTCCAGATGACATTATCTACTCCTGCAGTTTTACTTCCTCGATTTTCGGTGACACGTTTTACGGCCAAAAGTTTGGCATAAAACGAGGAACTTAGAAGTCGTTGAAGTGCCTTTGCTTTTCCAAAGCGATTCTCACGGATTGCCTTTGCAATACGCATCTGCATCCGTCGGACCTGAGCAGTTACTTTGGTCCAATTGATATTGTCCCAAATTAAACTCTGGCCGAAGGACGCACCAGTCAATGTTTCTGCCATTGCCGCCATTTGCTTTTCCTCCTTTGACAGTTATACAAATTCTCTTGCAATAAAAGACCAGTCGGACGTCAGCCCGCTTTCGCGTCAAGCAAAGCTTGTATTCCTTCTATTACAGAAAGACTTTCGCTTCTTCCGACCTCCCAAACTCACAGAGCGATCAATAATTCTTACAAATCACTCACCTGATTTATTCAATCAGGAGCCATATGAGGTTTCCATGTTCCATGGAAAGAAGTATTTGCTGGGTTAGGTACTCACTGTGGATCGAGGAATCTTGTTGGCTGTGAGAAATAAACTAAAGAGTTATTTCTCCGATTCCCATTGCCGTTTGGCTCAAGCGTTTACAACCACTTTCGCTTGTTCTCCCTAACGATCCTTATTTCCGTGAATTCACATTTATTTACCGTAC
>Ga0207137_1242_pt1 | contig 10383 bp, 4 predicted proteins | sample Alteio_BWMinHeat_9_FD_153572 | JGI IMG/M metagenome (GOLD analysis project Ga0207137, IMG submission 153572) | Enriched cells from forest soil in Barre Woods Harvard Forest LTER site, Petersham, Massachusetts, United States -... | ecosystem: Environmental > Terrestrial > Soil > Temperate forest >...
CAACGCCGCGCAGCCGACCGGTTGCAGGAAGCGCGCGACATCCTGAACGGGATGCAGCAGCAGAACGCGTCGCAAGCGCTAGATAATCTGGCCCGCCAGGCGGGTCAATTGGCCGAACACCAGACCGATTTTCAAAACCGTTTGCGGCAGGCGCTGGGCAACTCTCCAGGCTCCCCAGGAGCTCAGGGGCAGCCTGGCGTCCAGCCGGGCCAGTCCCAGCAACAACTCAACCGTCTGTCAGAGGAAAAGGGCGGGATGGCCGACCAGTTGAAAGACCTCGAAAAACAGATGGCCGATGCCGCGCGCAGCATGGCCGGTGCGCAGAACCCGGCCGGCAGCAAGGTTCGGGATGCCCTCGCGCAAGCACAGCAGAACGAGCTGGAAATGAACATGCGCCGGAACGCTCAATGGATCCGGCAAGGCTACGGTTCACAAGCCTGGGTGCGGGAGAACGGCATCACGGCGGGGTTGAACAACCTACGCGATGAGCTCCAGCAAGCTCAGGCAGCGGCGGGGCAGCCCGGCCAGCCCGGCAAGGGACCAGGCGGCAAGGACGATCTTGAAAAAGCTCTCGCGCAAGTGGAAGCCATGCGCAATCGGATGCAGCACCTGGCGCAGGCCCAACAAGGCCGCGAGCGGCAGTCGCGTGAATCCAACCCGCTGCGGCGGGGCGGCGATCAGAACGGCGACCAACAAGGGCAAGGCCAACAACAGGGTCAGCAGGGTCAGCAAGGCCAGGGACAGCAGGGGCAAGGCCAGCAATCCGGACAACAGGGCCAGCAGGGGCAGGGACAGCAGGGGCAAGGCCAGCAGGGCCAAGGTCAGTCTGGTCAGGGACAGCAAGGCGGTGGCCAACAGGGCGGCTCGAATCAGGGCGGCAGCTTTGGCCAACGCAATGGGGAATTTCAGGGACGCAACGCCGAGGGATCTGTTGGCGGCGCCGGCCCCGTCGGACCGAACGGCGGTGTCTTCGGACCTTTATTTGGCAACGGCAGCGATCAAGTCTATCGCGAGTCCTTGCGCGATCTGAACCAGCTCCGCGATTTCATCCGGCAAAATCCGGACTTTGCCGGCGACTACCAGCAGTTGCTGCGCGCTATGGGCCAGCCCTTCGCGGGCGGGAGTGACGCCGAACTTTCGAACCGCATCAGTCATGAAGTGCTGCCGGAAGTGGAACGGCTCGAACTCGAGTTGCGCCGTAAGCTGGACGAGAAGACCAGCGATCAAGTCCGCAGCGCTGGCACCGAAACCGTTCCGCAAGGGTATTCCGACGCGGTCGCCGAGTACTTCCGCAAGCTTAGCAAAGGCAAATAGCGGTCAAACGCCCTAAGCTCTCGCTACGCCTATTGAACGCCAGGAAAGGCTTACCGCGCCTGCACCAGGAACTCATTCCCTCGGCATCCATTCACTTCCACGCTCACCGTCACCGACTCTGGCGCGTCTTGTGGCAGTCTGAAATTGATGAGGTTCGGTGAATGAAACACAGGATCGACAGATCGCCCATCCACCCATATGCGCACCGCATCGGACGATGAGCCGAAGTTCAGTCCGTAGACCGAAGTCACGCTGCCGCGTCTTAGCGGCGGCTGCTGGTTGGTCGCCGAGTCGACGATCCCACGCGGATTGATGAGCGGCGGCTGCAACCGAATGAACGCGTTTTCCGCTACAGAAGCCGTTCGCGGTACCCCTGCCATAAGCACCGCCCATGCCACGATAGCGGGCACGACAGCCACCAGACAAATCCACGCTCCGCGAACCCGGACAACTAGCAGCGCGATGGTCAGCAGTGTAATCGCGCGTCCCAGCCACGCATCCCATGAGGGGCCGAATCGCAACGTGAAATGTTGTTGCTTCGGACCTGCACGGATCAATTGGAATCCGATTGGGTCGCTCTCTATGGACGCCCCCGAAGTACTCCATCCGGGATCGTTGTTGACCTTTACTAAAACGGCTTCCCCCACGTCGAGGTTCACGTCAAACTCCGCCTGGTCGGCCGAACTCCACCGTATCGCGACGGGCCGCTTTCCTTCAGCCCATTTCACATACGCCTCTAAAAATCGTCCGTCCGCGGTCGACTCTAAAGGAGGCAGGCGGGGAAGGGCAGCGAGATCGACCACGACCGCATCGCTGCGCTCGAAATTCGGAACGCGGTATATCGTGTCCCCTTCACCATCGTCCCAAGCGAGAGGCAGCGCGGCGAATTTCTCTGGCTGCGAATACCAATGGAAGTACTCACGCGACTTTGCATGGTGGACCAGCAGCAGAGGAACGTTGAGGGCCCGCAGCCACAGTTCCGCGATTCGCTCTGAGTCCGTCCCGCAGCCGAACGCCACCTGCCTTTCTGCCGCGAAGATCAAGAAGTTTGAAATATCCTGCCCCGTGCCGCCGACTTGCGCGACGTCCGACCAGAGATTGAGCGTGCTGTCGAGTTCGCCGGATGCGAACACGCGCGATCCATCGGCATGCTGGCCGAGCCATGCCGCAACGCGATACGCCACCCCGGCGTGCGGATCGGCGGGGTGAGGTTCGAGTTTCCAGGGATCCATAAGGAAGCGGTAGGAAGCCGAAACTCCGGCCACAACCAGCGCGAGGGTAACGATCGCTCGCCACCTGCCCGGCACAAGCGAAACCAGTCCGGTCACCATCAAGACCAGCCCCGCATTCAGTTCGAGCATGTAGCGGTGGGGGGAGGGAAGTAGATAGTTCCCGGCAATGGTGTAACTCACCACAACCAGACCTGCCAGCGCCACCCATACGCCGGTTAGCGCGATTTCGGCCGGCACGCGGCGCCAGAACGACAGACCCAGCAGCGCGAGCGCCGCTATCAAAATCGTCCAACTCGTTCCGCTCCAAGGCGCCGAAAACAGAGTGTGCCGAAGAACGACGCGGTTGAGCAGCGTGGAGGATACGAAATATCCGGGTGTCATCCAGAACGCCGATAGTCCGTATGCCGCCCCCACCATCCCAGCGGCGCAAGCTAGCGATCCGCCCACGCCGAGATCGCGCATGCGAGCCACTGCGAGACCCGCTATCGCAAAACCGAGTCCGATCAGCGCGGGCCAATTCGTAAGGAACACCGCGCTTGCAAGAACGGCCGCCAGAACCCATCGATTGCGCCATGCAGCCGCCACTGCAAGCAGCATGAGCGGGAGCGCGAAAGCGTGCGCCGCCTCATCGTATGCGACCAGCGCCACGAATCCCCACGGCGCGTACCCATAAGGCTGAGCGAGCGCCCGCCATGTCGGCATCGCATAGGTAATTGAAGGAAGCGCGCCGTACGCGATCGCGGCGAAAGCGGCCAGAATCCTCGACCGGAACAACTGCATCCCGAGAATATACAAACAGACGGGTGTAAGCGCATACCCGATGGCCGTGACCAAATGGAACGCGCGGCCAAGTGAAGCCACCGGCGCCAGTCCGACTAAGATATGAAAGATTGGCGGATACAGATAGTGAAAAGGCGCGCCTCCGTACTGCAACGGATTCCAGGTCCACTTGTGGTCTCGGAACAGACGCGCAATTCCGATGTAGATGTACCCGTTGTTCCACGGTTGATCGGAGAAATCCAGTGTGAGCCAGGGGCCAAGCAGCAACAGATTGCCGGCAAACAGCGCCAAAGCAGTGCAGAGATGTTGCGCTGGGTGCGAGGGATTCTTCGCCAAGCCCTCAGTGTACACCGAGGTACGTCAAGAACTCAGCGCTTACTTGCGCAGTTGATCGGCGACCAGTACTTGATGACCCAAAGCCTGGGAGACGATCCGCAGTCCGGTGGTTACGCTGATTCCCGCCGTGGAAATAGAAACGCCCGGACTAACGACCGCGGTCAAGTGAGCAGGACTCAGCACATTGACTTGCTTTACAAGCACGTCGCTGGTGCCAAACCCAACCGCGCTTTGTCCCGCAATGAAATTTGTATTCACGCCCTGGACATCCACGGTGACATCGGCGCCAGGCGAGATGAAACTTGGCGTGACAGTCAGTGACGGAGCGCCGGCGGGATCGTAGGTGTACGTCGGAGGATTCGGAGCGAGGAAGAGCGAACTCTGCCCGTCGGAGTTGAGCGCCACCACGGTGGCAACGTAGCTGCCAGGCGCTACTGGCGGCGAAACAAGTAACGATCCGTCGCTTTGGACGCTCTGAATCGTTCCCGGAAGGCCGTCAAAGAGGATTCTAGTATCGGGTTGAAATTGCTTTCCGGAAATGGTCACGGCTCGATTTCCATTGGCATCATAAGTCGGCGCGACCGAAGCGATCGCCGGCGGCGGATTGTTGACGACAGTGAATCCAGCCGGCAGGACGTATATATCGTTCGGCGTGAAGAAGAGTAAATGCTTCGGCCCAACGACGGCGATGTACACGAGCACATCCACCGCAACATAGGGAGTTGGCGGCGGATAAGGCCGCAAATCCTTGACCTGGGCGGCGCTGCCTAGCATGCCCACGCTCAGTCCGGGAGTCACTACATTGTTTGCCTGCAATAAGCCCATTCCGGTTGCGGCTACCGGCGCCTGCAGTCCAACATTCAACGGCGGCGAGGGCACTGCTACATTCGTTGACGAGAATCCGTATGTTCGCACGGATGAGATAGCTATGGAATTCCGTTGATTTACGTTGAAATCGATGCCCGAATAGACGCTTCCGGCGGAAACGGAAACTGGCACGGCCTGCTGTTGGTCGCGCGTGCCCGGATAGAATTGTGTTCCGAACGCTACGTAGTTCGGCGCTAAGGGACTGCCACCCGAATCCTGAGGAAAAACGATATTGGCGGGGGAAGCCTCGCCTTGAAGCGGCGGCGGTAGAGGATGTACGTAAACGAAGTACTGCAAATCCGGTTGAAGGCCGTTGATCTGATACGTTCCGTCCGGATTCGTTAGGGTGCTGATGGCCGGATTGCTGGCGGAAATTGCAACCACGGAAGCCAGATTCACTCCGCTGCCGTTCATGGTTACCCGTCCGCTGATGCTTCCGACCTTTGACGCGTAATCGCCGGCCGGATAGAGCATCGAGATGGCGGCTATATCGTCTGCACCAAGAGGTGTTGCTTTCGTCGACGCGCTGGTCCACAGAGTGGACATTACACTCGACGTCAACGTGTGCTGCAGTCCCAACGTATGTCCGAACTCGTGGACTAGCGTCACGAAGAATTGCTCACTATAGCTCGGAATCTGGCTCATGTCGCTATGCAGCCGCAACAGGGACCGCGTAATCGGGATGAATGAACCGTTCGGCCCAGTGGTGAGGCTCCCAAAGTACTCCGGTCCTCCCAGCGCCAGTAGCCCGGGTGGAATATCGTCGGAGAACGCCACATCAATCCCAGGAGCCGACTCGGTTGTGCCGGCAGTGAAGAGTCCTCCATATGCCAGCCGGAGGTCGGAACTGGTCACGCCATTCCAAACTTCCGCAGCTGAACGCACCTCGCTTACAATCGCGGTGAAGCTATCGGCTGGAGAGAGCAACGCGGGTCCCTGGTCTGAAATAAAGAACCGAACTGTCTTGTTTGGTAGGGAGTTAACATCGAATTTCGCAGAGATTGGATTATATGGAGAAGAGCGGCTATTGTAGTAGATGTAATAGTAATAAGCTGAACCCGGTCCGGCTAAAAAGAGACCGCTCATAACCATCGCGGCAGCCCGGGTGATCCAGCGGTTGCTCATTTCCCGCTCCCGCCCAGAAGCACAGCCTGAATACGGGATCGGAGATCGCTAAGGAGCATCTGAATATCGGAGTCGGTCACAGTATGCCCAAACGCGTTCAACATCCTTTCAGTGGCCGCCGCACGCTGCACCATTGGTTGTCCTAAGGAATTCGGTGTCACGGCAAACAGGCCTTGCGATAGTCCGATGACTTGGGTCAGCCCAGATTTGCTGGTCCATAGGAACAGCGCGTAATCCTGTCCGCTGAGCAACGTAGGTACACCGGCGAAGATCTGTGTCTTACCGTTGCTTGTGCCGCCCGGAACCACGATGTCTAATTGGGTCGTGGCCGCTCCCTTTAGAACTTCTGAAACCTGGACCCGGTAGTGGGTATATATCATCGAACCGCGAACCGCTGAGTAAGTCGGCTGGGTCTGCCCACGGACGATGATGGTGGACTTCCGGATCATGTCGTCCAGGGTCAGTTGTTGCAGAGTCGATCCTTGGAGGCATGCCAAGGAGGTGGCCAAGCATGCTAAGCCTACCAGCTTTTGCATAACTTTAATCGCCTATAGTGCAACCATCTGGCCACCGATTCGTGTTGAAAACAAAGGCCATCAACCCACCAGCATGGCGCCATTTTGTATCCCTTCGACACAATGGCTGGCTACGAATAGGGCGACGAGCCTTCTCCCTAGGAACTTGCGCAAAACGAAGCCAGGCACGAAGAAGTTTCCGACTGGTACGATGGTGCCCGCCGCGCCCTCTGGGCCCCTCAGGAACTCGCGCAATATGGACTGCGGCGTGGAGGTGCATCCCGCACCCTCTGCGCTCTCTAGTTCCGGCCTCGGACCACCAGCAAAGGTATCTTTAATTTGTGACGTACAGCATTAATTGTAGTACCAAAAACAATGTCTTTCAATCCCTTATGGCCATGAGCTCCCATCACCACCAGGTCGGGGTTGAGCTCCTTGGCATAACGGACAATCTCTTTGCGTGGGGTTCGAGCGTGTCGTACCACCGCTTCCACCATAACATGTTGTTCTTCAAGTTCTTGTACGATTTCATTCATATATTGCTGACCCGCCAGGACTTCCGCCGTCGAGGAAAGCGATCCGTACACCTGGCTGGTGACCCCTTCTTCGATATGCAAGAGGTACAGCTTGGCATTGTACTGTTTCGCCATAGCGGCGGCATGGGCGATAGCCTCACGATCCCGGCTGGTATGATCGAGCGGAACTAGGATCTTTTGATAGAGGGGACTCGGTAGGTTGGCTGCCACGGCTTGGGGAAGCTCGACGGGCGCTCGGCCAAATTTTCGGATCCAGGGAGGAAGCACGGGATGGAAGATAACCCAAGCAAGTAAGAGCGCTAAAGCGATGAGAGCCGGTACCAGGGCCAGCTCGACCCAAACGCGCCAGCGGCCAGCCGCGCCGAGCCAAGCTGCTACCTCAATTACAACCAACCGAATATTCAAGGCAAGGATTAACAATGCCGCCGTCCACGCCAACACTTGCACCCAGCCACGATTGGCGAACTCGCCCATCCGTTCGCGGTTGTTAGTAAATTGGATCAAAGGAATCACGGCGAAGGGAAGCTGCATGCTAAGGATTACTTGACTCAAGATCAACAACTGATAAGTGCCGCTGGCGCCCGCGATATAGACCGTAATCGCAGCCGGAATGATGGCGAGTGTCCGCGTGATCAACCGCCGCAGCCAGGGACTCATGCGGAGATTGAGAAATCCCTCCATAACGATCTGACCGGCAAGGGTTCCCGTCAGCGTGGAGGATTGACCTGAACATAACAGCGCCACGGCAAAGAAAACGCTCGCCAGCATGGTGCCGAGGAGCGGAGCGAGCAGCACATGCGCTTGCTGGATTTCTGTCACTACGATCCCGTGCTTGAAGAACACAGCGGCCGACAGCGCTAGAATCGCGATGTTCACTAGCATCGCGCCATTGAGGGCGATGGCCGAATCGACCAGATTGAAACGGCATGCTGTGCGCTTGTCCGCGTCGTGCAAGCCGATTTGCCGCGTCTGTACCAGCGCGGAGTGCAAATACAAGTTGTGGGGCATCACGGTTGCCCCCAGTATGCCGATCGCAACGTACAGATTGCGGTTGGTAAGCTGCGGCACGAGGCCGCCGGCCAACTCGGTTAGCGACGGGGCGGCCCACCAAATCTCAATAAAGAAACAGACAGCGATTACAGTGATAAGCGCCAGGATGAAGGCTTCAATCGCCCGAATCCCGATTCGGGTGAACCAGAGCAGCAGTAGAGTGTCTAACGCTGTCAACAGAACTCCGGTGAGCAAGGGTATGTGAAACAGCAGGTTCAGGGCGATTGCCGCACCTAATACTTCAGCCAGGTCGCAGGCCGCGATGGCGATTTCACACAGGACCCACAGCGCGTAGGAGATCGGGCGTGGATAGGTTTCACGGCACGCTTGAGCCAAGTCGCGTTGGGTCACGATCCCTAGGCGCGCACTCAAGGTTTGCAGCAGGATCGCCATCAGATTGGACAGCACCAGCACCCACAGTAGTTGGTAGCCGAAACGGGCTCCTCCTTCTATGTCTGTAGCCCAATTGCCTGGATCCATATAGCCAACGCTTACCAGATAGGCCGGTCCCGCGAAGGCGAACATACGCCGCCACAGCGAGAGCTGCGAGGTGCTGACGCTCCCATGGACCTCGGGCAGGGAAGTATTGACTGTGGTTGCGTTCTCCAACTTAACTACAGTTTATGCGCTTTCCCGGTTTCGAGCAATACGGTCTTTTCCAATCAGACTGGTGGTTTTCGGCCAAAGGAACAGTTTTGCAAGATCAACTTAAGTCCTTCGGGATGATGGTTTTCTGCCGTGGCTATCCGATTGCCTTTCCAATAGCTGAAAGGTCGAGCAGCTTATGAAACGCACTCTTTTATCTCTCCTGGCTGCTGCGGCGACGTGCGCGGTCGCCCCGCTACTGGCGCAAGACTCCGATGGCCAGCAGTATGAACCCGGGCGCGCGGTTGCACGGGTTAGCGTTCTGAACGGGGATGTTTCAGTGCGCCGTGGCGATTCGGGCGACGTTGTTGCCGCTGCTCTCAACGCTCCGCTCATGGCGGACGATCGCGTGCTCACTGCCTCCTCTTCGCGGGCCGAAGTTCAATTGGATTCTGCAAACCTGATTCGAATCGGCGCGAATTCAGAAGTTCGGTTTTCCGCGCTCGACCTAAGAAATTCTCAGATTCAGATCGCGGCGGGAACGGTGACGTTCCGGGTCTTGCGTCCCAGTCAGGCTCAAATCGAACTGGACACGCCTAGCGTAGCAGTTCGTCCGTTGAGGCAGGGGATCTATCGGATCACCGTGCGGGATGATGGCACGTCGGAAGTGACAGTCCGGCTGGGCGAAGCAGAGGTGGATAGCCAGCGTGGCGGCGAGCGGCTTCAAGCCGGCCAGACTATGAATGCCCGGGGGCCTGCATCCGATCCTGAATTCCAGATCGTGCAGGCGTATCCACCTGACAGCTGGGATCGCTTCAACGACGACCGGGACCGTTATCTGGAACGCTCGCAGAGCTATCAGCGTGTTAGCCCGGATATCTATGGCGCCGAGGACCTGGATCAATACGGACAATGGAACAACGATCCAACTTATGGTTCGGTGTGGACTCCTAGCGTCGCGCCAGGTTGGGCTCCTTATCAATCGGGACGTTGGGTTTGGGAAGATTTTTATGGCTGGACTTGGGTAAGCAACGATCCTTGGGGTTGGGCGCCTTATCACTATGGCCGCTGGTTTAATGGTCCGGCGGGCTGGTCTTGGTACCCTGGGCCAATTCATTCCCGCTACTACTGGGCGCCAGCCTACGTCGGGTTCTTCGGCTGGGGCGGGGGAGGAGGCGTCAGCGTAGGTTTCGGGTTTGGCGGAGTCGGCTGGGTGCCGCTGGCCCCCTTTGAAGTCTGCCATCCCTGGTGGGGCCGAGGCTTCTACGGCGGCTTCCGGGACGGCTTTTACGGAAATCACACGACGATCGTCAACAACGTCAATATCGTCAATGTTTATCGCAATGCGCGGTTCGCGGGCGGCGTGACTGGAGTAAACGCTGGCGACTTTGGCCGACGCGGCCAGTTCGTATCGCTCAATCAGAATCAGATTCAGCAGGCTGGGCTGGTGCATGGAGTGCTCCCCGTTTCGCCGGATCGATCCAGTCTCAGGATGTCGGATCGTTCCGTAAGCGGGAACTTCCCGCAAACGCGGGCGCAGAGCTTTGCGGGGGGCCGCATGCAGGTACCGCGCGTGGATCATGTCCCGTTCGAACAGCAGCAGCGCGGGATGCAGCAGATCGCTCGGACGGGCTTCGTAGATAGAGGCGGGGTGGGGAACTCCGGCGGCGGCTTTGGTGGAGGCGGGAATTTCCGCGGCAACCCGGTGCCTGGAGGCGTCGGCTCCAATAGCCCAGGTTCGGCTAGCCCAGCTTCGGGTAGCCCCGCTTCCGGTAGCCATGGCTGGGCCCGGTTTGGCGAGCCGATTCACGGATCGAATCCTGGCGGCTCCGCTTCATCGCCAGCGCCTCCATCTTTTGACAGATCGCAGCGGTTCGAGAACGCTCGACCGGAAGGCGTTGTGCCGCGATCGAACTATGCGCCCAGCCAGAATTATGGAAACGGCGGCGGCCAGCCGGTACGGATCAGTCCGCCAATCGTGCAGCAACGCGCGCCGAGTTACGAAGGGCCGCGCAATTATCAGGCACCCGCGTATCAGTCGCC
>Ga0207137_1240_pt2 | contig 10327 bp, 9 predicted proteins | sample Alteio_BWMinHeat_9_FD_153572 | JGI IMG/M metagenome (GOLD analysis project Ga0207137, IMG submission 153572) | Enriched cells from forest soil in Barre Woods Harvard Forest LTER site, Petersham, Massachusetts, United States -... | ecosystem: Environmental > Terrestrial > Soil > Temperate forest >...
AGCGGAGTTGTCGAATACTCCAGCTCGGCACCAAAAATTCGAGCGGAGCGGACGAAGCGCTGCATGTGTTCTTCAGCCCGAAAGATGGCGGTGCGTCCGTCTGCAGTCCGGTAGGCACGGACGCCTTCGAAGGCCGCGGAACCATAATGGAGGCTATGGGACAGGACGTGCACATTGGCGTCTTGAAATGGTTTCAGTTCGCCGTCCATCCAGACGAATTTGCTGTCGGCAGTGGCCACGGTGCCCTCCAAGGGTCGCATGCTGGAAAGTCGGGGCCACTCTAACCGAGCGTCGGCGGTCTTGCTATGGCTTTCGAGCTGGTCTGCTGCCTGCGTCGCCAAGTGCCTCTAAAGGACCAATGGAGCTCAGGTACAGCCAAGTAGGCCAGTTAGGGGCGATCAGACCCACAACAGGGTCTAGGCGCTTTTCGCCAACTTAACTTTCAAGTCAGCAAACGCACGCAGGTAACTACCCTTAATCCTCGCAACCATTTGCTCGGCCAGGGGCTGATTATAGGTGTGAACGGTGAGGTTGCGGTCTTCAATAATTTTCAACCAAATTTTTTCGTCACTAAGAAACCCAAGGATGAACCCCTTACCAAACACATCTTTCGGCCCGCTCGTGTCCTGGCCTTGCTCAAGCAGCGCTAGTTTCAAAGCCTTCCAAGCCAACTCATAGACGATTTCAAAGGCCTTGATAATTCCACCGAGGTCGCGCTCTTCAGTGACCGGCGACGCTTGCGCCTTATTCAAGGCGGCAAAAGCCTTTTCATAGTTGCCAAGTACTTGCGTGAGTTTGCTACTTGCCATTGAATATAATGCCTTCGAGGAAAATTTTGTTACGGAATTCTGGTTCAAGATTGGAATTCAAATCAACCAAATCTATGTCGCAGAGAGTCGGCGCATGCTCACGAACCTCCGTGGCGAAAACGCCCCAGTTGTCTGCGGTCTGCGCGGCCGGTTGCCAATCAATGGCGAAATCAAAATCCGAAGTCGCACGGTGATCGCCTCTGGCTCTGGACCCGAACAAAATAACGCGCTTCGCGTGCAGCAACTTTTTCGCTGCGTTCACGACAAATCGCGACACGTCGGCATGGTCCATCAAAAAAATATAGCTAGCGCCAGCGATATTAGCAAGAAATGATCAACGGTTCTACGGGTTGAACCGCCGGCTAGTCAACCGTGCCCCTGTTGCTGAAGTGGCCGCCTGAGCTCGGGATCGCAGCCCCTATTCAAGCTCTAAGACTGACCAAGTTCTGTGCCTTTAAACGGGTTTTCAACCACTCGTATTTGCCCACCTGTCCCGATTCTGCGAAAAATCCGAGACTGTGGATCGCGGTGTAAGCAGTGTAGCAACGCAGGCGGTCGTCAAAGTCGTGGTCTTGCGCAAACAGGCTATCAGACTGCCGGTAAACTTCCGCGAATTGCACCTTGGTCCACCACAGATTTAACCACGCGACGTCATAAAGCGGATCGCCATACTTCGCGAGGCTCCAATCGATGATTGCGGTAATTGCGTCGCCATCACAGAGCGCGTTGTCCATGCCGAAGTCGCCATGAACCAAATGACGGTGTTCTGGCAGCACTGGCGCGATTTGTTTGATTTGCGCGCGCAACGAGTCAAACACCTGGCGTTCAAAGCACGTCGTTTGACAAGTTGCGTCCCACTTCCCACTTTCAACGGCAAGGAGCCACGCTTTCCATGCAGGAAAAGTCGCCAGACCGACTTCGTTGAATGCACCGTAGCGCGAACCTGTTTTCACGGGCGTCGCGTGGATTGCTCCTAGCGTCTTTACCACCGAATGCAAGAGCGCTTCTGAGACCACAACCAATCTATCGTCCAGCGTCCGTCCTTTCGCGCGTGGCGTGACACAGACAAATGACTGATCGCCCATGCGTCCGAGGTGCAAGACCTCGGGAATCGGCAGCTGCGTCGAACTAAAATAAGCCGCGGCATAGCCGTCTTTCTTGAAGCCATAATCGGCCTTGTTGACGCGGGCAATGAACTCGCGCTCGCCCAGGGTAAAAGCGAAGGCTTGCGAATGTTCGCCACCGCGAATCCGCACAAGAGCGCGGACTTTGTCGCCGAACACCGTGACTAGGTAAGCCCAAAGGTCCTGGTCGTTGAGTTGCGTTTTGGCGGTAGACAACGCGAATCCTCTAAAAGTAAGCAAATCATTTCAATGGGAAAGGCGGATACACGAGACGCCTAAAAGCTGATTTCCTTTTTCCCGGTGGCTGCCTATATTCCGCTCCAATGGTGCCGAACTTAGTTTAGCAAGGGAGCAAGATCATGCAGCGATTAGTCATGGTACTGAAAAATGTGCCCTCGCCCAGACGTCAACTCAGTGCCGCGTTGTTACTCCTTGCTGGTTGCAGTGGACACCATCAGACGCACCCTGCACCAGCAACGGTGACTTACTTTCATGACATCAAGCCAATCGTCGATGCCAACTGCGTACCCTGCCATCAGCCCGGCAATATCGCACCATTTGCCCTGACAGAGCCAACGCAAATCACTGCCCACCAAACAACTATGGTCGATGATGTTGCCCAGCGCCAGATGCCGCCATGGCCAGCTGCCAAAGATGGTCCAGCCTATAGTAATGACCGCAGCCTGCCCCCGGCTGAAGCGTTGCTTTTTCAAAAATGGGCTGAGCAAGGATTTGCGCTAGGAGATCCCAAGCACACCGGCTTGCCGCTCACCGAGCCTGGATCACAGCCAACCACCGGCATGTCACGCGTCGACTTGTCACTCAAAATGCTCAGTCCCTTTACGCCAACAGTATCCCCAGACGAGTACCGCTGCTTTGTCCTCGACTGGCCAGAGACGGGTAAACAATTCATTACTGGCTTTGGTGTTACACCAGGCAACCGCAATATCGTTCATCATCTGATTGCATTCGTCGCGCCGCCATCAGCGGCTGCGGACTTGGCTAAACTGACGAACGGCGACCCGAGCCAAGGGTATGAATGTTTCGGTGGTCCCATGGTTGACCAGGCAGCTTGGCTTGGCGTGTGGGCACCCGGCACTCAAGGGAGTGACTATCCAGCAGGCACCGGCGTGGCAATTCCACCGGGCTCGAAGATTATTTTGCAGATTCATTACAATCTGCAGAACTTGCTTCGTAGTGTTTCAAGCCAGGGTCAGGGCGATCACAACGATCCTAGCGATCCCAGCGATCCTAGCGATCAAACAAGCGCCGAATTCGAACTGGCCGCATCCGTGCCCACGGAAGCGTTTATTTTACCGTGGAATAACCCAATCTGGCCGACGGACCGTACCTCGATGTTAATCCCCGCAGGCAGCCCTGACACAGTCCACAGCTTCTCGGCTGACCCGACGGTGTTTTTTGGCGGTAAATCACTACACATCTTGGGCGCATTTGATCATATGCACCAGCTAGGTGCCTCTAGCGTTCTCAAAATTGACCGGCCAAACGCCAGCGACGTCATCGTTGACGTCCCGCACTGGGATTTTCACTGGCAACTGCAATATTGGCTCAAACAACCGCTGGTCCTCAATGCCGGCGATCAGCTCAGCATCGAATGCCACTGGGACAACTCAGCGGCCAATCAACCCGTGATAGACGGCATTCAGCAGAAACCGCGTGATGTCACCTGGGGCAACGGCAGCACCGATGAAATGTGCTTTGGTACATTTTACGTAACCATGGAATGAGTGCTTAGCTAGGTTCGGACTACTACTTTTGCTTCGGGAAGTATTAATGACTGAATCGCAGCATAACTACCCAAGGTAATCCTGCAGTGACACGTCCACCAATGAGTTAAACACGCCATCGGCAACGCTGAAGTCAAGTCCTCTGGTAACGGCATTCGGCACGGCAAAACAGCGGATTCCTGCCGCTCTTGCCGCCAAAACACCATTGCGTGAATCCTCAAAGGCGAGGCATTCACTTGGATCAGTAGCCAGTCCAGCTAGAGCCGCCAAATAGACGTCAGGGTGCGGCTTTACTCGTGTCACGTCATCTTTGGTTCGGACGACGTCGAACATTTTGGTTAATTCTAGGCGCCGCAAGTGTCCGAGCACCCAATCCGCCGCGGAACTCGAGGCCATCCCGACTTTCAATCCTAGCTCCCGCGCTTCCGTTATCCGCGCTAGAACGCCTGGCAAAAGCTGCAATTGATCGCACTCCTTGGCTTTGCGAGCTTCTTTGTCGCTAAAGAGCCGGCTCCGCTCGCTAGCGTGAAAGGCTCTGCCCGTCAGCTCGCCAAGGTGCGTTACTGGATCAAAGTCACTCTGACTAGAGCCGACGCAGGCAACCCAATTCTCTAGTTTCAGCTCGGCGCCAAATTCCCGGTAAATCGCTGACCAAGCTGCAAATGCCGGCCACTCCGTGTCGATGATCAATCCATCAAAATCAAAAATTACGGCCTTAATGGGTCCGATTTTTCCTGATTTTGTTTGATGCTTATTGATCATCCTTGCAGCTTAGCAGCAAGGCCGCTCGCTGGCCATAAGGTCGCAAGAGCCGCTGAACCTACCGGCCAGCCTATGCAACTGACGGCAAATCACTCCGCCGTTGGCTTGCCAGAGCGGGACGCGGCCATCAATTTGCCCTTATCCATGACTCCCAATGGATCCAGCGATTGATCCTTGAGATTGCGAATTTCAAAGTGCAAATGCGGACCAGTCGAATTGCCGCTCAGGCCAGTCTCGCCAATGGTTGTCCCATGGCCGACCTTTTGGCCGATGTTGACGTTAACACTGCTCAAATGCGCATAGACTGTTTTTAAAGTTTTATGGCGAATAATGATCACCCGACCGTAGCCATTCTGCTTGCCAGCGAACTCCACCACGCCTGGTCCCGCGGCCAACACGGTCGTGCCTTTGCGGGCCCTGATATCGATGCCATGGTGGAAGCGGCCGTGGCGCATTCCGTACGGTGAGGAGACCTCGCCATAGAGCGGCCACTCGAGTTGATTTCCATTTGAGCCGCTGCCGTAAAGCAGTCCACCCCTACCCCTTTTTTCCTCTGCAGCACTGGCAATATCGGGGAAATTTTCTTCTTGTATGTTGTTATCTGTCAGATTGGCGTTTGCAGCTGCGCTGCCGCTGACTCCAGCAGCCGGTGTGCCGGCAGCAACAGGTTGGGTAAAGACACCAGCGCTTCTATGACTAGCGACTGTGGCGGGTGCTTGCGCAACATAACCCCCAGGCCCGGGTTGGACCCGCAGCACGGTGCCAACTTTCGGCGCCGTATTTGCCGAAATTCCATTGAGCTTGGCAATCCGGTCCCAAGACGTGTCATATTTTGCCGCTACGCTTGCCAAGGTATCGCCGCGTTCAATTTCAACCAAATAAGTTGGCACGCCGCTCCCGCCCATCGTTTTGCAAGCGAGCAAGATGCCAGGTAGCGAAGTCGCCAAAATGGTGCGGCAAATGCGGCGACGAAGCCGCGAAGCTAGCAGAATACCTTTCGGCGTCGATGGTCCCATACCGATACTCCCGTTTGATTGGATTTAGAGGTCTGTGGTTGGTGTTTGTTGGACTGAAAAAAGTAATGGGTTGATTGGGGGTCAACCCCTGCCGAAAACAGCTTGACTCAGGCGCGTTGCGGCGCCATTCCGAAGAGTCTCGTGCAGGACCGGATTAGTGCGATCAGGACTAAGAGCACTGATAGTGACAAAACGCTCGGCAAGAAGCGTGCAATCCGTATTCGGTATTTTTTCGACGTCCTCACCGCCGCCGCCGATCCAAAAATAGGGGCGTCCGCGCGGATCGGTGTTTTCGGTGATTTGGTTGTCATACAGTCGCCGCCCCAATCCAGCGACGACGATGCCTTGCATTTGATCCAGCGGCACATGCGGAATATTGACATTGAGGACGTGGCCGTGCGCTACAGCCAATTCGTCGCGGTGGGTAAAAATTTTGCGGACTACCTGCACCGCATGCACATAGTCTGATTTTTCAAAGGCGCGCCGACCTTGGAGGGAAATTGCCATTGCCGGCAGCCCATGCAGGCAGCCTTCCATTGCGGCGGCGACGGTGCCAGAATAGAGAGTGTCTTGGCCGATATTCGCGCCGCGGTTGATCCCGCTAATGACGAAATCCGGCCGACGGTCCATCAGTCTATTTAAGGCGAACATGACACAATCGGCTGGAGTGCCTTCGACGGCATAAATATTGGCGGCCAGCTTTTCCACTCGCAGCGGCGAGACCAGACTGATTCCTTGACCGCTGCCTGACTTTTCGACGTGTGGCGCGACAATAATCCAATCGGCGATACCACCAACGGCTTCCGCCAGAGCCCTGATTCCCGGTGCATGGACGCCGTCATCGTTACTAAGTAGGAATAGAGGTCTCGCCATGATTGCCCTAAATTGTTTCTAATAATTACCCCTGGGTTGCATTGAAGGGGCTTCGGCGAAGCTGACTACCAACAAACCTCCGGCACGAGGCGGCAAGGTTTAGGATTCCAGGTCATCCCAAACCATCTTTTGCTTGCAAAGACCCAAGTCTAAAGTGGGTTGAAGACGAACGGATAATTAACAGTAACTGGCTGGCCACCACGTGGTACTGGAAAGGCCCAACGCTGAATTTTCCCGGCGACGCAGCCCCGCATCATCGAGTCACCGATGGTGTCTTCGCCGACGTTGACCGACGAAACGCGACCGCCAGTATCGATGACAAAAGTGGTTCCCATTTTACCGGCTGCATTCGGCGATCTTTGTAGGGTTTGTTCGTAACAATGGCGAATCTGATTTAAATTGGCCCGAATCACCGCCATGATTTCTTGCGCGGTTAAACCACCTGAAACGACCGGATCACCCGGTGGCACCGTTACATTCGCATGCCCGTGGCCACCCGCACCGCCACCACCCCGACCGCCTTCGCCGCCGCCTGCACCACCGAAGGCGCCACTGAGTCCATTGCCACCGTTGCCGCCGGAACCTCCTTGACCACCAAGGTACCCACCAGATCCAGAGCCCCAGTTGTTGCCGCCACCGGCACCAGCTATGCCGAGGCTATGTCCTGATCCGGCGCCGCCAAGCCCGTAAGTCTTGGAGGCTGATCCCATGCCACCACCGGCCCCACCAGCAGAGTCTTTGAAATTGGTGTTAATGGCGCCGGGTCCGGTCTTGCTCATGATATGGCCGACGCCAAGACCTAATTTGGAAAGATTGACGCCAGATGGCGCGTTGTTCTTCGGTCCTTCAACACCTTTGACATCTGCATGGCTGGTGCCCTTGATCGGTGCACCCTGCTGATTCATGCCACCACCAGTTGGCCCGCCAGATTTGCCTAAAGCAGTATTTGCCAACTGCGGACCAGCAAGTTTGAAGTCCGGTTTGTTAGCATTAGTCGACGGCATTCCGGCGCTAAGTTTGTTGAGATTTGCTTGATTTGTGGCTGTCTTCGGACCAGGCGCTTTCGTGTCATTATTCTGCGGGCCAGAGGCTTTGGCATCTTGCGCCTGTTGATGCGTTGGCGCCGGTGGCGCCTTCGTTTGCGTCAACATATCAGTCTGCTTTTTCTCTGGAACCGGCTTCTCAACCGGTTTTGGCTGCTTGGGTTTTTCTTTTTCAACGGCTTTCGCCGGCTTAACCGGCTCTTTTGGCTTCGGTGGTGGCGGTTTCTTCGGTGGCGTCTTTACTTGCGCCACTTCGACCTTGGGCTTCGGCGGCTCCGGTGGTTTCTTCTGTTTTTCTTGTTCCTGTTTTTTGTCTTTATCGGGCAACTGCACCACTTGCCAAATGTCGTCCTTGTCCGATTTCTCAGGTGCTGGCGTGTGGAAAATCGCTAGCGGTATGACTATCAAATAGAGCAGCATGGCGACTGACATTAAGCCGAGGAAAAATGGATCTCGCGGACCGCTTTTCGGCATATCCAATGCTGGCGGTCTGACAAACATCAGAAAGTAGCTGACCGGCCCGTACTTAATATGGGCGATATCACGATTGCCGAGATCAATCTCGCCGGCGTTGTTGACCTTCTCGACTTTACCGCCCTTGCGCAGACGCGCCATCATGCCGTCGCGCAAATAAACTTTGTAGCCGTTTGAACTAAAGCGCGCGAGCATGTGCGAATCAAAATGCGATTTTCCCGCGGCGATGAAATGTGCTTTCGTCGGATCGCCGATGGTTACTCGTTCAAAGCCCTTGGACTTAGGATGGAACAGTTCGACTTCAAGAACCGTATCACCCCAGTAAGCAACCGCTTCAAGGACATCGCCGCTAGGGCGTGCTTGCCGCGGGGAAAAAAGCATATCTTTCTTGCGTTCCACTGCTGGCGCCGCCGGCTGCGCGTTCGCGCCGGCAATTGCGCCACCAGATTGACGGCGCGCAGCATTGTCCTCTGCGGCCACGCGCACTGTTCCGGCGGGGATGGGCGCAGGGACGAAATCCGAGCTGCCACCGCCGCGGGCTTCAAATGGTGGCGGCGCACCAGCCTGCGGCTTGGCCCCCTGCATTGCGCCCAAAGGCGGCAAAACAGCGGGTGCGATTACGGTCATCGTCACCGAGCCAATGACAATGGTGTCGCCAAGTTTAAAGGGCGATTCAACGTCGATCATTCGCCCATTGATCTTTACGCCGGTCGCTGAGCCAAGGTCGGTAATAGCGAATCCATCGGCACTTTCTTCGATAAGGGCATGGATCGGATCGACTCCCGGCGCCCTGAGGACCACCTGATTGGACAAGAGTGCGCCGATTTTTATGGGCGTGAGATCAAGCGGCACGATGCGCTCGATCTGACCCGGAATCGTAAACCGCAACTCGAGTGCCATGAAATCCTTCCCGCTACAACCCAGCAGCTAAACCCAAAGGTGCCATTCGAGAGACATTCGTTGCCTCTACCTCGAACCCGCAGTACTTGGATTTGTTCCTTCTATTATCCCAAGTTACTGATGAAATTGAAAGTCGGAATCCAAATCTTACTTTGTTTGATCGTGCTGCCTTATTGGTTGGCACTAGGCGGCGCCGCTCCCGCCGGCGGACTGCCTGCACCTGCTGGTGCCGCCTGAGTCGCATTGCCAGGGCCAGCTGGCTTCGCAGCTGGTTTTTGCGCTTTGGCTTTTTCCGCGGCAGCCTTGTCAGCAGCCGATTTGTCGGCGGCAGTTTTCACCGCCGCATTGTGCGCGGCGTCGCGCTTGACCTGAGCTTCCTCTTGGTCAATTTGCGAAATCAGCATGAAAGACCGCTCAGACCAGCCAGTCTCGCCGCCTTTGCTGCGGCTGGCGCGGTTGAGGTATTCCTTGGCTTTGGCGACATTGTGACGGTTCTGGTACTCAAAGAGAGCGCAGTTAAACAGCGCGGCGATATGTGCTGGCTCCTTTTTGAGCACGCGGTCACAGAGTTCCGCGGCGTGCGAATCGTTGCCTTCGAGTCGCGCCACGGAAATGAGCGCGTATTGCACAAACCAGTCGTTTTGCAGGCCACTCAAAGCCTGCTTGGTGGTCGACAGATCTCCGCCCTTCAGCGCCGCAAATCCTAGGTTAAGCAGGGCTGGTTTGTAATTTGACACGGCCTTCAAGGCTTCCTTGAAGTCGTAAACCGCTTCTGGGACCCGGTCGTCATGCAAGGCGATGACACCCATGGCATTGTAGGCGCCAGCTTTGACCTTGGCGTTTTTCGATTCGACGAGCTCTTGCAGCAGGTACTCCGCAAAGGCGAAGTTCTTCGCCTGCATTGCGGCCAACGCCAACTCGAGCTTTACTTCCGATGAGATGGTGTTGCTTGCTCCCTTTTCCATCTCAATTTCAGCCAGGCGTTTCGCCGAACCGAGCACATCACCAAGCCCTTTCCGCGCCAAGCGTTCGGCCGAAACCTGGCCCTCAACGGTGCGCTTATCCTTGGCATTGCCACTCCGATAACGTTCCGCTTCTTGCTCGGCCTTGCCACTAGCGATGGTCGCTGACGTTAGCGGATTATTGGACAGGCTATTGGTGAGCGTAACGCGGCTAGCGGACGCTTCTGCAGGTCCTTCCGATTTCTCTTTGCCGCCGGCACTGCTGACCTCATCATTACCGGCTGGTTTCTTTTCCGAAGTGGCACAACCTGGGAGCCAGAGGCTGAGCAGCGGCAGCATCAGCCAAAAAGATCGACTGCGACGCTGCGCGGAGTCCGACGCGCACCGCCGACTATAGCTTGAACTTAAAGTCGTAAACCGCATCCTAATCTTCCGCCTCACCCTTGCGCACCGCTTGCGCGATATTTTCCGGAACTTCCGCACCGATAAAATCCGGTCGCACAATCAAATCGTCGAAATTAATATTTTTCCCCTGAATTCGCGCCGCGCCGCTCAGCGCCTTTGCCGCCCATTCGTTGAACACGACGTACTTTGAGACTGCCTCAAGCGCCTTGCC
>Ga0207137_1201_pt2 | contig 10280 bp, 6 predicted proteins | sample Alteio_BWMinHeat_9_FD_153572 | JGI IMG/M metagenome (GOLD analysis project Ga0207137, IMG submission 153572) | Enriched cells from forest soil in Barre Woods Harvard Forest LTER site, Petersham, Massachusetts, United States -... | ecosystem: Environmental > Terrestrial > Soil > Temperate forest >...
TTAACGCGAGCTCGGGGTCGCGCATCGGCAGTTCGGCGGCTATAACAAACCGGTCTGGATATTTCTGGTGGACTTGAACGCCAGTGTCGTTGATGACCCGCGCGAGATGCGCCCCGTCTTGCGCTGAAGTTCTTTGCCAGGGCATAGCGCCGGAGAGGGTCAGGCAATGCATCAGGTCGCCATGCTCGTCCATCCACTGACGCCGCTTGTCGAGATCGTGATCGAGCGGATAAGGATTGGCGAGAGGCTGTCCCAAGTCGGCCAAGACCTTGTTGTAAGGTTCCGGAGACCAGTGCGCGTGCATATCGATCGCCGCCGGCTTACCTACCTTCCCATTCGCGGGTCGCGCGGCCCACCAAGGAACTCCCTGCGACGAAGGAGCCTGCGCCGACGCCTTGACACCATTCAGCATGCCGATCGCGGCGACCGCGCCGGCGCCAACCCTCATGAAATCGCGACGTCCGATTGTGGATTCTCGCACCGCCAGTTCTGAATCTTTCATGGTCATCCTCCTCAAAGGTTAGGTATCCGTATTTCTTATTTGTGCGCTGTGCAACGGGTTCTTATTTTACAGCATTGCTCGGATCGCCGGAGAAGGAACTTCAGGTCGTCAGGACGGTTGGAGACAAGGCAACGGCGCGGAACCCGTCCGGCAAAACGCCGAGGCGTCGCGAAACCTAGTACACGTCGAGATCTCGCCCGATGACGAAGTTTCCCGAGTATCGCGAGCCGATCTCTCTCTGGAGTACATCGGGTGAGGAGTGGAGTTCGCCAGTGGTCAGAACAAGAGGCTGGCTGCCCGACGGTGCGACACTAGGCCACCAAGAAATCCAGGCGTGATAGACAATGAGCAAGCCTGGTTTGGCTTTGGCCGCCAGTGCTGCGAGCTGTTCCGACGTCGTATGATTCTTCGCTCCGAACCCGCGGGGGCCTTCGGGCAGCTTGCCGAACAACTCCACTGTCCTGGCTTCGTGGATCAAAACGTCACAGCCATTGCAAGCTTTGATCGTCTCCTCCGTGGGATTGGTATCGCCTGAGATGACGACGCTGCGGTCCGGGGTGTCGAATCGGTATCCGTAGCTCTCCATCGCGTGTTTCGTGGGGAAGGCGGTGACTGTGACTTTTGCGTCTCTGTAGATAACTCCGGACTTGATTTCATGGGCGTTCACCTTCCAGCTCTCGGGGTTGCTGCGCTGGTCTCCCTCTGGATTTGTACGTGTCTCAATGTCGATCCGATACGCCTGCAAAATGTGCTCGGACATGGATTGCAGCCCAGTTGGACCGTACACTTCGAGCGGTGCGCGCCGGCCGGTGGTCCATCCGGTCAGGATGAGATCCGGATAACCAGCCGTGTGATCGGAGTGCAGGTGCGTGACAAAAGCTACCTTCAGGTTGGCGGGCTCAAGCGCCGTGATGTGCCGGTCGAGCACAGCCTCCTTAGCCCGACGCACAACACCCGGTCCGAAATCGACAAGATAGGCGTTATCGTCGACAACAATGGCGGTCGCAGGACCGGAACGGTCGGGATCGGGCACGGGCGTGCCAGTGCCGAGCAGCACCACCCTGGTCCGGTTTGTGTGTTCCTTCGGCGGTTGGCTCGCTGGTCGTGGTTGGGCCGAGGCTGCCAGCGCCATCAGCAGCGGCGCGGAATAGCGCATCACCCGAGCGATTTTCATAGCGTCCTCCGGTTATCGGGAAGCATAGCATGCCACCGCGGGTCGCCTCACTCCACTGTGATACGAGGCGGTCGCCATCCATAGGAACGCTTTCGCCCGTCTCTGGACAAAACTCAAAACATGTGCGATCAGACTGCGAATCAGTCTCAACCGGCGGAACAGTTGCGGACGTTTATCGCGATCCCGCCAAGCGAAAAAAATGAGTTGTTTCTTCCGCCACGAAACTCATTTCTTCAACCCCGCGGTCCAGTTCAACACCACTGTGATGGGCGTGGGCGACGGGTCGCCGCTTTGCGTGTTCACCAGAAATCGCCGGCCGTCGCGGCTGGGCACATAGTGCGTACGATTGGCGGTCACACCTGCGGGCACTCGCGTCTGAAACAGCGGCTTCGGAACATCGAACGACGGACCGGCGCCAACGGAAACCGCCATGAGCTTACGGTCCCCGGAAAGATAATAGATTTCGCGCCCGTCTCCGCGCCAGCGGGGTTCGTATCCGCCGTCGGTGGAGACCTGCCATTTTCGATTGGAGAGGGGAAACGTCTGGACATAGACCTCAAATCTCCCCGACTCGTTCGAGCTGTATGCCACGAAGTGGCCGTCAGGCGAGAAGTTGCCGTGCATTTCTTCCGAGGGCGATGACAGAAACTTTACCGGTTTTCGGTCGCCGGTGAGCGGCAGCAGCCACAGGTCGTTGCCGGAGGCGACCTCCGGGTACGAGAAGACGATATGTTGTCCATCGGCAGACCAGTCCGTCGGAACAAGATTGATCGATTGTATCTGAGCTGCTCGCTCCGTCTCGGCCGTCAGCACGGACTCTTCGTTTCCGCCACCCGCGGCGCTCCTGCGGTAGAACTCAATGCTCCCACCCCGAAGAGTACGGAAAACGAGCTGCGTGCCGTCCGGCGACCAGAGCGTTGAAGCACTGAGCAGCCCACCACGGGTAATGCGGGTGTTGCTGCCCCGCGCAAGATCATTCATCCAGATGTCGACGGTGCCCGCTTTGGAGTCCACCAACGACGCAGCCAGTGACTTCTCGTTCGGGGAGAGGCGAAAATCGGCATAGTCGCCTTCGGGACCGGCAGAACCCAGTGCATTTCCGCCACGGTCAAACCAGGTCAAGCGACCATTCTCGGCGATCGTGCCCGCATAGGCTATGATTCCAGCAGGAGAGGCTGAGATGGCGCTTTGGAAAGCACTCGAGCGGCCAACATGTTCGGCAATTAGGAATGGCTGGCCGCTCACTTCCAGGCGCTTGGCATCAAACGCCTGACCTAGCAATGTGTCCCCCTCCACGAGCAGCAGATATCCCGGCGGCGCATAGACGGCACTGGTGTTGGTCCGCACCAGAAGCTTCGTGCTCTTGTCTTCGAGGGAGCCGGCGTAGATGCCGCTCTGTTCAGAACTCAAAGCGATATGAAGGAAGTGACGGCCATCGGGCAGAAACTGTGGGAAGCGATTCGATCCCTGTGCGACGACTGACGCCGGGGTGGCTGGCCCTCCCGCGGGGGCAACACGATACAAGGGCCCGGTTCCACTTGCGAAAATGATGGTGTCGTCTGGTCCCCAGGTACCGCCGCGGAAGTCGGTAGCAGTCTGGGTGACCACCTGCACCGCTCCACCTGCGGCTGGGATCTTCTTCAGCTTTCCTTCGGCAAAAAAGCCAATCCAGCGGCTGTCGGGGGACCAAAACGGATGTTGGGCGTCCTCGGTTCCGGCCAGAGTGCGGGCGTTCACTTGGTCCAGGGACCGCAGCCATAGCAGGGGTCTGCCTCCTTGCGATCCGGCGACAAACATGATGGTGCGTCCGTCCGGAGAAAGAGCGAACTGCGGCACAGAGACAGTGGTGTTGATCGGAGGCGAAAAGGCGGTTTTCTCGGGTGGATAGATCGCGAAACTTACTACGTCGCCGGCGGCTGGAGTTCGCCCGCGCCACAGGGAGAGGGACAACAAGGCGCTCAGAATCGCCGCAGCCGCTACGATCCATGCAGCGCGCTCCCGCCACCGGCTGATGACGGCCGGCGACGAGATCGCCTGCGCAACCTGTACCAGCCGCAATGCCGCTTTCACGTCCCGCGCCGACTGCCACCTCTGTTCCGGATCTTTCTCCAGGCACGTCCGCAGCACGCTCTCCAGCGCCGGCGGCTGAACCGGCGTCCGTTCCTGAGCGGCGCGCTTGCCCGTCAGCGTCTCGTACAGCACGCAGCCGAATGCGTAGATATCGGACCGCGCGTCGCCTGGCTTCCCTTCCCATTGCTCCGGCGCCATGTACGCCGGCGTGCCCATCACTTCTCCCGCCATGGTCGAGGTCTGATCGCCGCTAGCGATCCGCGCCACTCCGAAATCCAGGAGCTTGATCCCCTGCTTGGTCACCAAAATATTTGCCGGTTTCAGATCCCGGTGTGTGATGCTTGCCTTATGCGCGGCGTCAAGCGCATCGCAAATCTGCGCGGCGTACCCGAGCGCCTGATCGAGAGGTAGCGGACCCTTGAGCGGCGCGCCCTCGATGTATTCCATGACCAGATAGTTGTCGCCGACATCGTGAAGTTGGCAGATGTTAGGGTGGTTGAGCTGCGCGATGGCCCGCGCCTCGCGTTGGAAGCGCTCGGAGAACTGCTCCTTCGACACTTTCACCGCCACGGTACGGTCCAGCCGTGTGTCGCGCGCTTTATACACCTCGCCCATCCCGCCCGCGCCGATGGGCGTCAGTATTTCGTACGGGCCGAGACGAGTCCCGTGGGATAGGGGCATAGGCTATCGAACAATTCTACTCTACCGTTGATTGCCACTCGGGAAGAAACGCTGAGGGGAGATGCAAGTTATAGCTGAGACGCAAACATCAACGCACTGCTGGTTCCAACAGATTCGATACGGGGCACAGGAAACGTGCGACAGCGCCACGCCCCTGTGCCCAAGTGTACCTGCGACCTTTCGCTAGTTAGCTAGCGGATCCGGTCGCATCTGGAACTTCACCAGCTTGCTCGTGGTCCCTTTGCCACCTTCCATGTGGAATGGCGCTCGCGTTGAGATCGGCGTGTAGAGGCCCTTCCCCTTCCAGCCGGCTTTCGGATCGTCGATACGGCCGTCCACGCCTTTCGCGTAGAAGCCCATGGGATACGGCACGCGCAGCGTCATGAACTTGCCATCCACCAGCACCAGCAATCCTTCGGAAAGGTTGCCGGTCGCGACAGGCACGTCCTTGCCGACACCCAGCATGTCGAACCGATCGACGAAGTTATAGTACACCGACTCGGCGCTGCCGTTCTCCACCGCTCCCTTGTAGTTCGGACCGGGGAACCGATAGAGCGTCCAGCCTTCCGGGCAATGCTGCCCCGTCGCGGCGGTCGGGCCGTTGAGCGGGCCCTTGCACTTGCTGCGGTCGAAGCTGGCATAATGTCCGCTCGATAGCGGGGTCCAGACGACGCCCTTGCTGTCAACATCCATGCCGCGAGGCGCGAAGCCTTGCACCGGCGCCTTGGGGTTGTTCCACGGCACCTCGTAGTACTCGGCCAGCGCTGTCTCGGGCGGGTGAGATCCAGGGATGAAACGAACCAGCGCACCCGGCATTCCCAGCACCGATCCCCACACCGAGCCGTCCGGCGCCGGCGCGTCGCCGTAGAAGGCCACGTTGATCCGTTTGTCCTTGGTTGGATCCGCCGGTTGATTCGGTTCGGTATAGGCGTCGCGCTTCCCGTTTCCGTTGTAATCCAGGACGAACGCGCTCCAGCCCTGCGATTTCTTCTCGTCGTGCGTTTTGTCCCACATTCTCGTGTCGAACCATCCCTCGACGCCGGCAGGCCCGAAGGACGACCACAGCACATCCTTGTCGTCCATATTCACGTGGCCCCAGGTGAAGCAGGTGTCGATGGTCGTGGTCTCTTTGGTTTTCGGCTCGTACATCTCCAGCCCGCGCTGGCCCTGAACGATGGGCATCAACTTCGCCGACGGATTTTCCGATCCCCCTTGACACCATGCCGGCGTGTCGGGCTTACGCACGCGCGCAGCCGCCCACACGCGGGCCTGCTTGTCCATCGCGAAGCTGTGGACCGTCGTCTTGCTGTCCCAGATCACTTCGTCGCCCCAGTACGGCGACGGCGCCAGCGGCAGATTCTGCGCGGAGCTCGGCGTCTGCGGATCGCGAACTTTCAACATCACTTTGCTCGTCGCGTTGTGCACCGGATCGACAACGGTCAGGTAATCGCCACTCTCTTCCAGCGCTCCGTAGATGGGGCCGTTGGCGTTCACCGTCGGATTCCGCTTGTCGCTGGCGATGTCGTCGTGCAGATAGACGTGCGGATCTGCCCAGTCCCACATGGTGACGACGACGTTCCGCTCTTTGCCCTGAGGACGCGAAGGAGCGTCGGTCGGCAGTTCTCCTTTGGCAACCCGGTCGCTCCAGTCCGCGAACATCGCCAGAGCGCGCTTGCGGCCAACCTGGTTGAAGCGGGCGCTCATCTGGGTGCCCGCCTGGCCGGCTTGAATCCGCTTATCCCACGCGCCGCTCGAGTCATGGATCTGGCTGAGGATACTCTTTGGAATTTCGCGCGTGGCCTTGTCGCCCATCTGATGACAGCCAGTGCAGCCGTCGGTGTTGACGATCTCGCGAATCCATTGGCCCTGGCTCTTCACCGTTGGAGCAATACCGTTCCCGGTAGGTCCCGTGCCGGGGAAATCGCTCTTGGGCGGCATCTGCAGCAAAGAGTACCAGTACAGCGCGGGATAGTATTCGATGGCAGCCTTCTTATCCGGCGCCACGGACGCCTTCAGGTTAAGCATCTTGCCGGGTTCGGATTTCATCTTCGGCGAATCCACCAGCCCGTAGCCGCGAACCCACACGTTGTAATTTGCTTTGGGAAGATCGGGCAGCACGTAGCGGCCTCGATCATCGGTGACGACGATCCTGACGAATTTGGTTGGCAGGTCTGTGGTTTCCGCGATCACCCAGACGCCGGCTTCGGCGCCTTTATCGCTGGTGACCACGCCGCCGATGTCGTCGTTATCGATTTTGACCGCATCGCCGGATTGTTGAGCATTCCCGCGGCCCAGCCAGACGGCCAAAAATACGCCGCAGCAGGCCACTAAGATGCCGATGTACCGCAATGTTCTCGTGCTCATGTGTTGGCTCCTTTCAAAGTCCCAATCGTCGCCAGTATACACCTCTTGGACCCCGTTTGGTTCGAGACCCGTGCCGCGCTACCATCCGGACGGAGAGACGGAGGCCGTGCGCATCAGCCCCGATCATCCGCTCCGCCGGCTTTTCACGGACCTGGTTTCCAAGGAACTGCCAACGGACCGTGAGGTCGCGGCCTACGTCGCGAACCTGTTAATTGACTTTACGCACGTAGACCATCTCTACCGGATTCGCAACTCCCGTGGGAAGCGCCTGGAGGAAGTGGGAGAGATGTTAGTGGAGTCGAACCCGTTGCTCGATGCGGCGTCGTTTGAGCGCGAGCGGGAAGTGCGGAAACATATTGGCGACTACACGCTCTTCCTTACAGGAATGTTTCCCGAGCACGTGGCGGCGCTGCCGGGTTTGCGGTTGGACAGCATGATCGATTACGTCAAGGCGGGCAAGGAATCGTACCGGATCGTCGGAGCATTCGACCAGCTCGAATACGCGCGCGTGGCTCCGCTGTTCCGGCGCTTGGCCGCGCACTTTGAGTATTGTGTCTACGGGTTGAATCGCGTGAAGAGCGATCTGGAGGCGCTGCGCGAAGAGCAATATCTCATGTGGCGGCGAAATTTACGCGCGTGAAAAACAAGCATGTGTGCGATCGAGTGAGAGCCTTCTTGGGCGAATGCTCGCTCAGCGTTGCTGTTCTGACTCAGCTTTTCTCTCCGGGTCGACCTCGGATCATTTTCAAGCCCATTACATCGACTTGGGCCGAAGGCTCGCTTGACAGCCGGGGCCATGGGTCCGTGCGTATGCATCGCTTGACACGCGGTAGGTCCGCTAAGAGCCGATTAGGCGCGCGGGACGGATTGCAAATTTGCCGCGCTTACCTGTACGAATCCGGCCTATCTCGACGGCGTGCGACCAGGGATGGTTTGGCCTGGCGGGGTTCTTCATCAACCGTGCGATGTGATCTTTTTGTCCCCTGCTCAAGTGCAACCGCTACGACTCCGGAAAACACCTCGGCATACTCCGGAAAGCGGTTCTTAAAATAGGCAAGCAGCGCCCTGTTCCAGTCGTCCACCTGATCGTCGGATTGCCAATGCCCGACTTCGTGTGAAATCACGACGTGGATTTTTCCGCCATCCGCAGCAAGTGCAACGTTGAGAACCTTCCAGGTCGTTTGATTGGCTCGCCACAAGAAAGGCGGCAGACCTGCTATTGCATCAGGTTTTACGAAACTCGCCGCTTCTTGTAGGATCTTCGATTGGATTCCTAGCCGAAGATAAGGACCTCGGTCCACTAAGTCTTCCGCCGCGGCAAATAACAGCGCGCTGTTTAGTTGATGGCCGCGAAACTTTTCTGCGCGGGCAAGATCCCAAAGATCGACAGGACCCTTGTCGCCCAATGTCGCAATGGAAAACGAAAAGCCGTGCACCTTCCACTTGTTCTGCTGCCGCGCTAACCAAATAGTTAGAGCCAGTTTATGATTGGTTGAGTCGGCCGAAGCCACAACGTATGCCTGTTCAGAGTCGCGCGTGATTGCGACCGACACCCACGCATCGGGCATTTCGGGATTATTACCGCAGACAAGGCGCTCCGGAACGTCGTCTCTTTCCACAGTTGTACTCGTCCTGTTGGACGACACTGTGTTTGCTCCGGCGTCGATAACGTACAAGTGTTGAACCTTCACGTTTTGAGGTTGCAGTTCCTGAAGCAAACTTGCTGTCGTAGCAAGCTGCTCTCGCGTTAGAGCTTTTCGAGAATCCGGAGACATTAAGTCGAATGCCAAAGCCGGGTCATTTCCGAAAAGTAGCTCGACATACTTCAACGCAGCCTCGTCAATCCGGCCTTCCCGGTCTCCAGCTTCATCTACCGTGCATTTTATTTCGGAGGTCTTGTCAGGACCTGGGTTCAATGGTGGCTGAGGAAATCCATAGGTAAGCTCCAGGTCCGTAACCGGCGTTTTCAACGACTGCCTCGCAATGTACCACTGCAAACCATCGCGAACAAAGCTGTCATGGTACGTGTGAGGAACCAGCTCCGATGGACCGTGAGGCTCGTGTTGGACATACCAAAACAGCTCCCCGTATCCCTCCTGCCTCAGTTCATTCGCGATTTCACCAAGCCGAACTCTCGCGACGACCTGATTGCCTCGAACAATGCTCTTCAGTTCGCATTCGGTGTCCACTGTCCAATCCTGACGCGTGTGATAATCGCTGAAAACACGTGGATGGCAACCGATCGCCCGCTCGATGGACGCAAGATAGTCTTCCTTCGTAGGTCCACTCGCCTCGTCATGATCAAGAAGAGTAAGCCGAATGCAGATGAGACCCTCACGACGAGGGTTAACCATTATCCAAGCGTCTTTCTCTGGAATCATACTGATCTTCCTTTTTCCTCCGAGGTCCAGATTCCAAGGGTACTTACGCCACGGCCCATTTGGATTCATGACAACGCGTTCGTAGGCCCACTCGCCCCGGTAGCGTGACTGAATATCGGCGGGAACAGACCAGTCGTCCCGCCCCTTAAGATACGCGCCGCCCATTTCTTGCCAAGATGAGAACGTCTGTTGCAATACTTGCGCAGCGGGCATAATAATCTTCCAAGTCTCGTCTTCTCGCAGATATCCCACCACAAAGCCGCATCGTGCGAGGTGGATCGCTAGGGGGTAACTCCATCCGATTCTCGCGGCGTCTTCACTATCGGCTAATCTCTCCTTGATCTCCCGAAGAAGATCTTCTCGGGAGTTGATTCGCCAGAGTTGAACGAGATACTGTCCGTCTTTTGCGGCTAGAGTCGCGGGATTTTCCGCACCAGCTAGGAACTCGAATCGATCATGGTTCATTTGGGTAATGATCGCGATGGTCCCAAGCGCCCATTCTCTTTGCGCCGTAGTCCATGATGCCGGGTTCTGCGCCATGTATGGCCGAACCATCAATAGACCTATAAAGAGCATGCGCAGCTTCAGCATAGAGAAAAGATCGGCATGCTATCGAAAGGCCAATAGTATTCCGCAAAGCAGATTCGGACATCTGCCCTAATTCTTTCCACCTCAATGAACCCCAAATGGGCTAGATATTCAGGCAAACCTCGTAGTCTAATGGGTTTAATGATGACCTTGTGCCCTAAGGTGTCCGAAAAGGATATTTCCGTTTGAGTGCGCGGATGTGACGGTCCGCGATGCGTCACATGGTCGCAAAACGCCCTATGGTTCCCTCTGCGGGCCCGAACGACCTTATTAGTTCACATCATTAGTTCACATCGGCGGAATGCCGGCTATCGTCAAGGGTCGCTCGGCGCGTTACGATACGGCGCGGGGCTGTCGGCGATTGCTATGGTGATTCCGCCCTGAGTCGGCGGCGGGCGACTTCCTCCTCATAGACTTTGTTCACCCGCTCAATGCGATCGAACAGGCCGCAGAAGACGATTTCAGGATTCGTCGCGAGAAGCTCACTATCCGATAAGGCCTCAAGCTGCGTTTTCCACAT
>Ga0207137_1244_pt1 | contig 10204 bp, 6 predicted proteins | sample Alteio_BWMinHeat_9_FD_153572 | JGI IMG/M metagenome (GOLD analysis project Ga0207137, IMG submission 153572) | Enriched cells from forest soil in Barre Woods Harvard Forest LTER site, Petersham, Massachusetts, United States -... | ecosystem: Environmental > Terrestrial > Soil > Temperate forest >...
ATCCGGTAATTGTGGGTCCTGATGGGGCAGCACTGCACTTGATCCGGGACGATAAGGCGATCGCTTTCGCTGCCAATATAGCGCGAACATGAAAACTACCGCTGCGATCTTGTGTCATCCCCGGCGCGGAGTCTTAACGGGAGGTGAAATTTACCTTCTTTCCGGATACAGCTACTTGGAAAGTCTTCGCAACAGAGCCATCCCTTCAGAATCGCTCAGAATGCTTTTGACATTCAGCAGAGCAATCAGGTCAGCCAGGATCTTCCGTATCTCTTGATCGGCGCCGTTCGCGGCCTCGGGCTGCGGACCCAGGTTCGGCGAATCCAGCCCAGCCACTTTCTCACCCGCCAACTCGGCCAGCCACGATCCAAGCACACGGAGTTGTTCAGGCGCGGCTGTCGTAAACAAGAGGCCCATACCCATCCCAGCCTTTGAATAAACAACTTTCGCCTGCGTCTTGAAGGAATGGCCGTCTTTTGTAATCGTGAGCATGACGACGGCGTCCTTCGTGAATGGGCTGATCGTATCCACGTAGCAACCATTCCTGCTGATATCGGAAAGCCGGCCGAGTATTCGGGTATCTGCCTGGATATCGGTTGCTTCGACGGCGGGCGAAAAAGGAAAACGGGGACAACTGCGCTTTTCGACGGCTCCAGCGGGAGCAGGAGGTGGCGGACGATATACTGTTTTGTTAAGCAGTTCCATTATCCGACTTCTAACCCGCGCCTAGATACAAGGGCTTCGGCGGCGAGCCTATGAATACACTCACGCCAGCGCACTGTTTAGACGAGCCGATCGGAAGCCGCATACTCATTGATGAACGACGACGGCCGATTCGGGAATTCCAGCCTTAAGCATGACGCTGAATTCGTGGGGAAGCACCGGCCGACTGAAATAGTATCCTTGCGCTTCCTCACATTGGTGAGACCGAAGAAATTTCAGCTCTTCCCGCGTTTCGACACCCTCGGCAACGACCCGCAGCTTCATGCTGCGGCCCATGCTGATGACCGCGGTCACGATGGTCGTATCGTCCGGAGCAGAAGTGATTTGCCGGACAAACGATTGGTCGATTTTCAGCGCATCAATCGGGAACTTTCTCAGGTAGCTCAAGCTGGAGTAGCCTGTGCCGAAGTCATCAACCGCAATCTGCACCCCTTTTGCTCTCAAAGTTTTGAGCACGGACGTGGCGGACTCGGCGCGCTTCATCAAAACACTTTCCGTAAGTTCGAGCTCGAGTGATTTCGGATCGAGGCCAGTTTCGCCGAGAGTTGTGAACACCTTCTCTAGAAAATTGTCGTCACGGAACTCCATCGAGGAGATGTTCACCGCGATGGTGCTCAGGGGCAGACCCGCATCCAGCCAAGTACGGGCCTGCTTGCATGCTTCGCGAAGCACCCACTGGCCGATCGGCAGGATGAGGCCGCAATCTTCCGCGACGGGGATGAAATTCGCCGGAGAGACAGGGCCACGAGTCGGATGGGTCCAGCGAATCAGGGCTTCCGCACCGGTTATCTCTCCAGTGGCGAGCTTGACCTTAGGCTGGTAATGCAATGAGAACTCTTTTCGCTCAAGGGCGCGGCGCAGACTCTCCTCGATGGATTGCCGCTCCACGGCGCGGACGTTCATGGCCGGCTTAAAAAATTGATAGCTCTGACGTCCATTTTCCTTGGCCTGATACATCGCCGTGTCCGCGTTTTTGACGAGCGTCTCGGCATCCATCCCGTCGTCGGGGGAAACACTCACGCCAATACTGGCGGTCAGGTGGAGCTCGTGCTGGTCGATGGTATGAGCCTGTGCCACCGCGTCCAGGATTCTCAACGCCGAGATGGCAGCATCTTCCTGCTGTGCCATTTCGGAAAGCAGCACCACAAACTCATCGCCTCCCTGCCGGCTTACGGTATCCGAGCTGCGCACGCAACTCACGAGGCGTTTTGCGATGGATTGAAGAAGTTTGTCGCCGATGGGGTGTCCGAGGGAATCGTTAATGTGCTTGAAGCCGTCCAAATCCAGAAAGAGCACCGCGACCTTTTTGGAGTGGCGAGCAGACAAAGCGATGGCCTGGTCCACACGGTCGTTCAGGAGCATGCGATTGGGCAAGCCGGTTAGAAAGTCATGCTGGGCGGAATGGGTCATCTCTTCGGCCATGGCGCGAGCAGCGCTCACGTCGCGAAAAACGATGACAGCCCCGGTCGCTTTTCCTTCACGATCATGGATGGGGGCAACAGAGTCTTCGATCGGCGTTTCAAATTCATCGCGCCGGATGAGAATACAATTCGCCGGCAGGTGCACAGTTTTGTTTTGCATGACGGCCGTGTCCATCGGATTCGGAGCGGTTTCGCGGGTCAGAGCATCCAGAATCCGAAACACTTCGGCCATCGGCCGGCCCAATGCTTCTTCCGACGGCCAACCGGTCATTTTTTCCGCGACGAGATTCAGGAAAGTAATATTTCCAGCGATGTCGGTGCAAACAACAGCGTCGCCGATGCAGTTCAGGGTCACTTGGGCACGTTCCTTAACGGCGAACAGCGTTTCTTCCATGGCCTTGCGTTCGATGGCGTAGCGCAAGGCACGCAGCAGCCCACGCGTCTCGATTTGGCCTTTAATGAGATAGTCCTGCGCTCCTTCTTGCAGCGCCTGAGCTGCGAGCGATTCGTCGTCTAGACCAGTCAACACCACGAGAGGGACGCGAGGGGCCACTGCACGGGTTCGCCGGACGGCCTCTAGTCCGTGCGCGTCGGGCAACCCCAGATCCAGCAAGACCATGTCAAATGATGCCTGCCCAAGATGCTGTTCTGCATCGCTCATGCTCTCGACCAGCGTCATCTTTGTTTTATGCGCGCCTCCTTCATTGAGCATTTCCCGGAGCAAACGGGCGTCTCCGGGGTTGTCTTCGACCAAGAGGAGCGACCTAAGCGACTTCCTAATCATGCATTTTGCCTTGGTTGTGGCAACTTGACTTTGGTCAACCAGAAATCGTTGATGCTCTTCACCAGGGCCTCAAACGCATCTAACTGCACCGGTTTGCTGAGGTAGCAGTTGGCCTGGAGCTGATAGCTTTTCACAATGTCGACTTCCGCCTCGGAAGTGGTTAAAATTACAGTGGGGATGGTTTTCAGGTTGGCGTCTTCCTTGATGTGAGCCAGCACCTTGCGGCCGTCCATTTTGGGAAGGTTTAGGTCCAACAAGATGAGCTCCGGGCGAGGCGCTCGGGCGTGAAACCCCTCGCGCCTGAGGAATGCCATGGCTTCCACGCCGTCAGAAGCCACGTGTAAATGAATGGACTCATTGGCATCGCGGAAGGCTTCCTGCGTTAACCGGACATCTCCGGGACTATCTTCAACCAAAAGCACCTCTATGGGCATACCTTCTCCTCCGATGATTTTCTTCATCTCTTCTCACTTTCTGCCAAGGCAAGAACGAAACGTGGAACCGTGCCCAGGCTCTGACTCGACCGAAATGTTGCCGACATTCCCTCGGTGAAAAGTGCATCCGGAGAACTCCAGGGGCATCTTCGACAGAGGCACTGGATAGATTTATTGCTCACGTGGTCAACCCTTGCCGCGGCAGCGTGGCTCTTGTCAGCCAGAAATCATTGATGCTGCTCATCAATCTCTCGGGTGCGCTTAATTCAACAGGTTTGCTCAGGTAGCAGTTCGCCCGGAGCTGATAGCCTTGGGCAATGTCTGCCTCCGAATCTGAAGTGGTCAGGATTACAGTAGGGATCGTTCTCAAATTGGGGTCTTCCTTGATGTGCGCCAGTACCGCATGGCCATCCATTTTGGGCAGGTTTAGATCCAGCAAGATTAGATCTGGGCGAGGCGCATGGACGTAGGTGCCCCTGCGCGTCAAAAGAGCCAAGGCTTGAGTTCCGTCCGAAGCCACAACCACTTGGAGAGAATTATTGGTACCGTGCAAGACTTCCTGCGCAAGCCGCGTGTCGCCAGGACTGTCTTCAACCACCAGAACCGTTAGAGATTTGGCTTTTCCTCCGATGGGATTCATGATTTCTGTTCGCCTCCTGCCAGGGCAAACTGAAAGGTGGATCCATGTCCTGGCTCTGACTGAACCGAGATGCTGCCGCCATGCCGCTCGACAATTTTCTTGCAGATGGCCAATCCGATGCCGGTTCCGGCGAACTCTTCGCGTTTATGCAATCGCTGGAACATGCCAAAAATCTTTTCAAAGTACTGGGGGTCGATCCCCAGTCCGTTATCCTTCACCGAAAACACCCATTTATTTGCGCCATTCCTGGCCGCGGAGATGTGTACCTTGGGAATGCCGGAGCTTTGATATTTGATGGCATTGCCGACGAGGTTTTGAAATAACTGAACCAGTTGCATGTCATCCGCCAGAACCGCTGGCAGGGGATCGTGGGTTACCAGAGCGCCGCTGTCTTCGATGGCGCTGCGCAAATTGATTAGCGCCTGTTGCAAGGCCCCTTCGCTGGAGACATCCAGCAGGTCTTGTCCTTTTGTTCCCACGCGCGAATAGGTCAGCAAATCCTGAATGAGCCGTTGCATGCGGCTGGCGCCGTCAACGGCAAAAGCAATGAACTCATCGGCGTCGGCGTCCAGCTTTCCTTTGTAGCGTCTAGAGAGAAGCTGGGTGTAACTGGCCACCATGCGCAGCGGCTCCTGCAAATCGTGAGAGGCAATGTAGGCAAATTGCCCCAATTCCTCATTCGAACGGTTTAATTCCCCTACCTTATCCAAAAGATTCGCTTCGGCTTTTTTGCGCGTGGTGATGTCACGGATCGCCGCCGTCACCAGGATGCCCTCGGCGCTTTCCAGCGGGCTGAGCATCAGCTCGATCGGAAAATTGCTACCGTTCTTACGGCGCGCAATGAGTTCAATCCCCGTGCCGATCTGCTGGGCCAGCGCGTCTTCCGCAGATCGCAGGGCGTCCGCCACGAGGCGCTCCGCGAAGCCTTCGGGAATGATGTTCTTCACTTTCTGCCCGACGAGTTCGTCGCGGCTGTAGCCAAATTGTTTCTCGGCCTGCACATTCAACAGGACGATTTCCCCGCCGGGATTCACTACCACCATGGCATCCGGGGCGGCTTCCAGCAGCCCGCGGTAACGGCCCTCCATCCGCGCCAAGTGCTTCTCTGCTTCCTTGCGCACACTGATGTCCCGAATCGCCGCCGTTACCAGGATGCCCTCGGCGCTTTCCAGCGGGCTCAGCATGAGCTCGATCGGAAACTGTGTCCCGTTCTTGCGCCGTCCAATCAGCTCAATCCCTGTTCCAATCTGCTGCGCCAGCGCTTCCGCCGCAGTGCGCGTGCCGTCCGAGATCAGCCGTTCTGCAAAACCCTGCGGAATAAGATTCTTCACCTGCTGCCCGAGGAGTTCATCGCGGCTGTATCCAAACTCCTTCTCCGCTCGAACATTCAGAAGTACGATCTCTCCGGCCTGATTCACAACGACCATGGCGTCCGGGGCGGCTTCCAGGAGCCCGCGGTAACGGCCTTCCATTTGCGCGAGATGTTTTTCGGCAGCTTTGCGCACGCTGATGTCGCGAATCGCCGCTGTTACCAGGATGCCCTCGGCGCTTTCCAGCGGGCTAAGCATGATCTCGATTGGAAATTCGGTGCCGTTTTTCCGTCGTGCAATGAGCTCGATTCCCGTGCCGATCTGCTGCGCCAGAGCTTCCGCGGCCGTTCGAGTACCGTCCGCGGTTAACCGTTCCGCAAATCCTTTGGGGATGATGTTCTTGACCTTTACTCCAAGGAGTTCATCCCGGCTATATCCGAACTGTTTTTCCGTCTGAACGTTTAGCAGCACGATCTCCCCGCCCTGGTTTACCACTACCATCGCATCCGGTGCCGCCTCCAACAGCCCCCGGTACTTTGCTCCGGAATCCTTGCTCTCGGAGTTGTCGCGCTGAATGCTCAACCCGGCAACGCTGGTGATCAACAAACCGAGGATGGTGCCCAGGATTAGGACGGTTTTGGTTTGGGTAAGGCGCCGCTTTGCGTCTGCCTCGCGCAGCTTTAACAGTCGCAACTCTTCGTCCTGCATCTGGCCCATCAGCCCTTGAAAATCATCCATGATCTGTTTGCCGGATCCCTCTTGGATCGCGGCTGCAGCGGCCTGCAAACCATTTGTGTGGCGCAAGCTCAGGACCGTTTCCGCAAACTTGAATTTCCGCATAACAAGCGTTGCGAGAGCATCCAGCCTTTCCTGTTGCCCGGCGTTATCCGCCGTCAAGCTACGCAGGATGGACTGGTCCTTCCTCGTCTTTGCAGCGCTGGCGCGGTAAACCTCGAGAAAGGATTGGTCGCCGGTCAACAGATACCCCCGGGCGTTCGATTCCGCTGTTTGCATTGCTGCCAGCAGGTCCTGGAGTTTCTCGAGAACCTGCTCCGTGTGGCGCACCCACTGGTCACTTTCGCTAGACTCGACCATGCTGCGATAGCAGATCGCGCCCACGACGAGCAAGGCCAAAACGGCGGACCCAAACGCGAGTTGCAGCTTGCGCCTCACTACGGACTTCGTCGTCATCACACACCTAACTGGAAAGGGGTTCTATTCCGGACACGGTCCGAGGGCTGAAAGAGGGCAGCCTGTAGCCGTGTGCCGATTTTATTCGAAGGGAATTTAAGTTTATACCGGCCTTCCGCCCGGTCAAGAAGGGGTTTGCCGCGAGGTGTCCAACGGGCTACGGGCTTATCCTACGGCCATTACCGACGCAGGATAGAGAAATGGAACGATGCACTCCTGATGATCCGGGCGTACGCCGCTTGCGTTCCGCTCCTCGAATTCGAGTCGGCTTGCGTCCGGAATGAACTGGCCGTAGAACGTTGCTTTTCCAGGTATCATATCTCGCGCGTTTGAAAACAGGTCAGTCTGTGCAATCGGCAATTGTGCCCGCCCCTCGAAATTTTGTTATCCGGAATATTGTTAAGACTTTGTCTTGGGTTCCGCTCGGAATAGTTGCCGTTCTTGCGCTGTGATTTCCTCGGCCTTTCGAGGCAAGGCGCTCGGATCAGTTTCGGCCTCCTTCGCAAAAGACCCTTCGATCGCCGCGAACAACTGGTGCGTTCTAATGGGCTTCGAAACATACCCGTCCATGCCTGCCGTGAGACAGCGTTCCTTGTCCCCCACGAGTGAATGGGCCGTCATAGCAATTATGGGGATGTGACCGCCTTTGAACTTTTCTCTAACTCGAATCTCGGCGGTGGCCTCGAGACCGTCCATTTCGGGCATTTGAATGTCCATCAAGATGACATCGAAAGACTCCTTTTCGAATAAGGCCACTGCATCCCGGCCGTTTGCGGCGACGGTCACGGTGTAGCCACGCTTCTCCAACAGCCGGACCGCGAGCATTTGATTCACGGCGTTGTCTTCCGCCAAGAGCACCCGCAATCTCTTTTTGATTTCTCGCAACGTATGGCGGGTGACCAAGGGGACGCTTCTTTTCTTAGTTGCTTCATTCAATACGCTGCAAATCGCGTCCAACAGCTCCCCCTGCCGAATAGGTTTTACCAGGTAAGCGGAAATCCCGAGCTGTCGGCACCTCGCCGCGTCGCCCAAGTGCCCCGCCGACGTCAGCATCATGATCGTGGCTCCGACCAAGTCCGGGTCTTTCTGGATCTCCTGAGCCAGCGCAAACCCGTCCATCCCTGGCATTTGCCCATCGATGACCACAAGAGGAAACCGATGCCCGAAACTCTTCGCCATCTCAAGGACTTTGAGCGCTGACTGGCCACACTCGACCGCTGTCGGCTTCATTCCCCAACGGCTCAGCATCGCGTACAAGACTCGTCGCGTTGTCGTGTTGTCATCCACTATTAGCGCATGAAGATCGCGCAGCTGCTCCGGCTGAAGAAAAGCAGGGCGCGCGCAAGTCGTGCCCTGCGTTGCCAACTGCACCGTGAAGTGGAACGTGCTGCCTTGCCCGGTTTGGCTTTCCACCCAACAATTCCCGCCCATCATCTTCACAAGCCGCGTACAGATCGCCAGGCCCAATCCGGTGCCACCGTACTTGCGTGCCATCGAACCATCCGCTTGGGAGAAGGCTTCAAAAATCGTCTTCTGCTTCTCAACGGGTATACCCACTCCCGTATCTTTCACGCTAAAGTGAAGTGAAGTGCTGTTCGACGTTTGAGATTCCTCTTCAATGCCCACAAAGATCTCCCCGGAATCCGTGAACTTGATCGCGTTTCCAATCAGGTTGACTAGAATCTGACGAATCCGCCCGGGATCACCCAGCAGCGCTTCCGGCACATCCGGTTGGACCTCGTAGATGAGTTCGAGCCCTTTCTGGTGCGCTCGATAACTAACAGCCTTCATTGTTTCACCGAGACTCTCGCGCAGATCGAACGGGATGGATTCAAGATCCAGTTTCCCGGCTTCAATTTTGGAAAAGTCTAAAATATCGTTGATGATGGAAAGCAGCGACTCGGCGGAAAGCCGCACCAGCCCGAGATGCTCGCGCTGTTCAGGCGTAAGTCCCGTGTCCAGCACCAATTCCGTCATCCCGAGAATTCCGTTCATCGGCGTCCGAATTTCGTGACTCATCGTCGCCAGGAATGTGCTTTTTGCTTCGTTGGCCGCTTCCGCCGTGAGTTTTGCCCTTTTCAGTTCCGCTTCGGTGTGTTCCCGCTGGAGGATCTCGCCTCGCAATTCCGCGGTACGCTGGTCCACTAAAACGGAGAGTTGCGACTTCTGCTCGTTGATGCGGTGAACACGCGAGCGATACATGCCCCACCCGCAAATACCGGCGGCTAGGGCGCAGAGCACGTAGAAGAGGTGGGTTTGGTAGAAATGCGGCTGCAGAGACAAAGCCAAAGCCGTTTCATGGGGATCGCAAACTCCGTCTCTGTTGCAGGCGATGACCCGGAAGGTGTAGTCGCCCGGTGGAATGTTCGTGTAGTAGGCCACCGCGCGCGTTCCGGCATCCACCCAGCCTGCATCGAAACCCGACAGTTGATACCGGAACTGCACCTTTTTTGACTCATCGAAACTAAGGCCTGCAAAATGAATTTCCAAGTCGCCCTTTCCAGGCGGCACCCTGAGTCCATTCTGCGGAACGATGGAGCGCCCGTTGGCCACCAGGGTTTCGATGACCGCCGGCGGCGGCAAAGGATTCACCAGCAAATGCGCTGGGTCAACCCGTGCAAGACCCTTGATGGTGGCAAAATACAGGTTTCCATCTTGGCCCTTCCAGGCCGAAGGCCGTCCTCCGCTGGTGCAGATACTGGTCTTCATCCCGTTTGCGACACCATATTCATGCGCGTGCACTCTGGTTATCTTCCCGTCCGCAAAACCGTCCAGCTCCTCCTTGCTGATTCGAGAGATACCGCGGTTGCTCGGTAGCCACAGATCTCCTTCATCGCTTTCTATAATTTCGGGAATCACATCGTCGGTGAGTCCGTCCTTTGTCGTATATTGACTGAACCTTTCGTTCTTCAACCGAAACAAACCGTCACCCTCGGTTCCGATCCACAGCGTGCCTTTCGAATCTTCGTAGACTGCCGAAACCGCTTCGTCGGTAAAGCCATTACGGGCGTTGTAGGTGAGGAATTTGGAAGCGCTCAATCTTGTCAACCCGTGAGATGTGCCGATCCACAGGAACCCATCGGGTGTCGCCACAACATCCAAGATTACGTTGCTGGAAAGACCGTCTCGCGTCGTATATGTCCGCTCGGCGCTTCCGTCCATTTCCACGAGGCCGTCGATCGTGCCAATCCATAGATGATTCTTCACATCTTCCGCAAAGCCCATGATTACGTTTGAGGGCCAACCACTCTTGGTGCCAAACAATGTGAACTTTCCGTCCTTCATACGGCTCGCGCCACCTCCATCCGTCCCAATCCACAGAGCTTTTTCATGGTCCAAATAGAGTGACCGGACAACATTGTTTTTCAAACCGCTTCTTGCTATGAAATTCGAAAACTTCCCGTCTCTCCAGTGGCTAAGTCCTCCGTTCGTGCCTGTCCACAAACCGCTGGCTCCGTCGCCAATAACAGTCCGCACATAATCGTCGCTTAGCCCAGACTCACGCCCATAAGTGTTGAAGCTGACCTTTCTGAGTTGATCGAGGCCACCGCCGTCAGTGCCGATCCAGATGCTACCCTCCGCGTCCTCAGCGATTGACAACACGACGTTATTCGTCAAACCCATTTCTGAATTGAAAATCCTAATCGCGCCATTCTTCAGGCAGTTCAGCCCGCCGCCATCCGTGCCGATCCACAAGTTCC
>Ga0207137_1245_pt1 | contig 10165 bp, 8 predicted proteins | sample Alteio_BWMinHeat_9_FD_153572 | JGI IMG/M metagenome (GOLD analysis project Ga0207137, IMG submission 153572) | Enriched cells from forest soil in Barre Woods Harvard Forest LTER site, Petersham, Massachusetts, United States -... | ecosystem: Environmental > Terrestrial > Soil > Temperate forest >...
CGGAATTCTCTGTTTACTAACAAAACGCAATCAGGAGTCTAGATTCATCTAGGACTCCTGATTGCGTTTTTCGCTTTATTTTATCCATTAAATGAATTTTGATAGAGGTACCGATGATGATTGAAGAAACAATCTCCTCTTCTCCCTCTCTAAAAATTTCACATCGTCGAGTAACTAATGTAATTTTGCGCGGAATTGGAATGGTTTATCTTTTTGCGTTCATTCCGTTAATGCTTCAAATTCCAGGCCTGTTTGGAAGGAACGGCCTAGCGCCAGCAGATCGCTTTTTAGATACTTATAGTAAGTTTGGGATACTTAAGTTTCTGATCAATCCCACAATCGTTTGGATAAGCACAAATGATTTGTTTCTTCAGGGTACTTGCGCATTAGGAATTGTTCTTTCGATTCTACTACTATTAGGCTTTCACCGAACTTGGATAGCACTAGGTACGTGGATTATTTTTACTTCTCTCGCTGCGGCGAACCTCACTTTCTTTCGATATATATGGGACAACTTCCTAATGGAGATGGGCTTTTGTGCTGTGTTGCTTACCTTCCTAAGAAGTAGTTCCACGGCTACTCTCTGGTTAATTCGTTTTTTAATGTTTCGACTTTTTTTTATGATGGGCTATGTGAAGTTCTTTAGTAATGATCCAAAATGGAAGGATCTACTTTTTATAAAATACTATTTGTCCAATCAACCGATGCCTACATTCATTTCTTGGCTATTGTACCAGTTGCCGGACCTTTGGCATAAGGTTATGGGTATTTGTACCCTTGTTATTGAGTTTGGGTGCCCAGTTTTCTTTTTCACACCAACGCGTTTTCGTACACTTCGGGTTTCAATATTTTGGATTTATACATGCTTTTTGAGTATTCTTCTCCTCTCTGGAAATTATGGGTATTTTCAAGTATTGGGAATTGTAGGATGCATTTCCATTCTAGAGGATTCGGATCTCAAAAGGATACCTCTACTCGATTCAATACCTATAAAAGCGCAGCTCTACAAAGTTCCTCACAACTTGAATCTTCGAGCCCGAATCGGAAGAGCAATGGCTGTATTTCTCACTCTCACCGGTGCGATGTGGGTAGTTCACATGGTAGAACGCTCTCCTGAAATTAGTTTTTGCGATACAACCTGGATTTTTCGATCATCACCGACTTTAATACCGAAACCCTTAATTCAAGTACTATTATGGAGCAATTTATGGAAAGTGAGCTTTCCTTATGATCTTTTTAGTCACATTCCAGAGACCAGATACGACTTCAATGTCCAAGGTTCCATGGATGGAAGAGACTGGGTTGACTATGGTTTTTTTTACAAATCAAGCCATCCTGACGAAATAGCTTACAATGTAGCTCCATTTCAATGGCGACTCGATCACCACTTTTTCTATAAAGCCCTGGTTGAAGGTTTTCAAACAAGATTGGTTCAACCTAAATCTCCCAGCATTGGCTTCTTCTATCTCAACCTGGGATTGAGCAATCTCCTTCAATCCCTGGTTTCCGGTAACCCTCAGGTCGCAGCACTTTTTCGAGTGAATCCATTCAAGAACAACCCCCCTAAATATGCGCGATTGTTACTTTATGAAGAGGTTTTTGCGAATTATAACGAATGGCGAAAAAGCGGCAATTTCTGGAAAAGAACTTTTATCAAATCGATCCAATAGTACTTACTCAGACTCAGAGAAAAGATAGTCGTTATCCTCCGTGAAAGAATGAAGACCTTCGACAATACTCGGGTCCACTTCTTCTTCCTCGTTTTTACTTGTCGGGACATGGGTACTCTGCTTAAGCTGTTCCAGGGAGTACTTCGTGAACGCCTCTTTGAGCATGCGATATTTAGGGTCTGCTTCAATCTTAAGTTTAAAAGCATGCCACTTGGGTCCATTCCGTTCTGCTTCCTTAGAGAAGTTCTCGCTAAATTCCTTGAAGTAAATTTGATCTGAACGAATCACTTTGTCTATCTCTTTATCCATGAAAACCCTGAAATATTCATAGATCTTCTCCTGAAGAGACATACCCGGCGTCAATTGGACTTTCATATAGGAATCTTCAGATTGACTATGATCAGAAAGTCCTGTGTAGCGCGCTTCAAAGCAAGAATAAGTGTGATCAAATGCGTTTGAAAAAAAATCAAGGATAGCTTCCTTGCCGGAACCTTCGGCTTTTTGGTATTCGCTTAGAAGCAGATTTGGGCCGCTCTTCAGCATCATTTGTGAGGCATCCTTTGAATTCTTCTGAGGATGGGACGCGATCCCGCTGTGATTTCCCACCTCAATACTGTCGGGATCGGCAATGGCTTGAAGATATTGATCCTGTCGCTTAAAACCTTCAATTTGCTTCCTGATATACTCGGATTTGGAAGACCCAGTACAAAACATCTTACTAATCAAAAATTGTCTTAGACTCCTTGCCTTGTTTGTCCGCTTGTTTATTTCCTCAGTCATTGCTTTCAGATTTTGAAGCATTCTTTCATAGACCATTTCGCGTTCTTTACCTAAGCGGGCAAATTCAACCTGCGCATTATTTGATTTAAACTCAAATCCAGCAATTTTGCCTAATGAGTTAATTAATTTTAACGTGATCTTCGAATCGGCAGACTTTGCTGGGATACAGTGAGATCGTCCTTGTACCACCAATGCTTCTTCCGTGATCAGCTGCTGGATCCTTTCGATTCGGGTGGACGCCCCGTGAATTTCTACTTCAATCGTCTGAAGTAGCTTCTCAATCTTTTCGTTCTCCTGTTTTGTCTGACCTTCGTGCTTTGCCAGTTTCAAGTGAACATACTGGTCACTGAGGTCTTGGACCCTGTATTCCAAATCCGCCAATTCTTTCTCATATTTGGGATTGGAAAAAGCACTATGAGATAAGATCAACAATAAAAGAAAAAGAGTGATCTGATTCAAAAGTATTTTACACATATTTTAAATTATAAATCAGTTCATGGAGCTGATCAAGATGCGATTTTTAAAGCTGATTTACCTAATACTATTGACACAGGCGGTAATTCTTGAAATCACAGGATCGTGAAATCAATACAATCTCGACCTCGCCAAAAGCCCACGTTTCATGGGCCTCGTTGGATTCCAGGTCTTTATTATAATCGCGGCTTTCTCTCACAACAGGACCGGAGTGGAGTTTTGGATTGGCTTTCTGGGGTTTATCCGATTTGGGAGATGCGCTACTCAAATCACAATCCTCCTCCCGAGGGGGAGTCCCAAAGGCAGCTCCTTCGTCCTGTTTATTGGTTGGGGAACTGGCAATTTGCCTGTCTCAATTATTATCATCCTCCCAAAGGGATTAAAAACAGGTGTGTTCAGGCTGAACCCTTTCCAGAGGTACTGAAGCAGCTGGTAAGTAAAATAGAGTCCATGACCCGAAAAATGTTTACTGGATCCGACCTGCCTCAAAAATGGCATTTGAATACGTGCTTAGTGAATTTTTACGGAAGTCGAATTGAAAATGGAAAAGAAGTCGATACTGCGCGGGTGGGAGAACACAAGGATTTTGAACCGGGGCCTGTTGCCTCAATTTCTCTCGGTGAGCGAGCACTCTTTCAGTTTGTTTCTAGTGATAGGCCAGGCGAACGGAATGCGGTGATCAATCAACAATGGCTCGACGATGGTTCTCTTCAGATCTTCGGTGGGCAGCGCTGGAAAAGTCGCTATTTTCACCGAGTGCAGCGGGTGGATCGCAGAGATCACCACTATTTCCCAATTCACGTTGAAAATTTTAGGACACGACGGTTGAATTTTACATTTCGTTATGTACCCGATGAAAACGTAGTTCCCTATCGATTGCTTTCCCGAGAGGCGAGGCAGGATGTTCAGGTTTATATGACTGAATTGGCGAAGAATTCTGGGTTTTTCGCGAGAGAACTAGGGCGGTTGTAGTTCGGCTGTTCGCGTCAGTCCGATTTAAGTCTTGCCAACGCCCGATTTTTAAATTTGAAATGAAAAATATTGAGATCATTATTGAAATTTTCAGCAGTTTTCTTTCTAAGTTTTAATGAATATGTGAAGAAGGTCCGGGGTTGGGAGGTGACTAACTGATTCCGGTACTGTCCCTGTCATTCAACAACAAACTCAGGGACCTCGTAGCGAACAATGGTACCTTGAAACTGACTTTTGAATTGTCCGACCCCATAATAGGGGTGGTCTTGATTCATGTCGCTTAAATAACCATTGAGGTCATAATACTTTACGCCCCGGCTCGCACATTGTCGGATGGTCTCCCAGTGTGCCGCTGTCGAAGTACTAATAGAGGAGCGCAATTCGGAGGCGCGAGTTTCACATCCAAAGAGATAGTGAGCGCGGTCTCCTCGGATACATACCAGCAGTTGAGCGAGAGATTGTAGGGAGGTCTGGTTTGTTTTTCGGGACGAGACCAGCCAAAAAGTAAGGGTGGAAGCCGATGAAGAGGAGAGATCTTCCGCGATCAGAGCTTCGAACCAGGCCAGTGATGGAACTGTGAACCCTCGGCTTTCTCCAAAGCTTTTCAGTGTCGGGACAAATTGTTTGAGTAATGCAGGGGTCAGTTTCTCCCATTTCACAGTGACTTCATTTCGGCGTGCTATTGAGAGCGTTCGTCTCATTCGAGAACTCAAGTCTTGAAATTGTTCTTGCTCAGACTGTTTAACAGGCACGAGCAGGGTTGCTGCTTCCGTGTGGGTAAAAACGTCAACGGGTAAAAATGGGAGGCGCTGGTTCAAGACTCCTTTTTCCCACCTGGGTTTGAGACTCAATGATCCAAAATTTCGATCAATTTTGGATACAGCCATTGCAAAAGTGGCCAACTGACGCGGGGCAGATTGAGGATTGTCCCAGTGAAGGAAGGGGCCATTGATACATTCGAAGCGAAGCCGTGTGGAGCCGTGAGTGTTGCTGAACACCATTCCTCCTACTTCTTCATCTGGACTGAAAACTAAGTAAGTTCTACCCGAGACTGCTTCTATAGCGCGAGCCCAGTTTAAGGTCTGCGAAAGGGGAAGTTTGAGTTCAACTCGTTCCCAAGCGGACCGTTCTTTTTCGGTTAAAGTTGAAACAGGTTTTACAACCCACACAGGTCAAGATTAGCATGGAGAGACCTCAATTCAACTGAGATCCATATTCGCTCGTACGATCTTAATGAGTGAGTCCAACTCAAAGGGTTTTTTAATGTACTGCGAAATTCCGATTCCCCGGACTTTTCTTGCCAAATCACTATTGGCTGAAAGTACCACCGTCGGAATTTGGGCAAGTTTTTCGTTTTTCATTTGTTCGGCTCGGAATTGAAAGCCGTCCATCACTGGCATCATGAGGTCTAGTAAAAGTAGGGCCGGTAAAGTTTTAGAAAGATTCAGATAGTCGAGCGCCTCTTTTCCATTACTCGACCCTCGGACGAGATAACCCTCCTCCCCGAGAATCTCTATGAGAGATTCCCGAATCTCTAGGTCATCTTCAATAATCAATATTTCTTTGCTGGCTTGGTTCATCATTTTGGTTGACCGTTAATAACGGTCATGTCTCCCCAGATTTCGTAGAGACTGCCATAAAAACCGATAGAGGTCCAGAAGAGGGAGTCTTTTTAGGCCCGCACCCTTATCTAAATCTTGTTTAGGGTTAGGGGGGTCTGTTTTGACCCATGGCCTTATGATGTGTCGTCCAGACCACATTGGCTAGTTTTGAGGAGAGTTATATAATGGGAGGATGTGGAGTCCGTGTAAAATCGTTCGAGTAGGTAGGCTTTCATTTGCCTTGCTTTCACTGGTGCTGGTCGGTTGTGGAGGCGGACAAGGCGGATTTACTCAAGTTACAATTGGAGGCTCAAATAGCTCCTCCGTTGCCGGTTTGTATTCGAACGATGCAGTTCGAATGAAATCGAGCACCACGCCGATCATGAATGGCGGCATTATGATTTACTTTCTCAGCACCAACGGAACAAGTGCATTTTCTGGAATTTATCTCGCGGATGAAACCGGGTCGACGACCGTGAGTTTGCCCAATGGCACTTATAGCGTTTATACTTTAGGTTACACTCAAGCAGGTCTGACAGGAGTTTTGAAATGTGGTCGCGGTAATAACGGAGATCCCGTGGCTCTATTGGGCACTGATATTACTATTGCAGTATCATTGAGTAATCAGGCATGTCTTCCCGCTTTCGCAACGACGGGACCTTTTATTCGCTCTGACTTCGCTTATAACTTGCAGCCTCTTCCTCTGAAGTTTTACAATTGCTTGTCTGTACCTACAAGTCTGACCGGATCGATTTTGCCTTCAACTTGTGTTCAGTCATCTCCAGGTAGGGCACAAAGTTTGCGTATCACTCTCCCTGTAGGAGACTATCTGATCGATCCGACGGTAGAGAGCCCTATGACCGCGTGTGTGTCGATGTCTTCCGGGTCTTCGGCTGGAACTTCGGTTGCGGGTACCCAGGTACTTCTCCCCATTCATGGGGACGCTGTGCCTTTTTTTCCTATGCCACTCAAAATTTCAGCCTTTGACGTCGCTAATTGTGGGCAGTCTACGACTACAAATATACTCCCGAATCTGGTTCCTCCTTATGGAGTTTATAGTTTCCACCCTTATATTGGGGATCAACTTTCGGGTAAGAATTTATTGAAATCTTTTAATGCATCCCAAATGAGTCTCAGAATTTTTCCAAATCCTTTAGGACCTGCAACTAGCGGAAGTCCAAATCCTGTAGCCCTGTTTTTGGGTGAGCTCGGCGGCGGAGGAAATTAAAGTGATGTTTAAATTACGGATAGCCACTTTCAGCCTTCTCTTGTTTGGATCTCTGGGGACTTCCGTGCTTGCATCGGATGTCATTGGCAGAGCAGTCCTTATTAAAGGAAGTGTTAATCAGGTGATGGGCAATGATATGCAGCCTCTGGCAGAGGGAGGCCCAGTTTTCGAGGGTGCACTCATTAAAACTGAGTCAGGGAGTACCGCTAAGCTGATGCTACAAGACCAGTCTACACTTGCTCTTGGGCCCGATTCTAGTATGCGGATGGACGAGGTGAGGAATCAGGCTGCTGCCAACGTCAGTATTTTGAATGGAACCGTCCGTTCGAAGGTGATGAAAGATCTGTTATCAAACGGCACCCCTAGTAATAAAGTGAAGTTCATTCTCAAAACGAAAACGGCGGTCATGGGCGTTCGTGGGACTGAGTTTGAGGTGATTTATAATTCAAGTAATCAGGTGACAACGCTAGTGACCTTCGAAGGTGCTGTTGCAATGATCAAAGTGGACACAAATGCACCTTCCTCTTTTGTACAATCTGCGAACTTGGTGCCTCTTTTGACAAGTGCACAAGCAGTTTTGGTGACTGAGGGAAGATTTTCTACTGTAAATGCAAGCCTTCCCAGTGTGACTCTGCCTGTAAAACTCTCGCCTGCACAGTTTGAGACATTGAAAAAAGCAGATCCAGCTGCAGCTGCACCGGGCACTGGGGACTCGTCTAAAAATAACACTCATTTTGGGTCGCCTATACCACCCGGGGTTGACCCAAAAGCATTTTCCAGCAACACTGGCGAATTAAGTAAGCAGTTGGAGTCCAAATACGGAAAAAATACGATCGCGGATGCAGCTAAGGTATCAGATGCGAAAAAATCCCACTCCATGGGAATCGCGAAACTGGCTGGTTTGAAGAATCCACCTCCGGAAGGGAGTTATGATTCGAAGACAAAAGCTTATGCTCCCCCTGCAGGAGGGTTTGTCGATCTTAAGACGGGACTGTATATTGCCCCACCACCGGGAAGTGCGTTTGATTCTATCACAGGTGTTTATGTTCCGTCTACCGCAGTCGGGAAAGTTGATGCCGAGACAGGGTCCTATATTGCTCCTGAAGGAAAAAAGGTGGACCCCAATCTAGGATTAGTCTCCACTACTCCTTCGCTTCAAAAGAGTGGGTCTGAGACGCAGAGTACAAAGACTTTCAGTCCGATTATTATCCCTGTTGTTGATATAAAAGGCAAGGGAGTCGAAGTTTCGTCAACGGTTGCAGGGAATGGCGGAATGCCAGTTCTACTGCCTACGGCCCCGGCTCCCCTTAAGGGTCAGGAAGGGAATGTGACTACTTCTGCGGGAGTCCCTCTCTTGGCAACCAATGTTGCCCCCGTGCAATTCGTTCCTCCGCCCCCTCTTCCTGTTGCTCCAATTTGGCCAATTAATAAGGATCCAAGTTGTCCGACATGCGTAAATCCCCCTGCTGTGCCTGTCACAACTATAGTGCCGACACACTCGACCTCGACAAATGTAAAATTGTCGATTACTGTTAATTAAAGGAAACTTATTTATATATCTCTTTCGATGGTTTGCCTCGATTTGGATGGTATTGCTATTAGTCTTTGCTCATCGTGCACTTGCTGATGGAGTAAGTTTCAAAAAAGACATGGTGGAGGTCTATTCCCTCTACAATAAAGGATCCTATTCTGAAGCAATTGAAGTTCTGTCTCGCGCTCGAGGAGATGCGCAGGAAGACCAAGCGATCCTTTTTTATTGGAAAGGGCTCTGCTACAATCGGCTCCAGTCTTTTGATAAGGCCATTGTTGCACTTCAAGCCGCAGAAAAACTGGGAAGTAATGCGCTCGATCTCAACTATGAATTGGGACAAGCTTTTTATGCCAGCCTACAAATGCGTCCCGCCCGTGAGGAATTTAAAAAATCCATAGACAAAAAATATAAGGAGGCAGCTTCTGCCTACTATATGGGCTATATCAGTGTGATTCTCAATGAATTTAATGCTGCGTTCAAAGCTTTTCGTTCTGTCCAAAGCTCTTCAGACGAGGCTGAAGAAGTCAAACAAGCCGCCCTTTTTCAAGTGGCCGAATTAGAATCTAGCATCGTCGATCTTGAACAGAATAAACTAGTTAAAAAGCAAAAATTGAAGGCTAAGGTAATTCCTGCCTACAAAAAAGTAATTGCATTCAAAGGTGGTACTTTGGTTGCACAAGAGGCTCAAAACAGACTGATACAATTGCAGCAGTGGATTGATTCGACTGAAATAATACGGTTTCGCAACGGTGTTCCGATATCCATTAAGCGCTGGTATGTCAAAGCCTCCCAAGATTTGAAATATGATACGAATGTAGTTACTGCTGCGAATCAGACTCTTTTAGGTGTCAGCAATACGGCGTCCTTTGTTTCTGCAACGGATGTCTTTGGTAAATATGAATTTATTTCAGATCGGCGTTGGGCATTCGGTCCGGAAGTTGACTTGAACTACAGTCTCAATGCGAATCGTACGGAGCCCTTCGTTTTTCAGAATGACACGCTATCCATACTTCCTGCATTTAGGACGAGATTGGAACATACCTTAGGTAAGACTGCCGCTGCATTTAACTTCGATTTAGAGTTCAATTTATTGCTCCGCGACTGGCAGCAAATTCATGCCTTATCATTTTATAGTAAATATATAAATTTTTCGATTGGAGAACGAGCCTCTATTTTTAGTGTCGGTAGTACGATTGTCTCTCTGAATGCAAAAATCTATTCTAATGAAGATACAACGCAAAATGCCGTTAATCCGGCAATTATGTTAACTCAGAATATCAGTTTTTCGAGAAATTACGCGCTCAGTTTTTCCTTTACCTATGACAATAATATCGCCGATACAGATTTTTGGAACAGAGCGGATTATAGATTAACGACGTCCCTCAATATGCCGGAATGGATTGAGAAGGTGAATGTTACATTAGTATTTGATTTTACTTTTGTTGATACAATGAACCAGCTCAGCACGAGAGGTTATGAAAAAACAATCTCTCCTTCTATAGGGCTTGTAAGAAATATCGGAACGAACTTTTATATCAATGCAAATTTCATGTATTTGAATAATATTTCACTTGATCAGCAGAATTACGCCTACTCAAAAAGCGTGATCGGTTTGGGGATTGGCTGCCGCCTTTGAGTGTGAAAGCTCCTTTATTCCAGGCCATATCTTTTTCGTTTTCTCCAGAGCGTGCTTAAGTTGATGCCTAAAGTGCTTGCGGCTTCCTCAAGCGTGTGAGCAGTGGTGAGTACGTGCCGAATGTGTTGCTTTTCTAATTCCTCTAGGTTTGTATCCGATTGAGTTGGAACTAATGATAGAATAGGAGCGTTTTGAATGGGTTGACTGTTTTCCTGGACCCGATCAGGTAGGTCTTCTAAGGTGACTTGGTCGGTGGTGCAAAGGATCGCAGCC
>Ga0207137_1196_pt2 | contig 10160 bp, 8 predicted proteins | sample Alteio_BWMinHeat_9_FD_153572 | JGI IMG/M metagenome (GOLD analysis project Ga0207137, IMG submission 153572) | Enriched cells from forest soil in Barre Woods Harvard Forest LTER site, Petersham, Massachusetts, United States -... | ecosystem: Environmental > Terrestrial > Soil > Temperate forest >...
GTGTCACGGTCAACCCATTGCGCAGAGCATCGTTCCAGGATCCGCCGGAGAAGCCGGTACGAGTACTCCTCGCGGAAGACAACGTTGTGAATCAGAAGGTCGCGCTCATACAATTGCAAAAGCTGGGTTACAAAGCGGACGCTGTGGCAAATGGTCTAGAGGTCTTGGAAGCTCTGCGACGGATTCCCTACGACATTGTGGTAATGGATTGCCAGATGCCGGAGATGGACGGATACGAAGCGACCAGACGGATACGCCAGCGCGAAAACGGGGAGCGCCGAACCGCTATCGTCGCGATGACGGCCGGCGCTATGGTGGAGGACCGCGAGCATTGCTTTGAAGCCGGCGTGGATGACTATATCAGCAAGCCGGTCAAGCTCGAAGAGTTGGCGCGGGTCCTCGCCAGGTGGTCTAATCCAAAAAATCGGCAATCTGCCAGCGTTGTTGGCAGGCGAGGGTGAACGACGGTCGAGCGCTCATGGGCAAGTCCGCGCAACCTACCTGCTCGCGTGCGCAGGCGCTCCTGCAGTTCTTCAAAACTGCCCGCTATCCACGCTAGGTATGCGGCCATCGCGGCGGCTAGTTGTCCATCTTGCCCAGTCCGGCGGGGGCAAAATCATCCACCACCAACAGCGCGTCCTTGGCTGCGAAAGCGATTTCCTCCAGCGCGTTCGCGGTTGAAGCGAAATTGGCTGGCAAATGACTGGCGCCCATTATTGGTCCGAAGTGTTGCTGGCACAGTGCGGCTAAAGCGGTCTTGAATGTGCCGGTGCGGCCGGTGAGAAACAGGCTGAAGTTCGCTCCTCCCAATGGGGCGCGGTACACCGCCGCCAATAGCGGGAACGTAATACGATCAGGTGCCACAGACAGAAACTCTAAACTGGCGCGGACTGCTTGGATGAGTTCGCAGCAATCGGCCGGCGGGCATGCCCGATATTTCTGTAGGGCTACGGGCAACAGCATCTGGAAGTCAGAGAGGGGTCCTTGGGCGCCGATGGCTCCTGCCGCGTGCAAGTACATCCAATGTTCGCCGTGCTTCCTCCAGCCCAAATGAGCGAAGATGCGTTCTTGTTGGATCGCGCCGGACAGCCACTGGATCGCGGCTCGCGCGTGCTGTTGTTGGCCCGGATAAATAATTGCCTGCGGCCCGAGTTGACGCAACACCCAGTTCATCCGGCCCGAACTCCGACGCCGGGACCAGGAAGGACACTTTCCGTCCCGCCAGTTCAGCGTCCACACGGAAATCGCGCCGCTGCTGGGTGTCATCGTCGTAAATGATATCTCGCACAATATTGGCGCTGAAGTTGGCCACTGCGGTGAATTTCACCCGGCCGTTCTCTGTTCCCGGCTGGAGAGTAGAAGACTTCCTACCGACCAGCCCAGATGAACTGCTCAACATCATTGGATTAGAATGTTTTTTAGCCGATGACAACTCGGGCGCCTCCCCCGCCCTTGGCGGCGTTTCAATTCAAGGACGCATAGAAAAAATGGCCAATACATCTGAACAGGACGGGGTTCAAGGCACCCCATCCGCTAGAGAGGATCGTCCAGAGTCAAAGACAACGCCAATTCAGCCCTCTTGGGACGATCTGCAAGCGGAGTTTCTGCAATACGCGGCTGAGTACGCCGAGTTATCTGCTGTGTGGACATGGACGTACCCCGAGGCTACGGTTCTAGCAGCCATCGCCTTCGCGGTCGCACAGGGCCCCGACGTCGGTCCATGGGATTTTTTGAGACGAGCTTATCGGGATCCTGACCTATCCTCTCGGCCGCCAGCCCCCAAAGGCCAGTGGAACCTTGAGGGCGGATCGCCGGTGGCTCGGGATCTTTTTCGCGTGATCGCGGGGCGAGCGGCTGGCAGATCGCCCAATCCCTCAAATGCAGAGCCATGGCGGCTTTGGCTGAATCGCTTACGAGAAAAGGGATACGCGCCCGAAATGCCTGCTCGAGCCATGTCAGGTCAAATAGTCGGCCCCTATCCTGATGGGTTTGAAGACCGACGGATCGAAAATATCTTCAAAGTTTCGGCGGAGTTCTGTCGTGTGCGCTCGCTCGCCGACCGCTATGCGTCGCCTTCACAACAACCTATGCGTCCTGAAATTTGTTTTGAAAGTTGGGGCGAGATCCCAAGTGATGATCCAAGTGCAACGGCGATCGCCCGCGATGCCGAAGGCCAGATGGTATTCCTGCAGAGGGGCTTTCAGTTGGTCAACGATGGCGGTACTGCCCATGAGATAACAGTCGAGCCGTTTGAGATTGAACCTTCCGTACAAGCTCGTAGCAAGACGGTGGCACGAATTCCGAAAGATGGCATGGGTTTTGCATTAATTTGGCTCGATGGTTTTCTCCCTTGGGCTTTCGACTATGGCAAATGGGATCTAATCGGCGCGATGGCCTCAGCATGGAACGCGAAATACGGCAACTCGATGTATAGCCCGGATTACGGCATTACCGTGAGCGTGCGGTACCGAGATTCGGAGGGACGCTGGTATCGTAGCAGCGCAGCGATGACATACATTGCAAGCCAAAAGCGGCTTGAATTTGGTCCGACTACTCACACCGTTCTCCAACCCATCGAAGCGACCAAGCCTCCTAGCACTGTCGAGCAAGGTTCGACGAAAACTGGGGATGTCAAGGCGAATACCGCTGACAGCGGCTCCGGTGGCGGCATCACAATAGGTCCCTCGGAATCGTCAGGGGCTAGGGAGACATCCACTGACGACCTAGGCCGCGCAAATGTTGGGCTAAAGCTCGATTCCCTCTCTTGGACTCCTGATCAGGTTCGTCCGCGACGGACTCCGGATCTCGATTCTAGCCGCGAGCGGCTCGCGCTGGTTGGCACCCTAGCCCGCGAGTTGGCGATCATCAAGCAGGAACTCAAGGGATACTGCACCGTTGACGGATTGAAGCGGAAACATCCTAAGTTCACTCTTTGGACTCTCATCGAGGACTCCCAGATAAAGGCACTCGTGGATGGTGAAGCCTTCGTGCCAAAGGCGTATGCCGAGAATCTCACGCTGAGCAAGTTCGGGCTCACCAGTCGTGAGACCTTGAAGAAGGACCGACAGAAGCTTCGCAAAGCAAAAAAAGCCGGCCAGCAATAGTTTTCAGTTAGCAGCGTCCCCATCCTTACCCTCCCAACCGTACCCATCTCTACCCGTTTTTACTCGTGTTTCGGCTGGTTTACTTGACTCATGAGTTGTTTGTTGGAGCCGCTGTTGGAACCCACAAAGGTAGCGCGCCTTCTTGGCGTTGAAGTGGAAACTTTGGGAGCCTGGCGCCGCAAAGGCTATGGCCCTCGCTGGCACAGAATCGGAAAGAAAATCAAGTATGCCGAACCGGATCTTCGCCTCTGGATGAACGCGCAAGCCAACCCGGCGGACGGCCAGCAGACCACCAGAGGTTCTCGATGACTCCAGAAAGGCTCACGACGCTGCTGGCAGAGCGCGTCCTAGGCTGGTCCGTCGGGCCCGATCGTTTCCTTACTGGCAAGCGAGGCTGGTTGCCGCGGTGGAGATTCAGGCCCACCGAAAACCTTAGCGACGCGTTCCGTCTTCTGGAGGCAGCGACACCGGACGGGTACACCATGGGATCTGGCGAAAACGGCGTGTTCTGGGCTCGCGTCGTGATCTTGGGTGTCGTTGGCGAAGCGCGCCAAGCGTCCCAGGCACGGGCCATAACCTTTGCCATCGCTCGTGCGCTCGGGCTCGAGGTCGACTCATACGAATGAACGCCTCTGTCGAGCATACGATTTGCGCAAGAGACCCGCTCAGTCTGGCGATCCCAGAAGAGTTGTTAGCCCGCTCGCAATGGATCGCCTGGTGGAGCGTGGTTGGCGAAGGGTGTCGGATACAACTACCCAACGGCCGATTGAGTGGGGTAATTAAAGCGCAGGCCAAGCCGCACAAGCTACCTATCAATCCACGCACTGGTGGTCTGGCGGCGAGCACGCGTCCGAAAACTTGGTCGTCGGCCGAAAACGCAAGCGCCGCGGTGAAGCGATGGTCATTGACCGGAGTTGGATTCGTCTTTACCGACTCGGATCCGTACACCGGTATCGACATCGACAACTGTCGCGATCCTGTCAGCGGAGAAATCGCGGACTGGGCGTGGAACATCATTCGAACGCTGAACTCGTACACGGAGATTTCCCCCTCTGGCACGGGCGTTCACACCATCGTTCGTGGAAAACTGCCGGTCGGCAAGGGCAACCAGGTTGCACACGGCGACGGGAAGGTGGAGATGTTCTCGCGAGCGCGATATTTCACCTTCACAGGCATTCATGTCGATGGCAACCCGATCGAAATATGCGATCGTCAAACCGAACTTATTGCGCTTCACAACCAGTTATTCGCTGATCGAAACACTCCCAAGGCTGAAAAGCATTCCACCCCGTCATCCCCCCTTCTGACGAGCGACGACGAGCTGATCACCAAGGCGCGGCAGGCCCACAACGGATCGAAATTTGAGCGATTGTGGAACGGCCAGTGGGAAGGCGATTACCCATCCCAAAGCGAGGCGGATCTTGCACTCTGCTGCGTGCTTGCCTTCTGGACAAGGAAGGATCGTGCGCGGATGGATGGGCTATTCAGGCGCTCAAGCTTGATGCGCAAGAAATGGCTCCGTAAAGATTACAGGGAAGAAACTTTATTACGCGCGATCGAGTGTGCTGATCAAACGTGGTCGGGAGAGGCTATGAGACGAAATGGATTTAGCAACATAGTCAATTCTAATGTCCAAACTTTGAGGATGTCGCAGCCGACCAGCAATGAACCGTGGGAGCCGCCTATCCCGATTCGCCGGTTTCATTTGCCATCGTTTCCAACCGAGGCGCTTCCGGATTGGCTGCGGGTCTTCGTCGAAGCAGAAGCAAGAGCAACCCAGACTCCAGCGGACCTCGCCGGAATGCTGGCTCTGTCTGTCATCGCGGCCGCATGCGCTAAAAAAGTTGAGGTCCGCTTGAAAGAAGGTCATGTTGAACCGTTGAATCTATTCACGGTCACTGCACTCCCGTCCGGTAGCCGAAAGACCGCGGTTTTTACGGCTATGATGAGGCCCCTAACAGAATATGAACGGTCCGAAAGCCTGCGATTGAGCGGAGATATCGTTAGGACGCAAACCGCGCGCAACATCAAAGAGGCCAAACTCAAGAGACTGCAAGAACAAGCGGTTAACGCTGCAGGGAAAGATCAAAACAAGTTGACAGAAGAGGCGGCCACGCTCGCTGCGGAACTGACCGGAATGCGCTTGACGGTTGCTACTCGCCTGATAGCCGATGACTGTACACCAGAGCGTCTGGTAATGCTTCTGCGCGACCAGGGTGGGCGTATCGCGGTGATGAGCCCTGAAGGTGACGTGTTTGATTTGCTCGCAGGCCGATACTCCACGAATGGATTAGCCAACTTCGGTGTGTTCTTGAGGGGGCACGCTGGCGACACGCTCCGTGTCGATCGTGTTGGACGGCCGTCGGAGTTTGTGGAAGCACCCGCCCTGACCGTCGGACTCGCCGTGCAACCTGAGGTGGTCCGTGGCCTAGCACAAAAGCCAGGATTCCGTGGGCGCGGACTATTGGCGCGATTCCTGTATGCACTACCCATGAGCCTTTTGGGCCGGCGTGATACGAATGCACAGCCAGTGCCCGACGATGTTAGTAGTGACTATCGCTCTAACGTACTCGCTCTACTCAACATTCCATTTGAGAAAGATCGTGACGGCGAGTTGAACGCTCGCCTGCTGAGCTTCGAGGCGTGGGTCGAACCGATGCTCTCCGAATTCGGTGAGTTAGGTGGCATTAGCGATTGGGCGGGCAAATTGGTCGGGACCGTCGGACGAATCGCAGCCAATCTGCACATGGCGGCATTGGCTGGGTCGGCCTCCCCGTGGGACATTCCAATCGCTATCGAGACAATTGAGAACGCGATCAGTTTTGGCAAATATCTCATCCCTCACGCCAAAGCGGCATTTGCCGAGATGGGGGCAGACGCGGTCGTGCTACATGCGAAGGCGATACTGCGATGGCTCGACCATAAGAGGGTTTCTTCCTTCACGAAACGCGAAGTACACCAGGCGATGAAAACGAAGTTGAAGAAAGCTGAAGAATTGGACAACCCACTGGATCTGCTTAGTGTACACGGATTTATCCGCCTTAGGCCAGACAACTCTAGTGTGGGTCCAGGGCGCCCACCGAGCCCGACCTACGACGTGAACCCGCTCTGGGATCGTGATAGGCAAGGCGTCACCGCAGGTGCTGCGAATTTGAATTTTGAGGATTCTGAGTATTTTGAGAAGGCCTAGTCAACTCAGGATAGACATCAGGCTCCAACCCCGGACTGAGTTCACTTGAATGATGCTCGCAACCAAAGGTAACCTTCTGACGCTGGCCGGAGGCCTGCGTGTGAAGGCACGAGTTCAACATCCACAAGTAAAGCCACGGAAAGATCGCCAAGGCTGGCCGTGGGTCTTTCGGTATTGGTCCGACGAAATTCAAACGGACGGCACCATCAAGACGTTGCGGAAGTACCAGTCGGTCGGGTCAAGCAAGGGCGAAGGTGCCATCAGCAAGAAACAGGCCGAGGTTGAGCGCGACAAGTTTCTGGCGAAGTTGAACGCGCCGACTATCGAGGTAGCTGTCCAGCAGGTTGCGAACACGGGTGTCGCCTTATTTGGAGAGGTGGCGAAGATGTATGAGGAAGGCTATCTCGGCCGCGAGAACCAGATCGCCCAACCGACTCGTGAGAAAGAGACGCTCTACCTCCACGAGTACATCGTTCCAAAGTGGGGCTCGATGCGCCTCAACCAGATCCATCCGAAGGCCGTTGAGGACTGGCTGCATACGACGTTCGATTCCTGGTGGACCATGCATGGCGTGCGCGCGATCATGAGTCGCGTCTTCTACTACGCCGAAGGGCACGGGTTGTGGGAAGAAGGGAAACGCAGCCCGGCCAGCAAGGCGAAACTCGGAAAGAAGCGCTACAAGTACGAACGCCGAATCCTCTCGTTTGACGAGACTGCTCGGGTGCTGGCCCGCCTGGAAGATACCATTCGCTTGATCATCGAAATATGCATCGCCACCGGCGCGCGGATCTCTGAAGTGCTCGGTCTGAAATGGAAGCACGTAAACTTGGACGCCGGCACGATCAAGATCGAGCAGCGCGTCTGGCACCAGGCCGTGGGGCGCCCGAAAAGCGAAGACAGCAAACGCATTCTGGGGATCGGCGATCTGGTCGAGCGCTTTCGGGCTAAAGCTACTGAGAACGGCGCCACGCCAGATTCGTTCGTGTTCCAGCAGAAACGAGCGCCGGGAAAACCCCTCTGGGACTCAGGTATTCGCGATGCTCTCCATCAAGCAGCAAAAGCAGAGGGATGCGATTTTCCCGGACTGGGGCCCCACTCCTTCCGGAGGGCGAACATTACGTGGCGGCAACAGGTCGGAGGAAGCGCCATCGAGGCATCGAAGATCGCTGGCCACAGCGATCTGGAAATGACTGGCGAATACACCTTCGTCACGCCTGAGCGGCAAAACGAGCTGACGCGGCGCATCCAGGAGAAACTTGCCGAGGCCGCGAGTAAACGGGATGGCAAAGAGCCGGCGGCGCAGCCTGCACCGGTCGCACCTGACGTCCCTCCAAATCTTGCTGAAACGAAGCCAGTGACGACAGTCCTTCAGATAGTACGACGTGCGCCCAAGATTCCCACCGCGACCATCGGGTCGAGTCGGTCAGCACTGATTGTCTGCTAAAGTGTTATGATCCAGGCGCCGAACAAGGGGAGTGAGAGCGCCGGTGCGAAGCCGCTTGAAGCCTGAGCGGACCGTTAGGCGTCCTATTAAACGGGTGGCGTCATGGAGGCCCCAAACATCGAGAAACTAATAGCCGCGATCGTCACGTGGATTGTCGGGGAGGGAAGCTACGTGACGAAAACCAAGTTGCTTAAGCTTCTGTACCTTTTTGACGTCGAATACTACCGGGTCCATAGGCAGACGTTCACAGGCTTCGGGTGGAAGTTCTTCCATCTTGGCCCGTGGGCGGCGGAATTCGATCCGGCCCTCGAAGGACTCGTCACGAACGGTGCGCTGTTGCAGCAGCGCTCGAATACGGAGTTTGAAACGTCGTTCTACAGATCTGCCGAGGCGATCGACCCCCGCGAGCCGTTCTCCAATGTGAAGGACGAGTACATCCTAAGAGGCGTGCTCAAAATGTGGGGCACACGGAGCACAGGTGAAATACTCGATTATGTGTACTTCCAAACTGCGCCAATGGAGGCTGGAATTCGCAACGCGCCGCTCGATTTTTCTGTGATTCAACCTGAAAGACCGACCGCATATTCAAGATCTTCATCCGGGAAGACCAAGGCTGAGATTCAGAAACTTCGGACGAAGTTCGAAGCACAGCAGGCCCAGAGAAAGGCCAGCCAGAATCAGCCGTTCGCGTTCACTCCTCCGAAGTACGATGAAGAATACCTCAATGCAATGGCCAAGCTTGAAACCGCGTAAGGCTCAATGTTCATCGACGAGTGGTTTGGCGCGGCCTATTACAAAAAACTCCCGCTCGGCTATCACAATGAGGCGAACTTTTCCTTCGGTCAAGTCTTCTGGACGCACGCTTACTACCCCCACGAAAACCTTGAGCTCTGGCGCCCGATTCTCGATCCTGCCGAGCCGACGAAGACCATAGCATCGCAATTCAGAATCACTCCAGCGGGCCAGGACTCGTTCAAGCGTGGACTGCCTCTGCACGCGCCAAAGCTTGAGACAAACGAGGAGTTCATTGTCATCCGGGCCAAGGTCAGACCGGTCGTGCTGATCCAAGCCGAGTTACCGCTGGCCGGCGTAGACAATCGGGGCTTCCGAGGACGGATTCAACGGCGCAGAACGCTTGTGGCTCAGGTCTTCGGGCTGGCGGATGCGAGGACCGGCACACCAGAGTTCAATCCGTCGTTCGTCGACAGGGTCAGAAGGATGGAATTTCCGCAGTTGATGTTTCTGCCCCAGCAGGCCGGCGTTTTCGATGTGGACAGCATGCTGCGCCTGGATGAGGCGCAATCAGTTTTCGTCCCACTTCTTCAAGCTACGCAGTTCTGTTTGGCTGATGACGTGGCCAATGTGCTCCGCCATCAGATCAATTTTCTCCTAACCGGGGTCGGCCCGAACGACTACACAGAGCTCCGTGAGGTTCTACTGAACGATGTATAGCTGGCGTGGGCGGGAGTCTCTCCCGAACTCACGGACTCACAGAATTCTCCATTCCCCGTACAAGACCGTTCGTGGCGCGCGTCTCACAATTCGGCCACGTTGCCATCACATGATTGGCGTTCACAGAGCTTTATTCTTATAGGAAGAATTCTTTTCGTCTCCTTCGAGCGGTTTTTTGGACTGTGGGTGACAACCGCGCGCGAGGAGCAGCCAGAATGTGGAGTCCGCGTGGAGTCCAAACCGCCCGAATCCGCGTTCTGGCATCCATTTGGCGTCCAAAACGGGTGGTTTCAAGTCTTTTGTTTTCAGTTAAGGTTGTCTGTAAGTGACTGATATTTTTTGCTTGGGGTGCAAGAGGTCCCGAGTTCAAATCTCGGCGGCCCGACCAAAGATCCTAGCGTACTTACCTCAATTTCGGACCTCTCGTTTCGAGCCTACCTTCTAAATCCGAGCCGCTTCCTTATGGTTCGTACTCATTGCGGCTTCCCTCCCTCAACGTCCATCCGCCGGTCAAACGTAGCATAGACCTGCTCCTTTCCCGCTTGGCGTCGGTGACGGTTATATAGCATGGTGGTGTCTACGAGAGAGTGGGAGCCCGCATCCCCTCCAACGCCGCCGCAAATAACCATGTGTCAGGGCTCGGGTCGGCCGGCGGGCTAAAGAGCGAAAGGGGGTCAACTCGGTAAGTTGTGCAAGGTGTACACTACGGCTGGGTGGGACGAGGATGGCACTGCCACCGAGTACTGAAACCAGGACGGTAGAATTTCCGTCGCCCTTCTCCAGTATCGCCGGTGACCGCACCGGTAGAAGTGGGCCGCACGGCTGGTGCGGAGAATGTTCGTCAAGGTGGTGAACCTGGACGATGGCAAGCAGCCGGATATGCTCTCCAGCGATGAGCTGCAAGAAATTCCTCAAATAAAAAACTCCTCGGAGTGGGCGGTGTAATTCTACACGGCTGGCATAAGCGCCA
>Ga0207137_1032_pt2 | contig 10044 bp, 11 predicted proteins | sample Alteio_BWMinHeat_9_FD_153572 | JGI IMG/M metagenome (GOLD analysis project Ga0207137, IMG submission 153572) | Enriched cells from forest soil in Barre Woods Harvard Forest LTER site, Petersham, Massachusetts, United States -... | ecosystem: Environmental > Terrestrial > Soil > Temperate forest >...
CTTCATTTTTTGGTGCAAAGAAAACAGGGTCATTGCGTTCTCGTTTTGATCAATGGCATGGTGAGGGTGTGCACGCGTGGTTGTTTGACAATGTAACAGACAAATTAAATCTTGAAGCGGATGTGCTTGGTTTTGATCTTGGTTCTATTTTAGAGGATGAAAATTGCAAGACGCCTGCGCTTATGTACCTCACGTATCGTGTGGAGCAAGCGCTAGAAGGCCAGCGTGGAATCCTGTTCATCGATGAAGGCTGGAAAGCACTCGCGGATGAATACTTTAAATCCCTGATTGATAACTGGTCTCGTACGCCGCGTAAGAAAAATAATATTTTTGGACTCGCAACGCAAGTTGCAAATGACACCGTTAATTCAGCGATTAGTAAATCCATTAATGAATCAGCATTTTGTAAAATATTCTTTCCTAATCCTATGGCAGATAGAAAGGTTTATATCAAAGATTTTGGTCTCACCGAACACGAATATAATCTTATTAAAAATTTGCCGGATGATTTGCATTTTTTCTTGCTGAATTATGGCAGAGGTGCGAACAAGGAATCCGTTGTGCTGAGATTAAATATGACTGGCATGGAAGATGATATTGCTGTGATTTCAGCACGTGAAAGTAGTCTCGCACTCCTTGAGCAGATTATTAAAGAAATCGGCAATGACCCGAAAATATATTTACCTCAGTTTCATGCGCGTAGAAAGGTGTCAGCATGAAAAGAAAAATCATTATGATGATTGCATTAATGTCTATCAGTGTATCTGCTCATGCAAACTGGTTGGAAGATATTTTCAAGGTATTAATGGCAACACAAGGCATACAGTTAGGTATGCTGGATGGTCAGAATGAACTGTTAAATGTGAATAAAGATATTCTCAAGAGTCAAAAAGATATCGATAGTTTGATGAAACAAGTTAATAGCCATCTTACTAGCCATTCCGGTTGGGGTAATTACCAATCACATGATTATCAATCTTACGGTGATGCTGCGCGTGATTGGTCAAGTGTCATGCATATGGCAGAAGCTGGAAGAGGTTCAGGTGCATTAGGTGAAACAATAGGCGAGATGGCTAACCAGTTTCCATCTGATCGTTATGCTTATAGCCGCGGAATTTCAGATAAGCGTAGTCAACAATATTACGCACTTAAATCACAGACGGCTTTGGCAGCAAGAGCGGCAAGTCAACTGGATTACAATAAGATACAAGATCAGATTACCTATCAGCAAATGTTGCAACATCAGATAGAAAAAACATTCGATTTAAAAGCCGCAGTGGATTTATCCAGCCGTATTCAAGCCGAAGGGAATTTAATTAATCTTGAAATACTGAGACAAACTGCATTGATTAATCAGCAGCAAGCGATGACAGATCTAGCGACTGTTAATGCTGCCCTTGCAAATGCGAAATTCTTAACTAAATAAAAGGAGTTAAACATGAATATGCAAATCAGATTAAGCGTCATTTTGTTAGTTTGTTTATTTTTATCATCATGTACAAGTTCACCATTGCAAGCACCTTGTGATGCTCATGCCAGTTTTTGCGGCAGTAAGACAAAAATAAACAGATGGTAAGGAAATATAAATGATTTTAGTAGAATCATTTTTTTCAGGAACATTGAATACTGTTGATGCCGTCATTGCCAATTTCGTGAGCAATGCTTATAGCCATTTTGTTCAGGCAAATACAGGTGTGATTACATTATTATTCACTGTGTATGTGATGTTTCTAGGCTATCAATTTCTTTATCAACCGCACCATTTTAATGTTGGTACTGTAATGAGGCAGTTGATAGTCTTGCTTTCCGTTTATGGTCTCGTTATGAATTGGAGACTGTATCACCTATTTGTTTACAACATTTTCACCAATGAACCTGCCAATATTGCAAAAATTCTGATGAATTCATCCGGCGCATTTCAGGGTGAAACAAACATTTCTCAGGCTATGGATGGTATTTATCTTACTGTCATTGGTGCTGCGAGTAGATTGTTTGGGCAAGCAAATTTCAGTGTTGCGGGACTCGCTTTCATTTTCTACGCGTTTCTAGTGTATATCATTGGCACTCTTATGTGTGTATTTGCGCTGCTATTATTTATCTATGCAAAAATGATGATGGCAATCGTATTAGCTCTAGGCCCCATTTTCATTTTATTTATATTATGGGAGCCGACCAAAGGCATGTTTGGTGCATGGTTATCACAACTAATCACGACTGCACTTATTCCGGTTGTCACGTCCGCTATTTTAGCGCTGATGCTATCTGTCATTAACGTCACCTTACCCAATATGAATGTGTCAATAAATGATATGCAGTTTTATGGCATTGTTCCTTTTCTGGGATTGAGTCTTGCGGTTTCCATGATCTTGTCGCAAATTTTTCATATTTGCAGTGCATTAGGCGGAGGATTAAGACTGGCCAGCCTTTCAACAGGTGGTGCGATTGCAAATCATGCATTGCAAAAATCCGGTATTGCAGCGGCAAGTCGTGGCGCTATGAACTGGACACAAAACCGTGCACGACAAATCAAGAATAAAATGAAGGGAGGAAAATCATGAGCGAATTTTATCAGTCTGCATCGGATTGGGCGTATGATTTGTATCTTAGTCAATCGGTTAGGTTAAGACGCGCGATCATTGTAATTGTCGCACTCTTTTGTTTGCTCATGTTGTCACTGGTTTCAAATATTATTTTAATTCCACTGAAAGAAAAAGTTCCTTATCTTTACGCGTTTGATCATGCAAGCGGTGAGATCACAAAAATAGGAACGCTGGAAGTAACAACGTTATCGTCGAATTGGACGCTGACACGTTATCTACTGATTCATTACGTCACTAATTATGAAAGTTATAGTGCTGAAAATATTGATTTGCCATATCAACTGGTATGGGCGCAATCCGATGAGAATGTTAGAAAAGGTTACGAGCAACTGGTTAGCAGCAATAATGATCATTCACCGTATCGATTATATGGAAAAGATAAATTCGTTACTGTTCGTGTCATCTCCGTTAATCAGCTGAATGATAATACTGTGGACGTGAAATTTGAAAAGACCTTGCATGATAGAGCTGCTAGTGTTGAAAGCGTCTCACAAAAAGAAGCCATTATTAAATGGGAATATTCACAAGCTGAAACCACGCAAAAAATGCTGGATAGAGATCCACTGGGTTTTAAAGTCACTTACTATCAAACCAGTTCTGTCAATCTAGAAAACAATCAAAGGAGATAATATGAAGAGAATAGTCGCAACAGTTATTGGCATGATGGTTGGAGTGAATGCTGCGTATGCAAGTAGTGTGCCGAGAGGAGTTGCTGCTGATTATCACATTAAAGTCGTGCAATATGATGTGAATAATGTTGTTGTTTTGCATGGTCGATACGGTTATCAGACACAGATTACATTCGCACCGAATGAAACAGTACAAAGTGTTTCGATTGGCGACAGCATGGCGTGGCAGGCGGTGCCAGTCTTAAATAATCTGTTTATCAAGCCAGTTGCTGAATCAAAAACGAACATGACCGTGTTAACGAATGCGAGAAGCTATAACTTTCAACTAGATTCGTCTGATACACGGGTTGAACCAACCTATAAATTGCAATTGAAATATGCAGACGGTGGCTATGATGAGATGGGTACGCCTAATGCAGTCGCATCATTTGAGCCAGACAAGCTTAATTGGAAATACAGTTTCACAGGTGATAGAGATATTGCGCCGGTGACCGCATTTGATAATGGTCAATTTACTTATTTTAAATTTAAGAATGATGGTATGAGTCATCTTCCGTCCGTTTTTATCGTTGATAAAAATCGTAATGAAACGCTGGTTAATTATCATATGCAAGGTCAGTATCTTGTGGTGAATGCGGTTGCAAAACAATTCACGCTGCGTGATGGCGATAGTGTCACATCTGTTTATAACGATTCCCTATTGGTGATTGGCAATCAGTGAAGTAGGAGTATTTGATATGAAAGATAATACCCATAAAGATATAGGATTGCCTGAAATTGCACTGTCGGTTCGTAATAAAAGAATAGTGATGGTTATTATGGTAATAATTGTTATTACTCTTTTGTTGAATCAATTTTATTTCAAAAAATCATCTTTAGTGAAAGTGGTAGAGCCACAAACAGAAGAAATCTATACGGTTCAGTCTGATCATGTTGCTGAAAGTAAAGTCATGCCTGTGACACCGAAAGAAGCACCTGTCAATAATGAGTTGATGCAGCAACAACTTGCTATATTGCAAATGAAGCAAAAAGAATTACAACAACGTTTGATAGCGCCATTGATGGTCGTGAGTCAGACAAATTCAGTTGCTGCTAAAAATGAACAATCTAAACGTAGTAGTAATGATGCAAATACGCAATTCATGAATCAGGTATCAGCACAAACCAGTGAATCGGTTGCTGCAACCAATATTGGGTCACTCAATACGGTGATCGCAGAAGGTAGCCTCATTCACGCAATATTGGAATCCGCTTCTAATTCTGATTTGCCAGGAATGTTGCGCGCAAGTGTGAGTGAACCTGTTTATGCAGAAAATGGTTCGCAAATCTTAATTCCACGAGGAAGTCGTTTAATTGGGCAATATAAAAGTGATGTTAGTCAGGGGCAGACTCGCTTTTTTATTGTGTGGACAAGATTGATCACACCTAATGGATGGTCTATTCAATTAGGTTCCCCAGGTGTGGATAGTCTGGGTGTGGCAGGCATGGAAGCAGATGAAATCAATAGACACTTCTGGGAGCGGTTTGGTACAGCCTCGTTATTGTCATTGATAGGTGCGGGTGCTGCGAATTTCGAGCAAGATGAGAATAATGCAGCCTCATCTTATAGAGAAGCCATTGCAGCTAGTTTCTCTCAATCAGCTAATCAAAGTTTGCAGCAGGATGTTCGTATCGCACCAACACTGAAATCCTATCAAGGAAAACCCATTATGGTATTTGTTGCAAAAGATTTACATTTTGAGAATGCCATTAAATCTGCCAAAAATAAATTCAATGTATTTTAAGGGATATGAATGTCCAATAAAGCACTTCTGCGACACTTGGAACCTATCACGCCATTTTTGCAGATGGATGGCGTGACAGAGATTTGCATTAATAAGCCAAATGAAATGTATGTGGAAAAACGAGGGGAATTTATCCGGTATGATGTTGAAGAATTTGATTATCACTTTTTAATGACACTTGCGGGTCTAGTTGCTGAGTTTAATCAAAAAGATTTTCCTACACCTTTATTGTCAAGCTCATTGCCGGATGGCGAGCGAATACAGTTTGTCATAAATCCAGCGTGCGAGAAGAATAATATTATTTGTTCCATCCGCAGGCAGCAAATGCGAAATATGTCACTGGAAGATTATGTGACTAATGGTGCGTTTGATGAAAGTACTGTTGCAAAATCATCAGATAACCAATTGCATGATTTTTTTCATCAGCAGAATATTTATGGTTTTATCAAACAAGCGATTCATGAAAAGAAAAATATCCTCATTAGTGGTGGAACAGGTACCGGTAAGACAACTTTTTTAAATGCCTGTCTGAAATACATTCCAGTCAATGAACGATTGATTACGGTTGAAGATACACGTGAAGTGAATGTGACTCATCCCAATGTAGCGCATTTGTTGTTCAACGAAGAAGATAAGCAGATTTCAGCATTGAATATTTTCAAGACTTGTCTGCGATTGCGACCTGATCGAATTTTCCTCTCCGAATTAAGAGGTGCAGAAGTGTGGCCTTATCTGCGTGCAGCGAATAGCGGTCATCCTGGCTCTTTAAGCACTGTGCATGCCGATACGCCAGAAGGCGCGATCACACAGCTCGTTTTTATGATGCAGCAAGCAGGCTCAACGTCTAGTGAAGAGCGTATTAGGGATTACGTGAAAACGATAGTGCATGTAGTGATACAGCTTAAGCGTGATGCTAAGCGATTTATGCAGGTGTCAGATATATGGTTTGAAGGTGAAAATCTCCGGAAATGAATTCCGAACATTTTCCAAATTATATTTTAATAAAAGCAAGACGTTATATCGCATGTCAGGGTGCCATTCACGCCTGACCACCCACTCACATCGTACCGATGAAGATTGGGTGGTCAGGCGTGAATGGCACCCTGACATGCTTAAAAGCCAAAGCATTTGATTTGAGATGGGAGGTGGGGAGTGATTCTTTCTGAGAGCATGGTTGAAATACTGAGGTTATTAAATGAGTTTGGGTTTTGTGATATTAGACATATAGAGAAGAGATTTAATGTTGGAAAGTCGGTTGCCTATAATAATTTGAAATGTTTGATTCAATATGGATTGATCACGAATGCAAGAGTTATTCAGTATCATCCTCGTGCTTATTATCTAACAGCTAAAGGTATTAATTTGTTGAAACTGGATTTACCAATAATACGTGGAATTCCATTGAATATATTCGAACACCAATTGGCGGTGATAGATGTGTTTATTAAATTACGAATGATGCATCCAGAAGCGGCTTGGGTATCAGAGCGTAGACTCGCACGTGAAGTAAAAAAGCATGATCATTTACCCGATGGTGTATTAATATTTCCGCAAGGACATCAATGTGCAATTGAAGTTGAAAAAAGTATGAAATCACGTGATAGGTTGAAAGACATTCTAATTGGATACGGATTGCAAAAAACTTACAAGGAAGTTTGGTATTTTTGTAGTAAAAATATCATGCCAGCAATAAGCGAGTTAACGAGTAATATGCCATACATAAAAATCCACACCTTGTCGGAGTATTCAATATGAATAATGATCATCAATTAAATGATTATATTAATAGCCATCCACGTGAATGCCTTTTTTTGTTGGTTATTGTTATATGTCTTATCTGGCAAGGAATGGTTGCGATATTGGCTTTGGTGATATTTTATGTTTATTCACGAGTATTAAAAATACCATTATGGTCGTTGTGTCTTGTTGGCATTGCATTGGTAGTGAATACTGCCATTATTCAGAATACACATTTTGCATTTACACCATTTTTAAAACATGGATTTGTGTTGAATTATCAATTTTTAAAAATGTTATATCAGCAGCAATCGTATGATGCATTTCTGTTTCTGATACAGAATGAGTCTATTTATATTATTGGTTTCACGGTATTTGTTGCAGGACTTCTCGGTGTGATTGAATTGATTCCCACGAGTCCGCATAAAAAAACCATGAAGGCACTTCAGGAAGGTATTTATGCAGATAATATGCAAGAAATCAGTGATAAGACTTTGGTTAAAACCATTAATCATTTAGATGATGATGAACATGATGGCACCGTATTAGGAGTATCAAAACATACTGGTAAATATCTTACAATACCTGATAAAGACATAAATCAGGTGATGTTAGTGTTAGGAACGACTGGCGGCGGTAAGACGATTACGCTCAGACGTTTTTACCAACGTGCGCTCAGGAAAGGTTATCCGCTGATTATTGTGGATGGTAAACCAGATGATGGGAATATTCAGTATTTGCAAAATCTCGCCGAACAAAATGACCGACCTTTTTTTGGTTTTAATTGCGCGAACAATAGGCATTATGATCCGCTGGCGCATGGTGGATTTACGGAATTGAAAGACAAAATAGTGTGTCTAAAAGATGAATGGAGCAGCGATTATTACCGATCAATTGCAGAAGATTATTTGCAGACAACGTTTCAGGTGTTATTAAAAGCGGGTAGTGCGCTTGATCTAAATAGAGTTGTGGAATGTCTGGTTTATACGAATCTTGTTACGCTTGTGAATGTGACTCAAGATGAAGAATTAATGAAGCGTGTTGCTCGGCTTAAAAATTATGACATGAAAGATATCACGGGTTTGCAAGCGCATCTGGATATTTTGATTCATTCTGAGTTAGGAAGATTTTTTGAGAAAGATGAATCCACTTTTTCACTGGCTGATGTGATTAATCAAAATGGCGTGGTGTATTTTGCATTGCCAGCGCTGCGCTTTCCCAGTTTTTCTAAGGTGTTGGGTAAGCTCGTGATTAATGATATTAAGGCGGTGGTAGATAGGCATAATAATGGTGATAAGCCTATATTTACTGTGTTTGATGAGTTTTCCGTTTTTGCAGGCGAACAAGTCTTGAATCTCGTCAATATGGGTAGAGGTAAAGGTGTACATGCTATTTTTGGTACGCAGGGATTAGGTGATTTGGATAAGGTTGATGCGAGTTTTAAAAGTCAGGTGTTGAATTGTGTGAATACATTAATCTGTCATCGATTGAATGATCACGAAAGTGCGGAAGCAGTATCAATCTGGATTGGTACGCGGGAATCATTTACTGTAACGGCACAGCTTAGTACGCAACAAGGTGAGTCTGGTATGGGAACGGTGAAGCGCAATAAGGAATTTATCGTACATCCAGATGAGATTAAGCAGGGGTTGAAGGTGGGTGAGGTTTATTATTGTAGTAAGGTTAGGGGGTTTGAGTGGGGGAAGGTGCGGGTAGTGTATGGGTAACCTAATTAAAAAGATGATTTTTCATAATACGGATAGTTAGGTTAAAAATTTTAATATTTTTAGCCCTTAAAGACAGGCAAATTCGTATATTTGGACTATAAGAAAGATATGGAATCATTTTTAACTAAATAAAGAGGTGGATTATGTATAAAAAGAATGTTGATGGTTATCTAGAAAAATTAATGGAAGAGAATTTTGATTGGATGGATTTTTCTCCAGATAACAATATGGATGTTAAGAGTAAATTTAAAAAAATCTTTTACAGCAACCATCCTTACTGGAAGGAGAGAGAGGATGATGAAAATTCATTCTGTATTGAATTTAAGAAATATAGTGATAAGAATGATGAAGATGAGGAGAGGAGAATATTATTAAAGTTTTCATTTTCATCAACCTCCAGAACAATTACATTAGCTTTATTTAATGAATTTGATGAAAAATTAAATAACATTGATCAATTTAGAGATAGAGTGAATATGTGTGAAATATGGCTTGATCATGAAGTATTTACATTTAATTTGAGGAAATATGTGAAAAAAGGATTAGATTTAGCAGAAGAATAGATAGGGTTGTTGGGTAGGAACAGAGCCTACTCTAACCTGATAAAGATAGTTTATTTATTAGTTATTTTTCCCACTAGTTTTAGTGTTTTGTTTTAATTCATCAATGATACTATCAAGGGTTACGTTTCGACTCAGCCTAGATTTGTATATTGCTTTAACAAGCCAACAACAAGATATGATTATGGCAATGTAACATGCTGCTTGCCAGACTGAAGCAGGAATAGAAAAGGCATCTTTAAATTTTTCTGTTGTCAGTGGTATTAAGAGTAATGTTATAAAAATTCCTAATGGCGCAATCCATGATTTTTTGTCTTCGATTTTAGATAAATATTTTAGAAGTATCAGTTTTATTTTGTCTTCTGTACTTGTTATGAAGCTCTGGTCAATATTTTTATAGTGCGTGACTTTCGCATTAATTTCATTGCTGATAGCAATATTTGCATGTTTATTTGCAGAGGAACTATCATTTTTCATTTTTTCACCTCAGTTATAGGTATTAACCCTAAAACACCAAGCGCATGCTGACTCATGTATCCACAATTATTGCAAACTATAATAGCCGATGGAACAGAGGGGCCACCCAAAACGACGGAAGATATTGTTTGCTGTATAGTTTGATTGAAGTAACCATCAAGTAAGGTGAAGTTGTTTTGGTTACATCTAGGACAAGGATTATTGGCGCCTTTTTTTGAAAGTATAGCAATAATTCTTTGCTTCTCTTCAGAAGATATTGTTTCCATAAAAACTCCCAATCTATAGCTTAAACAAACATTATTATAAATGAAGCAAGTATATCATTGTGGTTGTAAATTTATCCATAACCATAAATTTGGGGTCGTATCTCTGTAACCTGCAGGTTGCAGAGATACGACGGATGAGATTAAGCAGGGGTTGAAGGTGGGGGAGGTGTATTATTGTAGTAAGGTGAGAGGGTTTGAGTGGGGGAAGGTGCGGGTGGTGTTTGGTAATTAATTATAAATCTACATGGCACACGTACAGACACA
>Ga0207137_1107_pt2 | contig 10003 bp, 8 predicted proteins | sample Alteio_BWMinHeat_9_FD_153572 | JGI IMG/M metagenome (GOLD analysis project Ga0207137, IMG submission 153572) | Enriched cells from forest soil in Barre Woods Harvard Forest LTER site, Petersham, Massachusetts, United States -... | ecosystem: Environmental > Terrestrial > Soil > Temperate forest >...
CCAATATCGAAGACCTTGCCGTTATCATGACCGCAGAGCAGGGCAAGCCGCAGGGCGGGAACGGCGGTGACCATGATGAATCTCCTTTGGGTTGGTAAATTTCAGTGTATATCCGTTCTTTAGGGATTTTCCATAGCGCCGATTAAGTAGATGCATCGCGAGCGCTGAACGCAGCACCAAGTCACGATTCTGTTCACGGATGTGGAATTTGTGGAAGCCGCGCGCTGGCGCGGTCAATTAGCATAAGATAGAGCACGAAACGCCGATCCATCGAGGGTTCCCATGCACTCCGTTTCTAGAGTCGACGAGGCCGCAGCGCAAACGCCGCAGCTTCATGGCAGCCACGGTACGGACTTCGGGCGAGCCACCTACGTGGATCATCGTGTGGGCTCGGTGTCGAGCGCGAGTGGGCGCCGCTGGCGGAGAGGGAAAAGACGGCGAGTCATGGATGAGGGGAAAAACAGGCCGAAGACCGCTTGCTTTGCGACGCAGACCGAGCCGCGCCCGAGGAAGCGGAGCGTTAATGAAGGAGAGTATCGATGTTAGCGAATGAGAAGACCCAAACCGCCGCGCAGGACGGTGCGGCGCGCACGCGGCCGTTCAATTCCAAAGAGTACCTGGAGAGCCTGAAGGATGGGCGCGAGATCTGGATTTACGGCGAACGGGTCAAGGACGTAACCACGCACCCGGCGTTCCGCAACACGGTGCGCATGCTGGCGCGGCTGTACGACGCGCTGCACGACGAGCGCAAGAGCACGCTGTGCACCGAGACGGACACGGGCAGCGGCGGCTACACGCACAAGTTCTACAAAGCCCCGCGCAACGCCGAAGAGATGGTGGGAGCGCGCGACGCAATCGCCGAATGGGCGCGGGTGACCTACGGGTGGATGGGACGCAGCCCGGATTACAAGGCCGCGTTTCTGGCCACGCTGGGCGCCAACACCGATTACTACAAGCCCTTCGATGAGAACGCGCGGCGCTGGTACAAGAAGGTGCAGGAAGAGGTCACCTTCGTCAATCACGCCATTGTCAATCCTCCGGTGGATCGCAATAAAGAGCTGGCCGAGGTGCGCGACGTCTACATGCACGTGGAGAAGGAGACCGATGGCGGCTTGATCGTCAGCGGGGCCAAGGTGGTGGCCACCACTTCTACGCTGACGCACTTCAACTTCATCGCCAACAACGGTGCGCTGCCCATCAAGACCAAGGATTTCGCGTTCGTATGCATGGTGCCGACCAATGCGCCGGGCTTGAAGCTGTTCTGCCGGCCGTCGTATGAAATGACGGCGGCGGCCACCGGCAGCCCGTTCGATTACCCGCTGTCCAGCCGGCTGGACGAAAACGACTCGATCATCGTGTTCGACAAGGTTTTCATCCCCTGGGAGGACGTGTTCGCCTACGGCGACATCGACAAGGTGAACAACTTCTTCCCGCGATCGGGCTTTCTGCCGCGCTTCATGTTCCACGGCTGCGTGCGGCTGGCGGTGAAGCTGGACTTCATGGCGGGGCTGCTGCTCAAAGGCGTGGACGCCACCGGGGCCAAGGATTTCCGGGGGGTGCAGGCGCAGGTGGGCGAGGTGCTGGCGTGGCGCAATCTGTTCTGGGGTCTGACCGACGCGATGGCGCGCACCACCACGCCGTGGACGCCGGGCTATGTGCTGCCCAACCTGGATTACGGCTTGGCGTATCGCGTAATGTCCAACCTGGCCTATCCGCGGATTAAGGAGATCATCGAGAACGTGCTCGCGAGCGCGCTGATCTATCTGCCCTCGCACGCCAACGATTTCAAGGCGCCGGAGATCCGCAAGTACCTGGATCAATACGTGCGCGGATCGAATGGCTACTCGGCGGTGGACCGGGTCAAGCTGATGAAGCTGATGTGGGACGCCATGGGCACCGAGTTTGGCGGCCGGCACGAGCTGTACGAGCGCAACTATTTCGGCAACCACGAGAGCATCCGGTTTGAAACTTTGATGGTGGCGGATATGATGGGCCAGTCGGCCAAATACAAGGGCTTCGCCGAGCAATGCATGGCCGAATACGACCTGGACGGCTGGACGGCGCCGGACCTGATCAATCCGGACGACATCAGCCTGGTGCTGAAGAACGGGCGCAAATCGTAGTAACAAGCCCGGGGAGAAATTCAATCGGAAGCGCTGACTCCTTCGATTCGCGACAGTTCCGCAATGCGCTGGGCCGGTTTGCCAGCGGTGTTACGGTGATTACGGCCGAGCAGGAAGGGCGGCTGCACGGCATGACGGCGAATGCGTTTGTGTCGGTGTCGCTCGATCCGCCGCTGGTGCTGGTGTCGCTGGACAATCGCGCGTATATGCACCAAGTGCTGCCGGTGATCGGTCGCTATGGGGTGAGCGTGCTGGCCGAGGATCAGCAACCGTTGAGCAATCACTTTGCCGGACGGACAGTGGAGGGGCTGCGCGTCCGCTTCGTCACGCGTCACGGCGTGCCGTTGCTGGAGGGCGCGGTGGCTTACTTCGTGGTGGAGGTGATGGACGTGCATCCGGCCGGCGATCACACGCTGTACATCGGCCGGGTGGTGCATTTCGAGTCGCGCGAGGACAAGCCGCTGCTGTTTTACGCGGGGGGGTACCGGCAGTTGCGCGCCGAGAAGGAGCGGCCTCCGCTGTGGCCGGCCGAAGACGAATTCTCGCTGTTTTCGATCGGCAATATCGATCCGCCGATCACGTAGCAAAAGACGATAATTATAAATGTCACAAAAACGAGATTCTCGTGAGTACCGCTGAGAGCCCAGCTGCTACAGCCGCCACCTACAAAGTCGATCCTGCATCCGCAGAATCCTGCCAATTCCAAGTTGGAAGCCGAGATCGACGCCGCGTCCATTAATACTCGAGACGCCAACCGCGATCAGCACCTGAAGGCCGCCGAATTTCTCGATGTAGAAAAATTCCCGAAGATAAAGTTCGTTTCAAAAAAGGTCGCGGCCGCTGGGAAAGACCACTGGAAGGTCACGGGCGATTTGACCATTCACGGCGTCATCTAAGGAAGTGACTCTGGATGTGGAAGGACCGACTGCGGAAGCGAAAGATCCTTGGGGTAACGTGAAAGTTGGCGCTTTGGCGACGACCAAAATCAACCGTAAAGACTTCGGACTAGCCTGGAATGTGCCGCTCGAAACCGGCGGATTCTTGCTGGGCGATGAAGTGACGATCAACCTCGAACTCGAGGTCACGAAGCAAAAGGCCTAAAGCTAGTCTCGATCGACGATCACGCCCATGGCGACACTTAGCATTTCGTCCCAACTTTGATTTCCCCACTTGACCGTCGCGTTCGGATCGGGATTGTAAGGATTGTTGGCCGAGTTGTCCCAATGTGCAGTGACCTCGACGCGGGTGCCCTTCGGCAACTGAAGCGGCTTATCGAGGTAATAGACGATTTGCCAACTGAAATCATAGTGCGGAACGCTCAGAAGCGTCTGGGATTCGCCCGACGGATAGACTAACCGAACCGTCATGTCCTTCCCGCGCAGGTGCATGTGCGGTTGCAGGAAGACAAATTCGACCGGCTCGCCGAACGTTAACCGGGCGTGGCCCTCGTAGTTTGGATCGCGCGGCGGAATTGTCCAATTCGGCGAGGTAGCGACTGCGGAGAAGAAGCGTTTTAGTGGAGGCTCTTTTGCCAGCGTTAGCCCGATCTTGGTTTGATCCTTTTCGGCGGTTTTTCCATTGGTGGTGTAGTGCACCTGGAGCACGATGTCGCTTCCCGCGGGAATCAGTTTAGCCGAACGATCGATGTCGAAACGCTGCGCCCCCATGCCAGGCGAGTACCCGGCCAAAAATTCATAGCTAATATCGACCGGGCGCGATTGCGGATCGTTCGGGTCGGGCTGACCGGCAGTTTCGGCTTCTTGTGTAGGGATGTAGGGCACGAACGGCTTGGCATCCTTCATCCATTGCGAACCAGGAGGACGCACGACCGCGATCATGTGATGTACCACGGAACGCGCGCTGGGCCGGACTTCCGCCGCCGTCACCCAAGTATCTTTTGTGAATCCTGTCGGGATGACGATGTAAATGTATTGCAGCGTGCCGGTTGCCGGAACAGGGTAGGGATCCGGCATTTGGAATACGACGTCCGGCTGAATGTTCCAGCCCTCCTGCCGTTGGATCGGAGCCGGCTTGTCTTTCGCATCCCCTTCCGGAGCGCCGGAGTCAACCCACGAAACGATCGTGTGCATGTCCTTCTCACGGAGGCTCCGGTCGTTCATGAAGTGCCCGTACTTAGGATCCGCGAACCAGGGCGGCATTTTGCGAGCAAGTATGGCGGCTTTGACCGACTTGGCCCAAGGACGTGTGTCCGCGTACGTGAGCAGGGGCATCGGGCCGATTTCTCCGGGCCGGTGACAGGTCTGGCAGTTCTTCTGGAGGATCGGAAGGACGTCTTTGTTAAAAGTGATGTTCTGAGGAGTCGTGTCGGCAGCAAAGACCGTGGCAGCCATCACCGATCCCAGAAGCCAATACCGCATTGAAGACAATCTTAACTTAGTATAATGTGGCGGAGAGTTTTGTCTCGAGTGAACACCGCGAAGAGAATTTCTGGAATCTTGCTGATTCTGGCAACTACGGGGACTGTCTATGGCCAATCCGCCGGCGCAATCGTTGCTTCCCCCGGGCTCGATCTCTCGGGCAACTGGGCCCCGGTTTTTCACGAGGACTTTCCAGAGCGTATTCCCGGCCCAGAGCTCGTGAATTATCTCGGCCTGCCAATTACTGAAGGCGCCCGCATGTTTGCGCTCAGTTGGGATTCTTCGCGTCTCACCCTGCCCGAGCACCAGTGCCAGGTACACGTGGCTCCCTACATCTACCGTGGACCGTTGAATCTGCACATTTGGGAAGAACGCGACCCGCAATCGCAACGGGTGATCGCGATCAAGAACTACATCAGCACGTACGAACAGACGCGAACGATTTGGATGGACGACCGGCCGCATCCTTCGGAATTTAGCGCGCATACTTGGATGGGTTTTTCAACGGGAAAATGGCAGGGAAATATGCTGACGGTTTACACCACCCATATCAAACAGGGATGGGTGCGGCGCAACGGCTTGCCGGAAAGCGACGAGGCTACCTTGGTCGAGCATTTCATCCGGCATGGAAGCGTTTTGACGCACGTCAGTATTGTTACGGATCCGGTCTACCTGACGGAGCCTCTGATCAAGAGTCAGGATTTCAACCTGGTCATCGGGGCGGGACAAAACTGGTTGTATCCCTGCGAATACGTGGTCGAGATTGCCAACCAGAAAAAAGATCGTGTACCGAACTACCAGCCAGGGCAGAATCCATTCCTGCACGAGTTTGCGGATCAATACAAGATTCCGGTGGAGGCCGCTCTGGGAGGCGCCGAGACTATGTACCCGGAGTACCGGCGGAAAATGGCGAATGCTAAATCCACGAGTTCGTCCGCGCCTGCGCCGATGCAGCAGCCTCAGACCCCACAGAAAAATTCAGGGCAGCGTACCGGAGAAATTGAAGTACTCAAGGTGCAGGGCAATGTCTACTTGCTGGCAGGCGCCGGTGGGAACATCGCCGTCCAGATCGGCGATCAGGGCGTGGTGGTAGTCGATACCGGGGTTGCCGAAGCGAGTGATAAAGTTCTGGCTGCAATCCGGAAGTTATCGGACAAGCCCATCCAGTACCTCGTCAATACGCATTTCCACGCGGACCACACCGGGGGAAACGATGCGATTCGCAAAGCCGGGGTTACTATCACAGGCGCCAACGTCGCGGGCAATCTCACGGATGCGGCGCAGGGCGCCCAAATCATCGCTCATGAGAATGTTCTGAATCGGATGAGCGCGCCGACCGGCAAGCAAGCTCCCACGCCCTTTGGCGCCTGGCCAACGGAAACATTCGTCGAGGGCCAAAAGGAGCTGTACTTCAACGATGAACCGATCGAGATCCAGTTCCAACGGGCAGCGCATACCGACGGCGACAGCGTCGTCATGTTTCGCCATTCGGATGTCGTGAGCACCGGCGATGTTTTTGTAACCACCAGTTATCCCTTCATCGACATCGAACACGGGGGCAGTGCCCAAGGGGAAATCGACGCCTTGAATCACATCCTAGACCTGACGATTCCCAAGCACGATGAGGAAGGCGGCACGTACGTGATACCTGGTCACGGCCGCATTTGCGACGAGTTTGATGTCCTTGAATACCGCGACATGGTGACCATCGTTCGCGACCGCGTCCAAGCTTCGATCAAGAAAGGTATGACGATGGCGCAAGTGAAGACCGCCGGTCTCACCAAGGACTACGACGCGCGATATGGGAAAGCGCCGGGAGCAACCGACCGCTTCGTCGAGGAAGTATATAAGAGCTTAACTGCGGTCGGGAAATAGGCCGCTAAACGACGGCCTCGGTTCGACCCCACAACTTTCGCGAGGCGAGTTTAGCGCCTTCGCTAAGCGAACGCAGCTTCATCCAGCAAAACGTCGGGTAGACGGCGCCGAATCCCGCGAACGTGCCGAAACCGCAATCGCTCCCGGCGATCACGCGCTCTCTTCCTACGACATTGGCGTAGCGAACAATCCGCTGAGCGACGACCTCAGGGTGCTCCACGTAGTTGCTGTTGGATGCGATCACGCCTGGAACCAGCACTTTGTCCTGCGGCAGTTTTATGGTCGTCCACGCCTCCCACTCGTGTTCGTGGCGCGGGTTGGCAGCTTCGATCAGGAACGCCATGGGCTTAGCCTTGAGCGCGATGGGGAAAATCTTAGTGCACGGCATGTCATGCACGTGCGAGCCTTCATAGTTGCCCCAACAAACGTGCAGGCGCACGCGATCGGCGAGCACGTTGGCGAGCGCATGATTCAAGGCTTCTACCTGAAGCTCGGCGTTACGTAGGAACTCCTCATCGCTAAGGTTCTTAAAGCGCGTGTGACGCCCCATCGCAAGGTCGGGGCAGTCGAGTTGCAGCAGCAACCCCGACTTCACAATCATTTCGTATTCCTCGCGCATCGCGCTGGCGAGCGCCTCCAGATAGGCTGCGTGCGTCGGGTAGTATTCGTTGGGTTGAAATACAGCGATGGTGCCGGGAGAAACCGCATTCAGGAAGCCCTCGACTACGCTGTTCTTCGACAGCACGGCTCGCATACGCGCGATGTCTTGCTCCAGCGGTTTTAGATCTTTGGTTTTGATTGGACCTTTGCAAACCGGCCGGCGGTAGGTTGCGGAGTGGCCCATTTTAACTAGCCGGTCGCGGTATTCAGGGTAGTCGTCCAAATCCTGTGGCGTGGGACGAGGCGAATCGCCTTCGAATCCCGTGAGCCGATGCCGGATATAAGTTGCGTAGCTGATTTTGCTCGTCTCACCGTCGCTGACGATATCCACCCCGGCTTCGACCTGGCGCTTTACGATATCCTCAACGCCGCGCCGCATTGCTTCTTCGAATTTTCGATCGTCGTAGTTTTCGCCCCGATCCTGGGCAAATAACAGATCTACGACTTCTTGGGAACGCGGCAGGCTGCCGACGTGGGTGGTGAGAATCCGGTTTGTACTCAGCTGCATTGTCAGTTTCGCGCGTCGCTGGCGACGAAAGTAGCGCTGGTTCGCCGTGATAATCCGTCGCTTGGCGACACAGCGGCGGCGCGGCGCGGTTCGGGAACGACGATGGGCTCCAGCATCGCCATAATCTCGGCGCGCCGAGGTTCGAACCAAGGCGGCAGTAGCATGTGCGTGCCCAGCTCGTCGAACGGTTCATCTTTGGCGAAGCCTCCGGGAGCGGTCGCCGCACACTCTACCAGGATGCCGCCAGGACAGCGGCAGTAAATCGAGTGGAAATAATTGCGGTCCTTGATTTCGGAGCAGTCCGTGTAGCCCAACTCGTCGTAGAGCGCCTTCTGTTCGGCCAGCGCTTCGTCGCTAGGCACTTCGAGCGCGAGATGGTGCGGCGTGCCGGCGCCGAAAATCCAACTTCCCTGGGGCCGATCCGGTTCGTGAACCAGGACTACGGTCTTGGCTGCGCCGCCGTTACCAATCTCGAAACGGTGATAAGCTCCGTCCACTCCGGTCTTTCGGAAGCCGAGCGCATCGACGAAGAACCGCTCGGTCTCGGGGACTTCCCGCACGGAAAGAACGGGCCCGTGAAAGCCGCGCATGTTCACATCGGAACCGATCTCGTCCGTGGTCCAGCCGCGCCGCTTGTCGGCCGCATCCTCCACCACTTCGAATTGCAGTCCGGACGGATGTTTAAATCGGACGAAAGATTGTCCGAACCGCTCTTGGACGCCGCTGTTCTCCACGTTGTGGCGCTTCAGGTGATCGAGCCAGAACTTCGCGGTTCCCTTGGGGACTGTATATGTTGTTGCGGAAATCTGGCCGGAACCAACTCGCCCGGGCACGCGCTTGTAAGGAAATGTAGTGACCACCGAACCGGGCTCAGCGTTCGCATTCGAATAGTACAAATGATAGTGAGCGTAGCGGCCGTCAAAGAGAACGGTCTGTTTGATCAGCCGCAGTCCCATCGCCTGCGTGATGAAGTCGACGTCTTCTTGCGCCCCCGCTGCGCATAGCGTGATGTGATGAATTCCGGTTGCGAAATAGTCCATTCTGTACCTCCAGGGACGTAGTATATCGCGATTTTGCTGAGAGAAAACGACTGTCGAGTGCATTCGAACACTCAACAGCCGCGCAAGAACCAAGTGGCCATCCGAAGCTTCGCGGGAACGGCGGCCAGCCCCAGCGCCGGAACAGCGACGGGTGATTCAAAACGTTGAAAGCTTCCGCACTGAACTCAACCATGAATTGCTCGGAGATCTTTGAAACCTTCCAATCCTTCATCGGCGAATCGTCTAAATTCCAGAGATTTGGGCCGATGATGATGTTCCGTCCCACGTTGCCCTACGTACCCGACGGTTGCAGCGTGAGGCAGTTCGGATTGAACCACTGGTTAATGGTCTGATAGCCCGTGTACAGGTCGCATCCAGCCACCAGGTTCGGGCGGCCAGTGGTAGCGCCACTCGCCTGCAAACACGCGATTCTGTGCAGAGAGGGGCGAGATAGGAGCGCCGGAGAGATACGTGCCGGTAAGCTGCCAGCCGTCGATCAGAGCGCCACGCCGGTGGCCTTGAACGGCACGTGGTAACGCCGCTCAGGCGGAAGTTATGTGTCCGGTTGGAATTGGAGAGACCGGTGTCGCAGGAGAGACAAGCGGGCGAGGTTCGTAGTAGCGATGAAGCGGGATGCCCTTTCGGCTACGGCGCGGAGGAAGCTCCTGCTTTTTGCCCGCGAACCCATGCCGCCATGTCCTTCCAGTCCGGGTCGTCCTGGGATCTAAATTGCCTCCCTCCCTGGTGGGTGTCGGCGAGGCCGCCCACTTCCGGCGCCAGCGGCATTAGCAGCAACAGGCTTGTTAGCGGATTACCGGGAGTCACCAGTTTTGAGACAACCTGAAAGTTGGTGCGAGACTGCTCCTCGGTCCAAGAACTCGCCCCGGGCGGCAGCCGCTCCAGGGTAAGGGGGCCGCCGCCGTGACGGCTTATCTCATGGCAAACGTAGCAGCGGGCGTGGTCTGGCCACCGCTTTTTCAGGAAGATCGGCTCGACTCGGGTCTTGAAAAACTCATAATCGAGAGACGGCCGCGACGCAGAAGGCGCCTGCGCGGCGAATGGTGCAGGCGCGTAGAGTGCGACCGCCGACGCTACTAGAAAACTGGCAAGAATTCTCTTCGGACGGACATTAGAAACCATAATCTCCTCCAATAACTGAGTACGGGTGTCCTTATCCCGGTTTCATGTTCCTACATACCTATACAAGAATGCTGTCATCACCGAGCACAGCGAAGAATCCACTTTTTGCAACCTCGCGTCAACAGCAGATCCCTCGCCTTCGCTCCGGATGACACCAGCAGGCCGTTCGAGATGCGGAGACAATAAAACCGCTCTCGTGCCTTCGGTCGAATTTGCAAAATGCCTTACCACTCTAGGGCAGTGCCAAGGTGGTAAGGCATTTTGCAAATTCGACCGAAG
>Ga0207137_1250_pt1 | contig 9884 bp, 11 predicted proteins | sample Alteio_BWMinHeat_9_FD_153572 | JGI IMG/M metagenome (GOLD analysis project Ga0207137, IMG submission 153572) | Enriched cells from forest soil in Barre Woods Harvard Forest LTER site, Petersham, Massachusetts, United States -... | ecosystem: Environmental > Terrestrial > Soil > Temperate forest >...
AAATACAATCTCACAGAGCGAGAGCGGCAAGCGCTCGAAGGGATATCCATGGGACTTAGTAATAAGCAGCTATCTGAACGGATGAATATCAGCCCAAACACGGTAAGAGCATTTCTGCGCCTCGTCATGGTCAAAATGAGCGTCACATCGCGGTCGGCGATCGTGGCTAAACTTCTCCAGGATCGAGGCGTTTCCGAGCGTCTGATCCGAGTGCCTTCAGAAGAAGAACTAGCGGTTTAAACAAGGCGTTCGCCAAATCGCATTAGACAATGAGGTTATCATGACATACCTATATACATATACAGCTTTATTAGTTGCTTTCCTGATCGTAGACCCGTCCGTCATGTTTGGTAGTGCAAAGGGACTCGTCCAACCGGACGTCACCGTGGGGCAGAATCTGGAGGTAGCCGCCTCGATTACGCTCACTGAGCCGGCGCTCGCCGATACCGTAGAAATTACGTTGACCAGCTCCGATCCAACCCGGGTGCTGCTTTCCACGTCGCCCGACTCAAAAGGCGTTGCATCCGTTATGGTCACGGTGCGCCCAACCCAACTGGAGAGTAGCGAGTTCTACGTACAGGGTGCCGGCACGACAGGTACCGCGATGTACACCGCCAGCGCGCCAGGATTCGGCAGCAGCACTGGTAAAGTCATGGTTGCACCGTCCGGCTTTGTAATTACGACAGGTGGCCCATTAAGTAACTCAAGCCGGGACAGCTTCATGCTGACGATTGGGACTACCACGCCGAGGATTAGAGTCTATGCGGCGTTGCTCGACTCTACGATGCACTACGTCGCCACACAGCTTGTATCTGGGGGGTCCGCGGTAAGCGTCGAAGTGACCAGCTCAGATCCGCAAGTCGGCATCGTCACGCCGTCGAAAGTGAAAATTCCCGCAGGTCAGGCGCTTGCCGTCGCTGAGTTCCAGTCTAAAAACCCGGGGAGCACTAAACTAGCTGTTAACGTACCCCACGGGTTCGAAGCACCCGCCCAATTCGCAGAATTGACCGCCAACGTCCTGATGCCCGGTTTGGTGATAACCGACCATATGGCAATTGGCAAAAACCTTCAGTCGTGCGACACGGTGATTTCGAGCCAATTCGCCCCCAAGGACGGTTTGGCAGTCACGCTAACCAGCGACAACGCCAACTTATTGCTCTCCGCCGGTAGATCCGATCCGGGATCGAAATCCATAACATTGGCCATGCCGGCCGGCCACAACAAGGCAGAATACTGTCTAGAAGCGATCGCCGACACCGGGACAGCCACCGTCACTGCCAGCGCACCGGGGTTCCGCGGCCGCACCTCAGCGGTCACGCTGACACCAGCGGGCGTAGTGATGGGATTTACGGGACCTCCCGATGAAGCCGAGGTATTCCGAGACGACGCTGCCGAAAGAGAGCATGGCATCGTGATGGATTTGTCAGAGGCGACTAAGATTTTTACACTTTACATGGAGCGCCTTACCCCCGTTACCCACAGGGGGGCGGACATAACCGTCCAAGGCCTGCGCCTCGGCAAGTCGGTGGCGGTTGAACTGGAAAGCAGCAATCCCGCGGTTGGAACTGTTGAGTCGCCCGTGAAACTCGATAACATGCAAGCGTCGGGAAAGTTCACCGCGCTCAGCGCCGGAAAAACTGTGATCTCAGTGAAGACGCCGGAGGGCTTTACCGCTGCCGGTAACTCGACTTCCTTTGTCGTCATTGTGCAGTAGCGGGGCCGCCTTTATAGGTTCTAGTTACTTTGGCGCACCTAGATTCCCGATATCGCGTCGCACGCACGAGACGTCATTGCGGCGCGACGCGCACCGGAGAAGGTCTCCCTCGGAACTCTACAGTTACAGGCACGAACTACCTCGGTGTTGGATGTTGCTGAGAACCCAATTCCGGTTTCAGGACTCGGTCGAAGACCGCCAGACGTCACGGCACCGGGCGTCGAATGTGTTCCTCACGGCCAAGCTAAGAACTATACCCGACCCAGCACATTCGTTGGGGCTGCGTGACGCAGATTCACGAAAGCTGCTCGCCCGTCCCGAGCGAACCGCTTGCCCTTGAACACTGCCTCTAGCTCTTGTTCTGAAGCAGTTGGTTTATTTTCGCTTCCTCTAGACGCGAAGGGTGGTTGGCCAAAGCAGCCTTGAATTCAGCGGCGGCCTTCGTCTTGTCGCCCTTGGCGAGCAGCGCCAATCCGAAATGGTAACGGAAGGTAGGATAGGCCGGATACTTCTGTGCCAGGACGGCGAAGGTCTGAAGAGCGCTATCCAGCATGTTCCGCTTTAGATAGATGTAGCCCAATGTATCCATGAAACCTGGTTCCTGTGGAGCGATTTGAATGGCGCGTTGGGCCAGCCTCAAGGCTTCGTCCAGGCTGACAGGGTCATCGGAAAGCATGAAGGCGAGATTGTTTAAAGCGGATACATTATTAGGGTCTGCCTTCAGAACGTCCTCATAGCACGCCCGTGCCTCTTTGATACGCCCAGCCTTCGCAAACACTGTAGCTAAAGATATAGGCGGAACGGGATCTTTGGGAGCCAACTCCCGAGCCTTTTGATAGGCGGAAATTGAATTATCGAGATCGCCTTTCAGATCATAAACCTCCCCTAAGGCGAGCCACCCCTTCAGCAATTTCGGATCCGTTGCCAGTACTTGGCGGAATTCTTGAATGGCGGCATCGTACTTACCGGCACGGAAGTCGCTCACGGCCAACTCCGAGCGCATGGAGGTGGAATTCGGCGATTTTTTTAGAGCATCTTCCAATAGCTTCGCTGCTTTGTCGGGCTGATTCTCAGACAAGTAGGTTGAAGCTAGAGCGGAGGTGGCTCGTGGACCGACTGAAGCGTCTTGACGAAGCTTCTCAAAAAGTTCGGCAGCCTGTGGGTAATTTTTCTGTGCGAGCAGTGCCGTACCGAGTTGCATTTGCGCCTGAGCGTTGTGCGGATCGTCTTTGATCAGCGCGGTCAATTCGCCGCGCGCAACGTCGAAGTCGCGAGTAGCCATCAGGCCCATGGCATGCAACAATCTCGCCCTGCCGTTCGCGGGGCTGTAAGCCAGTATTTCACTCGAGTATTGGACCGCTTGCTTCCCCTGTCCCCGTTCGAGAGCGATTTCTGCCAGCTCATAGCGCGGCGCCAAGTCCCCGCGATCTTTCATGGCCTGCAGGAGTTGCGCGGTTGCCGCGTCGAGGTCTCCCTTCCGCCGGAGGGCCTGGCCGAGATTGAGCAGTAGGAATCTATCATCGGGGGATTGCTTCAACAACGCCTGCAAATCGCTGATAGCTGCATCCAAATTCGCGGCACTGCCGCGTTCCACCCACAACGAGGCGCGTAAGCGAAGGGTCGGCTGGTCCTTGGGGTGCTCCTTCAGAATCTGCTCCATGAGGTTCGCCGCTTCATCCTGTTTCCCTTCTTGCAACAACAAACCGACCGTGCGCTGTTGGTAAACCAGCTTGTCGGCAGAGTTCGTCTGGATGCCTTCTTGGTAGTAGCGGGCAGCCTCGGCAAAATTCTTCCGACCCGCATAAAAATCAGCGACTTGAAGACGGGCTTGCGGAAAATCTTTGGGTCGGTCCAAAATGCGTTGCAAGGTGCGGGCTAGCTCTGCGGGCTTCTGATAGTCAGCATAATGCTCCGCCAGTTGGAGAACGTAAATCGATTGTTTGGGATTATTCGTCACTCTGGCTTGCAAGATCTTCTCGGCGTCATCGATGCGCTTTGAGGATACATACAACGTGTACAACACGTTATATGCGGGACTATAGTCTTTCGCCTCCGCCACTACCTCCAGGCCGACTTTTTCGGCTTCCTGCAACTGCCCGTTCTGGGCAAGGACATCCGCGAGCGTCGTTTTTACAATTGGGTCACGCTTAGTCTGAACGGCCTTACGGAAAAACTGGATTGCGTCCGCGGGCTTGCGGTCCGTTATGGCCATATACCCTTTCACTCGCAAGCCTTCGAATGAGTTCGGATTCTTTGCAAGAAGGTCCGCCGAAATTTTCATAAGTTGATTGTAGAGATTCTTAGGATGACGAGAGTCTAATAAGTAGTAGCTCAACGCGATACTAGACAGCTTCTCTTTTACATCGATGTCGTCGGGGAGTAATTCGACCGCCCGCGTAAGCGCCTCGTACGCCTGTCGCGGATCGCCCTGTTTGATTGCCACAAGGCCCAGGCGGTAGTACGATTCGCCAAACTGAGGGTCTTTCTGGATAGCCTTACGGTAGTTGAGCGAGGCCTCGGCATACTTACCGGCGTCAAAGAGCTTATTGGCCTTCGCCAGGTAGCCACTCCTTGTGACAGTACAGCATGAAAGGCTCAGTAGACCTGCAAAAACGCAAAACCCGAAAGTTCGCTTCATAATTCAAATGAAAACGCGCAGACCTGGGTCTCCAAGCCTGCGCGCAGTTTCCTTACACACTCGGTAGAACTTATCTCTGCTCCGATTGGCGGCGCTTTCTCATCCAACCCAAACCCAACAGACCTACCGCCAATAGTGCCGTGTAGGTTGGCTCGGGCACATACGAGAAGGTATTGCCGAAAGCCGAAACGTTAGCGTTGCCGGTTGTCGATCCTGTGTTGATGGCTACGTCCTTTAAGACTGTAAGCGCAGGGACGGGGCTAGCAAAAACTTTAGTGTTTTTCAAATTGGGCGGGGGGTCGTGAACGTGGAAGCTTCCGTCTGTAGCAACGATGCAACTCGGAACTGTTTCATTCGCAAAGCACCAGCTCTCTGTGAAATCAGCATTGCCACTCCCGCCTGTAGTGGCATTAAAGGATATACCCAGATCGTCAAGCGAGGCACCGGTGACGGTGAATCCAACTTCAACATCAATGTTACCCGGTTGGGTCACGGTGAGCCCGCTGATGGGGGCGAACGCAAAGCCTTCACCGAGGGGGCCGTTGTTTACAGTATTCACGGCGATTTGACTAGGGGACAAAGGATTTGCCCCGCCGCCTGAAGTGCTGCCAAAAAAGAAATTACTGAAGTCCAGGGTGCCGATGTGGCAGCTCGTAAAGACGGAAGTACCGCCATATGCTACTGGAATGTATGCGCTCAAACTCCCGCCCCCGGTCGGGCACACACCATCCGCCATCGCACCTGAGACGAACAGTAAACTTATCGCGATCAATAGAAAGGTCTTGTGCATTCGAAGCTCTCCTCCGTTCAGGTGCCTTACGTACTCATTGGCTTGGTACCGGGCACCGTACTACGTTAGCTAGTATAGGGAGGACGTTATAGTCATTGCAACGGATTTGTGCTATTTGCTAGCCAAAAAGGTACTGGTAGGTACTGGTACCGTGGATTAAAAAACGCACATGCGGTAAAGTAGTCTGGATTACTAAAGTTGGCCTCCGCCTCGTGCCGCAACCAACTCGGGCGCTGTTAGGAACGCTCGCCGACACGGAGTCATGGAAGGGAAGCAAAGAGCAATGCCGACGATGGCAATTGGCGCAGTCGCGGTCACGTTAGGGGTTTTGGCGCAACACACCAAGCCCAGTCGGAACAAATGCTCGGCAACGTATATCGGTGAGGACGAGATTGAACAATACTTCAAACGTTCGCCGGCCGATTCCGTCTCCGATCGGCAGGTCGGAGTAGTTGACGTGGGTAGGAGCGACGTCGATATCAATCCGGCCGGCGGTCCAAAGCCGGCCCTATGCAGTGGCGGAAACCCAGGCCGCTAGCCCGTCAATACCAATTTCAGTTCCCAGCTTGTTACGATGGCACAAGAATATGCCAACATGTAAGAGTCTTGCGCTCCTTCTCCTGATGGCCGGAATCGTAACTGCTGCTGTCGAAGAGTCCGTTGGCGCCTACCAACAAGCCATAACGCAATGGCGCGCCGAGCGCGAAGCCAAACTCAAAGCCGAAAACGGATGGTTGACCGTGGTCGCGCTCACTTGGCTGAAGGATGGCGAGAACCGGGTCGGTTCGAATCCTAGCTTCGAGGTGCCTCTGCCTAAGTCGGCGCCCGAACGCGTCGGCACGATAACTCTGAAGGGTGGCAAGGCTCGTTTCCGGCCAGGGCCCGGTGTTCCCGTGACTTTCAACGGCAAACCCGCCGTCGAGACGGAATTGAAGCCGGATACCGAGCCGAAGTACGATGTCCTCGACATAGGGCGTGTGCGATTCTTCATCATCAAGCGAGAGGATAAGCTGGGCGTTCGCGTGAAAGACAACGACAGCGCCGCGCGACGAGAATTTACTGGGATGCGTTGGTATCCCATCGATCCCTCCTGGCGGATTCAGGGCAACTACATTCCCTGGGACAAGCCGCACAAGCTGACGTTCGATACCGCCGTGGGCGTCAAGGAGGAGGATCAAAGTCCCGGATACGTTACCTTCGAGCGGAATGGAAAAGAATACCGTTTGGAGCCGACGATTGACGAGGGTCAACTATGGTTCGTAATGCGCGATGGGACCAGCGGCAAGACCACTTACGCCGCTTCGCGTTTCTTATATGCGGACCTCCCTAAGGACGGCCTTCAAAAGAAGGGGACCGTGCAGCTCGACTTCAATAAAGCGGAAAATCCGCCCTGCGTATTCACCGACTTCGCGACTTGCCCGCTGCCTCCGCCGCAGAACCGTCTCGCGCTGGCGGTCACCGCGGGTGAGAAGATGTATGGCGATCGGCACTGAAGGCGTATTCAGACGCAGTATCCTTCCTGATATACCGACAATGCAGTGCCAACTTTTTGTTCATGACCATAACTGTCAAGAACCAAGATCACTTGGTGGTGCCTCCAAGCGTGCAACGCAAGGCGGGCATCAAGGCCGGCGACCGGCTTGAGTTCAGAGTCTCAGCTGGCGTGATAACCATCTCCGCAGCTCGCGCGCGGACCTACAAACCCACCAAGTCCGAATTGGCTGCCATCCGCAAGGGCGAAGCTGCGATTGGTCGCGGCGACTCCGGATCATTGAGCGAATTTCTACATGGCCTGGCGAGTAATCGTCGCAAAGCCGGCACAAAAGCAAATCGCAAGGTTTTCCGCTAAGGATCAGGAGAGGATCGGCGCGGCGATCCGCATGCGGGCCGACGATCCGTTTTCCGGCGATGTACTCAGATTAGGGCATTGATATACCTGATGACACCAGCCACAATGTAGTTGATGGACAGCCCTCTTGTTCAATCTATGGGCAGAGTTGCCGATACGTGGGAAGACAGCGTTCGGAAAACCCTCTCTGCAGTTATGGTGAATCTTCGTCGGGTGAAGCCCAACAGCGAAAGCATGGTTTCTACGGTAAGCGATCTTGCCGTGGAGGTTGGAAGACAAAACCTCTTCAAGCACGTCGAACCGTGCAGCCCAGATCCGACAATCAATCAAAAGGCGTGCGAAGTTCGGTCAGAGCTTGAAGGCCTAGCGGCTGCACTTTCTGAAGGGAATGTTCCGAAAGCCATGACACATGCGGAAGCTGCATTGCTGTTGACGGACTAAAGGTGACGGATGGCTTTCTTTTTGGGCTGCCTGTTCTCGACGTGGATTGGAAACAGGATCGGATGGGCGATCTCCCGCAACCTGTTGTATACATCGAGTTGGGCTGTATGCGCAGTCGTTTGTTTCGTATGGGGCATTGGAGTGGCCTATGCCCTTCGCCTTTTCATTCTCGCTACGCATCCGGGCTTGCTTCTCAAAATTTTCGGATATGGAGCCGGGGCGTACATCTCTGTTCCGAACTACGGTCTGCTTGCCGAAAGCGCCATACCGGACTACGAAATGACGCGACACGTTTTCATCAAAGGCGTGCCGATGCTTCTATACATCGCGGCATCAGTCGTCTTAGCATTCAGCATTTCCGCCGTTTAATCACTGGTGGCATCAAGTATATCAACGCCCAGATTAGAGGGTAGCGGCCATTGATGGCGGCGTCGCCTGGGCAGTTACCGAATCTTTTTCAGCGTTGATTCCGTGGAGAAAAGGGTCGCCGTCGTCTCGATCGTGCGCCGCACTTGAACCACGTATTAGAAGCCTCCTAACCGGTCGCTGTCGCAATCGCAACGTATATGATGCGAGACGTTGATAGAACTGCCTGTCCGGTCCGGCACTGTCCCGCACGCCCGGTAGTGCATGAAAAGTGCGTTGACCCCGCAAACAGCGACCGCGCACATCAGCGTATTTTGATAACACATAACCGGGACCTAACACACCGTACGAGCGCACTCTACTCGCAAGTTCTTCCTCGCTATGGCGTGCCTGATCGGGATCGCTTAGGGTCATCTTGATCCTGGGTATCTGGAGTTACTCGCATGCAGCAAGGACTCCAGCTACTCAGAATTGAACTGGAATATTGCTAAACTGGCCGAACGGCGTCATGGGAGATCTAGGGACGTTGATCAGTGCTTTGGGATTTCCAAATCTGCGGTTAGCGCATCCCTTTAAAGCCGAGCACAATACTCGGTAGTTGGCCCGACGATCCAGACTGAGTAGAAGCCGTACTCTGCATCGGGACTCCCGAATCTTGTTGTGTACTCATCGACGATACGTTTAGTACCGAGGACTCCAGCATGGTTGGCATCCATCGCGAGGAGCATGTTTGCCCGTTGGCTTGGTGCGAACTGCAGTGCCTTCTTTTTGATGGCAGCGTGCAACCATTGCAACGCACGTGGAAGATCAACCTCGTGCGACGTCGTTCCCCCACTCGCTTGATGCCAAAACTCGCGCTCAATAGGCACGGTTACTATCTGTACTTCTATGCTGCGGTCAGCCATCCTGAGAATGGCGTCCTCACCTCGATTATCCTGACCAGGAATCATTTTGGCTGCGAAACCCTGCAACTCCAGCTTGCGGAGGAGGGTCTTTTTGACCCTCGACTCTACCGGTCTTCCAATGCCTTCGGCCCCTGTAATACGCAGCGACACACTATCCGATGTCAATAGCGTTCGCGAACTGACGCCGGGCGACTCCACACTAATGCTCACGTCACCCCTCGGGCTGGGCCCGCTCGATAGGATCAGGCTTGGCTTAGAAGTCTGAAACCGCAAGACTGCAGGGGCGGGTGTGAGTGTGACTCCGATCCCCATAGCTTAACGGTACGGCGACTCAACGCGGAAAACAAGCGGTCGCGGTTTGCAGGAACGCACTCTTCAGACACTACCGCACGCCCCGCCGAACACGCCGAAAATGGTACACATTAATCTAGCGAGGAGGATATCAGCGCAATGACCTTGAAAGTCAACGGCCGCACGCACAACGTGGATGTGGACCCGGCAACGCCGCTGCTGTACGTACTCAGCGATGACCTGGAGCTGCGCGGGCCCAAGTTCGGCTGCGGCTTGGGTCAATGCGGGGCTTGCACGGTGATCGTCAAAGGCCAGGCAATCCGCTCCTGCGTGACCCCGGTGAAGAGTGTCGAGGGAGCCGAAATTACCACACTCGAAGGTTTGGGTACGCCCGAGAAACCCCATCCGCTCCAGCAAGCGTTCATCGATGAACAGGCCGCCCAGTGCGGCTTTTGCGTGAACGGAGTGATTCTCACGGCCAAGGCGTTTCTGGACAAGCATCCCAAGGCCAGCGAGCAGGAGATCCAGCAGGCCCTGTCGGGCGTCATGTGCCGTTGTTTCACGCATACCCGCATGTATAACGCGATTCAGCGTTATGCCAAGGGGGTGGCGCGATGAAGAAAGCCATGACCACAGACGCCCGCGCGGCTCTGGATCGCGCCGGATTTTCGCGCCGGGACTTTTTGAAGACCTCGGGCGCGCTGATCGTCGGTTTCAGCATGGCGGGCGCGATAAGCGAGCGAGCCGATGCGCAGGGCAACTTCGCAGGCGGTGCGCCCGGTTCGCCACCGGCCAATCAAGTGGATTCGTGGATCGCAATCGCAGCGGATGGCAGCGTCACAGGCTACAGCGGCAAAGAAGAACTGGGGCAGGGCATCTCCACGGCGCAA
>Ga0207137_1252_pt1 | contig 9837 bp, 13 predicted proteins | sample Alteio_BWMinHeat_9_FD_153572 | JGI IMG/M metagenome (GOLD analysis project Ga0207137, IMG submission 153572) | Enriched cells from forest soil in Barre Woods Harvard Forest LTER site, Petersham, Massachusetts, United States -... | ecosystem: Environmental > Terrestrial > Soil > Temperate forest >...
ATCCGCACGGATCTTTGAAGATATAGCGCGCACCCCGCTCTTCGTCCAACATGAACGCCACATAGTTGCCCCAGTAGCGAGAGGCCAGGGTCCGCCCTTGACTCTCAATCACGGCGCGAGTTTCTGTTGCTCCGAAGTTTGCTTTCTCGACCGTCGCGCCTTCGTTCGACGCATGCAGCCCAGGGAAGATCTCACCCATGACGACGCCAGCTTCTCCAAATAACATCTGCGCGCGCAAATGCCTCGAGTGATCCGCCACGAGTACGGCCACTCCCGCCACGCGAAAGACCAGGGCCCAGCTAGGTGACAACGCCTCGATGCGCCGCTGCAGCGCTTCGGCGGTCGCTACGATTTCCGTAGACTCTGCATTCCATAGGAGCGCCAGGTAGCGAAACATCAGCTCACACCATCATGATGGGTGTGTAGCCGCAAACCTTCTCGGGATTGGTGTCCAAGAGATAGTTGTCCCACTGCACCCAACTGTGAGCACCCCACGGCTGCATCGTCACACCGATCACCCAGTCCGGGTGCAATTGGTATTGGTTCAGAAATCGCGTCAGCGTCAGCGCATGCAGCAAACAATGGCCCTCCGCGGCGAACGCAAAAGGACGCAGCCTCCGAAAAACATCCACTATTGCCGAGAGCCTGCGCAGGTCATAACGACCCATGTCCCGCACGCGTTTTCGCTTCACTGCGTTGACCTCCTCAACGATGACCGAAAACGGCCGCCGTGCCAGCGAGTACCGCGCCCACCCGTACGCCAACAGGAAATTCTTAAGATGCCGCGGCGTCATTCGTCCCAGGACCTCATGCTCATCGCCGATCGAAATCCACTCCCCCCGCATGTCCTTTAAGGCAACGCGCGGCCGCGCCTCCTGACCTTCGGGAATCCGTTCCAGAACGCCATCCAAGAGCAACGACTCACACGTGGCGCGCTGTGCCTGGAACACTGTGCTCTCATCGCAATCAACGCTTCGCTGCCAAAGCGGTTCCGGCCAACCCGGAACCGCATCCGCCAGGAGTTCCGTCTCCTTTTGCCCAAGCCCGAGATATTTATCGCGGCGCACATCAAGAATCACGGAACCCGTGACTGTGACGCACACATGAATGTGGGTTGGAATGCCGAAGCGCGCCGACTCGCACAGCGCGGTATCTCGTTTCACTCCGACTGATAGCATAGTCACGACCCAAATGCAGCACGCCAAAAGGGGTGCGCAGCCACTGCCGCGCACCCGCCTCGCCGCTTAGGCGGTAAACGGACCCATGTGGGTTCCCGGGTTGTCCTCGGATATAGGACCAACCTCCTTCGTTTCCTCCGACACCCTGCCCAACTCGATCGGTTTGTTCGTCGTCATGTGATTCTCCATGTCTGACTTTAAGAAAAAACGTCCTTGCTATCCGCGGTAGCCCAACCACCTTAGCGCCAAGGCTCAGCGCCTCGTCAACCGCGCTATTGCCGAACTCTATTTTTCGGACGACATTTTCTCTTCACCATTGGGCTCTCCGACTCTCGATGGAGCCAGCAAACGCCGTAAAAAAACACCCTGCGTAGATGATCGACACATCTCCTCGTGCATTCAGGACGGGCATACCGCACGATCACGCGAGTGCCACGCATGCACCTTGCACCGCGATTCGAACCACATCCCCGTGCCAGACAAGAACCCCGACCGCCTATTCATCCACCTGGTGATCCAGGTCGAGCCCCGGAGGCGCGTCGTGAAATAGCGCCGGCGCGACATCCCGATAGTGTCGTATCGCCTTGCCCAAAGTTGCACCGCTCACCCCGAACCACGTCCCCACCTCGCGCACGCTCGCGCTGCCGGAATTGAGCGCGAACCACGCCACCAACGCCCGCCCCAACACCGCCTCGTGGCCGTGCCCAAACAACTCTTCCACTCTTACGCCCAGCCGTTCCGCAACTCCCCCGATCAGTTGCTCGCGAGAAGGCGGTGCCGCCCGGTGCCTCGCCGCATCACGCGCCTTCACCACAAAGGCTCGGTCGCCCACCACCCGTGCATCGAGTGGCGAACCCTGCTCGAATAACTGCGCCACATACGGCGTCTCAGCCTTTTCCATGAATCCGCGGTAGCCCTGCAGGCCGAACAGCCCTTTCTGCTCGAGCGCCCGCCACACCACAGCCGTCTCCAAATGCACCGGCACACGCTCGCCCACATACGCCGAAGCCGAACTGAAGGGATAATCGATCGCGCGTCGGGCCAGGCCTACGCTCAAGGGTCGCGCATGCACCCTGCGAACCGCATAGGGCAGATACTCCGGCGCTACCACTCTGGATTCATAGCGCGCCGCGAAGGCGGCCACATGCTTCGGGAGTGCATCTGTTAAATGCAAATAGCGTGAATAGCGCCCGCCCAGACGCTGCATGAGCGCCTCGAGCGGCGCGCCCAGGGTTCGCATTGCCAATGATGCCTCATTCGGCTCGACGCAATAACCGAACAACTGTGCGCCGCATTCCCAACAGCACGCATCCAGCAGACTAAAAAAGCGCAACAAACGCGGCACGCCGCGCCAGCGTTCGACAGATGGGCGCGCGAGCACGCTCGCGTCAAAGTAGATGTTGAAGCCCTGTTGGCCACACATCCGCACGAGATGAATCGCGCCGTGAAAATCGAGCCTGAGTGGCCGCGACAAGCGATACTCCTTTCCGCTTGCATTGACGAACCAGAGCGTCGAGCATCGCGGGCTCTGTGTCGATCAGAGAAAAGCGCAAACAGAAAACTAAATTTCGCAAAACGGGCAATTACCCCTGTTGCCGCTGTGAATCTAGTGACACAATCCGCGCCGCATTTTGGATTTCCGTTATTTCGCGTTGGAGCGAAGCGACTTGTTCGGGTATTTGCCGAAAAACAAGGCTGCCACTGGGAGGTGCTCGGAACCTTAATCTTCAACGACGACGATGCCAGGCAATCCCTCACACCGATTAGATTATCGGCCATGTACTCGAAGGACCTAAGGAATGGGCGCCAACCCTGCTTCAGCATCAGCGGAAACGCTGGTACAACTCGTGCTACGCGCGCGTCAACGCGACGCGCTGGTACAAACCGAGGAGGACTGGCGCGCGCTGGGGTTGATCGCCGCCCGCATGCTGTTCTGGTGCGGCGGCGCCATTTACGCCTGCCGCTGCGAAGGCAACGAAATGCGCTTCGCCTTGCAAGTCCTGCACGCATCCTTGGGCACCATCGCGCATCAAATTGCGGGCGCCTATGCCACGCGACTGCGCAAGACCCGACGCTTGAGCGGCGTCCTCTTCAGGCACTACACTGCTATTCCGCTGGGCAACGCTGCTTTTCTCGACGATCTTGTGTTCTGGCTGCATCGATCGGAAGAACCCGCCATCGCGGCGTCCGCAGTCACGTCAAGTACATTCACGCGGGTCTGGACCGCCGACAGTGCCTATTTCGTACGAAACTCACTGCCGTGGATTAATACCGATCGGGTCTTGAGCTCGCTGAGTGTCGGCGCTCCAAATCCCGCCACGTACCGGCGCCGCAAATTGGAAGACATTTCGCCGCGGGTCATTGAAGCGTTCATACGCCGTCCGCCACGCGCGCATCGCCTTAAGGCTTTAGCTGATTTCGCTGCGGCTGAGCTCGTGGCCGACCCTGCGACGCAAACCCCGCGCCCCAGCATCGAAAGGATTGCGCGCACCGTCGCAGGCTATTGCAAAGTCTCGTATGACGACATGCTAACCGATTCTCGCAAGCGCGCCGTGAGCAAGGCACGCGTACTTGCCACCGTGCTGGCCACTCGCAATGGCGCAACAGCCGCAGCTGCCGCGCGCCTGTTCAATCGCTCCCGCTCAACGCTGATCGAGCAGGCCGAACACTATCGAGCCACGCAGCCCGAAATATTTGCCGAAGCCGAATCCCTGCTCGAAACAACTCTCGCCGCAACACGCGAATAAGGCGGCGGTGAAGGCGCAGCGGACAGTGCCGCGCCAGGGAAAGGATCGGCTGCGGCAATTGCGACACCTCGAGCAACGCCGTTGTCGGCACCAATGCTTCAGCGAAGAATTCCTCCCGGATCCTGTCGCGAGGTGCGCTGGGCTAATTGATCGGATCCGATGCACTGATCGACGGAGAAACGCCGCCTGACATCACTCAACCCTCACCGCTCGACACACCGACGGATGATTTTTGCTATGAGCCTCCGCCGTAACTAACTCCGCAACGCGCCTCGACTCTTCAAACGATCGCATCGGCAACAAAATCCCGCCCTTTCCCTTTCTATGTATCTCCAGCATCGTCCGTATCGCGTCCGTCTCCTTAAGACCAACGCAGTTCTGCAGCCCCGAAACCACGAATTCCATCGGAGTCAGATTGTCATTCATGATTTCTATGCCGCTTAGAAAACCGGCCGGCACAAACCCCTTCATCCGCAGGAGTGACGTTTCCGGCGGAAAGACCGGCGACGGCGATAATTTGCCGGAGACTGCCCTTCCCGTGAGAGCACTACCCAAGCCAAGTACACTTAAGCCGAGCCGCTCCCAAGAGCTCATATTTCCCCCGGCCCCAGCCCGATCGCAGCCATCGTCAAGCCGACGATCAAAAAACTTAAGCCAAGCGTCTTCCAACCCGCGGGAGACAGTATCGATCCATGCGGATTTGGGCGATTGAACAAAAGACGGAAGCCCACCGAACAGCGAAACGCTGCGATCGATCACTTCACCTAGATAGCATCCCGCGGCGAGCACCGTATTCGTGTAGCCCTGGCCCTCTAAATTCTGATTTTCGGCTTTGCAGGAGATCAAGGTACTCATCGAGATACTGCAATGACTTTACCGAGTAGTCCATTGTGGCCACCGGAATGGAAGATTGAAAGGCAACCTTCCCTTCTTCAAAACTCCCCGTGCCGAGAAAGGCCGAGCAGAACATTGGTATGACGGCCACTACATCGTAGGACATCGTAGGCTCCTAACGACGAGATAGAGCGCCGCGACGTTGCGTTGACGCCGATCGAAGCGATCGCGAAGCTAGACCGCGCAGACCGATCAAACCGCCCGTTAGAGTGTTCACAACCCAAGGCCCACTTCCAAACCAAACACAAACCCGCCCAAAACAGCGGCGAGCGGAAGAACTAATGCCATCGCTATGGCACGTCGAGAACCGCACTTCGAAATCATGTTTTCAAAGTCACCTGCTCGAGTCTTGGCATATACAGCGAGCACCAAGGATGTAAACCACAGCACCGTTAGGAATAGGAGAAACTCGCGCGCCCGGGACTGCCAAAGAAAATATGCAATACGTGAGGTTGGGTCGAAGGATTCGTCGAAACCAGTGTGTATTCCCTCAAATCGCAACCCACCCGCGATACTCGCGCAATAAATGAGCATCGCAACCGCCACAATCTCAGCTCCAATTAGCCACCGCGCGTACATAAATCAGTACCTTGCACGCCAATGATGAGCTTGAGCGACTTGCGCCGATGACAAACGAAGCTGATTTATCTCCATCACCTCCCTCCTAGAGCGACCGACGACCCCACTTCCGGCTACTTTGCCTGGCTCGGCCACTCCCACTTCGAAACGGCTTCCTTCACGTCCGCAAGAAGCTCTTCAAATACAGATTCGCCGATTTCGGACACCTCTTCCGGCAAGAGCCACATAGCCATCGCATCAAGGTGAGCGATAAATGCCGGAGACTCACCCTCCTCGAGTTTTCTCGCGGACCATACCGTGTAGGCCGGGATTCCCACGAGCGCGTACTCTCTTGAACGCGCTTGATAATCGAGGTTTCGACGTGCGATTTCCCTGTCATCCGACACGATTCTGGCCTTGTGTTCCCACTAAAGTCTTACGCTGCCGTCGATCACGAGTCCAAATTATCTATCGGCAACCAGCAATTTACACATCCGATCTTCCTCGCCGCTTTTTTTCGCCGCCTGGCGCCTGTTATCCCTCCACTCGCCAGGCATCATAGGAATTTCAGACGCGTAATCACATCCGAATACGCCTCCGACACAAGCCTTAGCTTCGGGCGCCTAGACAGGCCCCTCGGCAATGCGAACATCAGCAATCCAATTCCTTTCTCGACGCGCAACACGCGACTGCGGTTCCTCTCCATCAAAACTGACCGGCTGCCGAGTTACATGCAGCGAGCCCATCCCTTCAAATGTGTTCACATTGACGACCGCGTAAAGACGCTTCGCAATTACACTGGTGACAAGTGGCACCGCGCCACAGCGGGTACAAACATAAAACGTCGCAGTCCTGGTTTCAAATGCGTATTTTGAAACGAGGCTCGGGGAATGCAGGGAGACCGACAGCCTTGCCTCTCGATTCGACGTCCACACTCCCCCGTGCTTGACGCAAAATGAGCAGCCACATTCGCGCGCTGCGATCTCGGACAGTTCCCCTGGCCAGTCGAGCACGAAGGCAATATTGCCGCAGTGACACTTCCCGTCGATACGCATCTGTTCTCCGTCTGGTCGAGCCGTTCGTACCGCTAACGCTACGCTGTCCGTGCTTCGCTGCGGTCCAGCCCGGACTCCTCGTTTGCAACAGTGTTGCTCACCCATGTACTCGCCCGACAGCGGCGAGTCGAAAGCATGACTTCGACCGCAACGCTTCACCATCCATGGTTTGGCTGCCGCCCTGCCTAGACTCTCCGTGTCTAGGCGTTCGATCGGTTCGACGAGATTTTGTATCTCGTCGAAAAGGCATCCGATCTCAGCCTCACGGACTTTCGTCCGTTGCCACTTCCGGTGCCAAGTTACGTACCCGCGATCGCTTGAAGCCATTGTTAGCCGACGATATAGGCCAGAGCAAGGGCTATGTTCGGCGCGACAAATAGGCCAAACAATCCCAACACGATCAACAGTCCCCGCCATCGATGAGCCGAATACATGTGGTATGCCGCGAGCAGCGGGAAGGTGATCCAAACGAACATCGCGTGGTCAAAACTGGGTCGGTGTGCAGCCGGATCGCCGGAGCCGTCACCAGCCATAGGAATAACAACAAGAAGGCTTTATGAAAAAATAGATGACCGCAAACAACCTGCCGGCTGACCACGGTGCGATTCTCGAGATGCGCTTTGTCAAGTTGCTCTCCTTCGATAATGACGGACGATGCCTAACTATTGATCATCTGACGGAATCGCCCACCGGGCGTCCACGGTCGGGAGTGCTATTAGCTGAACAAGATCGTCTAAGCTCAGCAGGACAAAGTGTGCCACGGTTAGCGGACTTCGCACCTTTACCGGATAAAGTCACTAGGAAATTTGCCTTTACTAAGCATGCGAGTTAGTAAAGAATACTTTCTTTAGGGGATCAGAAATGCGGGTTACAGGACAGACAGTAAAGAGGACCGTGTCAGGCGAGGAAGTCGCCACGTTTGTTCCTTTCCCGCTCCCGCCTCGCAAACCTGTAGATTCGGCCACATCGGCCACCGGTTAAGCCAACTCGAATTCTCAATTTTGAGAAGTGGGAAAACACACTTTGCATTGAGGCGCGGCAGGTCATAATCAGAATGGGAGAGGGACTAATCCACTTGAAGCGGCATCAATTGATGCAGCCCATACTGGAACAACTTTGAAGCACACGCAAAATCAGAAATCACGATTCGAGGATGTTCAAAGGGCTCAACGGTCCGCACCACGTCGGGGCTGCTCATCTCACCAACCGACACGATGCGATTTGCACTGTCGAAACCAATTCTCGCCGCCGACTCAAACGTGGCGCCGGTCGACCAGTAATTTTGCGCCTATGCGCGCACGCCTAAACAAGCGTCCCATCTTATTGAGCTGCGCCTGCTTGTCGTGACCTGCCTTGACTCCCTGACGAGTCCCCAAACGAGCTCTCATGGTTTGATAGCTCATAAGTTTTCTCCGTCCTTTTGCTACTTCCCCTACGGTCTCTCTGCCGCAAACTCTAGTCCTAATCCGTTTCTCACGCCAATGCCTAGAGCTAGTCCAGCAGCGTCACACCATTCCGCTTCAACACCGCCGGCAGTTCTTCCGCGTCCTTCAGCTCGCACGCATCGACGACTCTCAACTTCCCCACCGCCCGATCAAACACCGCGATGCAATCATCCCCTGTGAGCCGCGACGCATAAATGAACCCGTCCACATCCCTATGCTCTTCATACACCGCTTTTCCGAGCGCCTGGCCCGCCGCGAAATGCCGCGCGCGCACCGCATCGGTGGGCGCGCCGATGTCGACGCATCCCGTATCCCGCAAATCCAACAAATTGAGTTCCAGATCCCTCTGCGTCGAAATCCGCGCGTAGCCCCGCGCCAGCACCGCCGCCAGCGGTAGCTCCCGCTTAAGACGATGCGTGAAGCGATCTCGCACCAACGTCTCGACGACGCAAGTCTCAAACGACAGCGCCAGATACATCACCGCAAAATCGGATTTGCCATCACAGAACCGCGAAGGCGAGGAATACAACTGCAGCGGCATCCGCGACACCCCGAACACCCGATGCGCCCCATCGATCGCAAACAGGTGCAGCCGCGCCTCAATTCGCTCGCGCGGATATCGGCCCATCACTATTGTTAGCTGAAGGCTTCGAGGAAGGAATGAGCCGCGGCTATCACTGCATCCACCTTCCCTTGGCGAAGCGCCTCGATGGGCCGCACTGAACTTTCAGGATCGACGAACGCCGACTCCTCGTTCAGAAAATCCCACGCCGCTTCTGCATCCGGAATCACCGCCAGCACCTGCGCGATCCCCGGCACCACCTCACCCGTTCTTAAGATCTGCTCCGCCGGAATCAGCACGCCACGGCGAGTCGCCCGCCAAGCCAGCAACCGCCTCGACTCGATCCACGCATACACCGTCACCCGAGTCACATCCAAAGCTTCAGCCGCCTCGCTGATGCTAAGCACCCTCCCCTCACCAGAGTCTGAGCCTCGAGAAACCACCAACCGCCGCAACGCCTCCGGCACCGCCCGCTCCTTGAAAGGAACTAACCCCTCCTCGAGCGCCGCCGCCTCCAGCGCATTCGCCACAATCCCCGTCACCTCATTCGGGTGCTTCTCCACAAACTGCACCGCAGCCCGCGACAACGCCGGCCGCACGGTCAACGGTTTCTCCACCCGCTCCTTCGTTTTGCTCGCCTGCTTCATGGCTCGAATTCTACTACCGACTATACAACTTGTATAGTACGCCAATTAACCATAATCTGCCTGGGCTTTGTGGCCTATTAGCCCTCTCGCCGCGCCCGCTCGACTTACTGCAGCACCCCTTGAGTTCATGCCCCACACGGATTTTCCGAACTCGCATCAATCGTCGCCTTCAACAGGTCCTGATGAATCGACGGGTGCTGATCGAGCACGCGCAAATCCTGAAAGGCAACAAAAGCCGGCTCCGCCGGGTCCTTGAAAACTCCCGCAGCAATCTTCTCCCGCAACCAGTTCGCGATCGCTTCAGGCAGGAACACTTCAAAGGTCATTCCCCGCGCACGAATTCGCTCCCGCTCCTCGAGCCTCAATTGCTCACCCTTGGCTATTTCGTCGGATCCCATACGTCCTCCGCGATTGATCCCTCTCAACGACAAGTATCACGCGTGATACCTAGGGAAGTCACACGAGTGTGACTCTTCTCAGGATCCCCAAACACGCGGCTACCTTTCACACACGCGTGTGTCATGTCTCTTTCCTCCCTATTTTCTAGGCTTTTTTGTCGACGAACATGCGTGTTCGCTGACCACTCGTCGAAGTTGCGCCGGCTGAGCCAGTAACACGCGTGCTACTCCAGTGGTCGGCGACGCCCTCGCGTGTCCACCGGCGGTTGGGTCTGGGTGTCATTTCTTGGGGCTTGAAAAACACGACGTTTTTCCCGAAGGCTCCAGGGATGGATTTACGCCGTCCCGAGAAG
>Ga0207137_1247_pt1 | contig 9830 bp, 12 predicted proteins | sample Alteio_BWMinHeat_9_FD_153572 | JGI IMG/M metagenome (GOLD analysis project Ga0207137, IMG submission 153572) | Enriched cells from forest soil in Barre Woods Harvard Forest LTER site, Petersham, Massachusetts, United States -... | ecosystem: Environmental > Terrestrial > Soil > Temperate forest >...
TTCAATGTTCATTATATGTTACAAGACCACTGCTATTGGCATAGAGATGATATGCTTTCCTCGGAAACGTATGATAGACGTGTTAATTATTTCAACACTGAGGAAGGAGCACGCATGCGAGAAGAATTGTCTGCGTTAATGAGACCATGCTACGAGCCAGAGCCAAACTTTAAATTAAACTTATAACTTGCAGTTTCGGTATTCGATCCAACCGACCCCAGTCAGATATGCGAGGTGCGAGCTCCGCGCTCTTTGATGCTGCTGTGGTGTCTGTTGCTTGGGCACTAAGCGAGCGTGCTTTTTTGCTGCAAAGGCAATAATCGATTGCCTATGGTCGTATCTGGCCGTTGCCTTGAATAATCCATTTGTAGCTCGTTAAAGCATCTAAGCCCATGGGGCCTCTTGCGTGTAGTTTTTGTGTGCTTATTCCTATTTCTGCGCCTAGGCCGAATTGGGCGCCGTCGGTGAAAGCGGTGGATGCGTTGACGTAGACTGCGGCGGCGTCTACTCGGTTTAGGAAATAATTTGTTGCGATTTCATCTTCTGAGATTATGGCTTCGCTATGGAAGGAAGAGAATTGCATAATGTGGGTGACTGCTGTTTCAATTGAGGGTACGGTTTTTATTGCTAGTTTGTATGAGAGAAATTCGCGGCCGAAGTCTTCTGGCTTTGCTGGGTGCAATAACTCTGTAGGATAATGTGATTTCAATATTGTGTAGCTTGTGGTGTCTGCGAAAATTTCTACTTTATGAGCTTGTAATGGTGCGACTAATTCTGGTAAATCGGTTAAGCGTGATTCGTGTATGATCAAGCAATCTAGGGCGTTGCATACACTCACTCTTCGGGTAGTCTTTCATGAATATCCGCTAATAATTTTTTATACTCTGCCTGGTATTGCTGTAATTGTTGATAATCCTTAATAGAGTGACCTTGGACTTCAAATTCGCTCAATTCAACTAATGCCTCTGCAAATTTGATCAATCCATGATGTTTATCCTCGATTTGCGCATATTCTTGTTCAGCTTTTTCCAAATCACGTTGATGTTTAGCTCCTTTATCAGGCTCACCATCTTGTTGATAATAGTGTATCCATCGTCGTGAAACGGCAATTTTCGATATAATTTCATTCATGATATAGTTTCCCATCTCTACTTGTTCTGATGTAAATAAACTACCACAATGAAATTCAAAGAATTTGCGCCGATCTTCATAACACTCAAAATCTTGATGACTAATATCCGCCTGTAAAATATCGAGAGGTGTTTGCCCCCAAAAAAGTCTTAGATCTTTATTCTGACTTCTTTTCAAAATGGCTTTCATAATACTGACTAATTTTTTTTCTTGTTCATCGTCTTTACCATAAAAAGTTCCCAACAGAAAAGCGCAGAGATGTAATGAATGAATCGAAGTATATTTGCTATCACCGATGAGCCCATCGACATCGCAATTTTTTTCAACAATTAAACGCTGTGCCAAATCATATCGTCCAGTCTTCAACGCTAAACTCAGAGGAGTATTTTTTCCACAAAATGCCATATCCCTTAAACTGAAAAGTGGGTGGCCAGGTTCAAATATATCGAAAACAACATTAATTAATAACTCATCACGGTTTACTAGCGCCGCTGTTAAGACGCTGTTACCTTGGGCACCAATCAAAAAATAATTTTGGTCAGGAGTGATTTGAGTGGGATCGTCACCTCGCCTTAATGCGGCAATAATTCCATTACGCAGTATAGTAACTGCTTCTTCACTGAGATGGGGATTGTGATAAGCCGCAAGAAGATCACTAAGCTTTCTGAGATTTTCAGGCCGGGATTTCACTCTGTTAAAAAAAACTGATTGGTTAATGAATCCATAAAATGTGCGATTAACTCTCGCAAGACAACTCAGTTCATACTTTGAAAGATATTCAAGCATATGCTCAATTATCTGATGAGTTTTTTGCACTTCTTCAGGTGGTTGACATTTTGCAAATAATAGTTGGAATAAACCTAAATCTGTTCCTGTTTCTTGTGGCCTGTACTCAATCATGTTTAACTCACATAGTAGAAATTATTATATGATATTCTATCAAATTTACCCCATTAAAGCAAGGATAGTAATCAAAGCGCCCAACGTTCTATATAGATACAAAGCGGATAAGTGAGGCGACTGATCGTCTCTAACCAGGCCCAGGCGATGATGCTCTATCACTACGTTCCAACTCATCCTGATCATCGGCCTCAACAGGATAATGAGTATGTGTTTATCATGAAGACAGAAACAGAGGTCTTGTCTAGCCCGAACCGAACCACCACGGGCTGCTTTTTCGTATAAGGTTATTGCAGTAGCCCTGCTTCGGGTGACGCCCCGACCATTATAATAGCAGTCAGCCAATAAAGCTTGAGAGCCAGGCAACCCCGCTTCTTCTGGGCCGCTTTCCCTAACCAATATAGACCTTTTGTTGTGTCCACAGCAAGACCTGCCTGGCCGGTGCAATAAAAATGGCCAAGATTCTGCTGGGCCATCACCAGACCCGCTTCAGCCGCTTTGGTGTACCATGTTATTGCTAGTGGAATATTCGTATTGCAATTGCACTACCTAAATCTGCAGCTTTCTGGAAATAAGCTAATGCGATTTGAAAATTATGAACAACGCCCGAGCCTTCTGCATAACATTGACCTAATTGCACCAGTGCAACAGGCAGGTAAACTTGTTTTGCGCGTTACCAACGCGTAAAACAAGTTTACCTGCGGAGCTCGCACGCACTAAAAAGTTAGAGCAAGTTATTACGTCTTAAGAGAGGGAGTAGATTTTGAAATGAACAAAGCGTTTAAGTAAAGAGTTCGGCTGAGATGGTGAATTCGACCTAGGGGAATAATCAGCTTTGTCTAAAGAGCCCCACTCTTTTGAATGGGGCTTATTTGTAGTGCCTAGCAGCATCAGAATGATAAATTATCGATGCAATTTAATATATTATTTACCAACACTAGATTGTGCTGCATCCTGTCTCGTTGCAGTAGCATCTGGACTTAGGATAAAGCCATTACTCAAATTTTGGTTTGTCACTTGATTTACTTTGCTGACATACGCTCCGTGATTCGAATAAAGCTCATTTAATCTTGTCGGAGTGAAATCTACTCTTTGTCCCAATAAGAAGCCGAATACACAACCAGTCGTGTTGGCTTCACCACTTAACTTCGCGATTGGCACATCAATTTGTGAAAGTCTCACCCCACCTGATAACGAATTGCCATCTGCATCTCGTATTACGTAAGGTGCCGAAGCATTGATATCGATCACGGGTGCAATCGGTGGCGGCGTGCCATCTTTCATCCAAGGAATCATATGATTGAAGCCTGCAGCCAGAATGTTATTCCTCGGGAAATCATTTACATTTGTGCAACCAAAAAGTTGATTTATGTTAAAGGTATTAGGACCTAACGTTAAGGTATATCCAGGCACATCTCGATTAATGACGCTGACGAGATAATCTCTTTCTGCTGCCCCGATATGGGATGCTCCTGCCATTTCCCAAAGACGACGGATATTTGTATCGCCTTTACGGAATATAGGTCCATTACGGACAATATCGGTTTCAGATACGATAATAAAGGTAGGGACATTCACATTGATCGCTACGTTACTTCCAGTGTAAAGGAAAATGAAACCATCTATCAGACCAGAGGTAGATTGCTTCAGATTATAATAACTTGTTAACGGGGTGCCTGCTTGAGATACTCCCGTACCGATAATCTTCTTGACAGTTAAACCAGCTAATGGATTGACTCCGACAGGATTCTTGATCGCCTGAGCCGCTTCATCGTAAATATCGATTGCAGATGAGTTAACGGTATCAATGTGAAATCCTGCATAACGTGTCGGATTCCAAGTGGCTAAATTACTGATTCCAACAGGTTGAGCGGAAACCATGACATAAGCGTAACCGGAACGCATAAAAACGTCAGAGAGTTGTGACCAAGCAGCTGCGTCATCAATATTTAAGGCGTTATGACTCATTTCTAAGACCACAATGCCATTAAATTTCTTTGGATTAACGGGCTTATGAACCAAAAGCCGGGTTTTGTAGAGGCTATTCGTACCACTCACACGCTCAATAAAATATTCTTCCTCAACATACCCGAAACCTGTGACATCGACCAGAGAGGCTGCAAAAGGATAATTACCTCCCGGCGGATTGCCAGGTTGATTTGTTGAAGGAATGGGTCCGGTTACCGTTGGGTTTGGAACTGCTGAAGCTATCGTGACAAACCCCATAATCACGACCGCACAAACTGCCCTAAGCAGCTGTTTACCAGAGGCATTTAGCCAGGTTATGAATGACCGTTGGCTGATTGGCTGATTGGCTAAACGTGCTAAGAACTATACACTTGTCAACAATATTCGTTTTCATGATATCTCCCCCCCCCTCATGAGCGTCTTCTGGATACCCCGGAAGCCTCGCGGTCTCTGGGCTTTAGCCCATCAATACACTATGCTCAATCAATACTACTCACCGTGCTCCTTGCTCGACCATCGCTGCATCTTCACTGCTAGCAGAGCGTTTTACTGCTCCGTTAGTATAAGAATAGCACACTTTTATGAATTTTTCCCATCACTCATTCGGTTCTAACATGACCATAATAGGTAAAAAAATATCTGATAACGCTAAATTAGGGGCGATCAGTTTTATACAACGTTTAGGGTCAGCACTGAAACTACATATTCATTATCAAGGAGTGCTACGCACACAGATTTGATAAAGAGCAATCGGCCATATATTTCTTCTGGATTGCTTCGCGTAATGCTCGCAACGACGGAGCCTTAGATTACTTTGCATTGTTAACCACAACGATGGAGCCTTAGATTGCAGTACTTAGTACTCACAACAAAGTCACGCTCGCTTAGTGCCCAAGCGGCAGACACCACAACAGCATCAAAGAGCAGGTAAACTTGTTTTTCGCGTTATCAACGCGCAAAAACAATTTTACCTGCGGAGCTCGCACGCACTAAAAAGTTTCGGCCCTGGATAAACCCAGGACCTAACATATTATTTAAAGCAAAGATTGAGTAATGCTTTGAACTTCTTCAGTCGCAACAACTTCATTTTTCGGAGCCAAAATCGGACTGTCTCTTTGAATTCGCGGAGAACTCGGTTGATTCTCAAGTTTTTGCAAACTCTTAATTACCGCTAGATGCTCTACTAATTTTGCTTTTAGTAAAATTAATTTTTGTTCTTGCTCAGCAATCTGCTGCTCAATTTTTTGTTGCTCTTCTGCAGAGAGCATTGAGTTTACGAGATCATTATTTGTGTTGGAAAAAAGATGTTTAATAGTTGGCCAATCACTTCGATTTTTAGGCTCATCAGCAATAACACTTTTTAGTATGTCAATCGCCTGATTTAAACACTGAATAATATTGTTAAGATTAATCACCACTTTTTTATTAATGTGATCAGCTAAGGGCTTTAGAAGAGTACTACCTATATTGCTGCACACTAAGCGCGCACCATATGTCGGCTCGCTTTCATGAATCATAATATGCGTGATAACATTTGGCACTTCGGTAAAGCAATACCTTAGATTCCTATCTTCTTTGTAAAATTCTTTTTCATTTAGAAGCGTACAGTCAACATGGCTCAAGGTTAAATCAGCCCTAAGCTCATCCAACACCGCTACTAATTTTTCATCATCCAAAGAAATCGCATCTTTTTTTAATTGCATAATATTATCCTCATATTAAGTTATAGAATTAGCACTATCACATAAATCCCCAGCCAAGTCAATTTTTGACAATGAGTGAGCTATCGCCCACCAATCCTAGTGTATTTGACTTACGATACCCTATATTGACCCAGTCGGATTGATTAATTACGCTATTGCCAATTAATCAAATACAGGATCCTCACGTCTATGGAAAGTCATACACAAGTTTACGAGCTCGCTATCTCGCCCAGCGAGTATGAGTGTCTACTTATCTTAGGCGAATGGGAAATCATTAACGCCATCGCAAAACAATTGGCATTATCACCTCGCACGGTCGAGTATCATCTTAAAAACCTGGTTCAGAAAATAACCATGGGCAAAATACAGGCGAAAAGTAAAGAGTGCTTCGCAGGCTGATTTTTTAAGGCACTCGGCTATTGATTATTTCTGGTTTGCTTCGCATAGTGCTCGCAATGACGGAGCCAGGGGGACAACCCAGCTAGCAACGAAAGAAGGTGACTGCCAGCTCAACGAAAGAAGGGAGCGTGCGGAACTACCAGCTCACAACGAAAGCTAGAACTCAGGGACATAACCAGCCAATAATAAAAAAGGGAGCTTTCGCTCCCTTTTCTGAATAGAGTTATGACTTATTCTGGAGCGCCTTCGCGATCTACCAGTTCAATATAGGCTACAGGCGCTGAGTCACCGTTGCGGAAACCGGCTTTGATGACGCGACAGTAACCGCCTGGACGGTCTTTGTAGCGTGGGCCTAATGTGGTGAAGAGCTTGCCTACGGCAGCTTTATCACGTAAGCGGTCGAAGACGTAGCGACGGTTTGCTACGGTGTCTTCTTTTGCTGCTGTGATTAAACGTTCTAACACGCGGCGAACTTCTTTCGCTTTGGTTTCAGTTGTTTTCACCAACTCGTGCTCAATAATTGATGCAGCTAAGTTACGAAACATCGCTTTGCGATGTGCGCTGGTACGACTTAGATTTTTACCACTCTTTCGATGTCTCATTGGTGTTCCTATCTATCTGCTAACTCGGCGGGTGGCCAATTTTCAATTGACATGCCCAAGGATAAACCGCGTGAATGTAACACGCTCTTAATTTCTGTTAATGACTTTTTGCCCAAGTTTGGCGTTTTCAGTAAGTCATTTTCAGTACGCTGAACTAAATCACCGATGTAAAAAATGTTTTCGGCTTTCAAACAGTTTGCTGCGCGTACGGTGAGTTCTAAATCATCGACAGGACGCAATAACACTGGATTAATTTCTTGACGTTGCATTTCATGTGCACGCACTGGCTCTGCACGCAAATCAACAAACGCAGCCAATTGATGCTGCAGAATCGTTGCCGTAGTACGGATCGCTTCTTCTGGCTCTAATGTGCCGTTAGTTTCGATATCAATGATCAGCTTGTCTAAGTCTGTGCGTTTTTCAACACGTGCATTTTCCACTTCGTAAGAAACACGTACCACTGGGCTGAATGAAGCATCCAAATGCAACACGCCCACTTTACGAGCTTCTTCAGGATTTAAATTGCTTTGCGCTGGCACATAACCACGACCGGTTTTCACTTTCAGCGTCATGCTCAGTTCAACGTCTTTGGTCAAATGCGCAATCACGTGATCTGGATTAATAATTTCCACATCGTGTTCTAAGGTAATGTCGCCTGCTGTGACTGGACCTTTGCCCTTTTTCTTCAGCGTCAAAGTGACATCATTACGACCTTGCAGCTTTAATGCAATGCCTTTGAGATTCAATAGAATGTCGATCACATCTTCTTGAACACCGTCAATTGTGCTGTATTCATGTAGTACGTTGCCGATTTCAGCTTCGTAAACAGCAGCACCCATCATAGATGACAATAAAATGCGACGAATCGCGTTACCCAATGTATAGCCATAGCCTCTTTCCAATGGTTCGAGAGTAATCTTCGAACGCGTTGGCGTTAAGCTTTCCACTTTAATCATTTGCGGCGTTAACAAGCTAGAATAAATGTCCTGCATAATACTAATTACCTCTATTTCGAGTACAACTCAACCACAAGATTCATCTTAAATTCAACTGGCAAGTCCGTGATTTCAGGATACGCTTTAAAGGTACCTGCCATTGTTTTCGCATCAACGTCCAACCATTCTGACGGTGGACGCGATTGAGCTAATTCGAGTGCAGCCTTAATACGCAGCTGCTCTCTGCAACGTTCACGAATCTCTACTACATCCCCTGGTGCTATCAAAGCGGATGGAATATTCGATTTTTTACCGTTGACTAAAATCGCATTATGATTCACGAGTTGGCGCGCTTCGGCACGAGTGCTAGCAAAGCCCATACGATAAACAACGTTATCGAGTCGTGATTCTAGAATTAATAGCAAGTTCACACCAGTAGCGCCTTTACGACGATCTGCTTGCTTGTAATAGTTATGGAACTGCTTTTCAAGCACACCATAATAACGTCGAATCATTTGCTTCATACGCAATTGCACGCCGTAGTCGGTTAAACGACTGCGTCGAGCGCCATGCACACCGGGCACTTGTTTCAAGTTACATTTTGATTCCACATCGCGGATTGAACTCTTTAAACTTAAATCTGAGCCCTCGCGGCGCATCAGTTTACATTTGGGACCTGTATATTTAGCCATAGTTGATAACTCCTAGATCCTTCGCTTCTTCGGTGGCCGGCACCCATTATGGGGTATCGGTGTCACGTCTTCAATTGAGGTAATCTCTAAACCTGCCGTTTGTACGGCTCGAACAGCTGATTCACGGCCAGAACCGACAGCTTTGACTTTAATGCTAACACGTTTCAAGCCTTGTTCTTTTGCTTTTTCACAAGCATCAGTAACGACTTCGGTAGCTGCGAAGGGAGTCGATTTACGCGAGCCTTTAAAGCCTTTCACACCGCCAGAGCTCCAGGCAATCGCATTACCTTGCGCGTCGGTAATGGTGATTTTGGTATTGTTAAACGTTGCACAAATATGCGCAACACCGACAGACACCTGACGTTTGACTTTTTTACGAACTTTTATTGACGGTTTAGCCATAATATTTCACTTTCCTTTCACAAACTTATTTACGAATCGGTTTCTTTTTACCTTTACGCGTGCGCGCATTGGTATTAGTACGTTGTCCACGCACAGGCAAACCACGACGATGTCGAACACCACGATAGCAACCGATGTCTTTTAATCGCTTGATATTCATGCTGACTTCTCTGCGCAAATCACCCTCGATGGTGAATTTGTCCACTTCTGTACGCAAAGCCTCTAATTCAACTTCCGTCAGCGTTCTGATTTTCACGTGAGGTCCGACTTTCGCCAGTGTGCAGATCAAATCGGCACGAGTTGGGCCAATGCCATAGATGTGCTGCAAACCAATGCGCACATGTTTATCATCAGGTATATTTACACCGGCAATACGAGCCATTCACAATTCTCCAATATCTATATATCTAAAGCCTAACTTCCAAAAAGTCAGTTAGGATAGCGTAATGAGCTGATAAAATCAATCTCTTTTAGCCTTGACGCTGTTTATGCCGAGCATCTTTACAGATCACTCGCACGACACGATTTCGTCGAATAATTTTGCAATTTCGACAAATTCGCTTAACTGATGCGCGCACTTTCATATCTTTTCTCCACTCTTAGCGTGACAAGCCAAAATGACCACCACTCTTCAAATTCGCTTTTTTCATTAGCGATTCATATTGGTGGGACATCAAATGAGCTTGCAATTGCGCCCAAAAGTCCATCAACACGACCACTGTAATCAGTAGTGATGTGCCCCCAAAATGAAATGGCACATGCCACTTCAAAATCAAAAATTCTGGCATTAATGCAACAAATGTCAGGTAAATGGCACCCACAAACGTCAAACGACTCATTACACCATCAATATAACGCGCTGTTTGCTCACCAGGACGAATCCCTTGAATAAACGCACCTGACTTCTTCAAATTTTCTGCTGTTTCGGTTGGGTTAAACACCATCGCCGTATAAAAGAAGCAGAAAAACACAATCGCTGCCGTAAACGTAATTAAATACAGTGGTTGGCCTGGTTGCAGTGCCATACTCACCGTTTGTAACCAACGCATGCTCGGTATATCAGAAAAGAACCCTGCGATAGTGGACGGAAAAAATATC
>Ga0207137_1096_pt1 | contig 9812 bp, 5 predicted proteins | sample Alteio_BWMinHeat_9_FD_153572 | JGI IMG/M metagenome (GOLD analysis project Ga0207137, IMG submission 153572) | Enriched cells from forest soil in Barre Woods Harvard Forest LTER site, Petersham, Massachusetts, United States -... | ecosystem: Environmental > Terrestrial > Soil > Temperate forest >...
TAAACAGTCGCAGCCACCGATTCTTTGCAACCTCCTTCAGCTACAGCCGCGAGGGCCTTCACCTAACAGAGGCACACCTTCTCCCGAAGTTACGGTGTCAATTTGCCTAGTTCCTTCACCCGAGTTCTCTCAAGCGCCTCAGTATTCTCAACTTGTCCACCTGTGTCGGTTTCCGGTACGGTTCGATGATCTTCATCACTTAGTGGGTTTTCCTGGAAGCTTGGCATCAACTACTTCTCCTGTACTTCTACAGAATCGTCATCGCGTCTCAGCATAATGATTATCCGGATTTGCCTAAATAATCTGCCTACTCGCTTAAACCAGGACAACCAACGCCTGGATAGCCTAGCCTTCTCCGTCACCACTTCGCTCCAATCAACAAGTGCAGGAATATTAACCTGCTTCCCATCAGCTACGCTTCTCAGCCTCGCCTTAGGGGCCGACTCACCCTGCGTCGATTACCGTCGCGCAGGAAACCTTGGACTTTCGGCGTGCGAGTTTTTCTCTCGCATTATCGTTACTCATGTCAGCATTCGCACTTCTGATATCTCCAGCATTCCTCTCGAAACACCTTCACAGACTTACAGAACGCTCCTCTACCACTCATGCACATAATGCATGAATCCGTAGCTTCGGTGGATAGTTTGAGCCCCGTTACATCTTCCGCGCAGGCCGACTCGACCAGTGAGCTATTACGCTTTCTTTAAAAGATGGCTGCTTCTAAGCCAACTTCCTGGCTGTCTATGCCTTCCCACATCGTTTTCCACTTAACTATCTCTTGGGGACCTTAGCTGACGGTCTGGGCTGTTTCCCTCTTCACGACGGACCTTATCACCCGCCGTGTGTCTCCTGTGATCACGTCTTGCGGTATTCGGAGTTTGCATCGGTTTGGTAGGACTATCACGTCCCCCTAGCCGGCACAGTGCTCTACCCCCGCAAGATAACTCACAAGGCACTACCTAAATAGCTTTCGAGGAGAACCAGCTATCTCCGGGCTTGTTTAGCCTTTCACTCCTAGCCACAACTCATCTCCTACTTTTTCAACAGTAGTGAGTTCGGGCCTCCAGAACGTGTTACCGTCCCTTCACCCTGGTCATGGCTAGATCGCCCGGCTTCGGGTCTAATGATGCCGACTTAACGCCCATTTCGGACTCGGTTTCCCTTCGCCTCCCCTACTCGGTTAAGCTCGCCAACACCATTAACTCGCTGACCCATTATACAAAAGGTACGCAGTCACCGTATTGCTACGGCTTCCACTGCTTGTACGCACACGGTTTCAGGTTCTATTTCACTCCCCTCTCCGGGGTTCTTTTCGCCTTTCCCTCACGGTACTTGTTCACTATCGGTCAGTAAGGAGTATTTAGCCTTGGAGGATGGTCCCCCCTCAGACATTGCTGTCTTTCTTCAAACAGGATTTCTCGTGTCCCGCCCTACTTTTCGAACGCTTACACATAACCAGCTTTTCGCATACGGGGCTATCACCCTCTGTCGCCAGCCTTTCCAGACTGTTCTGCTAAACTAGTTACGCTTACCACGTTCAGGCTCTTTCCCGTTCGCTCGCCACTACTAGGGAAATCTCGGTTGATTTCTTTTCCTGCAGGTACTTAGATGTTTCAGTTCCCTACGTTCGCTTCTCTGGACCTATGTATTCAGTCCAGGATGATGGAATCTCTTCCATCGGGTTTCCCCATTCAGATACCTCCGGATCAATGCTTGTTGCCAGCTCCCCGGAGCTTTTCGCAGGCTGCCACGTCTTTCTTCGCCTCTTACTGCCAAGGCATTCACCCTGTGCGCTTAATTTCTTGACCATATAACCCCAAATCGTCTCTTCATGAGCTCACTCTCGTGCTCTCACTCACAGCGACGCTTCGAAGTCACATGCCTTTTTCCAAAGTTGAATTGAGTTTTCGCTCAGTGTACTTCGCTTTTCTTTCATCCACATTGTTAAAGAACTTTCTGTCTCACTCGGAGATCAGAACAACGTTCTCTCTTCTCAAGAAAACTTTCTTCTAATCACCTTTAACTATTTTCACTAACTACTCTAACTACTCTACCTTTCCTGGAGCCAGTCGGGATCGAACCGACGACCCCCTGCTTGCAAAGCAGGTGCTCTCCCATCTGAGCTATGGCCCCTTTCAGTTAACGCTGGGCCTGGGTGGACTTGAACCACCGACCCCACGCTTATCAAGCGTGTGCTCTAACCAACTGAGCTACAGGCCCCTCATACCATCGAGGTGTCCTCTCATTCAAATTGTCTCTTCTTCAAGATGTTCAGAGTGATCTATGTGCGCGCCTTCCTCAAATCGTGCTTCTATCTTTTTGCAGCCTTTCAGCTGCTCGTCAGATGACTAGCATCCGACTCTACATAGTAAGGAGGTGATCCAGCCACAGGTTCCCCTACGGCTACCTTGTTACGACTTCGTCCCAGTCATGAATCATACCGTGGCAGGCGTCTCCCTTGCGGTTAGACTACGCGCTTCTGGTACCATCCACTCCCATGACGTGACGGGCGGTGTGTACAAGGCCCGGGAACGTATTCACCGCGACAATGCTGATTCGCGATTACTAGCGATTCCAACTTCATGGAGTCGAGTTGCAGACTCCAATCCGGACTACGAGACGCTTTGCGGGATTGGCTCCCCCTCGCGGGTTCGCGACCCTCTGTACGCCCCATTGTAGCACGTGTGTAGCCCTACCCATAAAGGCCATGATGACTTGACGTCGTCCCCGCCTTCCTCCGGTTCCTCACCGGCAGTCTCCTTAGAGTCCCCAACTAAATGCTGGCAACTAAGGACAAGGGTTGCGCTCGTTACGGGACTTAACCCAACATCTCACAACACGAGCTGACGACAGCCATGCAGCACCTGTCTCTGCGCTCCTTTCGGCACTCCCAACTCTCATCGGGATTCGCAGGATGTCAAGGGTAGGTAAGGTTCTTCGCGTTGCATCGAATTAAACCACATGCTCCACCGCTTGTGCGGGCCCCCGTCAATTCATTTGAGTTTCAACCTTGCGGCCGTACTTCCCAGGTGGAAGACTTATCGCGTTAGCTTCGATACTGACAGGTTCCCCTGCCAACATCTAGTCCTCATCGTTTACGGCGTGGACTACCAGGGTATCTAATCCTGTTCGCTCCCCACGCTTTCGCGCCTCAGCGTCAGTATTATGCCAGGTGGCTGCCTTCGCCATTGACGTTCCTTCCGATCTCTACGCATTTCACCGCTACACCGGAAATTCCGCCACCCTCTCATATACTCTAGCCAGACAGTTTGCAATGCACTTCCCAGGTTAAGCCCGGGGCTTTCACATCACACACATCTTGCCGCCTACGCGCCCTTTACACCCAGTAATTCCGATTAACGCTCGCACCCTCTGTATTACCGCGGCTGCTGGCACAGAGTTTGCCGGTGCTTATTCTGTCGGTACCGTCAAAATACAAGGCTATTCACCTCATATTCTTCTTCCCAACCTAAAGAGCTTTACGACCCGAGGGCCTTCTTCACTCACGCGGCATCGCTGGATCAGGGTTGCCCCCATTGTCCAATATTCCCCACTGCTGCCTCCCGTAGGAGTCTGGGCCGTGTCTCAGTCCCAGTGTGACTGGTCGTCCTCTCAGACCAGTTACCGATCATCGCCTTGGTAGGCTTTTACCCTGCCAACTAGCTAATCGGACGCAGGCCCCTCCTCAAGTGCCGCCCTTGCGGGTAGCTTTCCTCTCTCGAGTGTATGCGGTATTAGCCAAAGTTTCCCTTGGTTATCCCCCGCTTGAGGGCAGGTTCCTACGTGTTCCTCACCCGTCCGCCGCTCGTCATCAATTAGTATTGCTACCAATCATGTTACCGCTCGACTTGCATGTGTTAGGCGTGCCGCCAGCGTTCAATCTGAGCCATGATCAAACTCTCCACTTCTTTAAATCTTTCTGCTTAATCAAGCCTAAACTCGACCAAACATGTTCCTTACACGAATTGACTCGGTAAGCGCGCACATATATCACTCTTTCATCTTGTTAAAGAACTTTTTCTCTTGAGACCGCGCATTCTACTCGTTACTCTCTCCCTGTCAACGACATTTATCCTTTTTTTTTAATTATTTTTTTTAAACCGCAAGACCTTACGTAAATACGCTCCTGTATAAGAGCCATCACACTTAGCCACTGTTTCCGGTGTACCCACTGCAACCACTTTACCGCCTCGCTCTCCCCCTTCAGGGCCAAGATCAATGACCCAATCTGCCGTTTTAATGACATCCAGATTATGCTCAATAATCACTATCGTATTCCCATGATCACGCAAGCGATTGAGCACCCCCATCAATTGCTCGATATCATAAAAATGTAATCCCGTTGTCGGCTCATCTAACAAATAAAGCACTCGACCCGTATCACGTCTCGACAATTCTCTCGCCAGCTTAATGCGCTGAGCTTCACCACCGGATAGGGTTGTCGCACTTTGTCCCAGTGAAATATAAGAAAGACCAACGTCTAATAACGTTTGTAATTTTCTCGCAACCATAGGAATAGCATCAAAAAATGCTCGCGCCTCTTCTACCGTCATTTCAAGTATTTGATGAATGTTTTTACCTTTATAAAATATTTCTAATGTTTCGCGGTTATAACGTTTACCCTGACAAATATCGCAAGTCACATATACGTCTGCAAGAAAATGCATTTCAACTTTGATAACACCTTCACCTTGACACGCTTCACAGCGACCGCCTTTCACATTAAAACTAAATCGGCCTACAGTATAACCACGTGAACGTGCCTCCTGAGTGCCGGCAAATAAATCACGAATCGCTGTAAATAAACCGGTATACGTTGAAGGATTAGAACGCGGCGTACGCCCGATTGGACTCTGATCTACGACAACAACTTTATCCAGATACTCTAACCCTTCAATACTGTCATGCAATGCGGGCTCTTCTCCGCCCGCATCGTTCAATGCACGCGTTGCTATCGGTGCCAGCGTATCGTTAATTAACGTTGATTTACCGGATCCTGAAACACCGGTGATACACGTCATTAATCCGATTGGTATGTCTATATCTATAGACTTCAAATTATTTCCTTTAGCACCCCGAATGGAAATTAGCTTTTCCGGATTAATCGATGTTCGCTTTTTAGGAATATCTATTTTACGTTTACCGGATAAATATTGTCCCGTCAGTGATTTTGATGAACGCATGATTTCACTGGGTTTACCTTGGGCCACTATGTAACCACCGTGCACGCCTGCACCTGGCCCCAAATCCAGCACATGATCTGCACTCATAATGGCATCTTCATCATGTTCAACGACTATCACTGAATTACCGAGATCACGCAAATGACGTAAAGTACGCAATAATTTTTCATTGTCTCGCTGATGCAAACCAATAGACGGTTCATCCAGAATATACATGACGCCAACTAGGCCCGAACCAATTTGACTAGCCAATCGAATGCGCTGCGCCTCGCCGCCAGAAAGAGTCTCTGCACTTCTATCGAGACTGATATAATCCAGACCTACGTCCACCAAAAAACTCAGACGACTCGTTAACTCTTTCACAATTTTTTCAGCAATTTCACCGCGATAACCCGACAAATGTAGCTTATCAAAAAATAATTTTGTTTTATCAACCGCCCACGATGCAACCTCTGATACATTTTTTCCGGTGATAAAAACATGACGCGCTGCTTTATTTAAACGCGCTCCATGACAGGCATCACACGTACGCACGGCTATATATTTTCTTAATTCTTCGCGCACAAATTCTGATTCGGTTTCACGATAACGACGCTCAAGATTAGGCAATATACCTTCAAATGAATCTGTTTTTTTAAATGAGCGACCGTCTTCATCTTTATATTCAAATCGAATTTGTTCACGACTACCGCTCAATAAAATGGTTTGAATTTTTTTAGACAATTGATAAAAGGGAAGCTCAAGATCAAACGTAAAATGCTTGGCTAGCGACTTAAGTATTTGATAATAATGCAAATTTCTCTTGTCCCACCCTCGTATGGCGCCATCTGCCAGGGATAATTGCTTATTTACCACTAATGATTCATCAAACATTTCCTTGATACCGAGACCATCACAATCTGCGCACGCACCTAACGGACTATTAAATGAAAACAAACGCGGCGATAATTCTGGCAAGCTATATCCACAATCTGGGCACGCAAACGTTGATGAAAATACTTGCGGCGGCTTTTTAGGCTCATCCATTAAACCAACAGCAGCAAGACCATTCGCAAGACGCAACGCTGTTTCAAAGGATTCAGCAAGACGCAATCGCAAATCTTCTCTCACTTTTACTCTATCTATTACCACTTCTATCGTGTGTTTTTTACGCAAATCTAATGATGGTGGATGATCTAACTCTATCATTTCACCATCAATGCGTGCGCGCACAAAACCTTGTCCACGTAATTCTTGCAACAATTCTACATGCTCACCTTTTCGCTCACGCACCACAGGTGCCATGATCATGACTTTGGTATCAACAGGCTTAGCAAGCACGATATCAACCATTTGACTAATCGTTTGCGCTTTTAAAACCGTACCATGTTCGGGGCAATGCGGCTCTCCGACTTTTGCAAATAATAAACGCAAGTAATCATAAATTTCGGTGATAGTCCCGACAGTAGAACGTGGATTATGTGAAGTCGATTTTTGCTCGATAGAAATAGCAGGTGATAATCCTTCTATGTGATCCACATCTGGTTTTTCCATCATGGATAAAAATTGACGTGCATAAGAAGAGAGCGATTCCACATAACGACGCTGACCTTCGGCATATAAGGTATCAAATGCGAGTGATGACTTGCCCGATCCTGATAATCCTGTGATCACAACCAACTTGTCACGAGGTATATCAACATTTAGATTTTTTAAATTATGGGTACGCGCACCACGTATACGAATCTGCTTCATGATTGACTACATTTAAAAAAAGGGAGCTATTATAAACATGGTTTATGTTTTATTACATCATCCTGAAGTTAGATTGCTTAACTTCATCATTCTCTTCCCATTTTTCATTTTGTAATATGGCAAGCATTTTTTGATCGTCGCGTTGAATCGTGGTTTCAATCATTTTTTCAGTAGGTTTCAAATGATAAACACTGATTAATTCCTGGATAAAAGAAGCCATTAACTCCGAAGATTTAAATGTACAATAATATATAAATGCTGCATTCAACATATCCTCATCAGGTTGATGGTTTTCTTTTATCATCAGATGATAAGCAACCATAAATCTATTCTCAAATGTAAAAAGATGAGATAAAAGAGAAGAATCAATGTTATGAATTTTATGAAACAAAAACGAAACCAACTCCAGATTTATTGCTAGGCAAGCGTTTTGAAATATATAATCCGTAATTTCATAATTGTATTTTTCGATCAGATAACAAACTAACTCTATACTGCCTGATCGAGCAGCACATCCAAACAACTCATATTTCGTTGGAATCAAGCAACATTCCTCTAAAAGAAATTTCGCTACATCCAAATTGCCAGACTTGAATGCTAGCTCTAAAAATAATTGATCCTCCGCTCCAATAAGCTCTTTAAATTTTTGCGGAGTAATGTTTTCATTACTCAAGAGATGATTAATCGTATCCATATCACCTGATCTTATTGCAGAACGCAAAATAGGCTCACACATAGCAGCGCGAGGAAACGGAAATTTTTCCTCTATATATTTTACCACCTCTATCATACCCATGCTGTATGCAGTAGCCGTTATTTCTTCTGGAGTACACGAACCAAATCTAAAACTTTTTGGTTTCCATCCTGCTGTTTCAAGCAAATATTTAATCACCAGCAGATTTCTTGAATATTGAATATCAAAAAAGCTTATTTTTTTAACCTCAAGGCGATAGGTTTCATGTAAATATTTCACCATCTCGACTCTTCCGCTACTTACAGCAGTTTTAATAGCACCCCGTGGCGGCTGCCAATTGTATTTTTCAGCAACATATTTCAAAACTTCTACTTTCCCAGAATGAATAGCATTATAAAAAATATCTTCATAAAAATCTTTTCTGGAAACATCACATTCCTTATCCTCTATCAAGTATTTCACTAATGCCAATTCACCCGAAGCTGCAGCAGCGTTAACATGTATTGCTTTTGGTTTACAATCCATCTTTTCAACAAGATATTTAACTAAATCCAGATTGCCAATGATGTTGGCATACAAAAGACTGCTTTCTAATAAAAAAGGATGGCGACAAGAAAAATAATCATCAAACCATTTTTCGTCATTATCCAGTAAATGAATAAAATCAAGATTAATAGAACAACCGGCGCAATAGAGTTGATATAACTGATACTCTTTAAAAAACTTAACTTTACCTCGTTTGAATATTCTACATAATCGAGAGTAAACCAAATCCGGCGATTTTAATGATGCAATGACTTCTTCATCAACATGAAACTCCGCGAATAATGCTTGTTTAGTAATAAGTATATTTGCCTCTTGCTCCCATTTTTTACGAACTGGCTTAGCATGAAAAAGTGTATGTTGCAGAATATCGGATAACATTCCAGGATTAGATGATGAATACATAACCACTCTCGTTTTTTTTATAAGACGAGGCACCCTAACACGAAATAGTGCGCCTACAAATACATTTTTGTATAGAATACTCCGCCAGAATACCCAACGAGTATGATATGAATTCAAGCAATAAAATGACTGCAAACGAAAGACGGGCTGTGATCAGCCTCTCATCTATCATGGGTTTACGCATGATAGGTTTATTTATGGTATTACCGGTTTTTAGTTTATATGCCATGAAGTTACACGGCGCGACACCGACTCTCATCGGCCTTGCCATGGGCATCTATGGTTTGTCCCAGGCATTATTCCAAATTCCATTCGGTGCATTATCTGACCGCTTTGGTCGCAAGCCCATCATCTTGATTGGTCTTATTCTCTTTGCAACAGGCAGCGTAATAGCAGGAATCGCTCACTCCATTACCTTCATGATTATAGGACGTGCATTACAAGGCATAGGTGCCGTCGGTAGCACTATGATGGCATTCATAGCTGATCTTACTCGCGAAGATCAACGCACCAAAGCCATGGCGATAACGGGTATCACCATTGGATTTTCATTTTCCATGGCCATGTTTATTGGCCCTGTACTCACCGAATGGTTATCGGTTAATCACTTATTCTTTTTAGCCGCTTTATTGGGTGTGATTGGCATCATTATTCTTTACGCTTACGTGCCCCGTTCAACACATCACCATTTTCAGCGTGATGCTGAACCTGAGCTTAAATCTTTGATCAAACTATTAACTTCTACTGAACTTGCAAAACTAAATATCGGTATTTTTATTTTACACGCCATTTTTACGGCCAGTTTTATTATTATTCCTATTCACTTACATCAATTTGAAAGCCTCGCAAACCACCGCGAATGGCAGCTTTATCTGCCCACTTTATTGCTCGCTTTTATTGCCTGTTTATTTTGCATTGGCATGGCAGAACGCAAACAACAAATCAAACCGTATTTTTTAGCTGGCATACTTGCACTTCTTTTATCTCTGTTATTACTTCTAACAGCGAAAAGCAGTCTCCTGTTAACCGCTATTGCGATTTGCATTTTCTTCGCCGGATTTTCACTACTGGAAGCATTTTTACCCTCTCTCGTTTCACGCGCTGCACCCGCTTCCCGCAAAGGAAGTGCTATGGGGGTCTATTCAAGCTCGCAATTTTTAGGTATCTTTGCAGGCGGTGTTCTAGGCGGATGGATTTACGGACAGTTTGGTTTTTCAGGCGTCTATCTATTCTGTACGCTCAACATTTTCACC
>Ga0207137_1253_pt1 | contig 9811 bp, 9 predicted proteins | sample Alteio_BWMinHeat_9_FD_153572 | JGI IMG/M metagenome (GOLD analysis project Ga0207137, IMG submission 153572) | Enriched cells from forest soil in Barre Woods Harvard Forest LTER site, Petersham, Massachusetts, United States -... | ecosystem: Environmental > Terrestrial > Soil > Temperate forest >...
CCGTCGTTGAGAATACTATACAAAGCAGTCCAAAGGCCCGTCGTTGCGAGCATTACGCGAAGCAATTCAGAAAGCGACGGTATTCCGTCGTTGCGAGCGAAGCGCGGCAAACCAGAAAAATTTTTAACAGCCGATTGCTCGTTATCAACTCTGCGTGCGTAGCACTCCTCAACTTTTAGGTGCGTGCGAGCTCCGCAAGAGCGGTTGCAGATTTTTGTCAAACCAAGTGCTATCATTAGCAGTAGCTATTGCAAACAAGGATTCCTTATGCTGACTGGAAAACCACTCTATACCATTGAACAGATACGTTATCTTGAGCGTGCCGCGCTGGATAGCGGGGTTGAGATGCTGGATTTGATGACACACGCAGGGGCTGGAGCGTTTCATACATTGAAAGCAAAATGGCCTCATGCTAAGCAAATTTTAGTATTGGTGGGTGCGGGTAACAATGGTGGAGATGGTTGTGTGGTGGCCAAATTGGCACAGCATGATGGCTTGGATGTGCGGATTTATACTGTGGGTGACATGAATAATTTGCCAGAGACTGCTCACTGGGCTTATGAGACTTGCGTGCATTCTGGCGTTGATATTTCACCTTTTTCACCTGAAAAATCATTCGCTGCTGATGTTATTGTTGATGCATTGTTGGGAATTGGCATTAATGGCGAAGTGCGTCCGCCTTATCGAGATGCGATTGATGCCATTAATCAAGCAGGCAAGCCTGTTTTGGCTATCGATGTGCCATCAGGATTGCATGCAGACTCAGGTTCAAAATTGGGTTCAACTGTCATTGCGAATGCTACGCAAACGTTTATCGGTTTGAAGCAAGGATTTTATACTGGAGCGGGGCGTGAGTGTTGTGGTGAAATCTTTTTAGAAGAATTACACATTGATAAAGCCTTTTTTAGTACGATAAACCCTGTGAGTGAATTGCTCGAAGCCAATGATTTTTGTCCTTGGATGCCGCGTCGCGCTAAAAATGCGCATAAAGGTGACTTTGGTCACGTGTTGGTTATCGGTGGCGACTCCGGTATGGCAGGAGCGGTGCGTATGGCCGCAGAAGCCGCTGCGCGCGTCGGTGCTGGATTGGTCAGTTTGGCTACGCGTGTTGAACATGCTGCTTGCATTACAGCTTCTCGCCCCGAACTGATGACGCATGCCGTTAACAAGCCAAAAGATTTAATTCCTTTATTGGCAAAAGCCACGGTGGTGGTGATTGGTCCTGGTTTAGGACGTCAAAATTGGGGCGAAGCCTTATGGAATGCCTTATTCGATTGCGAATTGCCTATGGTGGTGGATGCTGATGCATTACATTGGTTGGCGGCTAGTACTGTAAAAGCTAATATTAATGCGCAGCGTAATTGGATTATTACGCCGCATCCAGGTGAAGCAGCGAGCTTGCTCGACACCACCACCACAGCAATCACGCACAATCGTTTCTATGCAGCGCGTGAATTGCAAAAGCGTTTTGGTGGTGTTGCTGTGTTGAAAGGCAATGGCACTTTAGTTGCTGACAGTGAGCACCCGATAGCTGTTTGTGGCGCAGGAAATCCAGGTATGGCAAGTGGTGGCATGGGCGATGTGCTGAGCGGTGTGTTGGGTGGATTACTAGCGCAGGGCTTATCACTGGTCGATGCCGCGAGATTGGGTGTATTGTTGCACGCGGTAGCGGCAGATCGTGCGGCACAAGAAGGCGGTGAGCGCGGATTATTAGCTTTAGATGTGATCAAGAAACTCCGCGGAGTGTTGAATGACGTTTGATTTACCGCAGATTGTTCGAATTGAAAATGAAGCAGCGATGAATGCTTTCGCAGAAAAGCTCGCAGCGCAAGTTAAGTCTCCGTGCATTATTTATTTACAAGGTGAGCTAGGCGCCGGCAAAACCACATTAACGCGAGGTTTTTTACGTGCGCTCGGCTATGAGGGCAAAGTAAAAAGCCCTACATTTACCCTAGTAGAAACCTATGATATAGACCATCTAAAAATTTTCCATGTGGATTTATACCGATTAACAGATCCAGATGAGCTTGAATTTTTAGGTTTGAGCGATTATTTCACCGAAGATGGCATTGGTTTAATCGAGTGGCCTGAGCGAGGCGCTGGATATCTACCACCTCCCAATTTAATCTGTCGTATCACCATTGAAGGTGACTCAAGAATTATCCAGATCTTAGCCAAACCCTAATTGTAACAGCTCACACACTAAGATCGAAATGGCCAAAACGTTCAGAGGCGAGCAGTTAACCCTAATAACACCTTGTTCAACAGCGCTTGGCTTGGTAAGCTTGGCTCTTAACGGACTAGAGGGTCAAAAGATAAATGAAAGGGATGCGCTTTTTAATAATATGCACTTTGCTCTGGGTTGGCAGTATTGCCCAGGCTATTGCTGAAACTGTGTTAGAGCATGTGCGGGTGTCAGACACCTCGGTCATGACTCGAGTGGTGTTTGAATTGTCCGAGTCGTTTGAATATAAAAATTTTGCTTTGACGTCACCTTTGCGCCAAGTTATTGATTTTAAAGATGTTAAAATGAATGCGGATTTGCCAGAGCAGTTACTTGCAGGTTCCGCCTTAAAGAAAATTCGTTCAAGTGATCATAATAACCAATTACGTATTGTGCTCGATTTGCGCGATCGTGCCGGTGTGAAAGTATTTGAAGTTCCACGCAAAGGCGATGCGGGGCCGCGGTTAGTTGTTGATATTTCTCATCCAGCCCATGCCATGAGTGCCGCTCAACCTCAACCCAATGCTGAGCAAGCCGATGTAGAAGAGGCTGACGCAGCAGACGAAGAACCCGAAATTATTCCGCCTACTCACAAAGTGTTAAAAGTCTCGCAGCGTTCGGCTGCGCGCGATATCGTGGTGGTGATTGATCCAGGACACGGTGGTAAAGATCCCGGGGCTTCAGGTGCGCAAGGCTCGAAAGAAAAAGACATTGTTTTGGCGATAGCAAAGAAATTACAAAAATCCATCAATCGCGAGCCGGGCTTTCGCGCCGTGCTAACGCGCGATGGGGATTATTTTATCGGTTTGCGTGGTCGCTTAGCTATCGCGCATAAACACAAAGGCGATATGTTTATTGCCATTCATGCCGATGCGGCCCGACATGAAACGGCACACGGTGTGGGTGTTTATGCCGTATCACAACGCGGCGCAACCAGTGAAGCAGCTCGTTGGTTAGCCAATAAAGAAAATGAATCTGAATTTGTCGGTGGTTTAGATTTAGCCGATAAAGATCATGTGTTGCGTTCAGTGCTGATCGATTTATCGCAAACCCATACTATCAGTGCTAGCTTGCAAATCGGTTCAGTATTATTGCGTCAATTAAGTCGTTTCGCTGAATTGCATCACGCTGGAGTTGAGCAGGCTGCATTTGTAGTATTGAAATCGCCGGATATCCCTTCATTATTAGTTGAAACCGGATTTTTATCGAATCCCCACGAAGAGCGTAAATTGCTCAATCCACAATACCAGTGGAAAATTGTCGGTGCAGTCACTAGCGGAATTAAAACCTACTTTGTCAATCACCCCCCGCGTGGCACACAAATAGCATTAAGTAATGGTGCAAATCAAACATGAAAATAAAACAGCTTGATCCATTATTAGCGAATCAAATTGCTGCTGGAGAAGTCGTTGAGCGGCCCGCTGCGGTTGTAAAAGAATTAGTCGAAAACAGTTTGGATGCTGGTGCTACATCGTTAGAAATTCAAATCGAGAAGGGCGGTTTAGGATTAATTCTGATTCGCGATAATGGTTCAGGCATGGTGAAAGAAGATTTACCCCTCGCATTATCACGGCATGCAACGAGCAAAATACGCAGCGTGCATGATTTGGAGAATGTGATGAGTTTAGGGTTTCGTGGCGAAGCGTTGGCGAGTGTCAGTGCCGTATCGCGTTTGCGTTTAACTTCTCGCACGGCCGAGAGCGAATCCGGTTGGCAAATCAGTTGTGAAGGACAAGTGGAACAACTCGAGTGCGTTCCTGCAGCACATCCCGTTGGTACAACTATTGAAGTACGTGATTTATTTTTTAACACACCCGCACGGCGTAAATTTTTAAAAACCGATAAAACCGAATTCAGTCATATCGAAACAGTAATCAAACGCATTTTATTGAGCCGATTTGATGTCGCGATTACGCTTTCGCATAACGGTAAAATTGTTTTAGATGAAAAAATCGCGGAAACAATAGAAGCAAAAGAGCGCCGAGTTGCCAGTATTTGCAGTGATGGTTTTCTAGAAAATGCTTTAAGTCTCGATATCGAAGCAACGGGATTACGACTTTCCGGTTGGATTGGATTGCCCACATTTTCACGTTCACAAACCGATATGCAATATTTTTACGTTAATGGTCGTATCGTGCGCGATAAATTATTAACTCACGCAGTACGTCAAGCATATCAAGACGTATTAATGCACGGACGTCATCCAGCCATCGTCTTATTTTTAGAATTAGATCCATATGGCGTTGATGTGAATGTGCATCCAACCAAACACGAAGTACGTTTTCGTGACAGTCGTTTAATTCACGATTTTATACGACGCAGTGTGCAGCAAGTGATATCTGCAGTAAAACCACAACAATTAATTGCAGACGAACCCATAATTTATCGTTCAGAGCCACAACTTGCACCAACGCCAACACAATCCGTTTTAAATTTGCGCCCAGTTCCCGCAAGAATTACACCAGTGCAAGTACAAGAACAAATGGCAGCATACGTTTCGATGCATACCGCCGCAGATGAATTAATTGAAACTCCTGTTTTACAACACACGGTAGCAGTCATCGAAGAAGAAGAGCTAGAAGAAGAAATACCACCACTCGGATTTGCATTAGCACAATTACACGGTATTTTTATTCTCGCAGAAAATCAACACGGTTTAGTGCTAGTCGATATGCACGCCGCACACGAACGCATCAATTACGAAAAACTCAAAAAACAATTTAGCAAAGGCAGAATTGCAGCCCAAAATTTATTACTACCCGTAACCGTACACATGAGCGCAGCACAAGCAGATTGCGCAGAGTACCACGCTGAAACATTCACACGCTTAGGTTTAGGAATAGAAAGATTAGGAGAAACACTCTTAGCCGTACGTCATGTCCCAATTCTTTTGCAAGAAGGCAACATAGAACAATTAGTACAAGATGTGATCTCAGATCTTATGACATACGATAACAGCGACCGCTTAGAAGCTCAAATGAACGAAATTTTATCCACCATGGCCTGCCACGGTTCAGTACGCGCCAACCGTCAATTAACCTCACACGAAATGAACATCCTGTTGCGTGACATGGAACAAACCGAACGCAGCGGTCAATGCAATCACGGCCGACCAACCTGGGTCCAACTCACAAAATCTGAACTAGATAAACTGTTCTTGCGCGGTAGATGAGCGCCTAATTTACTTGATAAACTCCACACCGGCAGCTCGCATCGCATCTATTGCTTCTTGTCCTGTTTCGGGAGAAATTGCGCGAGTCGATTGTAATTGCACTAAAACGATCATGCCATTAGTAACAGCGTCGAGGGATGTGGCTTTGACACAATAATCGAGCGCTAAACCGCCGATGATTAAGCGTTTTACGCCTAATTCTTTGAGTAAGTCGTGTAGACTTTTTCCGGTTTCGGTTTCGCCGCTCCAGGCGGAGTAAGATTCAGCGTCTGCTTTGAAGGCTTTATTTATGACGATTGCTGATTCTGGTAAATTCAAGGCTTCGTTGAAAGCTGCACCTGCGGTGTTTTGGACACAATGTGGAGGCCAGCGACCACCTTGTGGAATAAAGCTGATATGGTTTGCTGGATGCCAGTCCCTTGATGCAATAATGGGAATATTAGCAGCTAAAGCGGCTTTGATATCATCATTGATCAATGGTATGACTTGGTCGCCTTCATGCACGCCTAAGCTACCGCCAGGAAGAAAGTCGTTTTGTATATCTACGATGAGCAGAGCATCGCCAGGCTGCAGTTTTAAAGTCATACTAAGATCCTATACCATTAGATGCCGGAGCATAACGCTTATTGACTGTTCAGGGCAAGTGGCGAGTAATAGCAATCGGTTATATATTTTTTTAAGAGTGCGTTGCTTAGAATCTGAGCCTGTAAAAGATTGTTTGAGTTGGTTGTCTTCTTTCAGGACCGCCCGGCAAGCACATCCCTGTGGGGCTTCGGGTCTCACCATCCTGGTTCGACACGATCCCGAAAGAAGACAACCAACTCAAACAATCTACTCCGTGGCACACTTAACTTTTTTGTCCCGATCCGATGAGTGTGCCGGGACAAAGTAATGGTTCTGACAATGAAGCAGCCTAAGGCTCGGTCGTTGCGAGCACTATGCGAAGCAATCCAGAACAAAGCAGCGTGCGAAGCACACATTTTAATGGTAAAATGGTTCTTTTCTGAGCAGGTATGGTTGTTATGACGGCACATTCTTTTTGGCAATACTTAAATCGGTACAAAGCCACTATTTCCTATATGGCTGTTATATTAATTTTAAATAAATTATTCGTTATTGTTCCGTTATTTTATATTGCTGGTGAGTTGCTGTCTCCGCTGGATTTTGTGGTTGGCATTATTTTTGTATTTCGTGATTTTGCGCAGCGAGAGATTGGGCATCGCGTGATTGTGCCGATGATTGCTGCGGGTTTGCTGAGTTATGTATTGGCAGATGCCACCGTGGCGTTTGCTAGCATGGGTGCGTTTTTTGCCAGTGAGTTTATTGATTGGGGTATTTTCACTTACACTCGTAAGCCGTTATCACAGCGATTGTTTTTGTCTGCAGCCTTCAGCTCGCCGGTCGATAGTTTTATCTTTTTGTATTTGCTCGGCCAATTAAATTGGTTGGCGTTGACTATTATGACGGTCACCAAAATTATGGGTGTGATTTTAGTGCTTATGTTGTGGCGCCGAACACAACCCCGTGATGCAGTGGCGATTGCTGCTTCAGCCAGATGAGTCTTTTGCTTCCCAAAATTGTTTGTCTGATGGGCCCAACTGCTTCGGGTAAAACGGATTTGGCATTTGCGATAGCACAACATCATGATGTAGAAATAATCAATGTGGATTCTACATTGGTGTATCGTGGTTTGGATATTGGCACGGCGAAACCTACACCTGCAGAGTTAGCCTCGGTCCCGCATCATCTTATTGATATTCAAGACCCTGCGGAAGCGTATTCTGCTGCACAATTTTGTAGTGATGCTTTAAAGTGTATCGAAGATATTCTTAGCCGCGGAAAATTGCCTTTATTAGTGGGTGGCACCATGATGTATTTTCGCGCGTTGCAAGATGGCTTGGCGGCAATGCCTTCTGCCGATTCGGCAACACGAGCCGAGTTATTAACACAAATTCAAACCGAAGGTTTAGCAAGTTTATACGCAGAATTACAAAACATTGACCCCATTGCTGCATCACGAATTAAACCCACTGATTCACAACGAATTCAACGTGCAATCGAAGTTTTTCGGCTGACAGGTAAGAGCTTAACTGCTTGGTGCGACGAGCAATCTGTGCAAACTTTACCATATCAGATTATCAATATTGCATTAGTGCCAGAAGATCGCTCGTTACTGCATGAGAGAATCGCCATTCGTTTCAATAAAATGATAAAAAAGGGTTTCCTTGATGAAGTAGAGCGGCTATACTCGCGACCTGATTTGCATTCTGACTTGCCAGCGATGCGAGCGGTAGGATACCGTCAAGCATGGGAATATTTGGCAGGTTGTTCCAGTTATGATGTGATGTGTGAACGTAGCATTTTTGCGACGCGTCAATTAGCAAAACGTCAGTTAACTTGGATTAGGGGTTGGCAAGATGTACAGCTGTTCAATTGTGAAGCTGTGGATCTTGTTCAGCATGTGTTGATGGTTTTATAACTCTAATTAACAAGGAGAGTGCCATGACAACAAAAGGGCAATCATTACAAGAGCCTTTCTTAGAGGCTTTGCGTAAAGAACAGGTCCCCGTTTCAGTGTATTTGGTGAATGGAATTAAGCTACAAGGTAAAATTGAAGCTTATGACCAATTTGTCGTTTATCTGAAAAACAGCTTCAGCCAAATTGTTTATAAGCACGCTATTTCTACGATCGTTCCGATGCGTAAAATAGTGCTTGAAGGTTTTGAAGGTGAGGAACAGGCAACTGAAGAAGAGGTTGTCGAGTAATTTGTTTGATCGTCCTACCGGAGGCGAGCGCGCTGTATTAGTGCATCTCGAATTAGGTAAGACGTCGACACGTGAAGACAGTGAAGAGTTCTCTGAATTAGTTAATTCCGCTGGTGCGCAGCCTGTTGCTTGGATAACAGGCTCGCGTCAACAGCCGGATGTAACTTTATTCGTTGGTTCAGGAAAAGCTGAGGAAATTCGTTTAGCTGTTGCCGATACCAACGCAGATCTTGTCATCTTTAATCATGCATTATCGCCATCGCAAGAGCGTAATCTCGAAAAAATTCTTGAATGCCGCGTGCTTGATCGCACGGGTCTGATTCTAGATATCTTTGCCCAACGGGCGCGTACCTTTGAAGGTAAATTACAGGTTGAATTAGCTCAGCTGGAGCATATGGCTACACGTCTGGTGCGTGGTTGGACTCACCTAGAGCGACAAAAAGGCGGTATCGGTTTGCGGGGCCCTGGTGAAACTCAGCTTGAGTCAGATCGACGCTTATTACGTAATCGTGTTAAAGCGATTAAAGAGCGTTTAGAAAAAGTGCGCTTGAGTCGCGAACAAAGTCGACAATATCGCCACAAAATGGCCGTGCCGACCATCGTATTGGTGGGCTACACCAATGCGGGTAAATCCACATTGTTTAATGCTTTAACGGCATCGCATGTGTATATTGCCGATCAATTATTCGCCACCCTCGATCCAACTTTACGGCAAATTAAAATTCCCGAAGTCGGTGAAGTGATTCTGGCCGATACCGTGGGCTTTATTCGACATCTGCCGCATCAATTGATCGAGGCGTTTCGGGCCACATTAGAAGAAGCCGTGTATGCCGATTTGCTGATACATGTGGTGGATGCAGCCAATCCAGATAAGGCGATTTTGATAGACGCCGTCAACTCGGTGCTCGAAGAAATTGGTGCCGCTGAGGTGCCGCAGCTGATGGTGTCGAATAAAATTGATTTGCTCGAAAATGTAGCTCCAAGCGTCGAATTAATTCTAAAAGCCATCGGTGAAAAACTGCCGGGTGATTTAGTATGGTGTTGTGCAGTATTACAACCTCAGGAAGGCGCTTTGCGCGCTGCATTGTATGAGCTAGATGCTGTGGTATTCGAGGTGCCAGTAGAAGAGGGCGGTTGGAGAATCACAATACGCTTGCAACGCCGGGAATATGATCGCTTATTCCACTAACAACTTGCGATTCAGAGGGTTGGGGCTTAGAATGCTCCTTTAGAATGAAGGGGAAGTCTGATGGCTTGGAATGAATCTGGAAATGGTGACAAGAAAGACCCTTGGCGCCAGAATGGACGTAAACAAGAAGGTCCACCTGACCTTGACGCTATAGCACGTAAAGTTCGCGATAAGATCAAAAGCCTTTTAAGTGAAAATGGTATCAAAAAACCCGCCAACGTCGGTGGCAAGCCTAGCTCCCATGCTGGATATTTTAGCTTAGGTTTTATTTTAATAGCCCTCTTCGTGATCTGGTTGCTTTTCATAAGCTTGTGCTTCACTGATATAGCGCAGTTCATCTTCACGCGCTTTGATCACATCATCAAATGCGACCGTTAATTGTTCAGGTGGTTTTGCGGGTTGTAAATTGACATCCGTCACTTCAATGCCGGTATGATAGGCATCCAAAATCGTCATTAAA
>Ga0207137_1225_pt2 | contig 9789 bp, 7 predicted proteins | sample Alteio_BWMinHeat_9_FD_153572 | JGI IMG/M metagenome (GOLD analysis project Ga0207137, IMG submission 153572) | Enriched cells from forest soil in Barre Woods Harvard Forest LTER site, Petersham, Massachusetts, United States -... | ecosystem: Environmental > Terrestrial > Soil > Temperate forest >...
TTACCTGCTGCAGGCAAAAAGAATGCGGCAAAATCGCCGTCGGATTTTCCAAAGGTTGACGATAGTACGCAAAAGTCGCGCGATAGTGACCGTAGGCATATTTTGGAAGACGAACTGAAGGCCGAAGAGCAGAAATTGGCCGACCTGAAGAAGGAATACAATAATGGTGAGCCGGAGCGGCATGGCGATGAAAAGAATTATGCCAAATACCAAGAGCGCACCAATTTGATGAAAGAAGATATTGCGCGCACCGAAAAAAACATCGAGGCGCTGAAACGCGAAATCGGCAATCTTAAATGATCGCACCGGGCACGATGTTTGCGTAATAAGGTCGCTCAATAGCGGCCTTTTTTTATAGATAATCTTGAATACTCCACTCAGTTCCTTCGTCGGTTTGGATTTGCTGTCCTCTGCAGTCATCGTGCTGGACGCAGAGGGCTGCATTACTTTCGTCAACGCGGCTGCGGAAATTCTACTAGACCTCTCTCTCAAGTCCCTGACTCACCAGACATTGAACGATTTGTTCTTGAACGGCGATGAGTTGCTGGCGGTTTTCCACCAGGCGGTGAATCATCAGTTTGCCGACAAACGCCAAGATCTGACACTGGAAAGAGCCGGCCGCGAACCCTTGCATGTACATAGCATCGTCACTGCCTTAGACAACCCGGACACACCGGTCTTGATAGAGCTGCGCGAAAATGTGCAGCAACTAAAGCTGGACAGGGAAGAGCGGATGTTGGACCAGAGTAAAGCCAACAAGGAGTTGATCCGCAATCTGGCCCATGAAATCAAGAACCCTTTGGGTGGCATACGCGGCGCGGCGCAACTGCTGGAAATGGAATTGCCGGAGCGCCAGTTGCGCGAATTGCGCGAATATACGCAGGTCATTATCAAGGAAGCGGACCGTTTGCAGACCCTGGTCGACCGCCTGCTGGCGCCGCATCGGCTGCCGCATATCGTCGGCGATGTCAATATTCACGAGGTGTGCGAGCGGGTGCGCAGCCTGATCGTGGCGGAATTTCCTCATGGGCTCTCCATAAAGCGCGACTATGACTTGTCCATACCGGAATTTCGGGGGGACAAGGAGCAGCTTATACAAACGGTATTGAATATCGCCCACAACGCGGCGCAGGCTCTGGGCGAGCGCATCAGGCAGGGTGACGGCGAATTGATATTCAAGACTCGCGTACTGCGCCAGATTACTCTGGCTAAGGTGCGTTATAGGCTGGCACTAGACTTGCATATCATTGACAACGGACCCGGCATCCCTCCAGAAATCCGCAATCGCATCTTTTATCCTCTGGTATCCGGAAGGGAAGGCGGCAGCGGATTGGGCCTGACTCTGGCGCAAACCTTTGTGCAGCAGCATATGGGCGTTATCGAATGCGAGAGTCGGCCGGGAAATACGGATTTCCGGATTTTGATCCCGCTTCCCTAGTAGGGATGCGCGGAAACGCGGCAGTGCCAAAAGCGCTCCTTCAATCTAAATGCTAACAGCAGGATGCAAAAGACTATATGAAACCGATCTGGATAGTGGACGACGACGATTCGATCCGCTGGGTGCTTGAAAAGGCGCTGGCGCGCGAAAACCTGGCGACCAAGAGTTTTACGAATGCGCGTGACGCCATGACTGCGTTACAGAGTGATACGCCGCAAGTCCTGGTGTCAGACATTCGTATGCATGGCGCGTCCGGCTTGGAGTTGCTGCAGACGGTGAAAGCGAAATATCCGGGTTTGCCGGTCATCATCATGACTGCATTTTCCGATCTTGAGTCTGCGGTGGCGGCCTTTCAAGGCGGTGCGTTTGAGTACCTGGCCAAGCCTTTCGATCTGGATAAGGCAGTGGAGCTGATCAGGCGCGCGCTGGACGAAAGTCTGCGGGAATCGAGTGTCGAGCAAACGATTACGGAAACGCCGGAGATTCTCGGGCAAGCACCGGCCATGCAAGACGTGTTTCGTGCGATAGGGCGTTTGTCGCAGTCGCACGTCACAGTACTAATCACCGGCGAATCGGGAACAGGTAAGGAATTGGTTGCGCGAGCCTTGCATAAACACAGTCCGCGCTCGCAACAGCCTTTTATCGCGTTGAATACGGCGGCGATTCCTAAGGACTTGCTGGAATCGGAATTGTTCGGCCACGAGCGCGGCGCTTTCACCGGTGCGCAAGCCACCAGGAGGGGGCGATTCGAACAGGCAGAGGGCGGCACCTTGTTCCTGGATGAAATCGGCGATATGCCTTTCGATTTGCAGACTCGCCTGTTGCGCGTACTATCCGACGGACATTTTTATCGCGTCGGCGGGCACCAGCCGATGAAGGCAAATGTGCGGGTGATCGCCGCCACTCACCAGAATCTGGAGTCGCGGGTCAGGGACGGTCTGTTCCGTGAAGACTTATACCATAGGCTCAATGTCATACGCTTGCGCTTGCCCAGTTTGCGCGAAAGGCGAGAAGACATTCCCATTCTGACCAAATATTTCCTGGCTCAGAGCGCCAACCAGTTAGGTGTTGAAGTCAAGCGCATGTCTGAGCCTGCTCTGCAATTTTTGTCGTCCCTCGAATTTCCCGGCAACGTGAGGCAGCTGGAGAATTTATGCAATTGGATTACGGTGATGGCGCCGGGGCAAACCGTTGAACTGCCGGACTTGCCGCAAGACCTTGTGCCATCGCATCCTTTGCCTGGGGCATCGCACGCAATGCTTGAATCGGGCTTTGCGCGGCCGCGCGATACCGGCGGCGGCCCCGTGTCGGAGGCCGCATCCGCAGGATCGGCCAGCGTGCCAACGGCGCACAAGGAGTCAGAAACCTGGATGAACTTGTTGGATACGGTGGCTACGGCGATGCTGGCGCAGGGACAGTCGGAAGTGATAGACAAATTGGGGCGCAGTTTTGAGTCAGTCGTCATCAAGGCTGCTTTGCGTCACACGCACGGACGCAAAAACGACGCGGCGATACGTTTGGGCATAGGGCGCAACACTATCACCCGGAAAATTCAGGAATTGGGTATAGACGGCGCCAAAGACGATTAAATTCTGACTTTACCAGTAAGTTTACTTTCCATTTTTATGTCCATACGTATAGCGACTTCCGTAGATGCGATAGATATCTGTCGCATCTACAACTACTACATCCGTAATACAGCGATCTCATTTGAGGAGCATGAAGTTGCGGCTGCCGAGATGGCGCTGCGCATCAGCACCACCCTGCAAGAATTTCCCTGGATGGTGTTGGAAGACGGTGGCGCTGTTGTTGGATATGCTTATGCGACTAAATGGAGGGCGCGTTCGGCCTATCGTTTTTCAGTCGAGACTTCCGTATATCTGGACCAAGGCGGCCGGGGTCGTGGTTGGGGCAGCGCGCTATACGAAGCTCTGCTTTCTGAGTTGAGCAAGCAGGGTGTGCATGCCGCGATCGGCGGCATCGCGTTGCCGAATGAGGCCAGCGTCAGGCTGCATGAAAAAATGGGCTACAAGAAGGTTGCACACTTCCAGGACGTTGGTTTCAAGCACGAGCGCTGGATAGATGTGGGGTATTGGCAAAAACTGCTTTGACGGCCAGTCTGGACTGTGTTGCGCGTAATTTTGCGCAACAGGGTAAAATCGACAAGATTTCACTTTGATAAGCGCTATGCCGAAAATAGTAAACATTCTGGCGATTTCAGGCAGTCTAAGAGCATTGTCCTCCAACACCGCTTTGTTGCTGGCTGCAGCAGAGCTTGCTCCTCCCCATGTCCGTATTCGGCTTTTGCAGGGCCTCCATGAGCTCCCCATGTTTAATCCCGATCTGGATGGCAGGGAACCCGAATCCGTCATGAGACTGCGCGTCCAATTGTGCGATGCGCATGCTTTTCTGATTGCCAGTCCGGAATATGCGCATGGCGTGTCTGGGCCTTTGAAGAATGCATTGGACTGGGTAGTCGGCAGCGGGGAATTCACCAATAAACCTACTGCCTTGTTGAACGCTTCCCATCGGGCCGTGCAAGGCTATTCGGCCTTAAAAGCAACGCTCAGCGTGATGGGTGCCCAGTTGGTGCCAGCGGCTTCGCTCACAGTACCGTTGGCGCGCAATACAATCAATACCAGGCAAATACTGGATACTCCGGAATACGCAAACGTGATTCACTTGGCAACAAGGGAATTGGTGGCGGCGACTCTTGCCGGCCAGGAGTAGAGCTTATATCTGTGTTCGCAGGAACCGTCAGCGATTTTTGTGACTAAGATGAATGAAGGCATAATGCCTTACGCAGTAGCTTATTCCCCGAAATGCCTTTAAGCCCAAAATCGAGAGGAGATCTTCATGAACTTCGATGCTTTGTTTCTGCAGCAGAATGCGCTTCCCTCCATTCCCAAGGTAGTGCAGGAAGTCATCGACAGTTTTAATAATGAAAATGTTGCGATAGAGGAGATCGCGACCAAACTCGCGGCAGATCAGGTACTCAGCGCAAAACTTCTCCGCCTGGCAAATTCCTCGTATTACCACGCCTCGCGTAGCGTTGCTACTGTGGACGACGCGGTATTAATGTTGGGCTTTATGACAGTCCGGACTTTGGTGATCAGCACTGGGTTGACCGGTAGTTTTAAAGCAATGCCTGGCGTGGATTTGAAGCGTTTTTGGCGGTATAGCCTGCACACGGCGGTGGCCGCCAAATGGTTGGCGAAGTTGTTGCACGGCAATTCCGACGTGGCCTTCACGGTCGGTTTGATGCATGCCATAGGGCAGTTGGTAATGCACGCGGCAATGCCGGAGAAAATGTTGCAAATCGATAAAATAGCCGGCCCGCTGGATTCACGCCGGGCCGATGTGGAGCAGACTTCGTTCGGCTACAGCTATGCCGATGTTGGGGCGGAATTGGCCAAGCGCTGGAGATTTCCCGAGGAATTTACTACCGTTATCAAAGCCACGCCCGACCCGCTTGAGCATCAGCCCTTCGTCCCCATGGCGGCGATAGTCCACTTGGCAGCATGGCGTTCCCGTGCGGAAGATAGCCAGTATACGCCGGAAGAAATGGAGGCGGTCTTCCCGGTTGAAGTAGCGACCGCCTTGGGAATTCAAGCAGACTTGATGCTCAATAATATGCCTGCTTTGGCTGAGTTGTCGGCAGGCCTGGAGGATTTGGTCAGTTAAGCGTTGCGGTGGCCCGCTTGTTGGGCCTGAATGCTCAGAGCGACAGCTTCCGCAACCTTGATGCCGTCCACCGCGGCAGACAAGATGCCGCCTGCGTACCCGGCACCTTCGCCGGCTGGATACAGGCCCTTGGTATTCAAACTCTGCAGGTTGTCGTCATTGCGTTTGATGCGTATCGGCGACGATGTGCGGGTTTCTACCCCGGTGATGATGGCGTCCCGCATTGCAAAGCCCTTGATTTGTTTATCGAAAGCAGGGATGGCTTCGCGTATGGCTTCAATCGCATACTCGGGCAGGGCCGGCGCCAGGTCACACAGAGTGATGCCCGGCTTATAGGACGGTATGACGTTTCCGAGTTCCGTTGAGGCCTTTTTGCTCAGAAAATCGCCCACCAACTGTCCCGGCGCATTATAGTTTGCGCCGCCCATTTCGTACGCGCGCGTTTCCAACTGGCGCTGCAAGTCAATTCCCGCCAGCGGATTTCCTGGATAGTCGGCCGGTGTGATGCCGACCACGATGGCGCTGTTTGCGTTGCGCTCATTGCGCGAGTACTGGCTCATGCCGTTTGTGACGACACGGCCAGGCTCCGAGGTGGCGGCCACCACGGTGCCGCCTGGGCACATGCAAAAACTATAGACCGAACGGCCGTTTTTGGCGTGGTGCACCAGCTTGTAGTCGGCCGCGCCTAATATCTCGTTGCCTGCGTTCGGGCCGAAGCGTGCCTGGTCTATGATGGATTGCGGGTGTTCGATACGAAAACCGATAGAAAACGGCTTTGCTTCTACATATACGCCGCGCTCATGCAGCATTTCGAATGTGTCCCGCGCGCTATGCCCTATGGCCAGCACCACGTGATCGGCGGCCAGGTATTCGCCTTCATTGACGTGCAGACCGCATACCTGCCCGTCGCGAATGTCGATGTCGGTCACTCTCTGCTGGAAGCGGATCTCACCGCCCAGGGCTACTATCCCCGCGCGCATTTCCTCGATCATTTTTACCAGCCGGAAGGTGCCGATATGCGGCTTACTGACGTACATAATCTCTTCCGGTGCGCCGGATTTCACGAATTCGGTCAATACCTTGCGGCCATAATGCTTGGGGTCCTTGATCTGGCTATACAGTTTGCCGTCTGAAAAAGTGCCGGCACCGCCTTCGCCGAATTGTACGTTGGACTCAGGCTGCAGTTCGCGTTTGCGCCACAGGCCCCAGGTATCCTTGGTCCTTTCGCGTACGTTTTTGCCGCGTTCCAGGATGATGGGCTTGAGGCCCATCTGCGCCAGTATCAGGGCGGCGAATAGTCCGCAAGGACCGAAACCTATCACTATCGGGCGTAGCGCGGGTTCCTGTTGAAAATTCGCGACGAAGTAGTAGCTGGTATCCGGAGTCGGACCTGTCTTGGGAGCATTGCCAAGGCGCGCCAATAATGCTGCTTCATTGCTGGTTTCTACATCCAGAGTGTAGATCAGGACGATATTGGTTTTCTTGCGTGCGTCGTAACCGCGCCGGAAGACGGTGTAGCCGACCAATTCTTGCTCGCCGATGCCCAGGGTTTTTAATATCGCTTCTTTGATGGCGGATGGGGAGTGATCAAGGGGGAGTTGTATATCGGTCAGGCGTAGCATAGTCACAGTATTGTATAAGACGTAAATCATCTGCCAACTACCCAGCCTGGCTGGTGCAGTCGGGCAGATTAAAGCGCTATTCTACCGGATGCGCTGTTCTATAAGGCGGGAAGGGCGCGTCACATTTCGGTGAAACCCACTTTGCATACTGTCGCTGAAATGAAGTGATCAAGCTTCATTACTATCCCGCTGATTGTATGCGTGCTGGACGCGACATGGATAGACCGCAGGTCCTGGCCTTGTCCGGGGAAGTATCTAGACCGGGTATTGGCGTGGAGCGCTGTGCTGAAGGCGTCTGCTATGCAAGCAATCTCGCCGCCCCATCTATTGCGGCCTATATATAGGGGGAGCTGTTGAATTGATGGCGCGCGTGCCGGGTGGTTATGGCTGACCCCGGATTTTAATGATCAAAATAATTTTCAAAAACTGCTTGCCAAGGGAGAGGGTGCTTGCTATAGTTCGGCTCCCGTTGAGCGAGGCAAGAAACGCAGAGACGGGGAAGGAAGGAAGAGCGGGAAGAAGAAGGATGTTGCGGTAAGTAAGTTAAAACGCTGAGTAAAAAAGAAGTTGACGAAGCGAACAAACTGCGACATAATCTCGTTTCTCTGCTGCTGACAAACAAAACGATTTGCGGCGAAATGCAGGGTAAGCGACACGGTCGGTGAGAATCGATAGTGGAGCGAAAAGAGGGATCTGGTTCTTTAACAATTAACAGTCAATAAATGTGGGCACTTGATAGAAGGCGCTTCATTCGCTTAGGCGGATGGAGAACTTAAAAAATATCAAATGTTCGCAAGAAAGAAAAATAGGATTTCTCTGTAACAGGAGGAAGCCTGTCAGTATTTTGAGTGAGCGAAGCGTTAGCAATAGCGCTGCCAGAAATGGCACAAAACAGAGATTAAACTGAAGAGTTTGATCCTGGCTCAGATTGAACGCTGGCGGCATGCCTTACACATGCAAGTCGAACGGCAGCGCGGGAGCAATCCTGGTGGCGAGTGGCGAACGGGTGAGTAATATATCGGAACATACCCTAGAGTGGGGGATAACGTAGCGAAAGTTACGCTAATACCGCATACGCACTCAGGTGGAAAGCGGGGGATCGCAAGACCTCGTGCTCATGGAGTGGCCGATATCTGATTAGCTAGTTGGTGGGGTAAAGGCCCACCAAGGCGACGATCAGTAGCTGGTTTGAGAGAACGACCAGCCACACTGGGACTGAGACACGGCCCAGACTCCTACGGGAGGCAGCAGTGGGGAATTTTGGACAATGGGGGCAACCCTGATCCAGCAATGCCGCGTGAGTGAAGAAGGCCTTCGGGTTGTAAAGCTCTTTTGTCAGGGAAGAAACGGCGGTTTCTAATAAAGATCGCTAATGACGGTACCTGAAGAATAAGCACCGGCTAACTACGTGCCAGCAGCCGCGGTAATACGTAGGGTGCAAGCGTTAATCGGAATTACTGGGCGTAAAGCGTGCGCAGGCGGTTATATAAGTCAGATGTGAAATCCCCGGGCTCAACCTGGGAACTGCATTTGAGACTGTATGGCTAGAGTGTGTCAGAGGGGGGTAGAATTCCACGTGTAGCAGTGAAATGCGTAGATATGTGGAGGAATACCGATGGCGAAGGCAGCCCCCTGGGATAACACTGACGCTCATGCACGAAAGCGTGGGGAGCAAACAGGATTAGATACCCTGGTAGTCCACGCCCTAAACGATGTCTACTAGTTGTCGGGTCTTAATTGACTTGGTAACGCAGCTAACGCGTGAAGTAGACCGCCTGGGGAGTACGGTCGCAAGATTAAAACTCAAAGGAATTGACGGGGACCCGCACAAGCGGTGGATGATGTGGATTAATTCGATGCAACGCGAAAAACCTTACCTACCCTTGACATGTCAGAAGCCTCGGAGAGATTCGAGGGTGCTCGAAAGAGAATCTGAACACAGGTGCTGCATGGCTGTCGTCAGCTCGTGTCGTGAGATGTTGGGTTAAGTCCCGCAACGAGCGCAACCCTTGTCATTAGTTGCTACGAAAGGGCACTCTAATGAGACTGCCGGTGACAAACCGGAGGAAGGTGGGGATGACGTCAAGTCCTCATGGCCCTTATGGGTAGGGCTTCACACGTCATACAATGGTACATACAGAGGGCCGCCAACCCGCGAGGGGGAGCTAATCCCAGAAAGTGTATCGTAGTCCGGATTGTAGTCTGCAACTCGACTACATGAAGTTGGAATCGCTAGTAATCGCGGATCAGCATGTCGCGGTGAATACGTTCCCGGGTCTTGTACACACCGCCCGTCACACCATGGGAGCGGGTTTTACCAGAAGTAGGTAGCTTAACCGCAAGGAGGGCGCTTACCACGGTAGGATTCGTGACTGGGGTGAAGTCGTAACAAGGTAGCCGTATCGGAAGGTGCGGCTGGATCACCTCCTTTCTAGAGTATGCTGGAAGTTAAGTGTCCACACTTATTGACTGTTAATGATAATGAACAGAGAACGGTTTGCGTCGGGCAGAAACACGCACCGGCCGGCGTCTGAAGAAGTTCAGTAGCGGGTCTGTAGCTCAGTTGGTTAGAGCACCGTGTTGATAACGCGGGGGTCGTTGGTTCGAGCCCAACCAGACCCACCAAGGAAAATGGGGGTTTAGCTCAGCTGGGAGAGCACCTGCTTTGCAAGCAGGGGGTCGTCGGTTCGATCCCGTCAACCTCCACCAAGAAATACCAAACCTAAGTCGTGTCGCCCAACGGCGACGCCAGGGATTTAGGTTTGGTCTTTCGTTAGAAAGACTAGTAGGTTCTCGTTCTTTAACAATTTAGAAGAAGTAAAGTAGAAATAATCAAAATTATTTCTGTGAAGGAAGCAAGCGCGAGCTTGACGAATTTATGGAAGGGTTGTGATTGTATCGAACAAACATAGTATTAAAAGCGAGTTTGAAGAAGTAGTTTTAGAAATCAAATTCCTTGAGATACGGCAAACGCTAAAGAAATACTCATAAGTAGTAAAGAACTATACCGTTCTTTGTGCAGGGTTTAGTGAGTTTGAACTAAAA
>Ga0207137_1137_pt4 | contig 9758 bp, 9 predicted proteins | sample Alteio_BWMinHeat_9_FD_153572 | JGI IMG/M metagenome (GOLD analysis project Ga0207137, IMG submission 153572) | Enriched cells from forest soil in Barre Woods Harvard Forest LTER site, Petersham, Massachusetts, United States -... | ecosystem: Environmental > Terrestrial > Soil > Temperate forest >...
CGCGACATCGACGGCGAGCCGGCCCCCAGCCGAAACGACGAATATCTGTTGTACCAGACCCTGCTGGGAACCTGGCCGTTCGAACCTATGAGCTGCACCGAGCGGCAGCGATTTTTGGAACGGATGCAGCAATACGCCATCAAGGCCGCGCACGAAGCCAAGGTGAACACGAGCTGGATCAGCCCCAACGAGCCGTACGAACAGGCAACTTGCGATTTCATCGCGGGCATTCTTGAAGATTCTCCTCGCAATCTGTTCCTTGCCGATTTTGTTCCATTGGCCCATCGCATTGCCGACCTGGGCATCTGGAACTCGCTCTCGCAGACTTTGCTCAAGCTGACCAGTCCGGGAATTCCCGACGTGTTTCAGGGAACAGAATTGTTCGATTTCAAACTGGTCGATCCCGACAACCGTCAGCCGGTCGATTTCATCCAACGCCGTGAATTGCTCACTTCCCTGCAGGAACAGATCGATGCTGCTGGCAGGACGCTTAACGACCTGGTGGTCGAGCTCGTCGCTCAGCGAACCGACGGACGGATCAAACTCTATACGATACTGCGCCTGCTGAATTTCCGCCGCGAACATCCCGACCTGTTCACGACAGGTCAGTACATTCCGCTGGAGGCGAGTGGCAGCCGCCGTGAAAACTTGTGCGCGTTCCTCAGGCAATCCTCAGCCACGACAGTGCTGGTCGTCGTGCCGCGGCTCGTCGCGGGTCTCTTGGCAGGGAAGAGCGGGCCGCCCATCGGCCCCGACATCTGGGGCGACACGCGGCTCGTATTGCCCAAAGGGGTCGAAGAAGGTCGATTCGCGAATCTATTGACCGGAGACGTGCTGGAAACGATGGTGGGGCCGGAATCATCGGAACTGCCTATGGCGTCGGTACTGCGAACGTTTCCTGTCGCGGTGCTCGAGCAGATGCCTCCTTCACGATCGTGAGCGAGATGAGTTGGAGTTCGGGCTTTAGCCTGCGCCCGTTGACTCTCATCTTCTGTTTGTGCTGCATGCCACCGTGAACCAACTCGGCCGGCAACCTCCACCGGCGCAGGCTCAAGCCTGAACTCCGACACCTGCCCAGCGTTCCGGTTGGTTCTGACGTACCAACGATAACGGGCTGGAAGCTTTAGTCGCATGTGATATGATTATGAGTGCCCAGAATGGGCATCGGCTTACGACGTTGTTCAAGGGAAGGGGATATGTCGCAAATCGTGTCGCAGACGGCAGAACCGTCGGAAGCTAAGCAGGTTCAATACGATCCGGCCGATGAGTTTGCTTACCGACCGGTTCCGCCTCTGGCGCCTATTTCGCTATTCCTCGGAATCTGTGCGATTTCTGGTTTTATGGGAATTCCGTGCCTGTCAATCGGAGCCGTGGGGATGATCATGGGCGCGATTGCCCTCTGGCAGATCCGCCGCTCGGCCGGAGAAATGGGTGGCAAAGTTGTTGCGCGACTGGGGGTCGGGCTATCGACCCTGCTGCTTCTGGCTGGAAGCGGTTATCATGCTTATGCTTATGTCACCGAGCTTCCCAAGGGCTATTTGCGGGTTAATTTCAACGAACTGTCGACGTACAAGCCTGGCTATGCGGATGGAAAAGTGCAATTTGCTCCTGAAGTGGCCGCGCTCGATGGCAAGCCGATATACATCAAGGGATACATGTACCCGACCCGGCAGCGGTTCGGGCTTTCAGAATTCGTGCTCGTGAAGGACACGGGCCAATGCTGCTTCGGTGGTCAGCCGCAAATGACCGACATGATCGTCGTGAAGTTCGAAGACGGCATGACGGTCAATCATCGCGAACAGCAGCTTGTGGGAGTTGGTGGCGTATTTCGGGCCGTGGCCGCCCATTCGGGGGAATTAACCGCCATTTACACGATTGAAGGAACGCATTTCAAATGAGAATTGCCCCCAGCGATTGCCGCAGGAGCGTGGCCTGGGTGGGGTTGTTGTGCGCGGTTTGTGGGGTAGCATCGGGATGCAGCGACCCGATCATGAATTCGGGAGTCGCGCACCCCGGTGGGCATCGGGGAAACCAATCGGATGCAGGACAGCCTGGATCAGGCTTTGTCCGGGAGCTAGAAGGTGCCCGCGAAATTGATTCTCCAGCGCCCACTCTTAAGCAGCAGGCCGACTTGCCGAAGGAAGGGGCCACCGTCGCCTTGGAACCGGCAACGGAGCAACCTGTCGGTCAGTCAGACGGTGGCCGTCCGCGCGAATTTTCAGTCGAGGGGCCCCAGGAGGCCCTGCGGGTCAATTTCGACGATCTCGACCTGATGAAGCTCTTGAACATGGACCCGGTCACCCCTGATTGCATTGACAAGATGCCCGGGTGGCTCAAAGACCTCAATGGCAAGACGGTACGCATACGGGGATTCATGAAGCCCAGCGGAGTGACCGAGGGAATTCCGCAGTTCGTCTTCGTGCGCAGCACCGACTTGTGCTGTTTCGGGCCCAAGGGAAAAGTCTACCACCTGATTGCCGTCACGCTGAAGAAGGGCCTGACGACCGATTACATCGAGCTCAAGCCATTTGATGTCGTGGGCAAATTCCGCATCGAAATGATTCAACTGGATGAGGGCCTGATTTTCCTCTTGTATCATATCGACGAGGCGGCGATCATTCGGAGTTAAGTAGATTTCGAGGTCGTTCGCTTAGCCGCCAGGCGCAGCCGAGTGCCAGCTCTGAGAATCGACCAATTCTGTGGAATCAGGAGGCATACACCATGCGATTTGTTAAGCCGGTGCTCTGCGGTGCGATCGTTGTTTCATTGGCTGCATGGGCCCTGTTGGCTCCAACCGCCGCGGTCGCCTGTCCGTTTTGCAGCGCCCCCTCGTTGACGTTAAGCGAACAATTTGCCAAAGCCGACGCCGCCATCCTCGGCCAGTGGATCTCAGGAGAGATGTCCAACAAGGAACGATTGGGAAGTACGACGTACGAAATCGTGCAGGTCGCGCGGACGCCGTTCAAGTCCGTTGAAAATGGCAAGGGGGAAAATGGCAAGGCAATTGAAAAGGGAAAACAGATCACCCTCGAACGCTATCGCGCAGGCAAAAAGGGCGACCTGGCGCTGCTTTTGGGCAGCCGTTCAAAGGGAGAGAATATCGAGTGGGGCTCCCCACTCGACGTGAGCGCGACGAGCTACAACTACATCGTCGACGCGCCTTCGCAGGAGAGCAAACCCGAGCTGCGACTGGCCTATTATCTGAAATATCTGGAAAACCCCGACCGCATGGTGGCCGACGACGCCTACGCCGAGTTCGCCAACGCTCCTTATAAGAACATCGTTCCACTCGCGAAACTGTTCCCGCGCGAGTCGCTGCGGAAATGGCTTACGAGCCCCGACGTGCCGGCGACACGGACCGGGCTCTACGGATTGATGCTGGGACTGTGCGGCTCGGAAGAGGACGCGGCGTTGATGCAGGCCAAGATTATGGAATCTGCCCAGGATTTCCGCCTGGGGATCGAGGGAGTCATGGGAGGATACCTGATGCTCACGGGAGAAAATGGACTGCGTGAAATCGAAAAATCGAAGCTCCAGGACAAACAGGTCGCCTTCAGCGAAACCTATGCGGCCATGCAGGCGCTGCGGTTTCTGTGGACGTACGGAGAGGGGCGCATCTCGGGCGAACGCTTGAAGACTTCGATGCGCCTGCTACTTGATCGGCCGGAAGTGGCCGATCTCGTGATCGGTGATTTGACCCGCTGGAAGGACTGGAGCATTCAGGCACGCCTCATGGAGTTGTACGGCGCCGACGAATACAACATCCCGTCGATCAAGCGGTCGATCATCCGTTACATGATCGCCAGCACCAAGGATGTGCCGGCCGGTGGTGGAGAACAGCCCACCAGGCACGTAACCGACGGCGCCCGGCACCTCGAAGAGCTGCGCAACAAAGACGCCAAGATGGTCAATGACGCCGAACGGTTTTTCTTTTTGCAGTGATCACGCCTGCGAACTGCCATGGAAGGATTTGTGATGCGTTTGGGATATTCAGCGACGCTGCAGCGTGCTGGCGGGTTTGCGGGTCTTGCCCTGGCGATCATCTTTTTTGTCGGTTCCGCGGCGCTGGCCTGCCCGATCTGCGGGGTGCCGACGATCACTCTCTCGGAACGCCTGGCGCGGGCCGATGTGGCGCTCTTGGTGGAGTGGGTTTCCGCCCAACCGGCCAAAGACAAAGCCGCAGAGAGCACGACATACGAAGTCGTACAGGTGCATCGCGACGGCACTGGGAAATACAAAGTCGGAGAGTCGGTGACGGTCGGCCAGCTCACGGCGGGCAAGGCCGGCAATCTATTTCTGTTGATGGGGCAAAAGGACGACAAGTTGGGTATCAAATGGGAAATCGGGCCCGCCTTGCCGGTGACGGAAACGAGCTATCAGTACATCATCCAGGCGCCGTCGCCCGAGGCGCCGGCTGAGAAACGGCTGGCGTATTTCACCAGGTTCCTGGAATTTCCGGACGTCAGGATCGCGAACGACGCGTTCGCCCAGTTTGTCAACGCGCCCACCAAAGACATCGCATCGGTCGCCGGCAAGTTGCCGCGCGAAAAAATTCGCAACTGGCTGGCCGACCCGAAGACGCCCGTCACTCGCCAATCAGGGTACGGCCTGATGCTGGGACTGTGCGGCGGGCCCGATGACGCCCGATTTCTCGAACGGCTCTTTGTCGACATCGATTCCGAACGACAGACCGGCATCGAAGGAGTGATGTTCGGATATCTCCTGCTGGCCGGGGAACAGGGGCTGGCTGGCCTCGAGAAAGCCTATCTCGCCAATTCTCAGGCGCCGGAAGGAGTAAGCTATTCCGCCTACCTGGCGACGCGTTATTTCTGGTATTACGGCAACGGCAAGATCAGTCGGCCACGACTGCAAGCGGCGATCCGCCGCTTGCTCGAGCAACCAACGTTTTCGGACTCGGCGATCATTACCCTGGCCGAATGGAAGGACTGGAGCCTGCACGACTGGTTGATGCGGCTCTACGATTCCAAGAGCGAGGTCGAAGGGTCGACGAAGAAGGCAATTATCAAATACATGATCGCCAGCACCAGAGACGTTGCGAAAGACGTGACGGAAATTCCCGCGCACGTCGTCGCCGGGCGCAAGTGTCTCGACGAGCTGCGCCAACGCGATCCTAAGCTGGTTGCCGAAACCGAGAAGTTCTTTTTTTTGAACTGACCTACTTGACCAGGCGAATGATGTACGGATAGCGGTATGTCTCACCGGAATTGACTTTGATCGCGGCGACGATCGAGAAGATAATGTCAATGACGCCCAAGCCGACCCACAACAGAATCAGCAGAAAAATACCCAATCCCAACGTAAGGATTGCCAATGGAGCGGAGATGATGCTCAGGGCAGCTCCGGCGATGAAAATGTTAAGCTGAAAATTCAGGGCCTCTTTTCCCTGATCGTCAACAAACCTCATTTCATCCTTCTTGATCAGCCAGACAATCAATGGACCCAGAAATCCCAGCCCGCCCATCCAGATCGCTACCAGGGCTGACAAATGAGCGAACATGGCCCACTGGCGTTCTGCCGTCGGCACGTCGCCGAAGAATGGCTCGTCGGTCATTTGATCGGGGAAGGATTGATCGGACATGGGAGGTCTTCCTGGGCGTAAAACGCACCCGTGGGGACCAATTCTACTCGAATCGGTGCCCGCCACGCAGCTTGCCAGACTCACTTCGCTCGCCGGGTTATTCGTCGGTGACGCGCTGATATTAGCTCGAAAGCCAGCGTTTTGCTACGAACGTGCCATCAGCCGTTTTCAGCAAGCTCCTCCGAGTCGTAGTTTAACGACTTGAAGTTTTGCGAGCGTGACGTCGCTACCGGGGTCAACGATTGAACAAAAACGCGGGGCTGTTCATCAGGGCCCACATCAGGTCCTGGGCCGCTTCGGCTCGTGACGAAACGCCCACGAAGTAGCCGGCGGCCGTCGATCTTTCGGGATCGGTCGGATACCGATTCAGCACCGACAGATACAGGTCTTCGATCAACGTCTTGTCGTCGGCATTGGCGGCGATCAGTCGCGCAATCAGGCCGTTCGGATGAATGATGGCTTCCGAAACAGTCGGTCCATTGATCAGGTTCAGCGTCTGGGCCAGGCTCACCTCGGCGGCCCGTTCGCATTCGCAGGGAATCTCGCGGGGCGGCCGGCCGAACATGTCGAGAAAGCCGATCTGAATATTCGGATCGGGGAGCTGCGTGGCCCGGAAACCAGCCGGCACACCCGGCAGCGTCACGGGGCTGTCGGAAGCGATCATGATGGCATCGAACAACTGCTCGGCCGTCAGACGCCGCGGATTGAAATGCGAATAGTTCTGCGTATCATCTTCATTCCATTTGTTGGTCTTGAAGCTGCGCTGGTACGAATGCGACTGGGCAATCGTTCGCAGCAGGTGTTTCAAATCCATGCCGTGGGCCACGAAGTCGTCGGTCAGGGCCTTGAGCAGTTCGCCGTTCGATGCGGGGTTGCTGCTGCGGATGTCGTCGACCGGGTCGATGATGCCGCGGCCCATCAGGTAGCTCCAATAGCGGTTCACAATCGCCGTGGCGAAATACGGGTTGTCTTTGGACGTGAGCCATTGCGCAAGCTGTTCGCGCAGGTCGCCGTGCACGTCGACCTCCGTGGAGCTGGCATGTTCGAACGGGAACTTTGCCGGCACGGCCGAATTGCTGCGCGGATTGACGACCGGCTGCGGAGTCCGCAGCGGAAACACGATTTCTTCTTCGGCGACCATTCCAGGCTTGCGTCCCACGGCGGCGAAATACGCCGACAGTTGATAGTACTGTCCCTGGGTCCAGCGTTCGAAGGGATGGTCGTGACACTTGTTGCAACTGAACCGCGTGCCCAGAAACACCTGGGTCAGGTTCTCCATGACGGCAGTGGGCTCGCGCGAGACGCGGTAATAGTTGGCCGCCGGGTTCTGAAACGTGCTGCCGTTAGCCGTCAGCAATTCACCCACGAATTTGTCATAAGGCTTGTTCAGGGCGATGCCGTTGCGAATCCAGTTGCGGTAACCCCAGACCCCCTTCTCGGTGACGAATTTGCGGTTGGCCAGGAGCAGATCGCTCCACTTGAGCGTCCAGTGGTCGATGTATTCTGAGCTTTCGAGCAATTCGTCGATGCGGGCATTCCGCTTCGTCCGCGAATCGCGCGGATCGGCCAGAAACGCCTTGACCTGCTCCAGCGAGGGGGGTAACCCCGTGAAGTCGAGAGAAACACGCCGCAGAAATTCGGCGTCGCTGCACAACTCGGCCGGCAGCGTCTTCATTTTCTTGAGTTTGTCGTTGACTCGCGCATCGATGTAATTGAATTCGGGGCTGTCGACCCAGGCGAACGCGGTGCGGTCTCCCAGCACGGTAATCGGATTGGCGGCGTAGGCACCTTCATATCGCACCAGGATCGCCGTCTCGCCTCGACGGAACGATTCGACCACCCCGCTGTTTCCCATGCTGTTGGTGACAGTCGCCACGTTGAAATCGCTACTGCTGAACACGGCATCGCGCGTCACGTCTCGGCTCGTGCCGTCGGGATAATGCGCGATGACGATCTGCTGTAACTTTCGTCCTTCGCGGTCGATGACCGGGCTGCTTGGAAAAACTTCCAGCCGTGTCACGCGAGCCGTGCTGTCGTACTGACAGCCCTCGGCGATCCAGGCGTGAATCAGCCTGTAATACCGCGAATCTTCATCGAACAGGAACCCGCCGACGTGCGGCACCCCCTGCGTGGGCTTGAGCAGCATCAGGCTCTGGCTGGGGAGCGAGCGATTGAACCTGCGACCCGACAAATCGTCGACCAATGTGAAGTAATCTGTCTCGGGGTCGTAGCCCCGCAACGTCAGCTTGAAGCCATTCTTTCCCTCTTGTGCGCCGTGACACGTTCCCGCATTGCAACCGACCTTGCTCATAGACGGCTGAATCTCTCGGACGAAACTGACAGGCACCGGCTTGGCGTCTTTGACTTCGACCGGGACGGCGATTTCCTTGCCGGCCGCTTTGACGATCAGTCGCGCGGTCCCCTCTTTTCGCGGCGACACGTAGCTGTCATCCTCGACGGAAATCACGTCCCCCTCGGGAGCCAGTGTGGCTTCCAGCGTCAGATCGACGATTTGGCCGTCTGCCGTTTTGCCGGAAACGAGAATTCGGCGGCTGTCGCGAATGCCGTTCAGCTCGAGTTTCGCCGGATAGGCGCTAAGCTCGACGATCGGCGGAAGAGGGGGCGGCTCGGCGGCAACCGGCGAGAGACCGCCGAAAATGCAAATTGCGGCAAGGCACGTAGCCGCTTTCAGACTGCCGATCGAGTTCGAGCGAACGTTCATCAGTCATCCTCAGATGAGCGGATTCCGTCGCGCAGTCGTATGCCAAAAAAGTCGGAAACGCACGGCGCGGGTTTCGGAGGGAGTCGCCGGCAGCCAAGCCACAGACGACGCATAACGGCGGGTGTTATTACAACACATTGATTGTTGCTGATTTGCGGTGGGTTTGCAAGATGCCAGAGATAGAGATGCAGGGTGTATCGAGCCCTTTGGCGCTGACACACCATACTTGGCTCAATTCGCGGCAACTGTTGGCGTAATCGTCACAGGGATAATTTCCTTCACTAGAGTCCCGGTGTCTGCGTCGAAGATGCGGATTTTGCCTTCGAATCCGCCGGTGACGACATGCTTGCCGTCGGGCGCAAAAGACACTGCAAACACCCCGCGGGCGTGGCCTGGCAATTCATGCAGCAGCTTGGCGTCTTCGGTGCTGTATATTCGCGCCGTGCCCGTTCCGCCAGTGCTTGCGCCGGCGACGAATTTGCTGCCGTCGGCGTTGAAATCAAGAGCGAAGATCCGCCCCGCCATCGGTTGATAGCCCTTAAGCTTGTTGAAATCGTCGCCGATCACACGGACTTGTGTACGAATCATTTTGTACAGCTTCGGCTCGCCGTCGGAGCCGCCGATCAACAGTTCGTCTTTCTTGGGGTGCCGTCGCAACGCCATCAGCCCCCCTTTGAGGGCCCCCGGAGTAATGCTGGTAATGTTGTCGACAAACTGACCAGTCTCGACGATCGACAGCTTCATTGACCGGTCGCGACTTATGGTAATCATGTGCTTCTTGTCGAGCGAAAAGGTCGAGGCCATCACCCAGTCGGCGTGGGCGTCGAATTTCAAAACTTGCTCGCCGTCGCTGACTCGCAGGATCCGGGCGCTGTTATCTGCCCCGCCGAATGCGAACAGCGCGCCGTCGTCGCTGAAGCGTCCGCCGAACAGCGTGTCAGTCGTTGTCGTCACCGAACGTTCCAGTTTCTTTTCGGCAACGTTCCAAAATTGAACTTCGCCGAACAGGGCCGGATTGCCGCCCGTTGCGGCAAGCACCTTGCCATCGGGCGAAAATGACAAGGATGTAATGTTCTGTGAGCGCCCCACAAATCGACCGACCAGGCCGGTTCCGTCGGCCTTCTGCAACAGAATCTCACGGAACCCCGACACGGCGATCAACTGGCCATCGGGGGAATACGCCAGGGCAGAAATAACCGGCGCGCTGTGATAGACCGGTGGGTTTTCCGGGCTGATCGTGTCTTGTACTTCTTCGGGAGTATCATCTTTGCCCCCTTCGGCAATCCAGCGGCTGATCGCGGAAATCTGATCTTTCGTCAGCGGGGCCGCGTTCTTGGGCATCGCCGGCTTCTCGCCCGATATGAACTCGATTAACAGGCTGTCTGAAAGCGGCTACGTGCCTTGCCGCAATTTGCATTTTCGGCGGTCTCTCGCCGG
>Ga0207137_1254_pt1 | contig 9750 bp, 6 predicted proteins | sample Alteio_BWMinHeat_9_FD_153572 | JGI IMG/M metagenome (GOLD analysis project Ga0207137, IMG submission 153572) | Enriched cells from forest soil in Barre Woods Harvard Forest LTER site, Petersham, Massachusetts, United States -... | ecosystem: Environmental > Terrestrial > Soil > Temperate forest >...
AGGCGCTGGCGGCGCTGGGCGCGGAATTGAAAACGGTGCTCGCGGGCGCAGGGAAGATTCCACAGCAGGCGGAGGCGCTCTCCAAATATTTGTATGACCAGCAGAATTTTGGATTGCCGGAGAAGGACGATTCCGCGGCGTTTTTGCTGACCGATGTGATTCGCAACAAGCGCGGGAATTGTCTGGGGCTTTCGGTGTTGTGCCTGGCGCTGGCGGAGGAATCGGGCGTCTCGCTGAAATTGTACGGCGTGCCGATTTCAAGCCGCACGTCGGAATCGGGGCACATGATCGTGCGCTTCGACGACGCGGCGACGCGGCGCAATTTCGATCCGGTCGAAAAAGGCGCGGAGCATCCCAACGATTATTACGTGAAGGAATTCAAGCTCAGCGCGGAGGATTTGCGGCCGGGTTATGTATTGGGCAATGCGGGCAAGCGCGACGTGCTGGCGCTGCTGCTGGTGAATTTGGGTGCGGCGTACATCGATGACGGGAAGGCAGCGAAGGCGGTGCCGGTGCTGGAGGCGGCGCTGGCGCTGCGCGCAAATTCGGCGGCGGCGCATTCGAATCTCGCTGGCGCGAAATTAAGTTTGGGCGATTTGGCGGCGGCGGAGAAAGAATACGCAGCGGCGCTGCGCATCGATGCGAAATTTTTTCCGGCGCGTATTGGGCTGGCGGACATCGCTGTGCACAGAGGCGAGACGAGCGCGACGCGGTTGGTCGAGGAACTGGTCGCGCTTGAGCCGGAGAATGTGCAAGCGCGGACGCTGCAAGCGGCGCTGCTGATTCAGCATAACGATCTGAAGGGCGCGATTAAGGTGCTCAACGATTTGTCGGCGGCGCCGACGGCGGACGTAACGGTGTGGAATAATCTTGGCAAGTGTTACGCGCAAAACGGCGACACGGCGCTGGCGGAGGACAGTTATCGGCGCGCGCTGGTTTACGACGACAAAAACGCCGACGCGCATTGCGGGCTGGGGCGGGCGCTGCTGGCGGAAGGGAAGAAAGCGGAAGCGGCGGCGGAATTGGACGCGGCGATCAAACTCGATCCGGCGAACGCGACGGCGAAGGCGGCGCGCGCGGAAATCGGAACCGTCGCGGCCAATACTCCGGAGAAGGCAAACGAGGCCAAGCCGGCGGAGCAGAAGGCGCCGGAGTATCCGAAGGGCACGACGGTGGTGCCGTTTCGAATTGAGGCGAATCGGATTTTTGTGACAGTGCGGCTGAATGACACGGTTGACGCGGATGCGATACTCGATACGGGCACGGAGATCACGCTGCTGAATTCGGCGCGCGTGAAGCTCAATGGGTTACGCGCGGCTCGTTCGGAAGAATTGATCGGCGACATGGTCGGGCGCGTGGCGGTGGATATGGTGACGCTCGATTCGATCAAGATCGGCGACACGGTGGTGCGAGCGCAGCCAGTGGGGCGCACGGAGCAGGGACCGGGGACAAAATTCGAGCGGATCGATTTTGTGCTGGGCATGGACGTGCTGAGCAAAATGCGTTTCACGATCGACTTCAACCAATCGAAACTGGTGCTGTGGCCGGCGAACAGCAAACTGCCCGCGCCAGCAGCGACGATCAACCGCGTGCAAGTGGCGCTGGTGCGTCCGCCGGCGGCGTCGCCGATTCGCGCGTACATAAATGCGACGCTCAATGGGAAAAACGCGGCGACGTTTTTGGTGGACACGGGCGCGGACGCGCCGATGTTTGTGGCGTTCAAGAAGCCGTCCGAGCTCGGTTTCGCCGGTTCGCAGGCTGGGACGCTGCGCGTCGTCGATGGCGCGGCCAAGCAGGAACTGCCGTATTACCAGACGGCGTTTACGACAATGGAAATCGGGAAGGCGGTGTTCAAGGAAGTGGGCGGCCGGGTGATCGATGCGTCGGGAGTGAACAGTCCGGTCGCGCGCGGGAATCTGGCGTTTTTGAATGTGATTGGGACGCCGTTTTTGAAGACGCTGCAGGCGGTGACGATCGACGTGCCGGGGCATACGGCGGCGTTTGATCGGGTGAAGGTGGAATGAAAGAGACACGGAGACGCGGGGACACGGAGACACGGGGAATTGCGGTTTTGCGATGCAAGGATGCAGATGCATGCGCGTTGAATGTATGTGCCGGCGATACTGCGGTCTGAATTTTGGCGCGGCGGTTCCGATGCGGCACTGGCAGAGCCAGTGGCACACGAACGGCGTTAAACTGACGGCGAATGGGTCGATTGTATCCGCACGGTTTGATGCGCGTGGCTGATTTTTTTCAGAAACGCTGCGAGAGAATCGCAGGCGGGACACCTGCGCTACGGGCACTTTTGGGCTTTTCTGCGGCGGGGAGTGCAATAAAGTATAGAGCGTATGAACGAAATCAAACAGCCGGCGCCTGCGGCGGTGCCGCCGGGCGCGGCGGCGGTGCGCAAGAAAAAATGGATCCCTCCCCCGCCCTCGAAAGTTTCACCGATGGTGTGGATTATTGTTGGCGCGTCGGTGGTGCTGGCGGTGGGGCTGGTGGTGGGGCTGCATTATATTTTTGCGCCGAACGTCACTCACAGAGTTTTGCTCGACGACGAATTTGTCGATACGGCCAACGAGGGGATTTTTGGCTTCCGCGCGCCGCGGCATTGGCAGATCGACGACCGGCGGCAGAAAGATCATTATTACGTGATGGGGCCGAAAGACAATGGGTTCATTCCGATGATGATTTTCACGAGTTTGGCCGCACCGGGAAAGCTGCCGGCGTTTCTGGATGAAACAAAAAAGCGCACGCAAGTCGAAGAGCCGACGGTGAAATACGTCAGCGAGGAGGACGATTGCATCGACGGGTGCCGCGCGAAGCGTGTGGAGTTTGAATGCGATTACAGAGACGATGACAACACGCCGTATCATATCCATGCGCTGCAATTCATCGTCAAGGACCCAAGCTTCCCTGTGTTCTACAAGATCACGTGCTACGCGCCGCAGAACACGTACGCGAACTACACGCAGCAGTTTGAAGCGAGCGCGCACAGTTTTCGGCGCGTGGAACGGAAAGTTGAATTGAAGTATCTTCCAAAATGAGCGAACACGGAACGTATCTTTTCAAACACATCCTGGTGTGCGCAGGCGAGTCATGCGGGCCGCAGGGCGGCGCGGATGTGCGCGCGGCGCTGAAGGCGGAATTGCGCGCGCGGAATATCCGGCAGCTTTACCGCGACGGCGAGTGTTCGTGTTTGGGGCTCTGCCGCGAGGGCGTGAACGCGGTGATTTGGCCGGAGGGGCGGTATCTGTCCGGTGTCACCGTCGCGGATGTGCCGCGGCTGGTGGATTTTCTCGAAGGGAAGGGAGCGGCTCTGAGCGAGTTGGAAGCGCGAGCGGCGGAGAAGATCGCGATTAAGAAGAAGTGCTGAGTCCTGAGTGCAGTGGAGCGAAGGGCGAAGGCAATCGTTAAGAATATATCAACGCATCAACTGGAGCCGCACTGGCTGGGTACAGCCAGTGGCACACGAACGGCTTCAAGCTGACGATGGGCGCGCAATTCGATGCGCGCGTTTTTCTCCGCGTCGAAAATCTATTCTGATTTCAATACGATGATTTTGCCTTTGTTTGTCAAAATGTAGACATAATCGCCGAAGACGCGGATGGAGAGGGGGTCGCCCATTTCGGGTTTAAGTTTGAATTCCCAGAGCGGCGAGAGGTCGGACTTGGAATAGGCGAAGACCTTGTTGAAATGGGTGATGAGGTAGAGGTGTTTGGCCTGCGTCATGTCAAGATCGACATGTCCGTCAAGCTTGACGCTCCAGTCAGGTTTGGGGGGATTTGAAATGCCGTCGGAAAAGCGTTTGTACTTCGACAACTCGCCGTAATCTTCCTTGCGGGAGACGACATAGACGCCGGAATCGTCGATCAGCGCGCCGACGGATTCCTCCATCGCGGCGCGGGGCGGAAGCGACCAGACTTCCTGGCGTGCATCCAAATCGAAGAGAATGACTTTGCCGTTGCGTTGAATCAACGTGATGAGGTTGTCGTTGGGGACCGACGAGAAGGCCGAGCGCGGCGACATGGCCTGGAAGGATTGCTTCCAGACGGATTTGTCGGATTTGTCGGAGACTGGATCGAAAGCCTGCAGCATGCCGCCGCTGCTGAGCGCCCAGACGAGGCCGCGCTGGCCGTACATGCCGGAAGCGGGAGGGTCGTGGCGCGTCGCGTCCTGGGGATCGAGCGGCTGGCTCCAGCGTTCGGCAAACGTTTTACCGCCCTTTTCCACGTCTTCGTAGCAGCGCACCTGCCCGTCGGAGAAGGCGCCGACGAAGAGCGATTTACCGGCGAGTTTGGAATGCTCTTCAAAATGAATGGCGCCGACAACATCGGGCGGCGGCGTGGTCAGGTGCGAGAAGAGGGAGCGCTTCACGGGATTGTGCGGATCGCGCAGGTCGATTTCGAGGAGTTCGCGGCTGCGCAAGGGGAGCAGCAGACAGCCGGGCTTGTAGGCGACGGGCGGCTGGCGGCAGAAATAGTAGTTGCGGTCTTCGGGCGAAACCGTTTCGGGAAGCGGCGCGGTGGGATTGAACAGGTTACGCACGCTCCATAGCACCTCTTTATTCGGCGGATCGAGCGCCAGCAGCGAAGGACCCTTCAACACGAGCAGGCGGTTTTCGAAGAAGATCGGCGGCGCGAGCAGGGGCACGGGCAGTTGCCCTTCGCCGGCCAAATCGATCACGACGGCTTCCAAGTCGAGCTTTATGGAAATGGAAATCTGCAAGTCGCGCGCGCTGATACGGTCGCCGGCGACGCGTTTGGGAGTGAAGCCGGGCCGCTCCACGGACACTTCGTATTGTTCGCCGGCGCGAATCATCACATTCTTCGGCGTGACGCCGACGGAGTGGCCGTTGACTTTCAAAGCCGAACCGGGCGGTATCGAGGAGATGTTGACGGGCAGTTCGACGTGCTGGTCAACCAGCAGTTGTTCATTGAACTGCAGCAGCGGGATATAAAGTTCGCGCGCCTTCTTGAAGTCGCTTTTTTCGACGGCATCGAGCGCGGCCTCGAGGCTTTTGCGGAGTTTGGAAGCTTCAGCTTTGAGCGCCAGGGCGCGCGCGCGCGCGTCGGTGGAGACGGGGAATTCGGGATAACCGTCGGCGACCTGCTCGTAACGATAAATGGCTTCGAAGATGCGTTTCTGCTCTTCGGCTTCGCGCGCGGTGCGCATGCCTTGCTGCGCCTGCGTTTTGCGGGCCAGCAATTTGGTTTTGAGCGCCTGTGCGCGGACAAGCCCATCGAGATCGCCGTAGGCGGCGATGGCCTGATCGACCAGTTCCAGCGCCTTGTCGCCGCGCCTGTCGTTCAGTTCGCGTTCGGCCTTGCCGACTTCCTCGGCCAGTTTCGATTCGAGATCCTTGATACCTTTGGCGCCGTCGTTGGCCTGCGTCCAGAGGTCGCCGTTGGCCGGGGCCTGCTGGGTGATGGAGACGAATTCGCGCAGCGCTTCGCCGTATTTTTTCTGCTGCTTGAGCGCATCGGCTTTTTTTACGCGCTCGACCAATTCGTCGCGCGACAACATGGGCGGCGGAACAACGACGGGTTCGGTGTTGGGCGCCGGCGATGCCGCCGCTTTTTTCATCTCGTACTGCTTGACCAGGTCCTTGATTTTCTGTTCGTTGGGATTGCCGGGGTACTCTTCGTTGAGTTCCCGCAGCGCGGCAACGGCTTGCTCGCGATCTTCACCACCCCGCGAGAGGGGCGGAGCCAGTTCGCGCAGGCGGCGGTCGATGAAGTCGTTGATGTTGTGCGGAATGCGCTCCTTTTTGCTCTGAACATTGCGCGCCGCATCGCTCTCCTTATCGGGGATGCTGTCGTACAATTCGTCGAGCGCTTTCATGGCGTCGTTGAAATTGCCGGACTCGTAATCGACATCCACGCGTGCCATCGTGTCGCGATAAAGCTGGCCGAGGTCCGGACGCTGTTGGTCGTGACGGATGAGGAAATAACCGAGCACAACGAGGCTGCTCAGTCCGAAGGCGGCCCAGAAGACTTTGCGGCGGCGCTGCGATTGGAGGAAGCGGTGCTTGGCTTCACGGTGGCTGACGAAACTTCGCTCGTCGGCGTCCGCACCGCCCAGTTTTTGCTGAACGATCAGATCTGAAACTTCGCCGATCAGGTTTTCGACCTGTTCGCGCTCGTCGCGGCTGGTGGCGCTTTCGAGCAGGCGGCGATAGACGTAGAGCGCGTCGTGGTTGTGCCTTTGCGAACGATGTTCGGCGGCGATGAAGCGGAGGTCGGAGCCGGGCGCCGGCAGGATCAGGCCTTTTTCCAGAAGTTCGACGACATGCGCGCAAACGGTGATGCGGCCGATGCAGCTTTGCTTTACCACGCCTTCGACGGTGCGGCCTTCTTTGAGCAAGCGCAGAACTTTCTGGCCGTCCTTGGACAGCGAACTCATGCTTTCGCCGGTTTTGCTGGAGAGCTTGAAGCAGAGGTATTGGGTCGGCAAACGCTCGGCGTAGGGTTCCCAGCCTTCGGTCAATTTCGCAACCGTTTTGAAAAACGTATCGGGATCGATGGTCTGGCGATGGACCTGTTCGGGGGAGAAGTCTTCGGGATAAATTTCCCGCGCGGAATTGCTGCCGGCGAAATGAAAGCGCGCATTTTTCCAGGAAAGAATGTCGCAGATGTCCTCTTCGATTTGAAAGCGGCGCGCTTCGGAGATCGCGCCTTCAGTGACGTAGCCGCGCTGCACGAGCATGTCGCCGATTTTGGGGCGCGGTTCGAGCTTGCGCTGGTCGCGCAGTGTGGCTTCAAGCTGGTCGTCGGTGATCTGGCCGCGGGCGAGAAGGATGTCTCCGATGCGCGAGGTTTCGTTGAGTTCGTCGCAATAAACGGTGACTTCATTTTCAGTGAGCGTGATGAGCTTCTCGCCGACATCGCTGGAAATAGTCAGCACGCCATTGAAATTTTCGGTGGCGAAATTGCGAAAGAGGACCGGCAAGCCCTCGCGTTTCAGATCGCCTTTGATTTCCATAATTTCACGCTCCGCGCGATTGATTCAATAATGAAACAGCAATCCCAATCGGATTAACATTTTCTTAGCCAGTCGGGCCAAGATGCACCTTCACGGTAAGAGATACGCGAATATATCGAATTCCTACGAAGGACCCGCAAAAGTCGGAATCGAATTGACGGAAAGGAGTGCACGGTGCAGAGCGTTGTTTTCGGATTGTCCCGAAGGCGAACTGCGAGTATCGTTGATTGAACTCAATGCTGCCCAAGTATCCAGTTGAACTCTCAGAGGGAATTGCATGAAAATCAAATTCGCCATCGCGCTGTTGGTTCTTGGCGCGGGCTGCGCGTTTTGCGGCGAGACGGTGCAGGGGAGTTATGCGGTCGAACTCACGCCAAGCACTGACAATACTGCAAAGGGGACGGACAAAGGCTACCCGGACGTCATCACCATCAAAGATGGAAAGTTGACGACGGAGGTCAGTTCCAAGCAGGGCTTCAAAGCCGGCGAGTGTGAAGTGCGCGTTGAAGGGGAGAAGATCAAGATTACCGCCACGCTCGCGGGGCGCGGCAAAGGGCGCTATGAACTGGAACTTCAGGGCGACAAGCTCAGCGGGAAATTAATTTGGGATTGCGATCCAGGCTCAGCAGGTCCCGCCAAGCACGCGGAGTATTCGATCGCAGGCAAAAAGAAGAAAGCCGAGTAAATTGGCGAATCGTTATGGTTGAAAATTCCGTCCCTGCCCACACATCCACGAACTCGACTTTTCGCATCGCGCTTGTTGCCGCTTTTTTTATCGGCTTCGGCGTGTATGGCTATTTTTGCGTGAAACACGGTACGTGGAGCGCGAAAGAGAAGCACGGCTGCGATTTCACGGCGTTTTATTCGGCGGGGGAACTGGCTCGCCAGGGCGGGAACATCTACACGGATTGGAAACTGTCTTCGACGCCGCGCCGGCCGTTCAATTATCCGCCATTTTTTGCGCTGATTCCGATGGCGCCGCTGTCCCTGTTGTCGCACGACGCGGCTCACGCCGTTTTTTATGCGCTGAGCATCCTGCTGCTGTTTGCGGCGTGCTGCGTTTTGGCGCGCTGGCTGTGGCCGGCGGCGGCGCAATTTTGGCGGTCCGCGGATTTTGGGTTGCTGCTGACGCTTGCAATCTGCTGGCGCTTCATCGCCTCGAACGCGATGGAGGGCAACGCCAATCTGCTGATTGCCGCGCTGCTCGTGTTCGGGCTGCATGCGGCGCTGAAAACGCGCGCGACTGCGGCGCCGGCGCGGGGCATTTGGAGCGGGATTTGGATTGCGCTGGCGACTGTGTACAAAATCACGCCGGGTTTGTTTGGCGTTTATTTTTTTTGGAGCCGAAAAGGATGGGCGATGTTGGGCGGCGCGTTGGGACTGATTCTATTTCTGTTTATTCTGCCGTCGGCGTGGCTGGGTTGGGAGACGAACATGCGTTATGTTCGCGCGTTTGGCGATTACACGGTGCGCAAAGCGCTAGGAAAGGGAACCGATCCGGCTGGCGGTGACGAGATTGTAATCGGGCGACCGAAAGATCTCGACCCGGAGCAGAGCGACAATGCGATTGGGTTGGGAGTCAGTTTGCGCGGGCCGATCACGAGTCTGCTGACGCCGGCGATTGTGCTGAAGAAACACAAGGACGATCCGCGCACGGTGAACATCGCGTCGGTTGATCCGTCGCGCGTGAAACTGATTGTGAATGTGTGCTCGCTGGTGCTGCTGCTGGTGACGGTGGCGCTGACGTTTTCGGCTCGTGCGCACGGCGGAGTAATGGAGGAGACACTGTGCTGGAGTCTGGTGACGGTGACGATGGTTTTGATTTCGCCGCTCACACGGATTGCGCACCTGACCGTGTTGATTTTGCCGGTTGCGGCGCTGGTGGCGATGCTGCTACAACGGGCGCTGAGTGGATTCGCAAGATACCTCGCGTGGGCAGCGTTGATTTTGGTGGGCGCGGGACCGGCAATGGCGCACGCGGTTCTAAGCGAGCATACGCGGGAGAGCTTGAACGCGATGGGATTTACGACGGTGGGGTTGTTGGTATTGTATGCGGCGCTGGCGTGGGCGCTCTGGACACGGCGCGGGCAATCATCGGTGAATTCGGCGCACGATCCACTCAATCAAGGAACTGCTCGCCACAACAATGGCCATTCCTACGGCCAGGTCGAGCGCCAATTGCCAGGCGTAAACGTGGCTTGTAACGCGTCCGAATGAATTAAATGTTTTCTGGCAACAAAGCGGCCAGCCGCGGCCTTCGATGAAACCTTCGTAGAAGATACTGGGCGGCGGGATTTCGTACGTGCGCGTATTAATTCCGAGCATCAACCCCGCCGAAAGCGTTGCAACGATCAGCGTGAGCAATCGGAATTGAATGCGCTTGAACATGCCGATTATTTCTTCGCACCGCTCAATTGATCGCGCAGCACCTGGACAGCCTTTTTCAATTGCACGTCGTCGAAGTTGTCCTCATACTCCGGCTTCGGCGCGGCGCCGTTGCGCGCTTGCGGGTCGTTCTCGCGCAGATGCCGCTTGTAGCGGCTGGTGTTGAGCGCGTTCTGCTGCTCCAGCGTGCTGGGCACGAGGTGATCGGGCAGGAGGCCCTGGCCGTCGATACAATCGCTCTTGGGCGTTTTGTACTTCGCGATGGTCAGCTTCAGCGCGCCGATTTTTTCCTGGCGCATTTGAATCCCGGGCGCGGGGTCGCCGGCCACCGCCGCCGCGTCGCGGCGGCCCAGCGCGAGAGGAATCACGTCCTGCACCGAG
>Ga0207137_1255_pt1 | contig 9708 bp, 16 predicted proteins | sample Alteio_BWMinHeat_9_FD_153572 | JGI IMG/M metagenome (GOLD analysis project Ga0207137, IMG submission 153572) | Enriched cells from forest soil in Barre Woods Harvard Forest LTER site, Petersham, Massachusetts, United States -... | ecosystem: Environmental > Terrestrial > Soil > Temperate forest >...
GCATGGTCCCCGCCAATGATCACGACCTTCCGGCCGCTCGGCCTTCCATCGGGGAGCACGCGCAGGCCATACAGGTTGTTCGCCGGATCCGTCGCGATGAACGGTTGATGCGCGGCTTCCAGCTCCTCCAGGATGTCGCCCAGGCCGTACGTCTTTCCCTTGTTCGATTGGGCGAGCAAAGCAATCTTCTTGTCGCCCAGGTCTGCCGGAAGCTCGAACAGACTTCCGTCTGCCTTGGTTCCGATCGCCAGCATTCTTGCCATCAATACCTCTCTCTCGAACGATTTTAGGTTTCCACCTCTCCCTGCCAGAAAAACTGCCCCTGCCCCACCTCCAGAGCCAGGATCTCAGGTTGCAAGTTCAGATTGAGTTTCAACCTCAACTTTTTTCTTCTTCGGCTCCGGCCGGGGCGGGACGTTCACCGTCCCTGGACAGCCACGCAGCTTTATTTGATATGGAAATTCTCCGAAGGCCTTGAGCACATGCTTCCTGCAGAACCGACAAATCTGGTGCTCCTGCTTGCATCCCTCGCATTCGAAAACCCAAAGCCTCTTCATGGAATTCATGGTGTCGAGCTTGCAATAACGACAGAGCCAGGGCGGATTCTCAATGACCGCGGCGGCACGTGCCGTCGCACGGTAACGGACCGGATCCCCGCCATCCTTGGGCTGCGCTTCCTGGGCTGGATCGACCAGCTCGATGAACTGGCCCAGGAGCAGTTCCCGGACGATCGCCCGGCCGTTCACCTTGGCCATCCTGTGACCGGGCCACATGAGCTCGCCCAGCTCCCAGGCCGTGAGATTTTGATTGATGAAGCGCTCGAGACCCTTTACTCGCGAAGTGGCTAGCCACAGACCCATGCGCTTTTTTGTCATCTCTCTCCCTCGCGCGCTATACTTAAGCAGCCTCTCTTAATACCCTCTCGCAGAGGCCGGATCAGTGAACCCCACGTGATCCGGCCCTTTAGCCAACGATGTCGCCCATCCCCTGGACCAGGATCATCCGGCCGGAGGACATGTCGTACACGGGCGACGCCATCACCTGGAAATCGACATCGTCGCCTTCAACGATGTAGGACTTGTACTGGCCATCCTCCCGGTACTCGATATCCTTCAAACTCGCCATCGCGCTCATCTCGCGGGTCCCGAGCGTATCGATCAAGACCTCCCATTTTGAGGTCTTCCCGCCGCCTTTTTCCTTCGAGAACTTGCGCCACCAGGCATTCGCAAGAACACCAACCACATCGTTCGGACTTGCCGCGCCTTTTTTCTTTCGCCACCAGGAGGCATCCTTGTCCTTGAGTGTGAGGAAGTGAACATACTTCCATTTTTCCGCGCCATAAGCCGAGCCGATGTCCATCGCGATATCGAAGACTTCGCTCATTGATTTCAGGTTGAATGGAAGCGTATCAATGATTCTACGAATCGCGCCGGCCACCCAGATCGTCTGCCGGATGTCGTTTTCCATGTCACCGCGCTTCGAAGGATAGGCTTGGCCAGCCACTTTCCAGAGGTACGTCCGAAGCTCGTCAGCGGTGATATTGTTCGAGCTGTAGCGTTCGGCGAGTTCCGGCGCATGCATCACTGCCCAGTCGATGCCTTCGCGGTACTCCTGGGTCTCTACGAAATCTACTTCAGGATCGAACACTTATTCCTCCACCTCGTCCGCGTCCGGATCCTCTTCGGCATCCATGATACCCTCGCCGTCCTCGCGTCCGGCGAAGTATTTCTCATGCATTTTCCTGATCTTCTGGGCATCCTCCAGCTTCACCCGCCTGCCATCCCCAAGGCACTCGAGGACCTCCTCGAGGAGGTCGGCCTCCTCGCTCGTCACGTCCTTCGGCATCGAATCCAGCTCCTTCGCCATGCGCTTGATCTCTTTCGACATCTTCCCCTCCCCTCATGAATGCCTGTTTCATTTCGTCAAGAATGCCATTCGCGGCCGAAGCCCTCCTTGATCTTGGTCTGCAGCTCCGGCGGCAGTTTCATCGACATCGATTTCTCGATCGTAAGCACCGCATTCCGTTCCGTGTTCACGTTCTTGACGAGCGGTTCGAGATCCTTGAGGACGTCTTTCACATCCTCCAGATGGTCGCTGAGGTAGCTCCAGAAAAACATCGCTTTCATCGCCTGGCTCATCCGACTCCAGATCTCCTGGCCGTGAGGCTTGAGCTTGGAGAGATTTTTCGACATCCGGACCTCACCGCACTCTTTTAGTTTGTAGACATCGATCCCGAGGTCGACGATGTCCACGGGCCTCAGGAATTTCTTGTCGAGGTAGTACGCGACCTTGTACATGCGCTCGATCTTTTCCTTGGTCAGGACGCTTTGTTCTTTCAGCTTGTTCACTGTTCGATTTCCTCTGGCTCAGGCAGTGCGATTCTCTTCTTCTCCAGAAACATCTTGGCAAGTTCCACCGCGCGTCCTGTGTCGATCTGCAAGTCCTCAAGGAGTTCGTGATCCGGGTTCCGAATCCCTTCGGCCTGAGTCCGCTTCAGGCCAAGTTTTTCAGAAATCAGCGGATCCGCTCCGTCATCCGCCACCAAGAAATATGCCGTGACGGGGTCTGTTTGTCCATCGCGAAATACTCGACCTATGCATTGATCTATGACCGCAGGAGACCAGTCAAGTTCGCCAATCACGACGGTCCGGCAAACTTTCTGGAGACCATCCAACCCTTGACCGGCGCGAAGAGACATCAAAAGGACTTTCGTCTCCCCCGCCATGAACTTCCGCCGCGCCTCGACCTTTTCAGCTGCAGTCTCAGACCCAGTGAACATCGCGGGCTTCAAGTCCTCGAGCTTCGCCTGGATGATCGTATACACTTCCCGGTGCCACAGGAAGCACACGACCTTCTCCCCGGATTCGACGACCAGGCGGACGAAGTCCGCTACATAACTCGCTTTGCTGACACCCGTCGCCTGGCGGAGAATCACGGAAAGCTGTCCCCCGGCGTGCATCACCTCACCCACCTCCTGCGGCTTCCCGGCAAGAATGATTTTTGCGAGCGCGACCGCGGAATCCTTGATCTTGTCGAGTTCCTCCGGATCGCTGCCGATGTGCTGCGGGATCTTCTGAAGCGGCGGCAATTCCCGGCCGACTTCCTTTCTCGTCCTCCGGAGCATCAGGAAGTTCTCTCGCAGATATGAGCCTAAGGCTTTCGGATCCCGCACCACAGGATCCGTCCGGTACGAACCATGGCACCATTCCCGATGGAACTCGTCCGTCGTGCCAAGAGCGCCCGGCGTCAGGATCTCCAGCACGTTGAAGATCTCCCCACCGAAATTGAACACGGGAGTTGCCGAGAGCCCCATGGCCAGCTTCATCCCCTCGCGAAGATTCTTTGCCGCTTCGTATTTATCAGAGCCGGTGTGCCGCAATTCCTGGCACTCGTCGAATACGACCGACTTTCCATATGCCTTGAGCACGTTGTCCCAGCCGGAGAGTTTATAGTAGTTCAGGATCACGACGTCTGGTCCGCGGCCGTCTTTTTTTGGCAGCTCATACGGCGTGCCTTTCTTGACGACATGCGTGAACAGCTGAGGCATGAACTTCTCGATCTCCTCCTGCCATTGCCAGGGCATCGTGTTCGCCAAGGTCACCACGATTGCGGGAAGTGTCCAAGCTGCGGAGAAGGTACAGATCGCGGTGACGGTTTTCCCGAGGCCAAGGTCATCCGCCAGCAGCAACGAGCCTTTTTTGAGCGTGATCGCCGATCCGACCTTCTGATAGTTTCTCGGAGGCAGCACCATCCGGACTTCAATCGGCTTGTAGTTCGGATCGATCATCTTCTCGAGGGTCAGGATCATGTCCTCGTGGCGCTTCGCGCCTTTCCTTACCGCCTTCAGGTCCTGCTCCGAGATGTCGATGCTGTGTCGGTAGAAGAACCAGTCGAGATCACGGCGGACGCTGTCGTTGTCGTGCAGGGACATGGCCCCGTGTTCTGCGCGCTTCGCCTGCGGAAACATGCGCCTGAAGTCGATCAGGATGTGAGGCTGACCTTCCAATGTCCAAAGGTCGCCTTTCAGGGCGATCTTACCGTATGTGACCAAAGATGTTCCCTCTTCTCCCGACCGACTCTCACGCCGCCCGCGTGTTAACGGATGCGCGTCCCCCGTTTACTGCAAGCAGGCCCCTTGTTTGTGCATTTGCCCGCATTGAGCGCACTGAGAGAACTGTAATCCACATCACCCCCCTTCAGATTCAACCGCTGACCTTCCTGATTTTCGACTTCCCGCATTTCGAACACCGCAGCACAAGAACGAGCGTTTTTTCACACATCTGCTTGATCTGCCAAGGCCCAAGAAAGCTGTCTGTCTCGCCACTCCTGGAGAGTGTATCCATCGCCGGCGGCAACTCCGTCTTGTCCACGAGATCCCAGAAATGCTGGCACAGAATGAATCTGAAAAACAGCACGACCGTGATGACCACGCAGGAAAAAATAACGAAGCACGTCGTGCCGAAGGCCAGCCGTTCCCACATGTCCATCATCTGGTTCCCTTCTTCTTCAGACTTTTTGTTTCCGGATGGCCGTTCGGCTTCGCTTGTACACCAATACTAGGCGGCTTCCATCGCTCCACGCACGTGTGCGGCTTCAGCTTCAGATGATCGAAGCAGAACGCGATGTTGCATCGCTTGCAAATCGATGAATAAGGTTTTCCGCAGCCCTTTTCGGAACATTTCGGATGCGGATAGATCTCCGCAGGCCTGGGATCAAATGTCCTGACGCTCACAAAAAAGTCCCCCAGAGGCTGACGACCGTAAGCCGCTTGCCCAACAGTATTTTCGGCAGGTTCCCAAGCTTTGCTTTTCCCGTCACGAGCACGAGTTCCGAGATCTTCTCGCACTCGAAATAGCGCAGCAGCTGCCGCGCCACCGAGGATGGGCCGCCCTGGATCTTGATCTCGACGCCGATCCGGCCGTCCACTAGGAAGTCAACAATACCGTATTTGCCGCCCAGTTCCTTCTCGCGCTCAAACAAGATGTCGTGCGCCATGAAGGCTTCCGAGATCCCTTCCTGAAGATCCTTCTCATTCTGAAAATTGAAGCGGTAGGATTTCAGCGCCTTGACGATCGCGTCGACTTCGATCATGGAGCAGGCTCCCCTGCCGCCTGATCCTTGATGAACTGAAGCGCTGACATCGCTTCGTGATAAAGATCTTCGTACTTCTCGTGATCGCGCGAGCCATCTTTTAGTCCAGCAATGTAGAATGTAATGTTGTCCTTCAGGATCTGAAGTTCACGGAGATCTGTCATCCCCCTAGAGATCTTCCGGATGTTTTTCATCGTTGGCTTCATACCACAACCTCCTTTGGCGAGTCGATAATTCCTTCGACGCGCGCTTTCGGGAATGCCTTGATGAGCGCGAGGATCGAGATCGCGGATTGCGGATCCTTGAGCAGCTCACGATAATGAGCCATCGACATCGAGCCTTTCGGACCCACTCTCACCTCCCCTCCATTTGACATCGAAAACGTGATCGTCAGGCCGGTCGCATCCCACTGCCTTGCCATCATAAGCGCCAGGCCGTAGTCCCCGAACTCAACGTCTGCAAGCTGGCCGTTCTGTGCCGCAAGGGTGATCCAGAGCAGGCGTCCGCGACAGAAATCAGTCTGCACTTCGCATTTGCAGGGCTCCATGCAGATATCCTCAGGAGTAAGCGACCAGCCTAAGGTACAACGCCGCTTCGAGCGCCAGAGCGCCCCGAGCTTCATCGCCCCCTTAATAAGCCGCTCAGATATCGGCTGACTGGTCGGATCCATCGTCATCCTCGACTTCTCCACGGCAAACTGCGTAGTAGGAACAATATTTCGGATTGCACATCCACGTGTTTGGATTGGCCGGGAAGCCGCCCTGGACTGTCGATACCCAGACCTCCGCGGCTACATCAGTAAAAAATTTTCTATGCTTTGGTCCGACTTTGAAATTGCTGTATTCGATGCGAGGTACACGTCCTTTCACCAGGAATACTTTCTGGCAAGGCAGATACTCCTCGCCAACAATAGGCCAGGCCCAGAGGCTGTAGGCCGCGTTCTGAAGCCAGCCTTTCAGCTTTCGATCCGAGACATTTCCCTCCTTGTTGACACCTGTTGTTTTCCAGTCGACGAGGACCCCGGAAGCGTCGAGCAGATCGATGTAGCCAATCAAAGGAAATGTGCCAATGGCGCTTTCAAGTTCAAGATCGATCCGCTTTTCAACCACCGGGCCGCTATCGAGCATCCAAGGCTGGTAGCGCGGGAGCGCCTCCTCGCGCGCCAGGCGGATGAGCGGCCGGCATTCCATGCGGACTTTTTCGACAGGCTCCTTCGCATCCTCCTTCCAGCCGATGAAATCGTCCTTCCCTTGAGTCTTCGTCTGCTGCCGGTTCCAGACGACGTCGAACTGGTCGTCCATGTCCTTCCAGTCGGGATATTTTCCGGTCCTGGCGAAGACCTTGAGCGCCGTCTCGATGATCTCATGGACCACGATCCCGCCGTGAGCCACCCAGGACGAGGCTTCCGGGATCTTGTCCAGGAACTTCAGCTTGTAGTGCTTCGGGCAGAGCATCGCTTTTTCGATCTTTGAGACGGAAAGATTTCTGATCACTGTTCAACCGCATCAGAACATGGGTATGTCTGCATCGGTGGGAGGCGGCGGAGCATCCTCCTGCTGCGGCTCCGGCACGGGCTCTTCCTGAGACTCGACCTTCGGCCAAAGCTGCTCGCCGGTTCCCATCTCATGAAGCGCCATGCCGTTCCATTTGACTTCGCCTTTGATCTGACGCCGGAGCAGCGGGCCCAGCTCCTGCATCAGGCCGCGCTCGAGATCCGTGATGGCGGTTTTGCCGGTCAGCGCCTTCAGGATCTTCTGGAGGGCAGGTTTGTCTTCGGTCTTGGCGAACTGCACGAAGACCGCCCGGAAGCCCTGCTGGACCGCCTCGATCGTTGCGGTTGATGGGTTCGGCGCTGGCTTCTGCTGCTGGGCAGGCTTGTTTGCTGGTGCAGCTGCTTTATTTGCCGGCGCCTGCTGCGTAGGAGGCTGGCCCTGGGCCCCAGCGGGCTTGGAAGGCTGCGTAGCCTGTCCGGCCGGCGCCGAGGCGCCCTGTGGCGGTCTCTGGCCTTGTTGCGATTGCTGCTGCGGCTGGGTTGTTCCAGCCTTCCCGTTCTTGATTTCAAGAAGCTTCACCGTGATCGCCTTCTTGAAGTCATTCGGAATCATCGACTGCTGGAGATTCCTGGTGGCCTTGCTCACGACCTTGGAAAACCAGAAGTCATCCGGGATGACCTTGGCATTGTCGTCCTTTCCTATCTTCTGCTTGGTCCACGACCGGGCGGAGCCGACGTTGGTGTCGAGCACCATCTCGCACTTCCCCTCCCGATCCACCTTGACCCGCTTTCCGAGAATGGTGCAGGTCATCCATTCCGGATCCTGCATGCACCGCTCGACCTTTGGATGGCCGTCCGTGCGGATCGCCTCGCCCTTGTCGGCCATTTCACGGACGATCCATTTCGTCCCTTCGTAGCTAAGAGCCCATTCCTTGCGCTTGTTCTCGTAGATGAACTTCTCGACCTGGTCGCGCGGAACGTCCTTGAGCTTCGCGATGATCGTCTTCCGATCGTCGTTCGACAGGAGCTCGAAGTTCTTCGGGGTTGCAGAGCCGGGCTGCTGCTCGGTCATAAATTCCTCTCTCTAACTAAAGCTTCGTCACGTGCGGCAAAAGTATACGACGTTTAGACCTACCTGTCAATCCTTCGAATGCTCCTCCATATCGCGCAGTTCTTTGATCTTCTCGCGAACCTTGTCCGCAAGGATATCCGGGTTCTTTCCGGGAGGGACGTAGCCGACGAAGGTCATCATCGGCCAGCACGGCACGATCGCGGCATCGTCGTTGTTGATATACAATCCCGATACGATGGAGAATCCGTCCGGAAACTCCACGACCCCGAAGAACATCACGGACTCGACGGACATCGAGAGCGGATCCTTGCTGTCGCCTTCCGCAAAGACCGCTCTCCAGCCTTCAGCAGCAGGAATAACCTGAGTGATCCTAGGAGGGGGCTGAATGGATCCTCCGCAGTCCGGACAATTTTCATCATCCGGAGCCTCAAGGAACTCCTCCAAACGCTTCACCGCCTGGCGGACGTTGAAAGGCGTCTTCGGTTCGCTGACGGCTTCCTTGAGATCCTGCAGGATCGCTTCAAGCGTATCTTCCGTCATCGTCTTCTCCTTCGATTACTTTTTAACCTGCACAAACGGTTTCAACTCGTCATTCCAGAACTTCTCAAGCATGAGATGCAGGACCTTCCCCTCGAGCGGGAACTGAGGTTTTCCATCCACGCAGATCTCGGGGTACCCGGCCGTCATCATGCCGTTTTTGGCCAGGTCCCCGAGGATCCAGCGACAAAGAAAACATCCCACTCCATCCGCGTTCGGCACGCGGTCGAGCAGTTTGTCCCTCAGGGCACTTAGAACCTCGCTCACGGTCTAGAACGGAACGTCATCAACGGGAGCCTGGTCCTGGCCAACGCCTTCCGAAGCGTTGCCGCCACCGCCGGCACCTCCGTCGTTCTTCGAGCCAACAAACGTGAGGCGTTCGCAGGTGACCTTGAGCTTGCTGCGCTTCTGGCCGCTAGCCTGGTCTTCCCAGCGGTCCTGCGTGAGCTTCCCTTCGATGTGTACGGGCGATCCTTTTTTCAGGAACTGTGCGGCGATTTCCGCAGTCTTTCCCCAACAGACGATATCGATGAAATGGACTTTCTCGGTGTCCTGACCCGTCTGCTTATTCTTGTACCTCTCATTCAGCGCCAGTGCGAACTCGCCGACCGGCGCGCCGCCGGGCGTGTACCGAAGCTCCGGATCCCTGGTCAGATTCCCCATGATCATCACCTTGTTGATAGTCGCCATAATCAGTCGCCTCCTTTTATTTGAGAGCCGCTTCCTTACACGAAGCAGCCAATGAAACCTCAAGTCTGAAGCCCAGCTTGTTTTCGGCGCGCCAGGCTACGACGCCCTTCACCTCGCTCGGACGTTTTCCGTTCTCCATAAACCACCGGGCCACTTCCCGCGCCACGAGGTACTCCAGCCTGGACCGACCATCGACTTCCAGGCGGTCCATCGCCATCTCGAGCATCACAAGTTCGTCGTCCAGGTCGGCGAGCTCGATGAATCGATCAAGCCGATCCATTGCCCCAAGGATCTCCGCCAGGTTCCACCGTAGCATCGCCTGTCGATGGCTCATGTTCATGCTCACCCGCTTCCCCTCTCGCGCACCTTGGATAGCTGAACTCTTCATAGGTCCCATCCACACGGACCACTTCGAAGCATCTGTTCTTGTACTCTGAAGTCGTCACCCGGAACGCCTTGACCCCTCGGCCTATCTTCCTTAGCACATCGGGGTGACGGAATAGGACACACAAGAGGAAAGAATGCTCAGGTTCATCGAATTCCACGCCGAGCGGCGCCGTGTTCAGCATGGACTTTAATTTTTCCTCCAGGGCCTTTTTGGTCTTGAAAGACTGGCCGAAAACGACGATCTCAGCCATTTACAATCTTCTTTTGAGTCGATTCGACCTGGCTCTGGCTTTCACTTTCGCCCGAAGACCTCAGCCATACGCGCGGAGTCTTTTCTCTGAACCGACAGACCTGACTTTTCCAGCCAAGGCTTCTCAGTTCAGAGATCAATTCCATGCCGCTGATCCGACGCCCGCGCTCTTTCAGGAATTTTCGGAAC
>Ga0207137_1117_pt1 | contig 9707 bp, 10 predicted proteins | sample Alteio_BWMinHeat_9_FD_153572 | JGI IMG/M metagenome (GOLD analysis project Ga0207137, IMG submission 153572) | Enriched cells from forest soil in Barre Woods Harvard Forest LTER site, Petersham, Massachusetts, United States -... | ecosystem: Environmental > Terrestrial > Soil > Temperate forest >...
TCCCAAAATAGCAATATCAAAACTTGTGAATAGCCTGAAAGGCATTTCCAGTCTTTTGATTCGGAAGGGAAACTACCCCAGTATTACAAAAAAACTGTGGGGTGACGCTCTATGGTCCCCTAGTTATTTTGCCGGGAGCTGCGGTGGTGCGCCTATCGATATTATTCGCCAGTATATTGAGCAGCAGAAAACACCTCATTAGCCTACAGTAACAAACAAGGACGGCTTCGCCGTCCTGCGCTATCCATCCTTGCCCTAAAGTGGCAAGGTTTTTCGCGCAAGAGATTGATAAACAATAAGTAGCACCTTTGACACTATGCCTAAAAACACGCAATAGTAATCCAAAGGATTATCGATACCTAAATCGTTAACTTCATTAAATTGTATTGGCCATTAGCATCCTCATAAAAAATGCCGTCGATTACCACGCAGTGATAATGCAAGTGCAAATTGAGACTGGAACCAAAACGTTGGATGATACTAATTGCCCCAAAAACAGACCTAGACGACATGCACCCACATTCGCACATAAAATGACAAAATATGGGTTGACATTTTGACATTAGACGCCTAAAATTGGGTCTACATTCGCACATTTTGGATTTTCTATGCAAAGAGACCTCTTAAACAACTTGAAAGCGTGGAAAGCAGCCCATGAACATGCACCATTATTAGTACGTGGAGCACGCCAGGTGGGAAAATCTTATTTGATTAAAGAATTCATTAAACAAGATTTCAGCACTAGCTTAACCATAAATTTTGAAAAAGAAGAACAGTATAAACTCGCTTTTGAGAACTTAGATCCCCATATGATACTGAATCGTCTTTATCTGCAAAGTGGCACAATGCTTAAAGGCGAGACAAGCTTATTATTCCTTGATGAAATACAAGAATGCCCCCAAGCATTAGAGGCATTGCGCTATTTCAAAGAAGAAATGCCTGAACTACACGTGGTTGGTGCAGGATCATTGTTAGAATTTGTTATAAACAGCGATGAAATAAGCATGCCAGTGGGCCGAGTAGAAACTTTATTTCTGATGCCTTTATCGTTTTATGAATATCTAACCGCTTCTGGATTAAATCATTTGCGCACATATCTTGGAGAAGTTGACTTAACAACAGGCATAGATCCTATCGTGCATGAAAAATTATGTGAACAATTGCAGGAATATTTTTTTCTTGGAGGCATGCCTGCAGTGGTGAGTGAATATTTGTCCACAAAAAACCTTGAAAGGGTACAAGCAAAACAACTAAGTCTACTGCAAGCTTTACGTGATGACTTTGGTAAATATGCAACTAAAACCAAACATCGTTATATGCAGCAAATCTTGAAACGAGCGCCAGGCATCATTGGCGAACGTTTCTATTATAGTAAAATTGACCCCGACATGGGATCACGAGAAATTAAAGAAGCGCTAGGCTATTTAGTTGATGCCTGTTTATTACACAAGATCAATCACACAAATGCTTCTGGCTTACCCTTGAACTCGCAACTTAACGAAAAAATCTTTAAGACAATTTTTTTAGATATTGGGTTAGCAAATTCACAAAGTTATTTATCACATGAAATATTATTGCAGAAAGATTTGATGCTACTAAATAGAGGAATGCTAGCAGAACAATTTGTTGGACAAGAATTATTGGCACATCGCTCCCCCTACATGGAAAGTCAGCTATATTACTGGGATAGAGAATCTAGAAGCAGTAGCGCTGAAGTTGATTACGTGATTAATGTCGATGATAGGATTATACCCATTGAAGTAAAAGCAGGCAAAACCGGCAGTTTACGTTCTCTGCAACTCTTTCTTGATGAAAAATCATGTGCTTTTGGCGTTAGACTGTCTCTAAAGCCTTTAAGTTTTAACAATAGAGTGTTATCGATTCCTCTCTATATGATCGCCGAATTACCTCGCATTGTTCGAATGTTGCAAACCAAGTAAACACTGTCCAAAATATTTTTGATCGCAAGTAGCTGTGGAGTGTATAATTTTAGCTGCTTGAAGAAATCTTGTGTTTCTTCACTATTATATTCGTGGGCGCTAATAACGATAATGCTCGGGCTTGAAAGGCCCTTCTGGATCCAAATCTAAATAGGCAGCTTGCTCTGCTGTTAGCACCGTTAATTGTGCACCGAGTTTTTGCAGGTGTAATCGCGCTACTTTTTCGTCCAATAATTTTGGCAATACATATACGCCTACTTGATATTGATCAATGTTTTGCCATAACTCGATTTGTGCTAAAACTTGATTGGTGAATGAAGTTGACATGACAAAACTTGGGTGGCCCGTGGCGCAACCGAGATTCACTAATCGACCTTCTGCTAACACAATTAAGCGTTTACCATCTGGGAAAATGACGTGATCGACTTGGGGTTTGATATTTTCCCAAGGATAATTTCGCAGTGCGGCAATATCAATTTCTGAGTCGAAATGGCCAATATTACACACTATCGCTTGGTCGTGCATTTTATTCATGTGCTCTAGCGTGATCACTCTTTTATTGCCTGTTGCCGTAATAAAAATATCACCGATGCTAGCAACTTGATCTAAAGTGACTACATTAAAACCTTCCATCGCTGCTTGTAACGCACAAATTGGATCAATCTCGGTGACATACACTTTGGCGTTAAACGCTTTCATCGCTTGCGCACAACCTTTGCCTACCTCACCATAACCCATTACTACCACCGTTTTTCCGGCAATCATGATATCAGTGGCACGCTTAATGCCATCCACTACGGATTCTTTACAGCCATATAAATTATCAAACTTTGATTTGGTTACTGAATCGTTGACATTAATTGCTGGCACTCGCAATTTTTTGTTGCGCGCCATTTCGTACAAACGATTAACACCGGTGGTAGTTTCCTCGGAAATACCTTTCACTTGCGCTAAGATTTCTGGATATTTCTCATGCATGATTTGCGTTAAATCGCCGCCATCGTCTAATAATAAATTCGGCAACCAACCATCAGGCCCAAAAATTGATTGCTCCACACACCACCAGTATTCATCTTCGGTTTCACCTTTCCAGGCAAATACCGGTACACCTTCAGCTGCCATCGCAGCTGCAGCATGATCTTGGGTTGAAAAAATATTGCAAGACGACCAACGCACTTCTGCACCTAAAATAATCAGCGTTTTAATTAACACTGCGGTTTGAATGGTCATATGCAAACAACCCGTTATGCGTGCACCTGCTAACGGTTTTTGGCCAGCGTATTCTTCACGCAACGCCATCAATCCTGGCATTTCTGTTTCAGCGATTGCAATTTCACGAGCGCCCCAATCGGCAAGTTTTAAATCAGCAACTTTATAATCTGCAGTAACAGTTTGCATAGTAGTTATCCTTTAATAATTACACAGCTGTAGGCAATCCTGCAGCATCTTGTAAAATCAACATTTTGTCGGTTTGTTCCCAACTGAAATCTGGCTCGTTGCGACCGAAGTGACCATACGTCGCCGTTTGCAAATAAATAGGGCGCAATAAATTGAGGGTTTCAATAATGCCATGGGGTGTCAAATCAAAATACTCATGAACTAGTGCGAGAATTTTATTTAACGGGATTTTTTCTGTTCCAAATGTATCAAGCATCACAGAAGTTGGCTCCGTCACGCCGATTGCATAGGCAATTTGTAACTCGCAACGATCAGCCAACCCAGCTGCCACAATATTTTTGGCTACGTAACGCGCCATATAAGCACCCGATCGATCCACTTTAGAAGGATCTTTACCCGAAAAACATCCGCCGCCGTGATGGGCTTTACCACCGTATGTATCGACGATAATTTTACGTCCTGTTAAACCGCAATCGCCCATCGGCCCACCGATGACAAAACGTCCCGTTGGATTGATAAAATAACGTGTTTTTTCGTCTAACCAAGCAGCTGGAATCACAGGCTTGATGATTTCTTCCATCACCGCTTCAACAACTTGAGCATGCGAAACGCCCTCGGCATGTTGGGTGGACAACACAATCGCATCTACACCTACTGGACTGAAGCCTTGATAGCGTATTGTCACCTGGCTCTTGGCATCAGGTCGCAGCCATGGCAATACGCCAGATTTACGTACCAAAGCCTGACGCTGCATTAATCGGTGAGCATACGTAATTGGCGCTGGCATCAACACTTCGGTTTCATTGCTGGCATAACCAAACATCAAGCCTTGATCACCCGCACCCAGTTGTCCATCTTCGCGACGATCAACACCCTGTGCAATATCGGGAGACTGCTTACCAATCGCAGTTAACACCGCACAAGAATCACCCGCAAAGCCATTTTTAGGCGCGTCGTAACCTATGTGATTGATGGTATCGCGAGCAATCTGCTCAATATCTACCCACGCTTTAGTGGTAATTTCACCCGCAACCAATACCATGCCCGTTTTGACTAATGTTTCACAGGCAACGCGCGCATTCGAATCTTTCGCAATCAGAGCATCTAAAATGGCATCAGAAATTTGATCAGCAATTTTATCTGGATGTCCTTCGGAAACGGATTCCGAGGTGAATAAAGTTTGAGTCGTCATAACTACCTATACCTATCTTTAAAGAAGGTAGCAATGATCGCACCACCACAGCCTAAAAGCAATTCGAGAGATGGTGCTGTTTTATTGCTTAGCGTAGTTTGAAGCGCCAGCCCAGTCGACAAGAACCACAGGCTCATCGCCAACAACCCAGGCATCGTGACCTGATGGAATTCTTAAGACATCACCGCGCACTGTTTCATACTCAGTGCCATCTGCCATATAAATGTGCAAACGACCTGAGAGCTGATACTGAAAATGCGGTGCTTCGCAAAGATCTGTTTTGGCAATAGGTTTAACGTGGGTAGACCAACGCCAACCTGGCTCGAGTGATAGCAGACCTATCACGCCATCCTGCATATTTAACAACTCAACCTTGCCCTTTTCAAAGGTCCGAACTTCATCTGGAGACTTGAAACTTTTATGTTCGTAATTTCTCATGATAACCCCTCCTATACTACTTACACTGTAAGTATAGCAGAGGCCTTAAGAGGTTGGTGGCATGGAAGCTGGTAACACGTTTTTCCAATGGGGAGGGGAAAAAGACACTTTCCAACTTCCTGCCTGAGTACAGGATATAAAAATTTTAAGCACTTGTCACTAGAGATTTGAGTTAATCTGTGTGGGTAATTCACCATGATTTGCAACTGGTTGTTTATGACCATAAACCACAAGGTGGAAATCCTTAAATTGGTACTGCAAAACACGGGTGATTGCATATAAGTTGGAGGGCCCAAAGTGAAACAACAGGATACTAGGCATAATATAGCGACGGTAGTCTATTATAAAGTTGAGATACAGCTCAAAGCTCAAACTCTTACCTTGTACTAAAAATACCCCAGTCAACACGATCAAGCTCAAAAGAATGGCCAGATTGGTGATTTTTCCAGAAATGATCGTATGACGACCGGAAATCTGTCTTGCGATATTCCAAGTTGGTTTAATACCTTGCATTTTCTTTACCTCAATTAATTTGAATCCACTATCCCACAAAATTTAATCGCATGCTACATTGCCATCTTCAGGTGGCGCCGTGATTTTTGCACGATATCCAAGCGCCTCACCAACATGACCATGCAGAATATTATCAGAGCCCGCCAAATCAGCAATCGTGCGCGCCACGCGTAACACGCGATGATAACTGCGCGCTGAGAGCTTCATCTGTAACGCACATCGCTCTAATAGATCTTGGGCCGAGCGCTCTAAATTGCAATACTGCGCCAAACCATTGCTGCTCAATGCACTGTTGGAACAACCCTGACGCTCTTGCTGCAACTGCAACACCGGTATCACTTTTGCACGAACCTCATCACTACCACTCTCCAATTCAGGACGGTGACTGGCCAAGGCAGCGATCGCCACCGGCATAACGTGCACCTGCAAATCAATCCGATCCAAAATGGGACCAGATAATTTACGCAAATAGCGCTGGATTTGCGCGGCATTGCAAACACATTCCTGCTGCGGGTCTGTTGCATAACCACAAGGACAAGGGTTCATGGCAGCAATTAACTGAAACCGCGCCGGATACCGCTCATGCCGGGCCGCACGGGCCACTGTGATCATTCCCGACTCCAAAGGCTCACGTAATGCCTCAACCACATCGCGCCGAAATTCAGGCAGCTCATCCAAAAACAACACACCGTGATGTGCCAAGGAAATCAATCCAGGCATCGCCAAGCGTCCACCGCCCACTAATGATGCAGCTGAACTGCCATGATGAGGAGCACAATAGGGCCGCTGCCGCCACGTCTTAGCATTCACCGCGCCCTTCGATAGAGAGTAAATGGCCGCAACCTCTAAGCCCTCATCCAAACTGAGCTCAGGCAACAATCCAGGCAAACACTGACTCAGCAAAGACTTGCCTGTTCCAGGTGGCCCCACCATCAGCAAACTGTGTCTACCAGCGGCTGCGATAGTCATCGCTCGTTTTGCAAATGCCTGCCCGCAGACCTCACGCAAATCCGGATAATCACCGAGACCAAGCCCGCTTTCATTGGCCACATGCGGTGTCACACACACCCGGTGCTTTAAATGTTGCAGCAACCCCAGCAAATCACTCACCGGATACACTTCAACATCACCCGGCAACACCGCCTCATCAGCATTTTGCATTGCCACCACCAATTTTCGGCCCTGTTTACGTGCCGCTAATGCACAAGCCAAAATACCCGTAATCGGCCTAATCTCACCAGACAAACCCAGCTCACCCGCAAACTCATATTCTTGCAACACTTTCTGCGGAACTTGCTTTGAAGCCGCTAAAATGCCCAGCGCAATCGCTAAATCAAATCGCCCACCCGCTTTAGGCAAATCAGCGGGCGCCAAATTAATGGTAATGCGCTGCCGCGGAAAGCGAAAATGACTATTGATAATGGCACTGCGCACACGCTCTTTGCTTTCACGCACTGCTGTTTCTGGCAAACCGACTATATTAAACCGCGGCATCCCGCGGGTTAAATGTGTTTCCACAGTGACCAGCGGAGCCTCAATACCCAACTGCCCACGCGAATAGGTGATGGGTGCACTCATAATTAAGGCTTTTTCTTACTGCTGGCTTTCGTTTCAGGTTTGGCCATTTGGCCAACTAATTTCTCTAAGTCTTCTACTTTTTTGCGAGTGCGTGCCAATACGGCCACTTGCGCATCAAATTCTTCACGCGTGACCAAATCCATTTTAGCAAAAGCACTTTGCAAAATTGTACGAAAGTTTTTCTCTACATCTTCACAAGCAGATTTCACTCCTGCCGGTAAAGCCTTAACTAATTTCTTACTCAATCGATCAAAAAAATCAGCATCTATCATTTCGAACCTCCAAATTACTTGCAGTTGAATATACGCCATTCGACACCATATTCATATACGGGTTTTTAAATTCCCATACTAAATATAGCATGTGCTATAATAGAGATACCATTTAACTGAGGGCTAATTCATGAGCATACTTACTATTGTCATTATCGTAGCTGTCCTGTTCGGCGTCTATTTCGTAATGACTTATAACACCCTGATCAAAATGATTGAGGCTGTGCGCAATAACCAGAAGCAAATCGATATTCAGCTTGATCGTCGCTTTAAAGTCTTTGAATCATTAATCAATGTTGTGCGCAAATACATGGATTACGAACAATCCACTCTCAGTAAAGTCACCGAATTACGCACTAAAGCGCAAGAAGCGCACGCAGCAGGTGATGAAAAATCACGCATCGCAGCAGAAGATGGCATTTCACGCATTGTGGGCGGCATGAGTTTTGTTTTCGAACAATACCCAGACTTAAAAGCCAACCAAAACGCGTTACAATTGCAAGAAGAAATTGTTAGCACGGAAAACAAATTAACTTTTGCGAAACAAGCTTGCAACGACAGTATTGAAGTTTACAATGCGAAAAAGAAATCGCTGTTCCCTTCCGTCGTGGTGTCATTAGCACCAAGTAAATTAGATATGCCTTTTGAATATTGGCAACTCAGTCAACAAACTGTGACTGAACAAGAAAATTATCGCGTAGAACTTTAGTTAAAAAAATGAATCAGCCCTTAAACGAGTTTGAGCAACACAGCAGTGATTGGCGCAAATCACTGCGCATGAACAGCCGACGCACTTATTTTGTGATCGGCTCGTTTTTGTTCATCTATGCCGCTCTCGGCTTTTTGATTGACCTGTATCTACTCAGCGCAAAATATCCACACAGACCCTTGCATGATTATGCTTCAGCATTACTTTCTTTTTCTGTTACACCCACAGCCACACTCGTGCTACTTGCCGTAGCCGCAATTGCCTTGTTCGTCACTTTTAAATTCCACGACAAGCTCATGTTGCTCGGCACCAACTCACGCGAAATCACACCAGAAACCGCCGCCAATTTACAAGAAAAACAACTGTACAATATCATCGAAGAATTACGCGTCGCTGCGGGTTTAAAATACACTCCTAAAGTGTATATCATCGACGCAGACTACATGAACGCTTTCGCCAGCGGTTACAGCGAAAAGTCATCATTAATGGCTATCACCAGCGGCTTGCTCAACAAACTCGATCGTTCAGAAACGCAAGCAGTAATGGCACACGAAATGAGCCATATACGTCACATGGATATTAAACTCACGCTGATGGCCTCGGTGCTCGCCAACATCATGGTAATGACACTCGATTTCTTTTTCTACAGCATGATTTTCGGTCGACGTGACGATGAAAAAGGCGACAACCGCCTATTTTTCATCATCATTTTATTACGGTATTTAATGCCAATCGTTACTGTACTTCTTACTCTTTATCTCTCACGCACCAGAGAATACATGGCAGATGCAGGCTGCGTCGAACTCATGCGTGACAACACCCCACTCGCCCGAGCTCTACTCAAAATCCAGCAAGACACAGAACAAAACGCTGAGCAATACAACTCAGATTACGCACAAACTCCACACGAAGACGTACGTCGCAGCGCCTACATCTACGACCCAGCCCAAGCCGGAATCTCATCCGTCAAAACCCTCTCCAGCCTATTTTCCACTCATCCAGAAATCGAAAGTCGCCTCGAAGCAATTGGGTTTCGCAAACGCCAAAGTTAGGGCATAAAGTCGGATAATTGGACTTGATATGGAAACATTTAATCGATTATTAGCAATCAATCTGCATGGCGTTACACCATTACTCCAATTTGTTATGCTGAGCTTGGATACTTTATTAGTCTACAGACTAATGCCTTGGAAGAAAACTCCCGATAGACGTTTGATGGAAACTGAAACATTCTATTTGTTTGATGTCGGTGTCGAGGCAGCAAGATGGGATGGCGCGTATTCAACACCTCGGATGCAGGTTGTTTTATGGCCCAAGCGGATTGCACCACAGAGCAGGACCAAAAAGTTTTGCAAACCTACCTCGAAGGGAAATCAGCAAAAATCAAAGCGGCCAAATCCAAACAGCAAACTTTCATTGTACGAATTTATTTCAGAGATCAACAGGAGATCAGCGCTTTAAATAGTATTGGCAACGAGCTGACATAATTGATTGTACTCCCGAACTCATTTTTTTGATAGGTTTTCTGATTTCGTTGGGTCTTTGTTATCTTTCGGGTTGAACTCATCAGAATTGAAGAATGAGAAACTTCTTCGTGTGGGTTTGCCCAGGTAAGGTTCTTTGGCTTTTTTAATCGCTTGGTCGAGCACTTCTATGGCATTTTGCAC
>Ga0207137_1256_pt1 | contig 9705 bp, 13 predicted proteins | sample Alteio_BWMinHeat_9_FD_153572 | JGI IMG/M metagenome (GOLD analysis project Ga0207137, IMG submission 153572) | Enriched cells from forest soil in Barre Woods Harvard Forest LTER site, Petersham, Massachusetts, United States -... | ecosystem: Environmental > Terrestrial > Soil > Temperate forest >...
GGGAGGTGCGGTGAATCAGTTCTGTGCCGAGCTCGTCTTCAAGGGCGGAGATCTGCTTGCTGACGGCAGGTTGACCAATTCCACGTTCCTTTGCGACAGCGGAGAAGCTCCCTTTTTCTACCACTCGGACGAAAATCTGCATTGCATCGAATCTATCCATACCGACCTCCGTATTCCTCTATGGAATGGATGCTATGCAAGGAATAGCGATTCACCCACCTCACTTGTCAAATGTAACGAAAAACAAGCGAAAGAAAGTTCGTCTTCTGCGCTGGCCAGCCTGCTGCTGTCGCGCGCGCTGGGCGCAGGTGTGAGATCCCGGTGTGAACTGCAATGGGCGCCTGCACGTTCGGAACCGATTCGTCAACTGCTTATGCATTCCTATTGGGAATAGCCGGTATTCCTCAGAGTGCCAAATCTCCTTGCAATGCTGGCACATCAACATACCAGGCGATTGAATCAGTGAAGTGGTGAATCGTTAGCAGAAACCATAGGAGATCACATGTCTAAGTTGACCGAAAAAGTGGCACTCGTTACCGGCGGTTCGCGGGGCATTGGCGCAGCGATCGCGAAACGTCTGGCCAAGGATGGAGCGAGCGTGGCCATCACGTACGCGAAGGATGCCAGCGCCGCTTCCGCCGTCGTCAAAGCCATTGAACACAACGGCGGAAAGGCTGTCGCGATCCAGGCGGACGCTGCCGACGTCGAAGCTGTCAAGAGCGCGGTCGAAAAGACGGTCGCGACCTTCGGCCGACTGGATGTGCTTGTCAACAATGCCGGCACAGCAATTCCAAAACCGTTCGAGGAGACGACGGTGGAGGAGATGGATCGCGTGATTGACATCAACCTCCGAGGCGTACTCGCCACCACGCAGGCGGCTCTGAAGCACATGAATGATGGTGGTCGCATCATCATGATCGGTTCGGCAGTGGGCGAGCGTGCCGTTGCGCCCGGGCTTGTGCCCTACGCGGCCACGAAAGGAGCCGTCAAGATGTTCACTCAGGCGCTTTCCAGAGAGGTAGGGATCCGGGGCATCACGGTCAACAACGTCCAGCCGGGTCCGATCGACACGGATTTAAATCCCGCCTCGGGTGATTGGGCGGTGCCGCAGAAGGCCGCCACGGCGCTCGATCGTTACGGGCGTGTGGATGAGATCGCCGCGATGGTGGCGTTTGTCGCCGGTCCGGAGTCCTCGTACATCACCGGGGCGAATCTTACCGTGGATGGCGGAATGAATGCCTGAGCGGAAGTTTGATCGGCGCTCAAGCGGGAACGGCCATTTCGGCGCGGTGATTCCGCGGGACAGGCAAGGCCGCCGCGATTGGCGGAGCGCGGGATGATGAACACGCAATAAATATCAAATGGAGGAAGGTGTCCAATGGCTAACGTGGTGAAGAAATACAGCATCTCTTATGAGCTGGCACAGAAAATGGTGGATGCAGCGGTGGCGAAAGCCAGAGAACTTGGCGTTAGCGAGAACGTGGCGATTCTCGATGACGGCGGAAATCTTAAGGCCTTTGGCCGGATGGATGGCGCCCCGATCCCTACCACTGAGATGGCCCAGAACAAGGCATACACAGCTCTGTTCGGCGTCTCCACGCAGGAGTTTTTCAAATTTATCCAGAGCGACCCGTCACTTTTGGCCGGCATCCCCACGCTTGCGCGTATGGCGGCGTGGGGTGGAGGGTTTCCCATTAAGGTGAACGGAGAAGTTGTCGGGGCGATCGGGCTGAGCGGGGCGCCCACAGTGCAGAACGACATCGATTGCGCGAAAGCAGCTCTAGCGCTCGTATCCGATGCGGTGCCGACTAAATGATAAAGGGAGCGACCATAATGATTCATACTCACCAGACCGCGCCGACACAGTTCGTAGAGGCTAACGGAATCCGCTTCGCCTATCGCCGATTCGGCAAGGCCGGCGGTGTGCCTATCTTCTTCAACCAGCACTACATCGGCACCATGGATTATTGGGACCCGACGGTGACGGATGGCCTCGCTCGCGACCGTGAGGTGATCCTGTTCAACAACGCTGGGGTCTCCAGCAGCTCCGGCGAGGTCCCGACCACGTTCGAGCGGATGGGCGCTAACGCCATCGCCTTCATCAAGGCGCTGGGCCTGAAGCAAGTTGACGTACTTGGCTTCTCGATCGGCGGCATGGTCGCGCAGGAAATCGTGTTGCAGGCGCCCGATCTCGTTCGCAGGTTGATCGTCGATGGCACAGGTCCGCGCGGCGGTCAGGGAATGGAGTTGCTGACCCAGGCTGCAGGGCGGCTCTTTGGCGCCACCTACGATCCGCCCGAGAATGTCTGGCTCGCGGTCAAATTCAGTCCGTCCGCGGCGGGCCAGGCGGCGGGACGGGAGTTCCTGAAGCGCACGCATCTTAGGCAAGAGGGCCGCGATCCCGAGGTGAACGACAACGTGTCGCCCGCCCAGGTCGAAGCGATGGGCAAGTGGGGCGTCCAGCAAAAGGGGTCCTACAACTATCTGAAGACGATCAAGCAGCCAACACTCGTCGTGAACGGCAGTAACGACGTGATCATGCCCACGGTGAACTCTTTCATCATGCAGCAGAACATGCCGTATGCGCACCTGATCGTCTACCCCGACTCCAATCACGGCGCGCACCACCAGTACCCGGAGCTCTTCGTTGAACACGCGACTCTGTTTTTGAACGCGTGACGACGGCCGTGGCACATGGCGGGAAGAAACCCGCCTTCGGATCGAGGTAAAGAAAATGACTGCCCTTCTTAACAAAACTGCTTTGGTGACTGGCGCCTCGCGTGGGATGGGCCGCGCTACGGCGTCGGCGCTTGCTGCGGCCGGGGCTCACGTCCTAGTTCACTATGGCCGTTCCAAGCAAGACGCGGAATCTCTCGTAGCCGAGATCCGTTCGAAAGAGGGACGCGCAGATGCCATCCAAGCAGACCTGGGAACGCCAGACGGCGCGACACTGCTCGCGAAGGAGGTGCGCTCAATTGTTGGTGAGCGATTGGATGTGCTGGTGTCGAACGCCGGCATTTCCAAGGCTGCAACCATCAAGGATCATACGGTCGAAGACTTTGACAATCTCTTTGCAACGAATGTGCGCAGTCCGTTTTTTCTGGTGCAGCAACTCCTGCCCGTCCTCGGTGAGGGCTCGAACATTATTGTGATTTGCGCACGCCGCAATTGGGAAGCCCGGTCTGGACAACCCTTCGGTCCTTGCCTATGCCTCGACCAAAGGGGCATTAGAGACGCTCGTCAAATACTGGGCCGCCATTCTTGGGCCGCGAGGCGTACGCGTAAATGCAATCGCGCCAGGCGCAATCGACACTGATATGTCGAATTTTACGAAGACCGAGGCAGGTCGTGAGATGACGCTTGGTATGCAGGCGTTGAAACGAATCGGCAAACCAGAAGATGTGGCGGACGTAGTCGCGTTTCTTGCGTCAGATGCGGCGCGCTGGATCACGGGAGCGAGTATCCCAGTCGACGGTGGGTCGAAACTCTAAGATTTATTGAATCTACTTGGCAAGAGGGGAGTTCGATGACGACAGAGGAGAACAACAAGAAGCTTGTCTTGGAAGCGTTTGACACGCTGTTCAATAAGCGTGACTATGCGGCGGCCGAACGTTATTGGTCACCCCACTACATTCAGCACAGCAATCATATTGAGCCTGGCCGAGAGGGCCTGTTCAATCTCATCAAGAGCCTTCCGCCCACGCTGAAGTATGAGGCAGGCGTCATCGTCGCCGGGGGCGATTTCGTGATGGTCCATGGCCGTTTCTCTGGCTTTGGCGCGCCTGTGAACTGGATCGCCGCCGATATCGTTCGTCTCCAAGACGGGCTGCTCATCGAGCACTGGGACGTGATTCAGGACGAGGCCACGCAGGAACAGTCAAAGAGCGGCTTGCCCATGTTCGGCAACAAGTTTCCGCAATGACCCAGGTGAATTGCTACCGGCGTAAATCCCGCTGTGTAACGGGTATCGACTGAATCGGAGAAATCACGATGAACGACCTATTGAACCTCGCGATGAAAGCGCACGGCGGCCTCGAACGTTGGAAGCAAGTCCGAAATATGCAAGCCAAGGTCACGTTGAACGGTACCCTTTGGCGGATCAAAGGCCGGCCTGACGGACTGTCTGGCGTGGTGATGAGATTAAACACGAAGCAGCCCGATCTTACCATCACTCCGTTCCCGAAGCCCGGAACGGCGGGGCACTTTGCTCCCAGCCGCGTTTGGGTTGAGGACGCCAACGGAACTGTCGTCAGCGAATTGAAAAATCCCCGAGACTCATTCGCCGGTGCCGTCCTCACGACGAAGTGGAACGAACTTCAGGAACTCTACTTCGCAAGCTACGCGTTCTGGAATTACTTCACGGCCCCGTTCCTGCTGGCTCAGCCCGGCGTTGAGGTCGAAGAAATAGAGACCCACAACGAGGACGGTGAGACTTGGCGACAGCTCAGCGTGATCTTCCCACCTGAGATTCCCACCCATTCCGCTCGCCAGACATTTTATTTCAATGATGAGGGTCTTCTTCAGAGGCTTGACTATGCCACCGACGTGGCGGGCGGCGTGGCTGCTCACTACTGCTTTGACCACGTCACTTTCGACGGTATCGTAGTGCCGACCTTTCGTCGCGTGGTCAAGCGCAAGCCTGAGGGTCCCATTGTTCATGGTCCAACCGCAGTGCTGATAGTGATCAGCGATGTTTCGCTGAGCTGAGGTCGCGCCCTCAACGGGCATCGGGAAACAGGCTCAGTTGGGCTGCTCGCAACGATTGTTGAGTATGTCATGCAGTTCCTGAAGGGCTGAACACGGGCAGAAAGGGAGACCGAAAGATGAAAGAAAAGCAGGTCAAGCTTCCAGGTCCAGATCATCCGATTTCCATCCAGCGCAATCTCGCTCGCGTTGTCGTGTCGGTCGCGGGCCGTGTGGTAGCCGATACGCGCAATGCCCTGACGCTTCGCGAAGCGGCGTATCCGCCCGTTCAATACATTCCACCCGAGGACGTTGAGTTTTCCAAACTGGAGCGGACGGATCACCTTACCTATTGCCCTTATAAGGGGGATTGCAGTTACTACAGCGTTCCCTCTGGAGGAGAGAAGTCCGTCAATGCGGTGTGGTCATACGAGGATCCGTTTCCTGCTGTTGCGCAGATTAGGGGGCATGTTGCGTTCTATCCCGAGCGGGTAGATGAAATAGCAGAGCGGCTCCCAACGTGAAGAAAGATTGACCGACTGGATCATTGCATCGAGTCTGACGCCGGGAGCGGGCTCGCGTTTAGAGTGCTGGCCGCTCAAGCAAATCGGCTGTCCGTACCACTCACCCGTATAGATCACCTGTCGTATCAGCTCTGACAGGCAACGCTGGCTCGACGCTGAGCGGATGTCTTCATTTCCGCAGACTGCCAAGCCGTAATTTCCTAGTCAACTCGATTTGAAAGGAGAGTTGTCATGTCCGCTACTTCTGAAACACCCGTCACGGAACGCCAGATCCTGCTTGTTGGACCATACGGCGTCCTTGGTACAGGTGTCATTGACGCCGTCGCCGAGAATCCAAAATGGGGGATCACCACAACTGCGCGCCGACCCCCGCCTACCTACCGGGCGCAGGCCGCACCCCCTCACATCAGCATCGATCTCATGGATCGCGAGGGCACGACAAGGGCCTTTTCATCTCTTGATAAGGTGACCGATCTGGTCTTCGCTGCCTATGTCGAGAAATCCACGATGGCTGAAACTGTTGAGCCAAACGCCAGAATGTTGAAAAATACGCTCGACGCTCTCGCCGCGCGCAATGTGCCTCTTCAGCGCATCCTGCTTGCCGGCGGCGCCAAGTCGTACGGCTTCAGTCTTGGTGCGTTCAACGCTCCAGCGAAGGAATCAGAGCCGCGTCTCATTGCGCCGATCCACTACCACCAGCAAGAAGACATTGTGACTGAATGGGCGGCAAAGAACGGAGCTAGCTGGACGGTCTTGCGTCCTCATCTGGTCATGGGACCAAGCCTAAACTCGCCAATGAACCTGGTTACCAGTCTCGCGACCTACGCTGCGATGACTCGCGAACTCGGGTTGCCCTTACGCTTTCCTGGCACAAGGGAGGGATGGAACACCCTCCAGGAGACAACGGACGCAGGATTGTTCGGCCGCGCGACTCTGTGGGCTCTGGGTGAAGACAAAGCGCGCAACGAAATCTTCAACGTATCGAATGGAGATGTCTATCGCTGGAGGCAACTGTGGAATGAGCTCGCTGCCTTCTACGACCTTCCAATCGCAGAGCCGCTCGCGATGTCTACTGTTGCCGAGATGAGCGAGAAGGCTCCGTTGTGGGATTCATTGGTTGCCCGCTATGGCCTGCATGCCACGCCCTACGGGCAGATTGCAAACTGGGCCTTCGTGGACTGGATGCTAAACTTCCGTGAAGAGACAATCCAGAGCACAATCAAGATTCGTCAGGCAGGCTTTGCGGATTGCATCGACACGCACCAGAGCTTTAGGCGGCAACTCACCAGACTTCGCGACCTGCGCATCATCCCCTAGAGCTTTTATGGACGACCTCGAATGAATATCCGTCCGGGTCAAATATATCGGCGGCATAGTATCCCGGATAGTATTCCAGTCGTACCCGCGGTGAAATATTGTCCCTGGCACCAGCGGATATTGCCGTCCTGTAGAATTCATCGACCTCACCATTGTTTTCGGCCATGAACCCCCAGTGAATGGACGCTGGATCAGGCTTCCCTTGCTTGATCCAGAAGAACGCCCTCTTGCCATCGCCAAATCCCCACAGATCAGGATGATCACCTTCGCCCTTGTAGGGCAGGAAGAACTTGATATTAAGAGGCTTCAAGGCCGCCTCATAGAACGCCAACGAACGTTCGACATTGCTGACAGTCAGAATCATGTGGTCGAGCATTGTTCTCCTTCAAATCACAAGGGCTTCGACGGCCTGTTCACTATTGGAGGCCGCCTATGCGTCGGCCTCTCGAACTGGCGTCGGCCCGTTGTTCAAAGCCTTCCCTGCCTAATCAGGCGCGTCTGGATCGCCGAGATCCGCGCCTCGGCTTCACGCAGCGCCTCGGCACTTGTGTGCACGGAGTGGGAGCCCAGGACAAGGTCGTAATCATGCGGGATAGCCGAGCCAAGTACGAACTCTGCATTGGATTGCGCCTCGAATTCGATCGCTGTATTCGAAGGCCTGAAGGCCACCAGTTCGCCCTGCTGCAGCTCGTCCGGGACTAGAACGGAGCCCCTTCCGACGGCGATCCAGAGCACAGTGTGCTCAGCGGGCGGCTGGTAGGTCCAGCGCTCTCCGGCTTTCAAACGTACCGCAAGGTAATTCATCGGTGAAGGAGTTTTGATCGCACTTGTCGCGGTTCCGTAGCTACCGAGGAGGACACGCGCTGGCCCGTCTTGGGGAATGACCTCTGGTGCCAGGTAGACGCTCTCGGATGGCCCCAGCTCAAGCTCGGGCGGCAAGGCGATCCAAAGCTGGAAGCCACGCGTCCGTCCCGGTTCGCCGGCACCGCCGCCGTGCCAGACTCCGCCGCCGGCGCGCATCCATTCGATACCGCCGGCACGCAACAATCCCGTCGCTCCGTTCGTGTCTTCATAGCGGACGCTGCCCTCGGAAACGTAGGTCAGGGTTGCGATGCCGGAATGTGGATGGAGCCCGAAACCAGAGAACGGTTTTCCCTGATTGTCGATCAGGTCGAGAAATACGAAGGGTTTCAAAAGACGCCCAAAGTCGGACGGCGACATGAGGCGTGTGATGGGCCCGTGACTCTGGCCGCGGGTCCGTCTAGCGATTCGAATAACGGTTCTGTCTTGGGATTTTACATCAAGCATGGGTTTGGCCTTTCTAAATTCGGTTGTCAGGGTTTGCGGGCCGCCTTAAGTACGGCCGTCCACCACAGCAGGTCATCAATCATCGTCTGGGCTTGTTTCTCAAGCTCGGCGAGTCCTTTGTCCACGTCACCGCCCTGGAAATGCGCCCAAAGAGTCGTGACAGGTATGTGGACGGACGAGCGCACCGGGGCGATCTGAACCTCGATCATGGTTTCCCGGAGCTGCTGGATGCCACGCGCGCCCATGGCGCTGCCGTAGCTTACGAAAGCAGCCGCCTTGCGGTTCCACTCCGGATAGACCCAGTCGATCGCATTTTTGAGCACTGCTGAGGTGCCGTAGTTGTATTCCGGGGTGACGAAAACAAAACTGTCCGATGCGGCTATTGCAGCGGTCCAGCGTTTCACAACCTCGTGCTCGTAAGGCGCACGGCCAGGCATGGCAGGCGGCATGGGCTGGTCAAAGAAGGGCATCGGAAAGTCGCGCAGGTCGAGCAGCCGTGCTTCGATTCCGTCGCGCTCTTGGAGGTGTTGAAGAATCCAGTGCGCGGGCTTTTCAGAAAACCGGCCGTGGCGCGTGCTGCCTACGATTACAGAGATAGTCGTCATATCTTCTTCCTTGCTGCTTATAATGAGGGATCGAAGCCTACTCACCTGGGGAAGTGATCTCGTGGCGTGCGAGTTCACGTTCGGCTTGGAGCCAATCCTCCAGGTCACGGCCGGGTTCTTCACCGCGCTCGAGATAAATCTCGTATGCGCGACGCTTGATTTCCTGCTCGCGTGCCGAGTTGACCACTGAACGTCCTTCTTCCCCGACCGCTGTGGAAGGTTGCTTGGCTTCGGTACTGCCACTTGCCTTTGGTTTCGATCTCATCTTTCGTCTTGAAGTAGTAGTAAACGTTCCCCACCGGGACCTTGGCTGCTTCCGCGATATCGGCTAGACTCGTCGTCCTGAAGCCATGCCGGTACGCCAATTTCACGGCGGTCTGAATCAGCCGCGATCGTTTGTCCGTTTTCGTCCTTGGCATTGATCCTTAGTCAGTTAACTAACTTTATCATATATCTGTCAACTCGTTTTGTCAATCCCTCATGTAGGACAGCGCCAGTTCATACGGGTTTAGATCCCTTCACTTTGGCTTGGCCACGTCACAAATACCTTCAATAAAGAATCCTTAGATAAGGATAGTGCATCCAATTGGCAGAACGCGTCGGGGGCGACGACCTCCCGATCCTTCCGGGTTTCGACCAAAGAAAGGAGATCGAAGATGCTTGGCAGATTACTAGTCACGGACGACAGTAAGGCGACGGCCATTTTAAGGCTGGTACTGGGAATTGTCTTTTTCGCGCATGGTGCACAGAAGCTGTTGGGATGGTATGGAGGTCCCGGCTTCTCCGGATCCATGAGCCTCTTTACCGGGTACTTGCATATTCCCGCCCCGTTAGCCTTCCTCGCGATCGCCGCTGAGTTTTTTGGCGGTCTGGGATTGATTCTGGGGTTCCTCACCCGAATCGCCGCGTTCGGGATCGCAATGAATATGATAGTCGCCATTGCCATGGTCCATCGCACGTTCGGGTTCTTCATGAATTGGACCGGCACGCAGAAGGGTGAAGGCTTTGAGTATCACCTGCTTGCGCTGGCAATCACTGCGTTCCTTATGATCCGCGGGGCGGGTGCGTTTTCCGTTGATCGCGCAATCGTGACGGCTTCGCCCGCGCGGCAACCAGAGCTGGTTCGCTCATGAGCAGCAAGGTTCAGGTTGACGCGCCTCGCCTGTGGCTGGTTCTTTCGAGGTGCCATCGCGCGCTCAACCAAATTGCGGAACGGAGCATCGAGGAAGCAGGATTGTGCCTCACGGATTTTGCCGCGCTTGAAGCGC